>Ga0136636_10000273_pt1 | contig 24820 bp, 33 predicted proteins | sample AntDrymUQ8522106_2_FD_104653 | JGI IMG/M metagenome (GOLD analysis project Ga0136636, IMG submission 104653) | Polar desert sand microbial communities from Dry Valleys, Antarctica - metaG UQ852 (21.06) | ecosystem: Environmental > Terrestrial > Soil > Desert | place: Antarctica: Dry Valley... | reverse complement strand
TTTTGTCCTAGACAATTAGCCCGTTTGTTCATAAGATAGACGCCAAAGATAGTTTTGTCAACGACTTGTCTAACATTTGTTCAGGACAAAATATGAATACCCCTAGCTTCAATATTTCTGCTGTTGAACGCGACACCGGACTCTCGAAAGACGTTCTTCGCATGTGGGAGCGCCGCTATGGCTTCCCGGTACCCGGTCGCGACAACAACGGCGAACGCACCTATCCAGCCGAACAGGTTGAACGTCTGCGCCTGATCAAACGCCTGATGGATACTGGCCACCGGCCCGGCAAGCTGATTGCAACACCAGAGGAAGAATTGCGACTGCTGGCACCGCGCCGTTGTGAGGCCCGCGTTTTGGCCGAGCGACCGGATCGAAATGAACTGAATGAATTAATCGGCTTGATCAAACAACATGACGCCCAAGGCTATCAGCAAGCCATGCAGCAACGCCTCGCCCGCCAAGGATTACAATACTTTGTCCAGGACACGATCGCGCCGCTCACCCAGCACGTAGGCGAAGCCTGGGAAGATGGCAGCGTTGAAGTTTTCGAGGAACACCTGTTCACCGAATTGACCAAGCGCCTGCTCCGCCAAGCCATTGCCGGACTACCCGGGGGCAAGCGCAGCCCGCGCATCCTGCTTACCAGCGTCCCGGATGAGCCGCACATCCTCGGCTTACTAATGGTTGAGGCACTTTTTTCACTGGAAGGCGCCGAGTGCATTCCGCTCGGTACACAAATGCCACTGCTCGAAATCGGCCGCGCCGCCAGCGCCCACCGTGCCCAGATCGTCGCCCTATCCTTCTCTTCTGCCTTCCCGCAGCGCCAGATACCCGGCCTGCTAGAACAACTACGTCTGGTCTTGCCGGCGGAAACTGTACTCTGGGCCGGCGGTAGTGGCGTGCAACGACTGGCGCAGCAGACCGGCGTAGTTCTACTGAGCAACTTTGAGGCGGCCCGCACTGCATTGGCCGAATGGCACGCTGCTCACACCTGAATCCGGCTCAAGTTGGCAACAAGGCAACGTCCATTCGCTCAAATTACCGATTTGGCACGCCTTGGCTCTAAAATGGCGCCCTGTTTTCTCGTTAAAGTCCGCCATGACCTACGCCGCCCCCAGCTTTGAATCGAAAATTTGCCTGCCAGAGCAGTTGACCGCAAGAGCCGCCCAGATTGCCCGCCCACTGGTCTTTACCAACGGTTGCTTCGACATCCTGCATCGTGGCCACGTGACTTATCTGGCACAGGCTGCGGCCCTTGGCGTCAGCCTGATCGTCGCGCTCAACAGCGACGCTTCAGTCAAACGCCTAGGTAAAGGCGACGACCGCCCGGTCAATAGTCTGGAAGATCGTCTGGCCGTGATGGCTTCACTCGGTTGCGTCGCCCTCGTCACCTGGTTCGACGAAGACACGCCGTTGCAACGCATTCTTGACTGCCGGCCAGAAATATTGGTCAAGGGTGGCGACTGGCCGGTGGAAAAAATCGTTGGCTGTACGGAGGTCCGTGGCTGGGGTGGCAGCGTCCATTCGATCCCCTTCATTCACCAGAAATCGACCACCGCCTTGCTGGAAAAAATCCGTAAGCTGTAATGAAAAAGGCGCCCACCGGCGCCTTTTTCGCTTTCCCAATGCCGCTTACAGCACGACCTGCGTACCCAGTTCAACCACCCGGTTACTGGGGATTTTGAAGAAGGCCGTTGCCGAACCGCCGTTGCGGAACATGGCGACAAAAATCTTTTCGCGCCAGAAGGCCATTTCGGAATTGAGCCGTGGAATCAGGGTTTCGCGACCGATGAAGTAGGAAGTTTCCAGTGGGCTAAATTCCAACCCGGCATCCGCACACATCGCCAGCGCCTCGGGAATATTCGGTTCATCCTTGAAACCGTACTGCACGACGACACTCCAGAAGTTCTCCTTGAGCGCTTTGACTTCAACCCGATCAATATCCGGCACAAATGGCACATCAAAAAACTGCACCGAGACCAGCACGATGCGTTCATGCAGCACCTTGTTGTGCATCAGGTTATGCAACAGCGCGTGCGGCACGCCTTTGGGGTCGGCATTCAAAAAGACCGAGGTGCCATAAACCCGGGTCGGCATCGAGGTGGCCAGCGAGTCAATAAAACTGGACAATTCCAGCCGTTCGCCCTGAAGTCGTTCAGCCAACAACTGGCGGCCACGCTTCCAGGTGGTCATCAGAATAAATACCACCATGCCCGCCACCAGCGGGAACCAGCCACCATCAGGAATTTTCAGAATATTGGCGGCGAGAAAGACGAGTTCGACCGACAGGAAGCAAGAGAACAACGCTGAGGCGCGCCACCAGCCCCACTTCCAGGAGCGTGCCACCACCACCGTGGCAAGCAGCGAGGTAATCACCATGTCGCCCGTTACCGCAATGCCATAGGCTGCCGCCAGGTTATTTGAGGATTTAAAGCCCAGCACCAGGATCATCACTGCCAGCATCAAGCCCCAGTTCACCGCTGGCAAATAGATCTGCCCCGCTTCCTTTTCCGAAGTGTGTTGCACTTCCATGCGCGGTACAAAACCAAGTTGCATGGCCTGACGCGTCACCGAAAACGCGCCGGAAATTACCGCCTGCGAGGCAATCACCGTCGCCACCGTGGCCAGCCCAACGAGCGGATAAAGCGCCCATTCTGGTGCTGAGAGAAAGAAGGGGTTTTGTGCCATTGCCGGGTCGCCGAGAATCAGCGCGCCCTGGCCAAAATAGTTGAGGACCAGCGCCGGCAAAACAAAAGCAAACCAGGCGCGCTGGATCGGTTTGCGCCCGAAATGCCCCATATCGGCATACAACGCCTCGGCTCCGGTCACCGCCAGCACGACATTACCCATCGCGACCAGGGCCAGCGCCTTGTTGGAAAAAAGAAAATCCAGGCCGTACATCGGGTTGAGAGCATGCAGAATCGCCGGATGATCAACGATATTGTGCAAACCGAGCAGGGCCAGCGTCGTAAACCAAAGCACCATGACCGGCCCGAAAAAAGCCCCGACCACGGCCGTACCGCGCCGCTGCACGAAGAAAAGGCCAAATAGCACAATGATCGTAATCGGAATCACGAAAGGCTTGAAAGCCGGTGTCGCCACTTCAAGACCTTCGACAGCCGAGAGCACCGACATTGCCGGCGTCACCATACCATCGCCGTAAAACATCGCCGCCCCAAGAATGCCGACGATCATGATCGCCTTCATTTGCCGTGGCTTGCCCTGTGCATCACGCAAGGCGAGCGCAATCATCGCCATGACGCCGCCTTCACCCCGGTTATCGGCGCGCATGATGAAGATGACGTACTTGATCGAGACAATGATGATCAGCGCCCAGAAAAAGAGCGACAGGCTGCCGTAAATATTCGCTTCGGTGACGGGAATCGGATGGTTCCCGGCAAAGACTTCTTTTACCGCATACAAGGGACTGGTGCCAATGTCACCGTAAACCACCCCAAGTGCTGCCAAGGCCAGCCCGGCTAGGCGCTTGCCAGAAATATCACTCGCCTGATCTTGACCACCACTCATAAAGTTCCCTGCGTTGCCCGGCAGCCTTAAAGCCGCTCTTTGTCTCTTTAAACAGCCAAACCGTCAGCCTGCCGACGGCAATCCCGCATTAACCGCCCAGCGCCGACTTCAAGGACTGAACCTCTTCTTCCGATTCCGCAACAATTTCGGCTAGTGTTTCAGCATCAAAAATATTTTCCAGCATGGAAGTGTCAACCGCAGCATCGAGCGCCGGATCGCGCCAGCTTGCCGTGCGATTGGCGATCTTGTTGGCGACATAAAGCACATCGGTTAGCGACTTGAGCTCAATGATCTCGCGATCTGTTTCGTGCTCCTGCACCGCGACCAAGACAGATTCCGGCGAACCCAGCGCCGACAGCAAGGCGTGGCCGATACTGTCATGCCAACCGGTCAGCAAGGCGTGCAACTCAACCTTGTCATTGACCAGCTCGGGAAAATTGGCCGCCCGCGACATCAGGTAAAAAACGCCCAGATCGTGTACCAGGCCGGCAAACATCGCCTCATCACCATTTATCTTGGCCACCTTGCGTGCCAACACGCGGCATAGCGCTGCAACGTGCGCTGTGTGGTCCCAAAGTTTCGACGAAATCGTTTCAAATGATTTCATCTGCTTCGACTTTAACAACTGCTCCATCGCCACCGCAAACGACACTGTGCGCACCGCCTCCATGCCAACGCGGATAATTGCACTCTTCACATCGGCGATCTCCCGCCCGGAAGGGTTGAGCGCCACCGAATTGGACATGCGAATAATCTTGGTGCTCATCAACGGCTCGGCACCAATCAGCTTGGCCAATTGCTCAGTACTCAGATTCGGATCCTTCAGCGCCGTCCGCACCTGAAAGGTAATGTCGAGAAAGGTCGGGAAAGTAATCTCGTTGCCGGATAGATCCTTGGCAATATCTTCGAGCACTTTAAAGGTGATGGGATTAGACACAGTCGTTTCCTTGGCGAGCCATTATGGTAGCGCCACCCCGACGGGGCGGCACCAGCAATACCTATCTGCAGGTTCGCTTTAGAACGGAATATCGTCGCCCAGATCGTCGAACGAAGGCTTCGGCTTGCTCTTGGCCGGGGCCGGCGCGTAATCGGTCGGCTCATTGTCGTACCCGCCACCACCGCCACCACCGGATGAACCCGGCGCACCCATGCCCTGGCGGGAACCGAGCATCTTCATTTCATCGCCGCGAATTTCCGTGGTGTAGCGCTCCTGACCTTCTTTATCGGTCCACTTACGGGTGCGAATACTGCCTTCAACGTAAACTTGTGAGCCTTTCTTCAGGTACTGGCCGCAGATTTCAGCCAGCTTGCCAAAGAAGGAAATGCGATGCCATTCGGTCAGCTCTTTCTTCTCGCCGGTCGCCTTATCCTTCCAGCTTTCGCTGGTCGCGACGGTGATATTGCACATTGCTTCGCCGCTGGCGGTGTAACGAACTTCGGGGTCTTTACCGAGATTCCCTAGAATGATTGCCTTATTGACTGATGCCATGCCCCATCTCCCCTAAACAGTTTGAGTCGCAACGGCAGGAACGCGCCGCTGCGGAAAATTCATTGAGTTTGCTACCGCCAGCCAGATCAAGATCAGTCCGGCACAGGCAGAAAAAACCGCATTATCACCGAAATTCTGCGCGACATAGCCGCCCCCGGCACCACCGATGAACAGACCAATCGCTTGTGTCGTGTTGTAAACCCCGAGCGCCGCCCCCTTGGCGGCCGGATGGGCCGTACGAGAAACGAGCGACGGCAGCGTTGCTTCAAGAATATTGAAGGCGACGAAAAACAAAGTCAGCCACAAAGCCAGCGTCCATAAACTCTGGCCGGAAAAGAACAGGCCGATCTGAACGACCACCAGCAAGGCAATCGCGGCGCGGAATATTGGCGACATTTTGTCTTTACGTTCAGCGGCAATAATCGCCGGCACCATGATAGCGAAGGAAACCAGCACCGCCGGCAGATAGACCTGCCAGTGCGAGGCCGCAGCCAGCCCGCCATGATTGACCAAGGCGTGCGGCAAGACAACGAACATCGCCATTTGCACCATGTGCAGCACGAAAATACCCACATTCAGGCGCAACAAATCGGGGTCAAGAACAACCTGGCGCAACGGCAACTTGGCGTGGCCATGCGGCGGCGGCGCCGGCGGCACGGCTTTCAGCAACAGCACAATCGCCGCCAGCGCCAATACGCCAGTCATGATGAACAATCCGCCCATGCCGATCCAGCCGTAGAGCAGCGGCGCGCCGACCAGCGACAGCGCAAAAACCAGCCCAATCGACGAACCGATCATCGCCATCACCTTGGTGCGATGCTCCTCCCGCGTCAAATCCGCCGCCAGCGCCGTCACTGCCGCCGAAATAGCGCCGGCCCCCTGCAGCACGCGGCCGACGATGATCCAGTTCATCGTTGGCGCCCACGCCGCGACAAAGCTGCCCAAGGCGAAAATCAGTAAGCCGATGACGATGACCAACTTGCGCCCCCAAAGATCGGAAGCGATGCCATAAGGAATCTGGAAAAACGCCTGCGTCAGCCCGTAAGCGCCGAGCGCAAAGCCGACCAGCGCCAGATTATCGCCACCGGGTAGCGTTTTTGCATACACCGAAAATACCGGCAAGATGAGGAAAAGCCCAAGCATGCGCAGGGCAAAGATAGCCGCGAGCGAAGCGCCAGCCCGGCGTTCTTCGGGGCTCATACGGTCAGGATCGGGGATCGACATCGGTTAAAAACCTATTGTTGCATTGCAGCGAAAGGACAATATTAGCAGGTTTGCTCACCGACTGACCGGCACGAACGCCCGAGGAAAACGGCGGCCGCCAACAACGTTACTTCAACATAACAACAAGGCAACGCCACTCAGGCAGCAGCGTAGCGCCCCCGGCAAAATCGCCCTACTCGCCTACGGGCGGCGGAAAACAACTGAGCCCCATGGCACAACAATATGCAATAGGGCTCACCCGGCTTTACTGCTTAATAACCCAACGCGACTAGAACGATTCGTCCGGCCGCAAGAAACGCCATTGGCCAATCGCCAAATCGCCCAGCTTGACCTTACCAATCCGCACCCGTTTCAGGCCGATCACGGTCAGGCCGACCATCTCGCACATCCGGCGAATCTGCCGTTTTTTGCCTTCACGCAGAATGAAGTGCAACTGATCTTCATTCAACTGCTTGACCCAGGCCTGCTTGAGCGGCTTGCCATCAAGTTCCAGACCAAACTGCAGCAAGCGCAGCCCGCCCTTGATCATCTCGCCGGAAACCCGCACCAGATACTCTTTTTCCGCCTCGCTGTCTTCACCAATCAGCTTCTTGGCGACACGTCCATCCTGCGTTAGCACCAGCAGACCGGTAGAATCAATATCGAGCCGTCCGGCCGGAGCCAAACCACGCAACATCCACGGTTTGAATTCCGGCGTACCCGGTTGCTTGACTTGCGATTCCGCCGTAATCAGCGTCACCGCCGGTGTACAACCCGGCTCCGGCTGGCTGGAAACATAGCCGACCGGTTTGTTAAGCAGTATCGTTACCTGCTTCGCCTGATCGTACTTGGCTTCCTTGGAAATAGTGATATCCGCATCCGGCTTGATCCGGCTCCCCAGTTCGGAGATCCGTTCGCCATCGACAAAGACCCAGCCACGCTCAATCCACAAATCTGCTTCGCGGCGCGAACACATGGCGCGCTCTGACATCACCTTGGAAAGCCGCACGCCATCCGGCGTCGGCCTGTCTTCTCGCGGCTCAATCGGCTTCGCCGTCGCCGCCCGAGCCGGTGCTGCGGCAGCCGCCTTGGCCCACGGCGAAGCCGGCGGCGCCGGGCGTGTCCATGCTGCGGTCGACGGCTTTTTATAAGGCTTTTTCGCTGCTTCTCGAGCTGGCGGCGGTGCCACCTTGCGGGGGCTCAGCGTCCCTAAAGGGCGCTCACGAATTTCAACAACAGGCGGCGCTTCGGATTTACTCTCAGGCTTTACTTCCGCCCTGGCTTCCAACTTGACTGGCGCCTCGACCGTGGCCGGCTTGACTACCTGCGGCGCCGCAGCAGGCGCCTCTGGCTGACGCCATTTCGCCCAAGGGTCATCACCAGCCGTCTCATTCGACGGCCGTTTCGGTTTTTTATCGTGACTGAAATCGCTCATTTCACGCCGAGGAGTTCAACCTCGAAAACCAGCGTTGCATTCGGCGGAATCACCCCACCGGCACCGCGTGCGCCATAGCCAAGTTCGGGCGGAATGGTCAGCTTGCGGCTGCCGCCGATCTTCATGCCTTGCACGCCCTCATCCCAACCGGAGATGACATGACGCTGACCGAGCGGAAAATCGAAAGGATCATTACGATCCTTGCTGGAATCAAACTTGGTCCCGTTGGTTAGCCAACCGGTGTAATGCACAATAACGTGATCGCCAGACTTGGCTTCAGCGCCTTCGCCCATAACGGTGTCTTCGTAGATCAGGCCGGAGGCCGTCGTAATTTCAGCCATGAATAGCTCCAGATTTGCAGAGTCGTTTGCCGACTCACGTCTCGCCCTAGCTCGCAGAAGGCGGCACGGGAAAGCGGGTGGTAGAAAGGGCAAAAGTCTACCACAACGGCGGACGCCGAAACGACAAGGCTTTGACTTCGCTACAGTTTTCTGTATAATGCGCGGTTCTTTGTAACACCCTTTGGTTTATTTTCGGAGTCCAACCCATGTATGCGGTCATAAAAACCGGCGGTAAGCAGTATCGCGTTACCAACGGTCTAAAACTTAAAGTAGAACAGATACCGGCAGACGTTGGCGCAGAAGTCACTCTTGACCAGATCCTCATGTTGGGCGAAGGCGAGTCAGTGCAGATCGGCGCCCCCTTCATTGCTGGCGCCGTCGTCAAATGCACCGTGATTTCCCACGGCCGCCATGACAAGGTCAAGATCTTCAAGATGCGTCGTCGTAAGCATTACCAAAAGCATCAAGGCCATCGTCAGAACTACACCGAACTGCGCATCGATTCGATCGCCGCTTAAGTTCAGACAAGGAGCTAATAAATGGCACACAAGAAAGCTGGCGGCAGCGTACGTAACGGCCGCGATTCAGAATCCAAACGCCTTGGCGTCAAGCGCTACGGCGGTCAATTCGTTCTGGCTGGAAACATCATCGTTCGCCAGCGCGGTACTGAATACCACCCGGGCGACAACGTCGGCTGCGGCAAGGATCACACCCTGTTCGCACTGAAAGACGGCACCGTCCTGTTCACCATCAAAGGTGAAAAGAAGCGTCGCACGGTCGTTATCGTTCCGGTTGCCGAATAAATTCGGCACGGCGGAAACAAAAGCCCTATCCGCCGGATAGGGCTTTTTAATTTGTAGTTTCGTAAAATGGCTGGCCGGCAATTCAGGCCAGCCCAAGCGGTACTCGGCAAGGCAAAGCGACAACGGGCGCAGCCAACGCAAACATCGGGAAAAAGGCAGGTCCAGGCATGAAATTCATCGACGAAGCAAAGATCAGCGTCAAAGCCGGAGATGGCGGCAACGGCGCAGTGACCTTCCGGCGCGAAAAATACATCCCGATGGGTGGCCCCGATGGCGGCGACGGCGGCCGTGGCGGCAGCATCTATGCCGTTGCCGACCGCAACATCAATACCCTGGTTGACTACCGCTACACCCGGAAATTCGCTGGCCAACGCGGCGAAAACGGCCGTGGTGCCGATTGTTACGGCTCCGGTGGCGAAGACATTATTCTGCTGATGCCGGTCGGCACGATCATTACCGACGTCAACGCCGATCAAGTTATTGCCGACCTCGACCATCACGAAAAGCGAGTCCTGATCGCCCGTGGCGGCAAAGGTGGTTTGGGCAACCTGCATTTCAAGTCGAGCACCAACCGCTCGCCACGCCAGAACACTAAAGGCGAATTGGGCGAAGACATGGAACTCAAACTTGAGCTGCGCGTTCTTGCTGACGTCGGCTTGCTCGGCTTGCCCAATGCCGGCAAAAGCACGCTAATCCGCGCCATCTCGGCGGCCCGCCCGAAAGTTGCTGACTACCCGTTCACCACGCTGCACCCGAATCTGGGTGTCGTTCGTGTCGACACTAACCGCAGCTTCGTTATGGCGGACGTTCCCGGCCTGATCGAAGGTGCCGCCGATGGTGCCGGCCTCGGTATCCGCTTCCTCAAGCACTTGCAACGTACCCGAATCCTGCTGCACCTCGTAGACATCGCCCCGATCGACCCGGATTCCGACCCGGTGCGCGACGCCAAAGCGATTGTCGGCGAACTGGTCAAGCACGACCCGGAACTGGCCAACAAGCCGCGCTGGCTGGTTCTCAATAAGCTCGACCTGATTCCGGAAGAAGAGCGCGACGCCGCGGTCAAAAACTTCCTCAAAGCCTACAAAAAAGCCACCAAATACGACGGCGTCTATTTCCCGATTTCAGCGATCAATGGCGAAGGCACCAAGCCACTAATTTATGCGATTCAGGAAGCGCTAGAAAAAATGAATCCGCGTCCTGAAAGCGATCTGGAAGCAGACGAACCCTCGCCGCCAGAAGAAACTGAATAATAGCGTGCAATGCTTAACGGGCCGGAGAGCGCTAACCACAGGCTTTCCGGCCCGAATCAAATGCCAAACACCATTTTTTAATACTGTCTGAGATGACCCACCTCGCCAACGCCAAACGCCTCGTCGTCAAAGTCGGCTCCGCCCTCGTCACGAATAACGGCGCCGGGCTGGATCTTGCTGCCATTAATGACTGGGCGCGGCAAATCAGCGTCCTGCGCCAGCAAGGCAAGGAAGTTGTGCTCGTATCTTCCGGTGCCATCGCCTGCGGCATGCAGCGCTTGGGCTGGACGAAGCGGCCGAAGACAGTGCACGAATTACAGGCGGCAGCAGCGGTCGGCCAAATGGGGCTGGTTCAAGTTTATGAAGGCGCATTTGCCAAGCATGGTTTGCACACCGCGCAAATTTTGCTCACCCACGACGACCTCGCCGATCGCAAGCGCTACCTCAATGCGCGCTCAACGCTGACCACCCTGCTCCAACTCGGCGTCGTGCCGATCATCAATGAGAACGATACCGTCGTCACCGACGAGATCAAGTTTGGTGACAACGACACGCTGGGTGCGCTGGTGGCTAATCTGCTCGAAGCCGACGCGCTGATTATTTTGACGGATCAGATCGGCCTATTTACCGCTGACCCGCGCCAAGACCCAAGCGCCACGCTGATTCGTCAAGCCACAGCGGGTGACGAAGCACTTGAGCAGATGGCCGGTGGCGCCGGCACTTCAATTGGCAAGGGCGGCATGATCACCAAGGTAATCGCCGCCAAACGCGCCGCGCTGAGTGGCGCCCATACCGCCATCGCCAGCGGTCACGAAATCGATCCGATTATTCGTCTGGCCAATGGCGAATCGGTCGGCACCCTGCTTGTTTCGACCACGCAACGGCTGGCCGCACGCAAACAATGGTTGGCGGATCATCTACAACTTGCCGGCCGCCTGCTTCTCGACAATGGTGCGGTCAACGCGCTAAAAAGTGGAAAAAGCCTGTTGCCAATTGGCGTTTTAGCCGCCGAAGGTGAGTTCGAACGCGGCGCAGCGGTTGCCTGCATCAGCCCGGAAGGTCGCGAAATCGCCCGTGGCTTGAGCAACTACGGCAGCGGCGAAACCCGCCTGATTACGCGGAAATCATCGCCGGAAATTGAAGCCATTCTGGGCTACATCGATGAGCCGGAGATGATTCATCGGGATAACTTGATTCTGGTTTGAACTTAGGGCGCCGCTGATTAAATCCTTTTAAGGAACTCAAGGCAAAAACCGTACGTATATCACCCGTACATGCTAAGATTTAAGCGTATATAGCAAAAGGAGATTTAAATGCCTACCGCTTTAAAAGCTGAACGAATCGAACTTCGAGCAACTGCAAATGTAAAGCAGCTCTTTCAAGACGCAGCTCAATCTCTGCATAAAAATGTCAGCGAGTTTTTGCTGGACGTCGGCATTGTTGCGGCAAACGAAGCCTTGGCGGACCGGCGCCAGTTTTTACTCAATAACACAGACTGGGCCTCGTTCCAAGAAGCGCTGGATCGTCCGGTGCAAGCCAAACCGCGCCTGAAAAAGCTGCTGAGCGAACCGGGGCTGCTTGGTTGATTTCATATGAAAAAATTCGAAAACTAAGCGCAATCGATGATGTTTCAGCATTTGACAGCAATTACCCGGCGTTAGACAAGTTCTTGCAGAAGCACGCGGTCACAAACATGAGCGCGAACAGTACGCAGACGTATGCGTGTTGCAGCGAGAATAGAGTCGTCGGTTTCTATAGTTTGGCTGTTGGTAGTGTTGCGCCCGAAAACGCACCGAACCGAGTCACCAAAGGCCAGGCCAAACATCCCATCCCTGTCATGGTCTTGGCGCGTTTGGCGGTTGATGCGCAGCATCAAGGGAAGGGCCTTGGCACTGCGCTGCTGAAAGATGCTTTACTACGAACGATACAGGCGGCGGATATTGCTGGCATTCGTTGTTTGCTGGTCCACGCGAAAGACGACCGTGCCAAGCAATGGTATTTGGCATTTGACTTCGAAATTAGTCCGACAGACCCATACCAGCTTATGCTGTTGCTGAAAGACGTCAAAGCAATACTCGCCTGAGCCGATGTATCATCAGGGCGCCTAAAGAAAGGAGCGTGGTATGAGAACGGTAGGGCAACGTAAAGAGCGCCCGGTCGGTCTTCTGGCCTCTGGCGTCCTCCTGGTCAAAGGCGCTCGATTTAATGATCAGATGCATCGATTACCAACAGGCGACACGACATTCATTCCCAAGGGCGTGTATCGGTTCAAGACACACGAAGACGCGTATCGGCATCAGCTGGATTGTCTTGCCAAGGGAATGGCAAAAGTTGCAATGGAGCGAGCGCTCAAACTGTTCAGGGAACAATCCAGCAAATAGCTGGAGAACCTTGGCATCTCCAGCTCTCTGCGGTGCTTTCCGTTATATCGAGTCTGACCCCGTTTTCGCCGTTTTCGCTTCTTTTTCGGATTTTCCGGTTGATGAAGCCGAGAGCTTACGCCGGGGAATGCGTCTTGAGCCAGTCCTTGACTGCCTCATTCACCCGAGTCTGCCAACCCTTACCACTCGCCTTCAGCGCTGCCAGAACATCAGCGTCGAAACGAATGGTTGTTGGCACTTTGGTGGGTGACTTCTGCGGCCCGCGTTCGCCCCGTTGCTTCTTGAGGGCAATCAGCCCGGCAAGCAAATCATTGGGCAGCACCTCAACGGCAGGACGAAAGAGACGCATATCCTCGGCAGTCAGTTCCCTGACTTCGCCATCATCATCTATCAGTGGCAGACGCTTGTTCATAATCCTTCTCCTCTCTGCGATTGGCCTTGCGGAAGCTAATGACTCGAATTCCTCCTGCTATCGGCGTGAAGCACAAGACATGCAACCGACCTTCCTAGAACCCCAGTGCAACGAAGCGGGTCTCTGGGTAAGTCTTGCGAATGTCCTCTTGCACAATGGCGGTAGCGAAGTCGAAGTCTCCAGCCCGCTCGAACGACAGGCCGCGCTCGCGGAGGTTCTTGTCGTTCTTGGTAGGGTCGAAATCAATATCCACGCGGTCTGTGTATTAACAAATAAATCAAATTGCAATTTATTTGTTAATACACTTGCCGTGTTTGTATTCTGGGTTTATTCAAACTATTCAGGGAACAATTCAGGGAATAGCTGGAGAACTTTGGCATCTCCGGGCCGCCGTGGTGAATGAACTGCTTTTTTGTGGCTAAAAGAGGAAAGGCGGCCTGCTAGAAGAACTGTTTAGCGAAATTTGCAGCTGCAATCGCCATCAAGGCACCCAGCATCCAAGTGACCTTGTCGATTTTTGCGTCCAACGGTTCAATATCTCTCTTGATCGCCAACGTGGTATCGAGCGCTTGAGAAAGAATCTCTTGCTGCGCGCGAAAAAGGCCTCAGCTTGAAGCTCTGGAATTCCAGACTCGCGTAGGTTTTTTACAAACTTATGAGTATCGAAGGTGATTGAACTCATATTTGATGTTATTACATGAAATATTTTGTTGCTAAACAGTCTAGCAGCAATGAAAAAAGGGTGCCGAAGCACCCTTTTCTTATTCTAATCGACGGTTAAGTCAGATTAGAAGCTGTGACGCAGGCCAACTTGCATACCTTGAATGGTAGTACCGGTACCGGCTGCACCAGAAGCATTGACACCGAAGTCAAAGTTAGCAGCGGAATTGTTATCCAAGTAAGCGTAGATAGCTTTTACGCTGGTACGCTTGGACAGGTTATAAACGTAGCCAACTTCAGCCAAGAAAGCGCCGTCTTTAGCGCCGTTTGCCTTACCTGTGAAGTTATTATTGTCTGAATTCAGAGCTTCGTAGTACTGAGCAATGATCTCGCCCTTACCTAAATTGACGCCAGCACCGAGACCCCACTTCTGCTGCTTGTTGGTAATACCACTGGAATCAACCATGGTTTGTTCCCACAGCGCATTTACACGACCCCAAGTGCCGGCATAGCCACCAGCGATACGGACGTTGTCAGTCTTGGTTTGTTGGATGTTGCCAATTTGTGCCCAGTTGTAAGCAACACCAGCCTTGAAGCCAGCACCAGCCCAGTTTACACCGACATCATAGCCGGTGGTCAGGAGGGTAGGGCCTACGCCATTGGCGCCATCGTTAGTTTTGTTCTCACCAGGAACAAAAGCAGCAACAGCCGAGAAACCAGCGAAAGTTGGGGAGATGTAAGCAATGGCATTCGCCCAACGGGTATCAAACACGGAGGTACAAGTGGTCGAAGCAGCGCAGCTAGACGGAAGGATGGTGGGAGTACCACCATTCACACCAGACAAAACACGGTTACCACCCATCTTACCGATGATGCCGCTGTTAGCGCCAATGCCAGTTGCGCCGGCATTAATGTCCACACCAGCACCCAGAGCACGGGTCGGGCCGGTCAGGTTACCCATGACGACGGTACCGAAGCCGCTGGACAGACCAACGTAGGAGTCGCGCGAGCCACCAAATCCAGCACCGTTATCGAAGCTGACGGCAGTTTCAAACTGGAAAACAGCTTTCAGGCCGTTGCCCAGATCTTCCACACCCTTGAAACCGATGTAGGAAGAGTTGGCGGAAACACGGTTGATCGAAGTATTTTTGCTGCCAGCCGAACCGTTATCAATATTAACGAGGTCGAATGAACCATCAGCAATGCCGTAAACGGTGACGTTGGTTTGTGCGAATGCAGCGGTGGATGCCAGAGCGGCAACTGCCAGAGCGATAATTTTCTTTTGCATCTGAAAATCTCCTTAGTGGTTAGTTTTTAATCTGATCTTACGAACTGATTAAGCTTTACCTCTCGGATTGAGAAGTTGGGGCGATTGTCGCAAAGAGGCGAGCTCGCTAGCAACGGATGTTTGCGTTGCGCGACTACTTCTGCCCCCTGTTGTTGTTTCGGCGCAACATTCCAGCATGCCGTTGTTTCAGGCCCGACTTCTACAGGCTCGCCGGCCGCGTCATGAATATGTCGCCGGCCAGATTTTTGCCATGGCGGGCGCCACGAAGACGCACGGGACGATTGCCGGAAATATATTTTTCCGGCTCCGCGCTGAGTTGCGGGGTACGCCTTACCGGGCGTGGGTGGCCGATATGAAAGTGAATGTTGCCATTGCCCATGCTTATTATTACCCGGACGTGGTGGCGACCTGCGCCGAGGAGTATCTGCGCAGCGAATCACCGCAAAGTTTTGTCACCGCCCCTAAATTGATTGTTGAAGTGCTCTCACCGAGTACCGAGAAAATCGATCGGCGGGAAAAATTGCTGGCCTATCGCCAATTGAGCAGTTTGCAGGAATAAGTACTGGTGGACTAGGAACGCCAGTGGGTTGAAGTATTTCGACGCAATGCGGCGGGCTGGATGCAGGAGATTGCAACGGCTGGCGAAACGATCACTTTGAGCAGCTTGGGAATGCCGCTTGCGGTTGCGGCTATTTACGAGGATGCGGAAGTGCCGGCTATTGGCGAGGTAACGGGAGAGGCGGTTTAGGATTTCGCCGCAGCGAGAATGGCGCCGTGGCGGGAAATGTGTGCTAGCAAGGCGGGGTTATCGATTTCGTGCCGGGCGATCAAGTCAATTTGCCAGGGCAAGAGCAGATCGTCGAGACGGTTCTCGATTTCCAGGCGGCGCGACAAGGTGAGATTTGGTGCTTCGAGGCAGAGATCGATATCGGAACCTTGGCGAAAGTTTCCTTTGGCGCGCGACCCGAACAGCCAGACCGTCAGCACTTCAGGGTATTCACCCAGAATGCCGAGGATTTGCTCGATTGCGCTATTCGGCAAGCCAAAGGCAAGGCCGATGGTGACGACTGGCTTCATTGGCTGGCGGCGATGTGCTGCATTTTTTGCTGAAAAGCAACGAACAAAGGGTAGTAGCGGCCGATGATCAGCTGTGCAATGGCTTCAGCCACGGTTTGATTGTAGGTATGCGATGTCTGGTTGCGACTCTTGATCATTTCCATCCAGCCGGCGCCATCTTCCAGCAAGCCTTTGGAAAAAGCTTCCCGGGCGGCGTCGCGTGAACCGGTAATCGCGGCATTGCCTTGCCAAAAGAAATAATCTTTCATCAGGTTCCAGGCCAGCTCGTGCGTGAACTCGAAGGCCTGGATTAGCCCTTGTTGTTCCAATGAGGTCAAATCGCGCTGCTCAGCCAGCTCAATGGCTTCGGTCAAACGACCGAGGGCCAGCCGATAATTACTCAGGCGCTGATGCCAGCGCACATCTGGCTCTTGTGAGGTCATGGTTTCTTGGGCTTATGAAATAAAAACATTGATACCAGCCGCCGGCTGTTTTCAGGTTCAGCCGAACAGGCGGGCTAACTCGACACCTGGTTCCGGCGCCCGCATGAAGGTTTCGCCGACGAGGAATGCTTCAACCTTATTGGCCCGCATTCGGGTGACGTCTTCCGGCGTGACGATGCCGCTTTCAGTGACGACGATGCGGTCAGCCGGGATTCTGCCGAGCAGGCCGAGCGTGGTTTCGAGCGTGACTTCAAAGGTGCGTAGATTGCGGTTGTTGATGCCGAGCAAGGGCGTTTTGAGTTGCAGCGCGGCGTTGAGCTCTTCGCCGTTATGTACTTCAACCAGCACGGCCATGCCATAGCTGTGGGCCTGGGCTTCGAGTGCCTGCATTTGATTCAGGCTCAAGGCGGCGGCGATAAGCAGGATGCAGTCGGCGCCCATGGCGCGGGCTTCGGCGACTTGATAGGCGTCCACCATGAAGTCTTTACGCAGCACCGGCAACGCGCAGGCGGCGCGGGCGGCTTTGAGGTATTCCGGGGCGCCCTGAAAATATTGCTGATCGGTGAGCACGGAAAGACATGCGGCGCCATGTTTTTCGTAGCTTTGGGCAATTTCGGCCGGGTGAAAATCCGGGCGAATGACGCCTTTCGAGGGGCTGGCTTTTTTAATTTCGGCGATTATTGCCGGTTGACCGCAGCATAGCTTGTGGCGAATGGCACCGACAAAGTCACGCGGAGCAGTTTGGGCGGCGGCTTCGGCTTCGACGACGGCCAGGGGTTTGACGACCAGTGCAGCAGCAATTTCCTGGTGCTTTGTGGCGATGATTTTATTGAGGATGTCGCTCATGATTGATAGTGGTAGCGGCACTGAACAATGACAATACAGTCATCATCGATGGTGTAGACAAGACGATGTTCTTCGTCAATACGTCGTGACCAGAAGCCGGAAAAGTTATGTCGCAAAGGTTCGGGTTTGCCGAACCCTTCGAACGGGGAACGCTGAATATCCGTGATCAGCGCGTGAATTCGTTTGAGCGTGGCTTTGTCTGCCTGCTGCCAGAAGAGATAATCTTCCCAGGCGGCGTCGGCAAATTTAATCGGCATCGAGCGGCAAGGCCTTGATCGCACCGCCGCCGGAACGCACTTGCGCGATGGCATCGATCAAACGCTGGGCATTGGCCGGACTACGTAACAAATAGGCGGTTTCTTCCAGCGCATTGAAATCATCAAGCGACATCATGACCACGGGCTTGCCTTGCTGCCGCGTAATCAACAAAGGGGCGCGATCATTGTTGACGCGATCCATCACGTCGGCGAAATGCTGGCGGGTATAGCTATAGTTCATCGTATCCATGGCAAGCTCCTTTTGTACAAATAATCGTACAATTACGTTTTGCCGTCAAGCGACGGATTTGAGGAAACGCTGAGTCCCGACGACAAACTGTTCAAGCTTGGCCCGCGCCGCGCCGGAGGCAATTATCTCGAAAGCCTTTTCAACGCCGTCGGCCAGTGTTTCGGCCAGGCCGCAGACGTAGATGCTGGCGCCGGCATTGAGCGCAACGATGTCGCGGGCGGCGCCGAGTTTGTTGTCGAGCGCGGCGAGCAGCATGGTTTTGGATTCTTCAACGTTGGCGACTTGCAGGACTTTCGGGTCGTGCACCGGCAGGTTGAATTGTTCCGGGTGGATTTCGTACTCGGTGACTCGGCCGTCTTTCAATTCGCCAACCAAGGTTTGGCCGGAGATGGAAATTTCGTCCAGACCTTCGCGGCCAAAGACGGTGAGCGCGCGAGTGCTGCCGAGGCGCTGCAGAACACGCACTTGAATGCCGACGAGATCGGGATGGAAGACACCCATGACTTGTTGCGGGGCGTTGGCCGGGTTAGTCAGTGGGCCGAGGATGTTGAAAATGGTCCGCACGCCGAGTTCGCGGCGGACTGGTGCGGCGTGTTTCATGGCGCTGTGGTGATTCGGCGCAAACATGAAGCCGAGGCCGGTTTGTGTAATTGATTCAGCCACTTGTGCCGGATTAAGGTTGATGTTGGCGCCAAGGGCTTCGAGCACGTCGGCACTGCCAGACTGGCTGGAAACCGAACGGCCACCGTGTTTGGCGATTTGCGCGCCAGCAGCGGCGGCGACAAACATGGCGGCGGTGGAAATATTGAAGGTGTGAGCACCATCGCCGCCGGTGCCGCAGGTGTCGACCAGACGGCTGGTGTCGGCAATCTCAACCTTGGTCGATAGTTCGCGCATGACCGTCGCGGCGGCGGCGATTTCGCCAATCGTTTCCTTCTTGACGCGCAGGCCGGTGACAATGGCAGCGATCATGACCGGCGTAACCTGGCCGCTCATGATTTGCTGCATCAGGGAAACCATTTCGTCGTGGAATATTTCGCGGTGTTCAATCACGCGCTGTAGGGCGGCTTGCGGGGTCATTGCTTTTCTTCCTCGTACCAGTCGATTACAGCGAGACGGCCGATACGACCGAATTCGCGCATATTGTGGGTTACCAATGTTGCGCCATGGGCGGCAGCGATGCCGGCAATGAGCACATCTTGCGGACCGATGCCTTGGCCTGCCGACTCAAGTTCGGCCCGAATCTGCGCCGCCTCTCTGGCGGCCTCGATGTTGAGCGGGAGAACGCGCACCGTTGCCAAGAAATCGGCCCATTGTGCCCGACGCTTTTCATTGCCCACCTGCTGCGCCAGACCATATTCAATTTCGTAGACCACCACGGCGGGCAGCGCGACGGCATCGCGCGGCGTGGCGAGCAAACGTTCCTTGACGCCGCCCATGCCCTTGAAGGCATAGGCGACCGTGTTGGTATCCAGGGCGTAAATCACAAAGACTCGCGGGGCAAATCTGCCGCTTGCTGACGCAGGGTTGCGGCGTCGGGAAACTCGGTCCAAGTACCGAGCGCTGAACGGATTGAATCCGGCCAGCTCGGCGCGGCAGCGTGTCGAATGACCTCTGACACCCAGCGGCTTTGCGACAAACCGGCGGCTTCGGCAGAAGCTTTGACCAGACGCTCAGTGTCTGCATCAAGATAAAGGGTTAATTGAGCCATAACACCTCCGGGCACGTATATGTCCAATTATAGTGCGCCGTTAGAAGATTTCCAAACTGGAACTCAAGACCGTGAATGTTCGTCCAGAAAGTTCTTGAGCAGATCGTGACCGCGTTCGGTCAAGATGGATTCGGGGTGGAACTGGACGCCTTCGACGGCCAGCGTCTTGTGGCGGACGCCCATGATTTCGCCGTCGTCGGTCCAAGCGGTGATCTCCAAGCAATCAGGCAGGCTTTCGCGCTCGATGGCCAGCGAGTGGTAGCGGGTGCAGGTCAGCGGGTTAGGCAGGTTTTTGAAAACACCCGTATTTTTGTGGTGGACCGCAGAAACCTTGCCGTGCATCAGTTTTTTGGCGTGAATGATCTTGCCGCCGAAGGCTTCGCCGATAGCCTGGTGGCCGAGACAGACACCAAGCAGCGGTATCTTGCCGGAAAATTCGCGGATGGCGGCGAGCGAAATGCCAGCCTGCGCCGGGGCGCAAGGGCCGGGGGAGATCACCAGATAGTCAGGCTTCAGCCGCGCCACTTCGGCGACGGTGATGGCGTCGTTACGGAAAACTTGCACCTCCTGCCCGAGTTCGCCGAAGTACTGGACGAGGTTGTAGGTGAAGCTGTCGTAATTGTCGATCATCAACAACATGCCGTTGATTCCTTGGTCGTTTCGTGAGCCTTGAATTCTACAATAAAGGGCCGGGCCCGCTCCGGCCGGGGGCTCAGATCAGGCCGTATTTCTTCAGTTTGTCGTGCAGCGTGGTGCGAGCGATTTTGAGCACTTCGCTGGTGCGGGCGACGTTGCCACTTTGGCGGGTGAATTCGTCGGCGATGAGCAGGCGTTCGTAGGTTACGACGGTTTCGGTGGGCGAACGTGGTTCGCTGACATCACCGAGAGCAACGGCGTCGCAGACGCGCCGGCGCTGATTCTGGTAAAGCAACCACAGCAGCAGGCAGTTCATGGCACGAGGCGATGTGGACTCGGCTAAACCATTCGACGCGGTGCAGTGAGTACAGCCGGAGCGAGCACCGAGGCCAGTTCTTCGCGGCCCATCAGGCCCATTTCTTCAACCAGCTCGGCGACACCACGGCCGGTGCGCAAAGCCTCTTGCGCCACTCGCGTCGCATTTTCATAGCCAATGTAGGGGTTGAGCGCAGTGGCCAAGCCAGCCGATGTCCGCACTCGTTCGGCGAGCAGTTCGCGATTGGCCGTGATGCCGCGCACGCAATGCGCGGTCAGCGTGCGGCAGCCGGCGGCAAGGTGTTCAATGCTCTTGAACAGGCTGTGGGCGATGATCGGCTCGAAGGCGTTGAGCTGCAGCTGGCCGCCCTCTGCTGCCATAGTGATGGTGACATCGTTGCCGATGACCTCGAAAGCGATTTGATTGACCACTTCCGGGATCACCGGATTGACTTTACCCGGCATGATCGAGGAGCCGGCGGCGCGGGGCGGCAAATTGATTTCATTCAGCCCGGCTTGTGGACCGCTGGAAAGCAGGCGCAGGTCGTTGCAGGTTTTCGACAGCTTGCAGGCGACGCGCTTGAGCACGCCGGACAGCTGGACGAAGGCGCCGCAATCCTGCGTTGCTTCGATCAGATTCGGCGCTGCCTCCAGGGCCAGCCCGGAGAGGCTGGACAAATGGTCGATGGCCAGTTTGGAGTAACGCATGTCGGTATTGATACCGGTGCCGATGGCGGTGGCGCCGAGGTTGATTTCGCGGATCAGCGCAATCGCTTCGCCGAGGCGCAGTTCATCTTCATGCAGCATGACGGCGTAGGTCGAGAATTCCTGACCGAGTGTCATTGGCACAGCGTCCTGCAACTGAGTACGGCCGATTTTCAGGACATCCTTGAATTCATTGGCCTTGTCGGCAAAGGCTTCGCGCAGTTCGGCCATCGCCGAGAGCAAGCCACGGATGGAGAAACAGGCGGCAACACGCAAAGCCGTCGGATAAACGTCATTGGTGCTCTGCGACATGTTGACGTGGTTGAGCGGATGCAGATGAAAATACTCGCCCTTTTGGTGGCCGAGCAGTTCGAGCGCCCGGTTGGCAATCACCTCGTTGGCGTTCATGTTGGTTGAGGTGCCGGCGCCGCCCTGGATAACGTCGACGACAAATTCCTCGTGCAGCTTGCCGCCAGCCACTTCCTGACAGGCGGCAATGATTGCGTCAGCCCGCGTTTGGTCGAGTTGGCCCAGTTCGGCATTGGCCATCGTTGCCGCCTGTTTGGTCAGCGCCAGGGCGCGCATCAGGTCGGGATAGCTGCCAATCTGCTTGCCGGTGATCGGGTAATTTTCGATGGCGCGCAGCGTATGCACGCCCCAATAGGCGGTGGCCGGCACTTCGGCTTCGCCGAGTAGATCGTGTTCGATTCGGTTATTCATCTTGTCTCCAATTATTTTTTTGACGCAGAGGCACAGCGGCGCCGAGGAAAAACACTTCCTGAAAAAACCCGTCGTTCTCTGCGCCTCGGCGTCTCGGCGGCAAATTCGCGCTTTTAGTGATGCAAAATCTTGGCAAGGAACTGCTTCGCCCGTTCGGAACGCGGATTGGCGAAGAAAGCTTCCTTGTCGTCATCCTCAACGATGCTGCCCTGATCCATAAAGATGACGCGATTGGCGACCCGCCGGGCAAAGCCCATTTCATGCGTGACGCACATCATGGTCATGCCTTCCTGTGCCAGCTCGGTCATCACATCGAGCACTTCATTGACCATTTCCGGGTCGAGCGCCGAGGTTGGCTCATCGAACAACATGCAGATCGGGTCCATCGCCAGCGCCCGGGCAATCGCCACGCGCTGCTGCTGGCCGCCGGAAAGCTGGCCAGGGAACTTGCTGGCTTGCGCCTTGAGACCGACGCGCTCGAGTAGTTTCATGCCCTTGTCCATCGCCTCATCCTTGCTTCGGCCCAGCACCTTGGTCTGGGCGATCGCCAGATTTTCGGTAATGCTCATATGTGGGAAGAGCTCGAAATTCTGAAAAACCATGCCGACTTGGGCGCGCAACTTGGAAAGCTTGGTTTTCGGGTCGCCGACCGAGGTGCCATTGACGGTGATCTCGCCGGACTGGAAAGGCTCCAGGCCATTAACACACTTGATCAGGGTCGATTTACCGGAACCAGATGGGCCACAAACAACAATGACCTCGCCCTTGCTCACCGAAGTGGTGCAATCGGTGAGCACCTGAAATGACCCGTAATGCTTGCTGACATTTTCAATTTTAATCATGGGATTTCTCCTGAATTACGGCGCTCAGGCCGGGTGGTATTTTTTCTGCAAGCGCTTGACCAGACTGGAAGCGGCGAAGCAAATGACGAAATAGACGGCACCGGCAAAAAGCAGCATTTCAACCAGTCGACCGTCGCGGTCACCGACCTTGTAGGCGGCACCGAAGAAATCGGCCAGCGCCGAGACATAAACCAGCGAAGTATCCTGAAAAAGAATGATGGCCTGCGTCAGCAGCAGCGGCACCATGTTGCGGAAGGCTTGCGGCAGCACGACAAGACGCATCGCCTGGCTATAAGTCATACCGAGCGCGTAGGCGGCGAAAATCTGCCCCTTTGGCACGCTCTGGATACCGGCACGGATGATTTCCGAGTAATACGCCGCTTCAAACAACGCGAAACCGATCATCGCCGACGTTAACCGCATGTCGGTGCCGGATGGCAGATTGAACAGTTGCTCAATGAACTTCGGCACGATCAGAAAGAACCAGAGCAGCACCATGACCAGCGGCACGGCACGGAAGAGGTTCACATAACCGGCGGCGAACAGCGACACCGGCTTGATCGGCGACAGCCGCATCATGGCCAGCAGCGTGCCCCAGACAATGCCGACGACTACCGCAGTAATGGCAATTTCCAGCGACACTTTCATGCCCTCCCAGAGGAAAGGCAGCGCGCCGGGGATGGAGGACCAATCGAATTCGTACATGTTATTTGCCTCCGATGTAGCCGGGCACCGCAATGCGCCGCTCGAACTTGTGCATCAGGGTCATCACTGTGACGTTGATCAGGACATAGGCGACGGTCACGGCAATAAACGATTCGTAGGGCTGCGCCGTGTAATCGACCAACTGCCGGCCTTGGGCAGCCAATTCGAGCAGGCCAATCGTCGAACAGACGGCGGAGTTCTTGAAAATATTGAGGAACTCCGAAGTCAGCGGCGGCACGACCAGACGAAACGCCATTGGCAACATCACGTAGCGATAGGTTTGCGGCAAGGTAAAACCGAGCGCCAAGCCAGCGTTCTTCTGGCCCTTGGGCAAGGAGTAGATGCCGGCCCGTACCTGCTCGGCAACCCGGGCGCTAGTGAATAGCCCAAGGCAGACCATCGAGGCGAGAAATTGCTGCAGCACGGGATTCGACTGCTTGTAGGCATCGCCGATACTGGTCGGCAATAACTCGGGCAGCACGAAGTACCAGATGAACAACTGCACCAGCAGCGGCACATTGCGGAAAAGTTCGACATAACCGGTGGCAATCCCGGCCAGCGTCTTGTTCGGCACCGTGCGCAGCACGCCAACTAATGCGCCGAGCAGCAGGGCCAAAACCCATGCGGTCAACGACAGCGTAATGGTCATTTTGAAGCCGGCAAACATCCAGCCGAGATACGTGTCGTCGCCGCTCGCGCTTGGCTGCAGGAAGACGCCCCAGTTCCATTGGTAATTCATGATTCCCTCCTCATGGGTAGAGCCGGCCGCAGCCAACCCCGAATTTCCATTGTGGCCTGATTACTCGAAAGCTTTGTCGTTCGGCGCCTTGAACAGCGCTTTCATATCATCCGACAGCGGCATGCCCAGATTAAGCCCTTTTGGCGGATTCGGGGCCATGAACCATTTGGCCTAGATATTTTCAGCCTCGCCCGAAGTCATCGCCTTGGTCAGCGCCGCATCGACAACTTTCTTGAACGCCGGGGGAGACTGGCTACCGGCCTGAAAGGCATTTGATTGGGGCAAGAAGCACGGTTGACATGAAAAAGCCGCCCATTTTCAGGCGGCTTTTTTAGCGTTTAAGACCACGAAGGAATCAATCGACCCGCGTATCCAACCCTTGCTCAGCCAGTTCAGCGGCGCGCAGGACGGCGCGGGCTTTGTTCAGGGTTTCGGTCCATTCGGCATTGGGGTCGGAGTCGGCGACGATGCCGGCACCAGCCTGGACGTGTAGTTGTTTGTCCTTGATTACTCCGGTACGGATGGCAATGGCGAGATCCATGTCGCCATGGAAACCAAGGTAGCCGACGGCGCCGGCGTAGATGCCGCGTTTGACTGGTTCGAGTTCATCAATAATTTCCATCGCCCGGATTTTTGGCGCGCCAGAAACGGTGCCGGCCGGGAAGGTAGCTCTCAGTACATCGAGTGCATTCAGGCCGGCTTGCAGCTTGCCTTCAACGTTGGAGACGATGTGCATCACGTGCGAGTAACGCTCGACGAGCATGTTTTCGGTGAGTTTGACGCTGCCGATTTTGGCGACGCG
>Ga0136636_10000272_pt1 | contig 24831 bp, 22 predicted proteins | sample AntDrymUQ8522106_2_FD_104653 | JGI IMG/M metagenome (GOLD analysis project Ga0136636, IMG submission 104653) | Polar desert sand microbial communities from Dry Valleys, Antarctica - metaG UQ852 (21.06) | ecosystem: Environmental > Terrestrial > Soil > Desert | place: Antarctica: Dry Valley... | reverse complement strand
TTGCCGCGCCAACGACTGCCGTGCCGATGAGCACTGGCTTGGCCGTCGCCTTGAAGGGGTTGCCGCAGCCGTCGTTTTCTTCGAGGAGGTCCTTGGCTGTGTCGAAGTTGAGCGTGATGCCGAAGGTATCCTTGACTTCGCGTTCGATGCCCGGAAGCTGCTCGATCGTCGACAGCTCATAAACCGATTGCGCGTTGTCGGTGACCGGGCCGTAGCTATCGACGGCGATCGTCACCGGGCCCATGCCGAGGAAGCCGAAAGCGACGAGACCGAACGAGAAAACGGCGGCCATGATCCCGGCTTTGGCCGGGTCCGGATTGATGACGAGCGAGAGGTCACCCTGCGAGACGAGATAGGCGCCGGTCATCAAGCTGACGATGACAAGGCCAAGCCAGAACGCCGAGAAATTACCGGCCGTGAGTCCGGCGAGGATGTTCAGGCTCGCTCCGCCTTCGCGCGAAGCGGTGACGACTTCGCGCACGTGGCGCGAATGCGTCGAGGTGAACACCTTGACGACTTCGGGAATGATCGCGCCGGCGAGCGTGCCGAAGGTGATGATCAGCGATAACTGCCACCACAGGTTGGCGTAGACGACGCCGCCGATGGCGATATTGCCGATCAGTACCTTCGAGACGATGAAGGTGATGATCAGCGAGACGATCGACGTCACCCAGACGAGCGAGGTGAGCGGTGTTTCGAAGTCAAAGCGCAGCGCGTTGCCGAACTTGGCCTTCATGACCTGTTCGTTGCCGATGTACGAGATTCCCGAGGCGAAAATCATCATCACGCGCATGACGAAGATCCAGACGAGGAGCTGGACCTGGAAGGCGGCCTCGGGGACGGCGAGCAGGATGAAGCTGATCAGCGCGACGCCGGTGACGCCGTAAGTTTCGAAACCGTCGGCGGTCGGCCCGACCGAGTCACCGGCGTTGTCGCCGGTACAGTCGGCGATGACGCCCGGGTTGCGTGGATCGTCCTCCTTGACCTTGAAGACGATTTTCATGAGATCGGAGCCGATATCGGCGATCTTGGTGAAGATGCCGCCGGCAATCCGCAGCGCTGCGGCGCCGAGCGATTCGCCGATGGCAAAACCGATGAAGCACTTGCCGGCGAGCGCGGGCGAAACGAAGAGCAGGATGCCGAGCATGATCAAGAGCTCGGTCGAGATCAGCATCATGCCGACCGATATGCCCGACTTCATCGGGATCGCGTAGACCGGGAAGGGCTTGCCTTCAAGCGCGGCGAACGCCGTACGACTGTTGGCCAGCGTGTTGATGCGGATGCCGAACCAGGCGACGCCGAACGAGCCGGCAATGCCGACGAGGGAGAAGGCGAGTATCAGCGCCACTTCGGACGCGCCCATGTGCTGCACCCAGCCGAAGTAGGCGATGATGATCGTGCCGATAAAAACTTCGAGCAGCAGGATGAACTTGCCCTGCGTGATCATATAGGTCTTGCATGTTTCGTAGATCAATTCGCTGACTTCGGCCATCGAGCGATGCACCGGCATGGCCTTGACCTGGGCGTAAATCACCGCGCCGAAAGCGAGGCCGGCGAGGCAAACGAACAGCCCGTACGAGAGCAGTTGCCAGCCGGTCATGCCGCCGACGAAGGTAGCGAGCGCCGCATCCCTGAGATTGGGCAGGACGAGGTTGGCTTCCGAACTGGCAAGCGCGAGTCCGGGCGAGAAAGCGAGGAGAACGACCATAAGCCGCAAGAGAGCGTTCCGCTGCGCGCCCGGCGTGCGGGACAAGTGACGATCTGTCATTGCTGTTTCCCTGTAATTTTAGTGATCAACGAAATCAGAAACGGTCGAGCCGCTGCACTTGCGCAGCGCCAGGCAGCACCGGCATGGCGTTCACCGCTGAGCGGATAAAGCAAAGGGCTCCCCCGGGCGAATGTGCTGAGCGATGTGTTAAAAGTTGCTGCCCCAGCACGGGAACGAGACCGGTTGGCGACCTAACGCGTCACACTTCATTGTTGTTAGCGACACGCGGGCGTTTTTCACCAAAACCCTCGCCGATATAGTAGCAAAGGCATCAGGGTCTTGGCGAATGAAAAGCAGCGCGGCCGGCATTCGCCGGCCGCGCTGCTTTTCATATCGAACTGGCGCTTCTTCGTCTTGCGCGGGCCACGAATAGGGCAACGCGCGCGGCAATTAGCCGACGCCGAACAGCAATTTCGGCAGCGCCTTCGACAGCCAGGGGACGTAGGTGGTCAGAAAGAGTACGGCGACGTTCATCGCCATCAGCGGCATGATGTGGATCGACATGCCGCCGATGCTCGCCTTGCACAGTTTGGCGGCGACGAACAGCGTGCCGCCGACCGGCGGCGTGTACAGCGCGATCGACAGATTCATGACCATGATGACGCCCATCAGCACGAGGTCGATTCCCATCGCCTGCGCCATCGGCAGAAAGAGCGGTGCGGTCAGCAGCATCGCCGGCAACGGTTCGATGAAGATGCCGAGCAGGAGCAGGACGATGTTGAGGAGCAGCAGGAACTGCCAGGGCTGGCTGGCGACCGACTGGATCCATTCGGCGAGCTGCATGGCGACCATTTCGGCGGTGAGCAGCCAGGAGAGGACGCCGGTCGCGCCGATCACCAGCAGCACCGCGGCGCTCGTCTGGAAGGCTTTCAAAGCAATCGCCGGCAGGTCGCGGACCTTGAGGTCCTTGTACAGGAAGAGCGAAACGACGAGGCCATAGACGACAGCCACTGCCGCCGCTTCGGTCGGCGTGAAGGTGCCGGTCCAGATGCCGCCGACGATGATCACCGGCATGAGCAGCGCCGGCCCGGCGTCTTTCGTCACCGCCCAGAACTCAGGCCACGAAGCGCGCTGCGAGCCGTTGTCGCAGCCGGTCTTCTTGCCGTAGCGGACGCAGACGACGGCCAGCGCCATGGCGCAGATGAGCGCCGGAATGACGCCCGACATCGAGAGAATACGCATCGACGCACCGGAGATGAAGGCGAAGACGAGAAAGGGGATCGACAGCGGCATGAGCAGTGCCAGCGTTCCGGCGACCGAGAGCAGCGCCGCCGTGAAGTCGGGGTGATAACCCTTGTCCTTCATCGTCGGCGCAACGAGCGAACCGATCGCCGCGGTATCGGCGATCGCCGACCCCGAGACGCCGCCGAACAACAGGCAGGAGACGATGGTGACGACGCCCATGCCGCCCGGCATCCAGCCGAAGAGGACGCGCGCAAAGGCGACGATGCGCTTGCCAACGCCGCCGCGCGAGAGGAGTTCGCCGGCAAAGATGAAGAGCGGCACGGCAATCAGGATGAAGGGCTCGACGCCGGCGATCAGGTTGAGGAAGAGCGAGTCGAGCTGATACGGCAGGTCCTTGAAATAGACCATTCCGGCCGTCGTCGCGATCAGCGCGTAATAAAGCGGAATGCCGGCGAGAGCGATGATGAAGAAGACGCCGAAGACTTGAATCGTGAGCATTAGTCGTCAACTCCGTAACGTTCTTCGCGTGATTTTCCACGCAGGATTTGCATCAGGTCGTAGGCGACGAAGACCATGCCGGCGCCGCTGCCGATCGACAGCGGCATGTATTGCCAGGACATCGGGATCTGCAGAACCGTGAGGATGTTGCCCCAGTTGTTGGCGATGATGATCAGGCCGTTCCAGAAGAGGATGCCGAGAACGACGAGGGCGAAGAGCTGGACGACAAAGTCGGCGGCAAGACGGCTCTTGCCGTCGAGTTTGTCGATGAACTCGGTGATCGTCATGTGCCCCGAACGGCGGACGATCGACGCACCGCCGAGAAAGGAGACCCAGACCATCAGGAATTCGCAGGCTTCGGTGGTCTGGGCCAGGTCATGGCCGGCGGCGTGCGCGCAGACGTTGAAGAAAACCAGGGCGATCATCATGGCCGCGGCGCCGACCAGCGCCCAGTCGATCAGCCGGCCGAGCCAATGCACAGGCCAGGCCTGCAGCGGACCGCAGGGCAACAGTTCAGGTTTTCCGGCAAGGCGAAGTTCGGCGGCAGTCACGAGGTTTCCTTTCTCTCAGGGCTGGGCGCGCTTACTTGACCGGCAGCGCCTTGCGCACCGCAGCGGCGTCGGCCAGGATCGCGTCGGTGTCGGTGCCCCACTTGGCCTTGGCCTTCTCGTAAGTCGGCTTGACGGCATCGCGGAAGGGAGTCAGCGCCGGGCTGTTGATCTTGGCGCCCTTGCTGGCCATTTCGGCGAGCTGCTTCTCTTCGTTCGCTTTGACCTCGGCACGATTCCAGGCGCCGGCTTCTTCGGCAGCGCGCCTGACCGCTTTCTGGTCCTCGGGCGACAGCTTCTGCCAGGTCTTTTCGGATATCGCCATCGGAATCGGACTATAGACGTGGCGGGTCAGCGTGACGTTCGGCGCGACTTCGTAGAACTTGTTCGAGTAGATCGTATCGATCGGGTTTTCCTGGCCGGCAACAGCACCCTGCTGGATCGCCAGATAAACCTCGGGCAACGGCATGATCTGCACGCCAAAGCCGACGTCCTCGAGCAGCCAGCGCATCATTTCGTTCGGGAAAGTGCGCAGCTTCTTGCCCTTGGCGTCGGCCGGGCTGTTGATCGGGTCCTTGGTCGTCATGGAGCGGAAGCCGGCTTCCCAGGTGGCCAGGAAGCGGAAGCCCTTGGCCGGCGCCTTGTCGAACTGGGTCTTGAGCCATTTCGACGTGTCGTAGAACCGCCAGCCCTGCTCGTAGCTGTCGAACATGAAGGGCAGCATGGTCAGATTGAGTGTGTCGATATGCGGCGCGTACGAACCGGTGGCCGAGACGGTGAAGTCGATGCCGCCGGCGACGAGTTGCTCGATGTTCTTCGGGTCGTTGCCGAGTTGGCTGCAGCAGAAGACATTCACCTTGTAACGGTTCTGCGTGTACTCGGCGACTTTCTTGGCGAAGATCTGGGCGCCGGCTTGGCGCGCGCCCTGCTGCTGGTCGGTGTGGCTGAATTTGAGGACGGTTTGCGCGTAAGCGCCCGAGGTGAGGACGAGTCCGGCGGCGACGAGGGCAAGACGGACCAGGTGTTGGGTAGTATTCATACAAGCTCCATTCGATGAAAAACCGGTTGGTGACGAAATGAACAACAAGGGCGACGTGCAGGGCAAAAGCGGATGCTAGCGAAACTAGAGGCGATAGATCTCTTTGGTGACGAGCGACATCAGCTCGTTGTAGTTTTCCTCGGCCATCAATTTCCGGTATTTCTTCGCGTCGAGCTTGTTTACGAGGTTCCAGATACCCAGGCTCACTTCGGCATGGCGCTCGAAGAAATCGATGATGTTGAAGATCCGTGGCGAGGCATCGGTCGTGAAATACTTGTTGTAGCCGTATTCCTTGGCCCAGAACAGCAGCTCAACGTAGTTCAGGAAATGGCGGCTGCCACCGACCAGATCCCAGTCCGCCTTCGTGTCGTTGTCATTGGTATGGATGTAGGCGTCGAAACCGGATTCTAGCGTCGTGACAAACATTTGTGCCGGATTTTCCTGGCTCTGAATCGAGTGTCCGAGGTCCAGCGTAATGCCGGTGTTCTTGTTACCGATTTCCTTGAGCAAAAGTAGCGCTTTTGCCGTGCTATCGAGCTGGCAATGCACACGCACTTCCGAATACTTCGGTTCGAGGAAGAGCGGAATCTCGGGCAGGTAGTCAGCGGCTTCGCCGATGGTTTCGATCATGTACTTCCAGGCCGTCTTGTAGTCGACCTGGAACAGCATGTCGTAACCGTCGGAGAGCGGGCAGCAGGTGACGAGCGGCGCGCCGACTGCTTTGGCGAAGTCCTTGGCCTGCTTGATGATGCCAACCGCCTTCTCGCGCACTTCGCGGATCGGCCGCGACAAGCTGCCCGATATGAACAACGGGTCCTTCTTGACGTTGACGTTGACCGCAGCCCAGTTGAGCTTGAACTCGCGCATCATCGCGCTGATTTCTTCGGCGCTTGAAGTCTCGGTCGGGTAGACCATCTCGACGCCGTCAAAGCCCTTGATCTGCGTCACCATCTGCAGCTTCTCATAGGTCGTTTTGGGTGCGTTGTACTCGCAGAACCGGTCTTGCGTCTTGCCAAGAAAGGCGATGATTACGCTCTGTTTCATGGGTGCTGCTCCTTTAGGTCTCTGTGACGTGGTGTGTCGATTTCCCGGCCGCCTCGGGACGAGGCAGCCGGAACGCTGTGCAGAAAGCCATACAACGACGGAGATATTCTGGAAGGCCGGCAATGATCGCTGGATCGGATTAACGGATACGTTAGAGGATTCATTGAAAGGTGTCAAGATACCCGTTAAAGTGCTCATTGTTCAGGATGTGGGTCTCGCCCGAGACCCAATAACGGTCGTTGACCAGCGGAAAACCGTGATGATTTATGTATTTGCCGTCGTCATAATTAAACCGGGAATGCTGACGCGCGCACTGGCTGCCTACCGCGCTCTGGTGCCGCAGGTTCTGGCCGGCGAACCGGGTTGCCTGGAGTACGCGCCGACCGTCGATATCGATCTCGATCTTCCCAATCAGGAGCGCGACGCCGACCGCATTTTGGTCTGCGAGCGCTGGCACAGCGTCGCTGACTTCAGGGCGCATTTGACGATGCCGCACTCGCTGGATTTTCGCGCCGCCATCGCGCCTTGTCTTGCCGAGGGCATTACCGTCCGGGTCACGCACGGCGCGCTGTAAACAAACCGATCGAGCGCGCTGACTCAAGCGATTTCATCGATGACGGCGCGCGTGACAGCCTGCGAACCGTGCCGGCCGCCGAGCTCGATCGGACGGATTTTTCCACTCGCGAAAATTTCGCCAATGGCTTTTTCGATCAGCGCGGCACCGTCGGCAAGACGCGTTTCGCCGTGGCGTTCGCCGAGCCATTCGAGCATCATCGCCGCTGAGAGCAGCATCGCCGTCGGATTGGCCTTGCCCAGGCCCATGATGTCGGGCGCCGTACCGTGCGCTGGCTGGAAAAGGCCGTGCTGATCACCGATATCGGCTGACGGCGCCATTCCCATGCCGCCGACCAGACCGGCGGCAAGGTCGGAAAGAATGTCGCCGAACATGTTCTCGGTGACCATGACGTCGTAAGCCCACGGCTTCATCAGGAGATTGAGCGCCATCGCGTCGACATAAGCGTTTTCGCTGCCGACCGCCGGATATTGCGCGGCCACTTCGCTGAAGATTCGGCGCCAGAAGGCCATCGAGGTAAACACGTTGGCCTTGTCGATATTGGTGACGCGGCCGGGACGGCCCTTTTGCTGAGCGCGGCGCTCGGCGAGCATGAAGGCATACTGGCAGACCCGCGTCGTTCCCTGGCGGCTGATCTTCATGGTATCGAAAACTTCGCTTTCGGCGCCGGGTTCGCCGTGCGTCTGGCTGCGGCCGCGCGCGTAGAAAAGCCCTTCGCTGTTTTCGCGGACGAGGACAAAATCGATCTCGGCCGCCCGCGCGCTGGCGAGCGGGCTCGGCAAGCCGGCGAAGCTGCGGATCGGCCGCACGCCGGCGTAGAGGTCAAAGTGAAAGCGCAAGTCGATCTGCGGAACGATTTCGGTGCCATCGCGGCCGCGCACATGCGGCAGGCCCATGGCGCCGAAGAGAATCGCGTCGGCCCGGTCGCAGACGCCGAGAACCGAATCGGGCAAGGCAACGCCGGTATCGAGATAGTGCTGCGCCCCGGCTTTCTGATAATCGAGGCGCAAGGCAAAGCCGGCGCGTTGGCCGGCGGCGACGAGCACTGCTTCGGCGGCCTGCATGATCTCGTCGCCAATACCGTCGCCCGGCAAAACCGCGATGTGAAAGCTCGAAGTGGTGGCCATGCGGGTTGTCTCCCTGAACAGTTTATCGTTGCAGCAGAAGCAGTTTGCGGTCGGGCTCTTCGAGGTTGTTCACATAAGTGATCAGATGTTCAAGGTGCGCCGCCATTCTTTCGCGCGCCAGCGCGCCGTCGCCGCTGCGTATCGCGTCGATGAGCCGCGCATGCTCCTGCGTCGAGCGCTCCGGCGGGCTGATGATCGATAGCATGGTGAGGCGCGCGCGCTGCGCGCGACTCCAGAAATTCTCGTGCACGTCGGTGAGGATCCGGTTGCCGGAAAGTTCGACGAGATGGTAATGAAACATCTCGTCGGCGAGTGCCCAGCTCTTGAAGTCCGACGCCTCGTGCGCGCTCTTCATTTTGCGGTTGCTTTGCTCGAGCGGTGCGAGTTCCTTGGCGCTTGGCTTACGCTCGGCGGCGAGCATGACGGCGAGCGACTCGAGGCTCGAGAGGATCTGGTAGATTTCGCGCACGTCGGTCGGCGACATCGGCACGACGCGCATGCCGTGGCGTGGTACGACCTTGATCAGGCCGTCGCGCTGCAACCGGACAAGCGCTTCGCGCACCGGCGTGCGGCTGACGCCGAGTTCTTCGGCAAGCTCTTGCTCGAGCACCTGATGGCCGTCGCTCCACTCGCGGTACAGTATGCGCTCCTGTATTTCACGGTAGATGCGATCGACGAGCGTTCTCGACTCGCGCGCGTTCGGGCGTTGGCGGGGGGTGGTCATTTAATGGAAGTTCCAGTGAGCAAGCGGATGGCCGGCAAAGGGCAGCTCGACTGACGCGATGGCATCGCCGAGCAGGCAGCCGAGGTAGGCGGTAGTGCGTTCGGCACCGCCAAACGCCAGGCTTGATATGTTCCTCAGGCAGCGGCTGGCGACGGCGTCGAGGTGCGGGCGCGCCAGTTCGTTGCGGGCGAAGGCCTGTTCGGCAAGCGCGACGTGTTCGGCGCTGGCATCCTCAAGGAAAAGCGCCTGGCTGCCGTCGGGCGCGACGCGAATGATGCGGTTGCTGATGATGCTGGTGATCCACGCGCCGCCGGCGCAGTCAAAGGCGATGCCGTCGGGAAACGTTCCGGGGCCGAACTCGCAGACGACTTCGCGTGCGCCAAGATCGCCGCTGCGCCCGAGCGCAAAGCGCGACAGGCGGCGGCCGAAGGTTTCATTGACGTAGAGCCAGTTGCCGCTCGGGTCAATCGCCGCTTCGTTGGTATAACCCAGCCCGTCAGTGACGATGCGCGCACCGCGCCCGTCGACAAGAACGATGAAGCCATCAGCAACGTCCTTGCGGTAGGCGTCAGCACGCGGGATATGCCGGGTGCTGATGGTAATCCAGGTGCGTCCGGCGTGATCGTTGAAAACGAAGTTGGACGGGGGCAGATCGATCCCGTCGACGCGTTCGAGAAAAACACTCACTTCGCCGGCGCGCGTCAGGCGATAGACGCCGCCGCGATCGCTGCCCAGATCAGCAAGCAGAAACGATCCGTCGGCGTTGAGTGCGATGCCGTTCGGGCGCAGCTCGCGGCCGTCGGGTGCCGTCCCGCGATAGAGCCGCTGCGTCCCGTCGGGAAGCAGGTGCGCGACGCCACCGCGCCAGTCAGCCGAGAAAATATCGCCACGCGCCGTGCATAACACGCACTCAGGGCGATTGAGCCCGCTGCCGACAAAGCGTACGGCGTCGAGGGAGAGCGGCTCGAGCGAGCTGGCGGTGGAAGCGGGGGCGGTACGGGACAAGACGGAATTCCCCGAGGAAATACCAACGGATACGTTAACGGATTCAATACCGCCGGTCAAGTGTACGTCAGCACGCACGTCAGCACGGCCGCGCGTCGGTCACGCCGAAAAGAATGCCGTCAGCGCGCTGGCCAGCGCTTGCGGCTGGTCATGATGTACGTTGTGTCCGCAATCGGCGAGCGTGAGCTCGCGCAGATCGGCGATACCGGCGTGGCGCTTGCTGGCATCGGCCCGATTCCCGGCAAGCGTTTGGGCGAGGCGCGAGTCCCTGCCGGACACCCAGAGAACCGGCGCGCTGATGCGCCGCCAGCAGGCTTGCGCTTCGGCGAGCGGAAAGTAGATCGGGCTGATCCAGCGGTGATGCGGGTCGGCAGCAAAAACGAAGCCCTCTCCGCTCGCCTGCAGCGATTGCTCGGCAAGGAAAATGGCGCGCTCCGAGGTCAGGCGGGGGTTATCGGCGCGCAGGCGCGCGGCGAAGGCGACGTGGCTCGCGTATTGGCGGAACACCGGCGCCGGCGCGCGGTTTTGGGCGAGCCAAAGGTCGACACGAGCAGCCGCCTCGGCGGGCGGGTTGGCCGCAAGATATCCTTCGATATTGGCCAGTCGGGCGACGCGCTGCGGGCGGATTCCGGCGTAGAGACTGGCGACGATGCCGCCCATGCTGTGGCCGACTAGTCGCACCGGCGCGTCGGGCGAGAGGTGCTCGAGCAGGGCGTCGAGGTCGGCGAGGTAATCGGCAAACCAGTAGGCGCCGTCGTTCCACTGCGACAGCCCGAAGCCACGCCAATCGGGCGCCACGACGCGCCAGTTGCCGTCCAGCGCGTCGACGAGAAACTGAAACGTCGCGCCAACGTCCCCCCAGCCATGCAGGCAGACTATTGTCGGCGCGCCGGAGACCTCGTCCGCGTCCCAGACGCGCAGGTGAATGCGGCGCTCGCGCAGCGTGAGAAACTGCGAGCGGAAGGGCCGCATGCTCAGACGGCGTGGCGGCTTCAAAAGCATTCATTGAAGCCGCGGATTTGTCGTCGGGCTTTTTTCGTCGGCCGGCCGCGCAGCTCACTACCCGGCGTCGGCGCGAGCTGGCGCGCTTCCTTGTGCGCGGCGCGCCGCGCACTGCTCTCGGCGCTTTCCTCGTAGAGCAGCTGCGCTTCGCTGGCCGGCCGGCGCTGCTCGCTGAGGCCGCGTACGACGACCGTCCACCGACTCTCGCCAATCGCCAGATCGAGCGTATCGCCGGCGTGCAGCTCGCGCGCCGGCTTGAGCGAACTGCCGTTCGCCCGGACGTGGCCGGCGTGCAGCGCAGCGCAGGCCAGCGAACGCGTCTTAAAAAAACGCGCCGCCCACAGCCATTTGTCGACGCGCTGGCCGGTGAGCGGCAGCTTCGGCACCATCGTCATTTCGCCGGCACGCTTGAGAGCGGATCGACTGCGAGGTGCGCCGCATCTTCGCGGCGCGTCAGGCGGTCAAGGTACACATAGATCACCGGCGTCAGGTAGAGCGTCAAAAATTGCGAGAGCAGCAGGCCGCCGACGACGGCAAGGCCGAGCGGACGGCGGACTTCAGCGCCGGCGCCGATGCCGAGCGCGATCGGCAGCGTGCCGACCAGCGCGGCCATCGTCGTCATCATGATCGGGCGAAAACGGATCAGGCACGCCTCAATAATTGCTTGATGCGCCGGGATATTCTCGCTGCGCTGCCGATCGAGCGCGAAGTCGATCATCATGATCGCGTTTTTCTTGACGATGCCGATCAGCATGATGATGCCGACGAAGGCGTAAAGACTTAAGTCGACGCGGAAAATGAAGAGCGTGATCAGCGCGCCGAGCGCAGCCGACGGCAGACCCGAGAGGATGGTCAGCGGGTGGATGAAACTCTCGTAGAGAATGCCGAGCACGAGGTAGACGACGAGAACGGCGATCACGAGCAGGATGCCGAGGCCTTGCAGCGACGACTGGAAGGCCTGCGCCGTGCCTTGCAGGCTGGTATTGAGCGAGGCCGGTATGCGCATTTCGCGTTCGAGCCCCTTGATGCGGTCGACGGCGTCACCGAGCGAGACGCCGGGCAGCAGGTTAAAGGAGATTGTCACCGACGGCAGCTGGCCCTGGTGGCTCACGGTCAGCGCCTGCGTCGATTGGCGGACGCGCGTCACCGTGTCGAGCGGAATCAGCTTGCCGCCCGCGGCGCGCACGTAGAGGCGCGAGAGCGCTGCCGGCTCCATCTGGAATTGCGGTGCGACTTCAAGGATCACCTGATACTGGTTCGACGCCCCGTAGATCGTCGAAATCTGGCGTGCCGAAAAAGCGCTTTGCAAGGCGTCCTCGATCTGGCCGAAGGAGAGGCCGAGCGTGGCGATCTTGTCGCGGTCGATGTCGAGCGTGACCACCGGCGAGAGGTTGTTGAGGTTGCTCGTCGCGTCGATGAAGCCCGGCAGCTGGCGGATGCGTCCGAGCAGGGTGTCGGTCCACTGGTAGAGTTCGGAGAGGTCGGTGCTTTGCAGCGTGTACTGATACTGCGCTGAAGTCACCTGGCCGCCGATGCTGATCGCCGGCGGATTGCGCATATACACCTTGATGCCGGGCACCGCGGCGAGTTGCGGACGCAGTTGCTGGATGATTTCGTCGGCCGACAGCGTGCGTTCGTCGCGTGGCTTGAGGATCATGTTGAGAAAGCCGGTGTTCGACGTCGGCCGCGCGCCGCCGGCGCCGACGCTCGACATGAACGAGCGGATATTCGGGTTGGCGGCGATGACCGCGGCGACCGCGCGCTGGTGTTCGACCATCGAGGCGAACGAGGCGTCCTGGGCGCCCTCCGTGACCGCCGTGATCTGCCCGCTGTCGCCGCTCGGAATGAAGTCTTTCGGGACCTGGGTGAAAAAGAATGCGGTGAGCACGAAGGTCGCCGCGAAGACGAGCAGGATCATTCGCGGGTGCGCCATGGCCAGCGTCAGCGTGCGCTTGTAGGCGGCGAGCAGCGCCGCGAAAAAGCGCTCGAAGGCGCGGAAAACGCGCCCGTGTTCTTCGCGCTCGGTGTGCTTGAGATAACGGCTGCAGAGCATCGGCGTCAGCGTCAGCGAGACGATGCCGGAAACCAGGATCGCGGCGCAGATGGTCACCGCAAACTCGTGCAGCAGGCGGCCGACGATGCCGCTCATGAAGAGCACCGGAATGAACACCGCGACCAGCGACATGGTCATCGAGACGATGGTAAAGGCAATCTCGCGCGAGCCCTTGATCGCCGCCTGCAAGGGCGTTTCGCCGAGCTCGATGTGGCGGACGATATTTTCGAGCATGACGATGGCGTCATCGACGACAAAACCGACCGACAGCGTCAGCGCGAGCAGCGACAGGTTGTCGAGGCTGTAACCGAGCAGGTGCATGACGGCGAAGGTGCCGATCACCGAAATCGGCAGCGCCAGCGCCGGGATCGCCGTCGCCGAGAGATTGCGCAGGAAGAGCAGGATGACGAGGATGACCAGGAAGCCGGCGAGGACCAGCGTGAACTGCACGTCGTCGATCGCCTCGCTGATCGAAATGCTGCGATCGTAGAGCGTGGTCAGTTCGATCGCTGCCGGCAGCTTGGCCTGGAAGCTCGGCAGGATGCGCTTGATCGAATTGACCGTCTCGATGGTGTTGGCGCCCGGCTGGCGCTGGACGGCGAGAACGATCGCCCGCTTATCGACGTTCCAGGCGGCGACGCGCTTGTTCTCGACGCCGTCGATCGCGTTCGCCACTTCCTCAAGGCGGACCGGGGCGCCGTTACGCCAGGCGACGATCAGCGGGCGGTAGGCGGCGGCGCTCGTCAACTGCCCGTTGTCCTTGATCGCGAACGCCTGGCGCGCGCCGTCGATCAGTCCGACCGGCTGGTTGACGTTGGCCTGTGCCACCGCCTGCTGCAGCTCGTCGATGCCCATGCCGCGCGCCGCCAGCTGATCCGGATTGGCCTGGATACGCACGGCGTATTTCTGCGAACCGAAGATTTGCACCTGGGCGACGCCGCTGATCGTCGAGATGCGCTGCGCGAGCTGCGTCTCGGCGTATTCGTTGATCACCGGCAGTGGCAGCGTCGGCGACGTCAGGGCGATGTAGAAGATCGCCGAATCGGCGGGGTTAACCTTGCGGAAGGAGGGCGGCGTCGGCATCGAGGGCGGCAGCCTGCGCTGCGCCGCGGCGATCGCCGACTGGACGTCCTGCGCGGCGGCGTCGATGTTGCGGTCGAGCGAGAACTGCAGGGTGATCGCCGTCGTACCCTGGGCGCTCGTCGAATTCATCGAGTCGAGGCCGGCAATCGTCGAGAACTGGCCTTCGAGCGGCGTCGCGACGGCAGCGGCCATCGTTTCGGGCGAAGCGCCGGGCAGGCTGGCGGTAACCACGATCGTCGGAAAGTCGACGCTCGGCAGCTCGGAAACTGGCAGCGCGCGATAGGCGATGATGCCGAAGATGACGAACGCCGCCATCAGCAGCGTCGTCATCACCGGCCGGCGGATACACAGTCCAGGCAGATTCACGGGCTACCCTGGCGAGCGGCTGAGGCCGGCGCGACGGAGCCGGCGTTCTCGCCGCCGGGTGGGCCACTGGCCTTGCTCTTGTCGCCCGCGCCGCTCTCGCGCGCCTTGACCTTGGCGCCCGGCGTGAGGCGTAGCTGACCGTTGGTGACGACCGTCTCGCCGCTGTTCAAGCCCTTGGCGATCGCCGTCACGCCGCGGTCGGTGGCGGCCGTCTCGACCTGGCGCATGTCGACCGTCGAGTCGGCCTTGACGACGTAAATGAAGTTGCCTTCGGCGCCCTGCTGGACGGCTTCGTTGGGCACCGTCACAGCGCCGCGCAGCGTATCGAGCAGCAGCGTGACCTTGAGGAACTGGCCGGGGGTAAACGTCTGGCCGTCGTTGGCCAGGCGCGCCTTCATCAGGATCGTCCCGGTCGTGCTGTCGACGGCGTTGTCGAGAAAATGCACCTCGCCGCGGGCACTCTGCGACGGGTCACCCGGCAGGCTGACCTCAACACTCAGCGGGGCCGACTTGCTCGCTCCGGCGGCCATCGCGGCACGCAGGCGCGGCAGGTGCCTTTCCGGGACAGAGAAAGTGACGAGCAGCGGGCGCACGCGATTGACGACGGCCAGCGTCGTGTCGTTGACCTTGACCGACGAGCCGGGGAAAACGAGGCGAGCGCCGACGACGCCGGAAATCGGCGCGCGGATCGTCGCATAGGAGAGCTGCAGGCGCGCAAGTTCGCCCGCCGCCCGGCTGGCACGCAGATTGGCGGTGGCGGCCGCTTCGTTGGTGCGCACGTCGTTGACCTTTTCCTCGGAAACGAAATTGCGCTCCTTGAGCGCCGTATAGCGCGCCGTGTCCGACCGGCTCTTGGCGATCAGCGCCTCGTCGCGCGCCGTAGCGGCGCTGGCCTGCTGCAGCCGCGCGGCAAAGTCGGTTGGGTCGAGGCGGATGAGGATCTCGCCCTGCTTGACCTGCTGGCCTTCGGTAAACAGCACCGCCGCGACCTGGCCGTCGACGCGCGCCTTGACGGCGACGCTCTCGTAGGCTTCGCCGCGTCCGACGACCTGCAGCGTCACCGGAATGTCGCGCTCGAGCGCCGTCGCCGTGGTCACCGGAACCGGTGGTGCTTCAAGCTTTTTTTTCGGCTTGTCGTTGGAGCAGGCGTTGAGAACAAGCACGCCGATCAGCAGCACGACGACTTGCGTTGCGCGTCGCGTGGCGTTCACGGCAGCAGGCTTTCGAGGGCGTAGAGTTCTTCGACCGTTTCGCGGCGGCGAATGAGGTACGCGTTTTCCCCGTCGACCATCACTTCGGCAGCGCGTGGCCGCGTATTGTAATTGGAGCTCATGACCATCCCGTAGGCGCCGGCCGACATGACGGCGAGCAGATCGCCAGGCGCCAGCGTCAGCATCCGCTGGTGGCCGAGAAAGTCGCCTGACTCGCAGATCGGACCGACGATGTCCCACTCGCTCGGCGCGTCGGCGCGCGGCGTCACCGGGACGATATCGTGCCAGGCGTCGTAGAGCGCCGGTCGCGCCAGGTCGTTCATCGCCGCGTCGACGATGGCAAAATTCTTGACCGCGCCGGGCTTCAGGTATTCGACGCGGGTGAGCAGGACGCCGGCGTTGCCGACCAGGCGCCGCCCGGGCTCGAGCAGGATCTTGAGCCTTCGTTCCTTGAGTTCGCGCAGCATCGGTTCGAGATAGGACTTGACGCTCGGTTCGGCTTCGTCCTTGTAGCGGATGCCGAGGCCACCGCCGAGATCGATGTGCTGCAGAGCGATGCCTTTGGCGGCGAGCTGATCGATCAGTTGTAGCAGTTTGTCGAGCGCTTCGGCAAAGGGCGCGGGGTCGAGGAGCTGCGAGCCGATGTGGCAGTCGATGCCGACAATCTCGAGATGGCCGAGCCGGCTGGCGTGCTCGTAGAGCGCCAGCGCCTCTTCATAGGCGACGCCGAATTTGTTGCTTTTGAGGCCCGTCGAAATATACGGATGCGTTTTGGCGTCGACGTTCGGGTTCACGCGCAGGCTGATCGCCGCCTTCTTGTCGAGGCTGGCGGCAACGTCGTTGAGTCGTTCGAGTTCGGGCGCCGATTCGACGTTGAAACAGAGGATGCCGGTTTCAAGCGCGAAGGCCATGTCGCCGGCCGACTTGCCGACGCCCGAGAAGACGATTTTTTTCGGATCGGCGCCGGCCGCCAGCGCGCGTTTGAGTTCGCCCTGCGAGACGATGTCAAAACCGGCGCCGCAGCGGGCGAAGAGCCCGAGGACGGCAAGATTGGAGTTGGCCTTGACGGCGTAGCAGACGAGTGAGTCGACGCCTGCGAGCTCGGCGTGGAACTCGGCGAGCGCCGCTTCGAGCGCGGCGCGCGAGTAGACATAGCACGGCGTCCCGAAACGTTCGGCGAGCCAGGGCAAGGCAACGGATTCGCAGTGGATCTGTCCATCCTGCAAGGTGAAGGCGTTCATCGGGCAGGCTCTTTCGCCGTGTTAAGATCGCTTGCCGCGGGCGGGTTCGGAGCCGCCGGAGCGCTGGCCGGCGGCCTGAGTTTTGGCGGTGGAAGCGTCAGCGAGCCGCGCGTTCCGCAGGCGCCCAGAGCGAGCGTGCACAGCGCGAGGAACAGGGTCAGATGGCGGCGCATGGGGAGTACCAGAAAATGGGAAATGTTAGCACAGATGAACGATAGCGAATTCGCTCTGCTCGCCGACGCCGCCTTGCAGCGCATAGAGGCCGGCCTCGAAGCTGCCGGCGCCGATGTGGACTTCGCCATGGTCGCTTCGGGCGTCCTCGAAATCGAATTTTCCGAGCGCAGCAAGATCATCGTGAACCGCCATGCAGCGGCCAAAGAAATCTGGGTCGCGGCGCGCTCGGGCGGTTTTCACTTCCGCTGGGACGGCAAGGTTTGGCGCGACACGCGTGACGGCGGCGAACTTTTTGCCGCGCTTTCGGCGCTCGTTTCGGCACAGGCCGGCGAGCGCATCGAGCTGGAAAACCCGCCCTGAGGTTTTCAGCAGGCTAAGGCAGCAGGATCGTCGAGCCGGTCGTCTTGCGCGCTTCGAGGTCGCGATGTGCGCTCGCCGCGTCGGACAGCGCGTAGCTCTGGTTGATGGCAATCTTCACTTTTCCCGCAACGACGACGGCGAACAGTTCGTTGGCCAGCGCCAGCAGGTCGTCGCGTTTTGCGCTGTAGTGCGCGAGTGTCGGCCGGGTCAGGAACAGCGAGCCCTTTTGCGCCAGTAGCAGCGGGCTGAAGGGCGCCACCGGGCCCGAGGCGTTGCCGAAGCTGACCATCATCCCGCGCGCGCGCAGGCTGTCGATCGAGCCGGCGAAGGTATCCTTGCCGACGCCGTCGTAGACCACCGCGACGCCTTCGCCGGCGGTCAGTTCGCGGACGCGCTTGGCGACGTCCTCGCGCGTGTAAAAAATGACGTGATCGCAGCCGTTCTGGCGGGCGAGCTCGCCCTTGGCTTGGCTCGACACGGTACCGATCACCGTCGCGCCGAGCGCTTTCGCCCATTGGCAGGCGATCAGCCCGACGCCGCCGGCCGCGGCGTGGATCAGCACCGTCTCGCCGGCCATCACGCGATAGGTGTGGCGCAGCAGGTAGGCACTGGTAAGGCCCTGCAGCATCATCGCCGCCGCGCTGCGCGTGCTGATCGCATCGGGCAGCTCGACGAGCAGTTGCGCCGGCAGGCAGCGGACCTCGCTGTAGGCGCCGACCACTCCGCCGGCGTAAGCGACGCGGTCGCCGGGCTTGATCTCGCTGACGCCGGAGCCGACCGCTTCGACGATGCCGGCCGCTTCTGTGCCGAGTCCGGATGGCAAAGGCAGCGGGTAAAGACCGCCGCGATGGTAGGTGTCGATGTAGTTGAGGCCGACCGCCTCGTGACGCACGCGCGCTTCGCCGGGCCCCGGTTCGCCGACCGCAACGTCCTCCCAGCGCAGAACTTCGGGACCGCCGGTTTGATGGAAGCGAATCGCAAAAGGCATGCTGTCTCTCCTCGGGAAGGGCTTGCATCGGGCCGGCTAGCCTAGCGCGTGCGCGCCGGCGAGGCAAGTTAAGCTACATGATTGAGGCCGTGAGTATGCCAAGGGTACTAATACTTGGCGAGCGTACTATCAACTCTTTGAGTGCCAAACCAGATGATTCCGGCCGTTGTTGCGCCTATGTGGCCGTCATCTGCGACGAAATAGTGAGTATCTTTCGTATATCAGGCACCAGTTCAAGTCCCAGGCCTGGTCCTGGCGGCACCGTGATATAGCCATTTTTTACTTCGGGCAGGGCGGTCACCACGTCCTTGTACCACCCGTTATAGAACGCTCTGACGGACTCTTGGACGAGTGCGTTGGGGGCGTTCAGTGACAGATGCGTCGATGCGGTCAACACGACTGGACCTGTGCAGTCGTGCGGTGCTACAGGCAGATGCCAGGCCTCTGCCATGGAGGCAATTTTTCGGGCCTCGGACAAGCCGCCGCACCACGAGATATCCAGCATCACGACACCTACCGATTCAGTTTGCAGCAAGTCAAGAAAGCCGCCACGACCCGCCAAGGTCTCAGATGCACACAGAGGCGCTTTACTCCGCTCTGAATAACGCTTGAATGTCGCAAAACTATCCATTTTCATTGGATCTTCATGCCAGAAGGTGTCGAACTCAGCCAAGGCTTGCGCAAGTTGAATCGCTGGCGGCAGTGTCCACAACGAATGGAACTCGACCATGATGTCCATCTTGTCGCCCACGGCCTTTCGAATTTTTCTGAAAGGCTCCAAACCCGTTTGCATATCGGGTCGCGAAATGTAGAGTCCATCGCTCGCTTCTGCATAGGGATCGAAGGGCCAGATCTTCATAGCGGTGATGCCGGATTCCAACAAATCTAGTGCCAGTTCGTCGGCACAATTCAGAAAGCTGTTGAGATCGTCGTATTGACCTGATCCACTCGCCTGAAGGCCCCAGTTCTTAACAGATTGTTGTTGGGCAGTACGCACGTAGTTGCTACCCGCACAGGTGTTGTAGGTTCGGATGCTGTCGCGGCATTTGCCCCCCAGAAGTTGGTAAATGGGTTGCCTCGTGGATTTGCCAAAAATATCCCACAAGGCAATGTCAATTGCCGAGTTGCCACGCATCTCAGCACCGGAACTGCTAAACCCGAGATAGCCAACCAAGTCTTTGGAAATTCTGTCTATTGCCAGTGGGTCTTTGCCCAACAGACGATGTGCCGCCCATTCATGGATATAGGCCTCCGCGGAAGCAGCGCCAAAGAATGTCTCTCCTAAACCCGTGATGCCCTCATCGGTGTGGATGAGCACCCACAATACATTGGGGTGCTCTTTGGGCCGCAAAGTCTCAATGCCGGTTATTTTCATATGTGCTCTTTATGAATCGTTAATTTTTCAGCGAGGCCCTGTATAGCGGCATTCATAGCCTTTCGCTTGCATGCATGCATTGGCCCCACTTACTATCCAATCTGCCAATTGCAGCGCCATTGTTCGGATCCTCAGGGTGCCTTTCGGCTTCTATTTCTGTCGGCTTGTATGGTACTTCTTTCTCACTCTTGCTTAACAGGCTTAGCCATGCGCCAAGCCTCGCTGTATTGGCCTCGCGTATAGTAGGCCGTGAGCTGTAGATGTATCGCTTATCTGGCTCGACTTCGTCCGCCTTCTGGTAGAGGCTTTCTGAACGAGCTATCAATTCAGCCCTCGCTTCAGCCGACAACGTTTGATCGCTAATTGCACCGCCGGTTTGATGGAAGCGAATGGCCATTGGCATGCTGTTTCTCCTTGGCAAAGGTCGGTGTGAACGGGCCCTCCTAGCCTAGCGCGGGCGCACCGGCGAGGCAAGCTGGCAGGGCACATCGGGCGGGCCAAGAGGGGCGTCGCGCCCGCATCGCCGTCGCTTCGCGCCCTGTGCGCTGGGCCGAGCACAGGCCGTCAGGCGCGCTCGGAACGATTTGTCGCACCAGGCGTTAGAATGCTCGTCTGACTGACGCGATGCCAGCGCGATGCCTCCAGCCCAACCAAACGTCGAAGCCGTCTTAACCCGGAAAAAAGCGCCGCTGGCGACCGCGCTGCCGGCTTACCTGTGCATCGCCTACACCCTGCTGATCGTCTATGCCAGCCTGCATCCCTTCTCCGGCTGGCTCGACCCCGGCCTGCCGACGCTGACCTTTCTCGACGCCGGCTGGCCGCGCTACTGGACCGTCTTCGACCTCGCGGTCAATGTGCTGGCCTACCTGCCGCTCGGTTTCCTGCTGACACTGAGCCTGCGTCGTGGTGCGGGCCGCTGGCTGGCGGCAGGTGCCGCGCTGCTTGGTGGCGCTCTGCTCGGCCTTGGCCTCGAATGCATCCAGACCTGGTTGCCGGCGCGCGTGCCGTCGAATATCGATCTCGCCTGCAATACCCTCGGTAGCGCGCTCGGAGCCCTGCTCGCGCTCCGGCACGACGCCAGTCTGTTCGCTAAAATCGCCCGCCTGCAGCGCTTTCTGCTGGCGCCCGAGCCGCACGCCGAATTCGGGCTGGTGGTGATCGGCCTGTGGCTGCTGCTGCAGCTGTCGCCCGAAACGCTGCTCTTCGGCTCGGGCGACCTGCGCCAATTGCTCGGCCTTGCGCGGGCCGTGCCCTACGCGGCGCAATCCTTTTTCGTGATAGAAACCGGCATCACGGTGTGCAATATGATCGGCGTCGGTCTGCTGGCGCGCACCCTGATGGCCAACCGCGGATCGCCGACGGCCGTGCTGGCGACTCTCTTTGTCGTCGCGCTGATCGTCCGCACGCTCGCTGCGGCGGTCCTCGTCGCGCCCGGCGACGCGCTCGCCTGGCTGACGCCAGGCGCCAGTCTCGGCCTGCTCATCGGCGCCGCGCTGCTCGCGGCGCTGCTCTGGCTGCCGGCCTCGCTGCGTATCGCGCTGGCCGGCCTGATGCTGATGGCCGGCACCGTGCTGGTCAACGTGACACCGCCCAATCCCTACTCGGCAGCGGCGCTTGCCACCTGGCGACAGGGACACTTTCTCAACTTCAACGGGCTGACGCGGCTGGCAGCGAGTCTTTGGCCCTTCATCGCCCTACCCTACCTCACGGTACTCGGCCGACGGCTGTGACATTGAATCAAGGTCAGAATCGGCGGTCCATCAGGCTGCTGCAGTAAAGGGCAGACAAACCCCGGCCCATCGACAAGGACGTCCCCAGCATGAGCTTTTTCAGGCACCACGTTTTTTTTTGCTGCAACCAGCGCGGCGAAGGCGAGAGCTGCTGCAACAACTTCGGCGGCAGCGCCGCGCAAGCCTACGCCAAGCAGCGAATCGGCGAGCTCAAGCTGAAGGGCAGGGGCAGGGTTCGCATTAACAAGGCGGGCTGCATGGACCGCTGCGACGAGGGCCCAGTCATCGTCGTCTACCCCGAGGAAGTCTGGTATCACTACGTCGATAACGAGGACATCGAAGAAATCATTCAGGAACACCTGGTGCACGGCCGCGTCGTCGAGCGCCTGAAGATCTGACGGCTCAAGCCACATGAGACTGCACGAGGAACGATTGTCGATCGACGGGCCGGCGGGCGCCATCGAACTCATCGTCGAAGACCCGGGAACGCCACGCGGCATCGCGCTCGTCATGCATCCGCACCCGCTCTTCGCCGGCACCCACACCAACAAAGTCACGCAGACGCTGGCGCGCACTTTTTCCCGCCTCGGTTACGTCTCCGTGCGGCCGAATTTTCGCGGCGTCGGCAAGAGTGCCGGCGAGCACGACGAAGGCCGCGGCGAAACCGACGACATGCTCGCCGTTGTCGCCGCAATCAAGGCGCGCTACGGCGAACTGCCCGTCGCGCTGGCCGGCTTTTCGTTCGGAGCCTACGTGGCAACGCGCGTGGCCCAGGCGCTCGCCGCCGCCAATCAGCCGGCCCAAGGCCTGGTGCTCGTCGGCACGGCGGTCGGCCGGGCGGCCGGCGCGCGCGACTACGCGATCGAACACATCGCCAAGGACACCGTCGTCATTCACGGCTCGGCCGACGAGAACGTTCCGCTGGCCAACGTCCTCACCTGGGCCGAAGCGCTCGATCTGCCGGTCATCGTCGTCGCCGGCGCCGACCACTTCTTTCACCGCCGCCTGCACCTCATCGGCGACATCGTGACGCGCGCATGGCGTCACTGATAACAGGCGACGCGCTCAGCGTCGTCGGACTGAGGAAGCGCTACGGCAGCAATGAAGTCGTCGCCGGGATCGACTTCTCCGTCGTCCCCGGCACCTGCTTCGGCCTGCTCGGCCCGAACGGTGCCGGCAAAACGACGACCTTGCGCTGCTGCCTCGGGCTGACGGCGCCCGATGCCGGCCACATCATGCTCGGCGGCCACGCGGTTCCGCAAGATGCCGAGGCGGCGCGCGAACGCGTCGGTGTCGTGCCGCAGTTCGACAACATTGACCCGGATTTTACGGTCAGCGAAAACCTCCTCGTCTATGGTCGCTATTTCGGCATCAGCGACGCCGTCATCCGCGCCCGCATTCCGGAATTACTCGATTTTGCCGGCCTTGCCGGCCGCGAGAAGGCACGCATCCAGACGCTCTCGGGCGGCATGAAGCGGCGCCTGACGCTCGCCCGCGCGCTGGTCAACGACCCGGACATCGTCTTTCTCGACGAGCCGACGACCGGCCTCGACCCGCAGGCCCGCCACCTCATCTGGGAACGCCTCAAGCAGCTCACGGCGCGTGGCAAGACGCTGATCCTGACAACACATTTCATGGACGAAGCCGAGCGCCTGTGCGACCGGCTGGCGGTGCTCGACCACGGCCATAGGGTTACCGAAGGCGCGCCACACGAACTGATCGCCGCGCACATCGAGCCGCAGGTCGTCGAAGTCTTCGGCGACGGAGCGGCGACTTGGGCGCGCGCCCGCAATACGCTCGGCGAACGCCTTGAAGTGGCCGGCGAAACGGCCTTCTTCTACTGCCACGACCCGACGCCGTTGCTCGCCGCGCTGGCCGCAGCGCCGCAGTTGCGCTACGTGCACCGCGCCGCCAGCCTCGAAGACGTCTTCATCAAGCTGACCGGCCGCGAACTGAGGGACTAGCCGTGGCTGACTATCATTTGACTTCCCTGAACGCAGAGTACGCAGAGGCGCAGAACGCGCCGAGAAGAGCCCGTTTTTCTTTCACATTTCTCGGCAAACTCTGCGCCTCTGCGCGCTCTGCGTTGAATGCGCATGCTCGGCCATGAATACCAGAAGCATCTTTTCAATCCCCCGCCCCGGCCTGCGCTGGCTGCCGATCTGGCGGCGCAACTTCCTCGTCTGGCGCAAGATGGCGATCCCGTCGGTGCTCGGCAACCTCGCCGACCCGCTGATCTACATGCTCGGCCTCGGCTACGGCCTCGGCCGCATGCTGCCGGAAATCGGCGGCGTCAGCTACGTAAGCTTTCTTGCCGCCGGAACCATTGTCTCGAGCACGATGAACGCGGCGACCTTCGAAGCCCTCTACTCGGCGTTCTCGCGCATGCACGTGCAGAAAACCTGGGACGCGATCCTCAACACGCCCCTTTCGCTCGACCACGTGCTCGCCGGCGAACTCGTCTGGGCGGCGAGCAAGAGCCTGCTCTCGGGACTTGCCATCCTGCTCGTCGTCGCGGCGCTCGGCCTGACCACGTCGCCGCTCGCGCTGTGGGCGATCCCGCTGATCTTCCTCACCGGGCTGGCCTTCGCCGCGCTCGGCCTGATCGTCTGCGCGCTGGCGCCGTCCTACGATTTTTTCATGTACTACTTCACGCTCTTCATCACGCCAATGCTGCTCGTCTCGGGCGTTTTCTTCCCGGCTGACCAGTTGCCGGCCGGCGTCTCTCTCGTCGCCAGCTGGCTGCCGCTGGCCCACGCCGTGCAGCTTGCGCGCCCGCTGCTGCTCGGCGAGGTGCCGGCCAACGCGCTCGGCCACGTCGCCGCGCTGCTCGCCATCGCCGCCGTCGCCTTCGCCATCGCCACCGTGCTGACACGCCGGCGACTGCTCAAGTGAACGCTGCGAACAGGGTAGAATCGGACGCATGAAGCCGCTGCTCGTCATGACCAACCTTCCCGACCAGGCGAGCGCCGAGGCGCTCGCCGCGGCGCTCGTCGGCGGCCGGCTCGCGGCCTGCGTCAATATCCTGGCGCCGTGCCGCTCGGTTTATGAATGGAAGGGCGCCACCGAGCGCGCCGAAGAGGTGCCACTACTGATCAAAACCAGCGCGGCGCGCTATCCAGCGCTCGAAGCGGCGATTTGCGCGCACCATCCTTACGCGACGCCGGAGGTCATCGCCGTTCCGATCAGCGACGGCCTACCCGCCTACCTCGCCTGGCTGGCGGCGGCGACGGAGGACTGAGACCATGCTGCGTGCGCTGTTTCGTCCGCTGTTTCGTCCGCTGTTTCGTCCGCTGTTTCGTCAAGTCGCAGTGGGCCTCTTGCTTTTCTGTTCGGCGGCGCTCGCCGACGATTTGCTGCATCCGTCGGTGGCCTTCGTTCCGACCGTGCGCGCGCTCGACGGCGAGACGATCGAGGTGCGCTTTGCGATCGCCAAGGGCTATTACCTGTACCGCGACAAATTTCGCTTCGCCGCCGAGCCGGCGAGCGTCCAACTCGCTGCGCCGCTAACAAGGCAGGGCGAGGAGAAAGACGACGACACCTTCGGCAAGGTCGAGGTCTATTACCAGGAGGCGGTCATTCGCGTTCCGGTCGAGCGCAACAGCTCGGGCCGCCTGCCGCTCTCGCTGCACATCACCTCGCAGGGCTGCGCCGAAGTCGGCGTCTGCTATCCACCGCAAAAACAGACGCTCGCCGTCGAGCTGCCCGACCCGGCAACGACGCCGGCCGCGCCGCC
>Ga0136636_10000270_pt1 | contig 24886 bp, 27 predicted proteins | sample AntDrymUQ8522106_2_FD_104653 | JGI IMG/M metagenome (GOLD analysis project Ga0136636, IMG submission 104653) | Polar desert sand microbial communities from Dry Valleys, Antarctica - metaG UQ852 (21.06) | ecosystem: Environmental > Terrestrial > Soil > Desert | place: Antarctica: Dry Valley... | reverse complement strand
TCCGCGCGCAATCCGGGACACCCATTGATTCGGGGAGGCAATCCGGGACACCGACGGTTCCGATGGGCGGGGACCAGGCGGTGCCACGAATCAACTGCGCAATCAGAGCATTACATCCACGTTGCGGTGGTCATCCAATCGGCAGATGCTTCTGGCATATGCCAGCACCGAGGTTTTCATGCGCACACGCCTCGCCTCCCTCTTCCGCAACGGCCGCAACCAGGCGGTGCGCATCCCTCGTGAGTTCGAGATTGAGGGCTTCGAGGTGCTGATCCACAAGGAAGGCGACCGGCTGGTGCTTACGCCGGTGCGCAAGCATCGGCTAGCGGATCTGCTCGCCGGTTGGGAGGCGCTGCCCGAAGGCGTGCCGGAGGCGGAAGACGTGCCACCGCAGGATCGAGCGCCGCTCTGATGGCCGTCGCGGCATGGATGCTTGACACGAACGTCCTGTCCGACTTGATCCGCGACCCGCACGGCGTCGTTGCCTCGCGCGTTGCCGCCGAGCCCGCGGCGGCTATCTGCACCAGCATCGTTGTCGCGTGCGAACTGCGCTTCGGCGCCGTGCGCAAGGGGTCGACGGTACTGATCGACCGCGTTGACCAGTTGCTGGATCGCATCGACGTACTGCCGCTCGACACCGATGTGGACCGCCACTATGCCGCGCTGCGCACCACGCTCGAATCCAACGACACGCCGATCGGCAGCCATGACCTTTTCATCGCCGCACACGCGCGCTGCCTCGACCTGACACTGGTGACGCGCAATCTGCGGGAGTTCGCGCGCGTGCCGGGCCTGCGGGTGGTGGACTGGGCTTCAGGGTGACCGGCATGCATTGGCGGCAATCCGGGCTGCATTCCAGGAGGGCTGCATTCCAGGACATCCGAAATCTGGTGACATGATCCGCAGAGCAGCCGCGGAAGCGTGGCTGGAGATCTCGATAACTCATCACACGGTGAGTCGCGCAGAACCAGGACAGGCACGATTCGCCGAACTAACGTGCCCGTACTTTCGACAGCGCGCATTGCTTCGCTGATGAAAACATCGCGTTGCAGCGACTAACCGAGGGCAGCGGCGCGCTCCAACCGTGGAGCTTTGGCCCGGCGCTACACTGATCCCGTTCTCCGGAGTTGTGAGATGGCCAACCTCACCCTCAGCATCGACGACGACCTGCTCCAGCGTGCCCGCGAAGCGGCGCTACGCGAGCGCACCTCGGTCAACGCCCTCGTTCACGAGTACCTGATGCGCTGTGTGGACGCGCGCCAGCGACGTCACGAAGCACTCGATACGCTGGACGCGCTCGCTGCCCGCACCGCATCGCGCAGCGCGTCGGCGTGGACCTGCGACGACGCCAACCAGCGCTGACCTTGCGCGTCTTCATCGATACCAACCTCTGTATCTACCGGCTCGACTGCCGGGAGCCCGACCAAGCAGCGCGGATCGGCGCGTGGCCTGGCGATCTGGCAGCCGAGCACGAGATCATGGTGAGCACTCAGGTTCTGATCGAACCGCACTCGGTGTTGACCCGCAAGTTCGTGCCACCGTTCGACTACGCCGCCACCCACGCCGCACTCGAGGCCGTTGCAGGTTTCGAAGTCGTGCCCACCGACCAACTACTCGTGCTCGACGCGCTCGCGCTGGCGCTGCGCGGGCAACTCGCGTGGTTCGACACGCTGATCGTCGAAGCCGCGATCCGCAGCGGCTGCTGCGTCGTGTTCAACGAAGACTTGCGGCACGGGCGGCGCTACGCGAATCTCGAGGTCCGGAATCCGCTGGTGACTGAGGTGGGACATTCCGCGGCACGGCCGCGGACCACCGAACGCCCGCGCGCATAGCGCGGGCCGGTGCGCTTCGATCATCGGTGCGGCAATCTCGTCACCCCCATCCACGACCTTCCCCCATCAAAGGGGGAAGGGCTTTTTCGCTTTCGCAAGATTGCGGATGCTCGGTGCTGCCAAGTACCGCGTCGCTGCGCGCGCTCTTGCGCCCTCACCCGTCCAGGGGGAGGGCTTTGTGTTGCGGCCCCGATAGGGTTTGCTGCATGCCGCCTGCAGCCGCGCTACGTGGCCTTGCTCGCTCCTGCTGGATTCGTGCGGCGGGACGAGCCCATCTCAGGCTACGCATGCGATTGTTTGCGCAGCCTCGCAATCTACCGGCCCGGTTCGCGCGGCTTGTCGATGCGCGAGGGCAAGCCCATCACGCGGCGCAGGAAGGGGACGGTGATGCGGCGCTGTTCGGCAAGGCTTTCGCGGTCGACGCGATCGAGCAAGCCGAGCAGGGTGCCCAGGTCGCGGGCGTTGCGGCGGAACATGAAGTCGAGCACGGCGTCGTCGACTTCGAAGCCGCGGGCTTGTGCGCGCTGGCGCAGCACTTCACGGCGTGCGGCCTCGTCGAGCGGCTTGAGCGCGAAACGGCTGCAGGCGGACAGGCGCGAGGCGAGGTCGGGCAGCACCAGCGGCAGTTGGCCGGGCGGATTGCGGCCGGCGAACAGCATCACCGTGCCGCTGGCGCGACAGCGATTGTAGGCGTCGAACAATGCGACCTCCGCGCCACGGTTGCCGCCGATCATGTGCACATCGTCGATGCACACCAGCGCGGCTTCTTCGATGCCGATCAGCGCGGTTTCAGCCGCAGCACCCATCGCGGCGAGTGGCAGGAACTGCACGCGTCGCGGGCCGGCGTCCTGGCAGGCGCCGATCAGCAGATGGGTCTTGCCGCAGCCTTCCGGGCCGGACAGATACACCCACGGTGCGCCGGGCTCGTGCACGGCCGCGCGCAGTGCAACGACCGCGCCGAGATTATCGCCCGCGTAGTAGCTGTCGAGCCGCTGGTGCGCTGGAAAGTGCAGGCCGAGCGGAAGCTGCGGTGTGCTCACGGCGGTTGCCGAGGCCCGGCACTGGTGCTGGCAGCGGGCGGGGTTTGCGCGCTGGGCGATGCCGCTTCGGGCGGCGCGGCCGCACTGGCTGCCGCACCCGCATCCGCCGCACCATACAGCGCGCTGACCATATAGCGCTCATGCGCCCAGCGCACTACCACCATCAGCACTGCAGCTACCGGCAGTGCGAGCAGCACGCCGAGAAACCCGAACAGCTGCCCGCCGGCGAGGATGGCGAAGATCACCGCCACCGGATGCAGGCCGACGCGATCGCCGACCAGCCACGGGGTGAGCACGAAACCTTCGAGCATCTGGCCGACAATGAACACCAGCAGCACCATGCCCGGATGGAACCAGTCCTGGAACTGCACGGCGGCGGCGATCAGCGCGGCACCGCCGCCGATCACGATGCCCAGATAAGGCACAAAGCCGACGATGCCGGCGAGCAAACCGATCAGCACTGCCAGGTCCAGTCCGACCAGCATCAGGCCGCCGGTATAGATCAAGCCCAGCGCCAGCATCACGCTCAGCTGCCCGCGCAGGAAAGCCCCCAGCACCACATCGGAGTCGGCAGCCATGCGGCTGATGGTGGGTTCCAATGCGCGCGGCAGCAATTCACGCAGGCGCTGCAACATCACGTCCCAGTCGCGCAGGAAGTAGAACGTCACTACCGGAATCAGGGCCAGCGTGCCGATAAATCCGACAATTGCCAGACCCGACTTGGAAACCGATGCAACGATGGTCGCGGCAACGCCGCCGGCCTGCTGCCAGTGCGCGCGCAGCGCATCGATGATCTGCTGCGGGTTGAGCTGGTCGAGCGAATAGCCGGTGCGTTGCTGCACCCACGGCAGCACCACGCCGTTGACCCACGCGACGACCTGCGGCAGCTTGTCGATCAGGCCCGATATCTGCCGCTCCAGCAGCGGCACCAGCACGATCACCACCAGCACCACCGCAAGGGTCATCGCGCTGAACACCACGATCACCGCGCTGGTGCGCGACAGCCGCGCGCGCTCGAGTCGATCGACGAGCGGATCGCCGAGATAGGCGAACAGCGCCGAGACCGCGAATGGTGTCAGCACCGGCGACAGCCAGTACACCAGGACTGACAGCACCACGATCGCGGCCAACAGTTGCCACTTCTGCGTATCGCTCACGTGCGTTTCCCGTTTTTCCATTCGCGGCGCGCTCTTGCGCCCCAGGTCACAACATAGTGCAGCCCGCTGGCGATCGTAAGCGCAGCGACGCCGATGACAGCCCCGGCCAACGTGCCCTCAGGCAGCTCGACCACGTGCAGACCGTCGACGAGCGCCAGCAGTACCAACACGATCTGGAACAGCGTAGTGAGCTTCGACAATCGACTGGGCGATGCAACCAGTGCACCGACCAGGTGATGATAGGCCACCGCGCCCGCCACGATCACCACATCGCGCGCCAGCACCACGCCGACCAGCCACCACGGCAAGGCTTCGACCACGCCCAGCGACAAAAAACACGCCAGCAGCAACAGCTTGTCGGCCAGCGGATCGATGATTGCGCCGAGTCGGCTTTCCCAGCCATAGCGCTTGGCCAGCAGGCCATCGATGGCGTCCGAGGCGCCAGCGATGATTGCGAGCAGCAAGGCGCTGGAATAATCGCCGCGCAGGATCATCCACGCCAGCGGTGCCGCCAGCGCCATGCGCAACAGCGTGATCGCGTTGGGTAGCCAGGACAGGCGCATCCGGAGCCCGTCGTCAGTCAACAGGCGGCTAGTCTAGCGGACCAGCCGCAGCCCGATACGACGTTCGTCGGCCAATGCGCCATCGTCGAAGACAAGCACGCCGCCCACCGTCAGCACCTGGCGCAGGCGCGCAGGGGTGACGTTAAGGGTTGCCGCCAGGGTCAGGGTGGTGCCCTCCGCGCCAGTGGTCGCGAACGCAGACAACACCGACAATCCGGCCAGATAGGCCTGCACGCGAGCAAAGTCCTCGGCGCTGTTGACGCCAGCGATGTTGATCACATAGTCGCCCACCACGCGCTCGACCGCCGCCACCGCGTAACGCTGCGCGAGCCGGTCGGCCAGGCCGCTGACAGCCGCCACCAGTGCGGCGTTGGCGTCGGCGTAGTTGCCCGACCAGTCGTCGCTGCGGGCACCATCGGCAAGGCTGAATCGGCCACTCCAGCTGGCGCCGGAACGCGCCAGGCGCACCACCAGCGCGATCGGTGTGCCATAGCGCGAGGAGGCCGCATAAGCCGCCGAAGAAGGCCCGCTCCACAGGGTGTCGGCATCGACGCGCGCGATGTCTTTGGCGTCCATGGTCGGCAACTGGATGCTGATTCCGCGCTCGCGCGCGTGGCGGCTGAGCGCATCGAGCGCTGACACCTGCGCGGCACTGGCGATGCGCCGCGTGCTGCCGTCGTCGATCACCAACCACAGCAGGGTGCGTGGGCGCTCAGCCCATACCGAACGACCGATCGCGGCCAGCGCGGCTGCGAGCTGCACCGGATCGAAGCGCGCCTGCAGATACTCGCGCACCACCGGTGCACTGCCGCTGCTGGCTTCCACTTCCTGCCGGTAGCCGAAGTTCTGCACCCATTGCGGCGCCTTGTCGAGCAGTGGTGCAAGCCGCGAGTCGCCGGTCAGGGTGGAATCACCCGATGCGCGCACCAGCGCGGAGACCAGCGCGGCACGCAGCGCACGCGCACGCTCCGCCTCGTCCTGCGAGGCCACCGGTGCTGTGCCCGTGTACAGGTCTGCGACTTCGGCATGTGCGCATGCCATGGCCAGCAGCGCCAGCAGGAACAGCGCAGGACCGCGAGTGATGAAGTGAACGGGCGGCATGCGGACAGGCTCGGCTCGTTGTCGGGAACCCACATGGTGCCGCGAACCTACCCACGGCGTCCATGTGCAGCGCTGGTATCATGCCGAGCTTCCGCACGTGCACTCAGGTGGTCACCGTGAGCAGTTCCCACCCCGCCGGCGGTTCCGGCCTGACCTACCGCGACGCCGGCGTGGACATCGACGCCGGCGAGGCGGTGGTGGAGCGGATAAAACCGCTGGTCGCGCGCACCTTTCGGCCCGAGGTGATGGCCGGTCTCGGCGGCTTCGGTGCGCTGTTCGCGCTGGGAAACAAGTACACCGACCCGGTGCTGGTCTCCGGCACCGACGGCGTGGGCACCAAACTCAAGCTCGCCCAGCAGCTCGACCGTCACGACAGCATCGGCATCGACCTGGTCGGCATGTGCGTCAACGACGTGCTGGTGCAGGGCGCCGAGCCGCTGTTCTTCCTCGACTACTTCGCCACCGGCAAGTTGAACGTCGACACCGCGACCGCGGTGATCGGCGGCATCGCGCGCGGTTGCGAGCTGGCCGGTTGCGCACTGATCGGCGGCGAGACCGCCGAGATGCCCGACATGTATGCGCCGGGCGAATACGATCTTGCGGGATTCTGCGTGGGCGGGGTCGAACGCGCCGCGCTGATCGACGAATCGCGGGTGGCGGCGGGCGATGTGATCATCGGCATCGATTCCAGCGGGCCGCATTCGAACGGCTATTCGCTGATCCGGCGCATTCTTGCGATCAGCCGCGCCGACCTGGCCATGCCGGTGGGCGGCGTGGCGCTCGCCGATGCGCTGATGGCGCCCACTGCAATCTATGTGAAACCGATCCTGGCCCTGCTGGCGGTGCTGCGGGTTTCGGGAATGGCGCACATCACCGGCGGCGGCTTGACCGAAAACATCATCCGCGTGGTGCCGCAAACGCTCGGCGTTGCAATCGATGCGTCCGCCATCAAGCTGCCGCCGGTGTTCGGCTGGCTGCAGGAAGCGGGCGGAGTTGCCGCCAGCGAGATGTGGCGCACCTTCAACTGCGGGATCGGATTCACCGTGATCGCGCGACCGGACGACGTGGCGGCGATCAAGCGCCATCTGGACAGCCACGGGCTGGCGCATCGCGAGATCGGCGCGATCGAGCCCGTGCGCGGGGAGCAGCGCGTGCGCATCGGCTGATGCAAGCGCGCTTGCGGATCGCCGTACTCGCCTCCGGGCGCGGCAGCAATCTGAAGGCCCTGATCGCCGCCCGCGACAGCGGCGCATTGCCGATCGATATTGTCGGCGTGTTCTCCGATCGCGCAGCTGCAGCTGCGCTGCAGATCGCTCGCGATCACGCGCTGCACGTCGAATCGCTGGCGCCGCGCGACTACTACGATCGCCTGGCCTTCGACGCGGCGCTGTTCGCCGCAGTGGACGCGGTTCAGCCGCAGCTCATCGTGTGTGCGGGATACATGCGCATCATCGAGGCCAGCGTGGCCGAGGCGCACAGCGGACGCATGATCAACATCCACCCTTCCCTGCTGCCGGCCTATCAGGGCCTGCACACGCATGCGCGGGTGCTGCGCGCGGGCGATGCCTGCCACGGCGCCAGTGTGCATTTCGTCAGCCCCGAGATGGATGGCGGCGCGGTGATCGCGCAGGCTCGCATCGACGTGCAGACCGGTGACACCGCGGAGTTGCTGGCGCGCCGTCTGCTGCCGATCGAACATCGGCTGCTGGTTGCCAGCGTGGCGCTGTATGCGCGCGGCAGCCTGCAGCCGACGCCGTTCGGCGTTGCACTGGATGGGCAGCTGCTCGATGCGCCATTGCTGCTGCAAAGCGACGGAAGTCTGCGCGGGAGCGATCATGCCATTGCGTGATTCGCTTGGAGCCGAGCACCGCCGGCATTCCTGGCCGACCCGATTCGCGCTATGGGCGGGACTGGGCATGCTCGCATCGCTGCTGCAGCCAGTTGCCGCAGCAGAGCGCGCGCCATTGCAGCCGTTCACGCTGACCTACGAAGTACTTCGCAGTGGCAATCCCGTGGGTGAAGCCACCTTGAGCCTGACCCACGGCGAAGGCGAAAACTGGCAATTCCTTTCGCACACGCGGGGTACGCAAGGCCTGGCCCTGCTGGCCGGGGCCGAGATCATCGAACACTCGAAGTTCCGCTGGCAAAACGGACTGCCCGAACTGCTGCAGTATCGCTTCAGTCAGGAGGTGGCTTTCAAGAGCAAGCAACGCACGCTCACCCGCAAAGGGGAGCGCATCGAAAGCATCGATGGCAAGAAGGAATTCGAACTGCCGTTCGAAGCAGGCGCAATGGATCGCAACAGCGTGGTGCTTGCGATAGGCGCGGATCTTGCGCGCGGTGTAGCCGGCGAGTTGCGCTACCGCGTGGCGGACCGTGATGCGGTCGAATGGCAACGCTATCGGCGCGCCGCCAGCGAGCGCATCGGTACGCCGGCGGGCACCTTCGATGCGATTCGGGTGGAGCGCATCCGCGAAAAGCCCGGCCGCCTTACCACGACCTGGATTGCAGCGTCGCTCGGCCATGTCGCAATCCGCACGCTGCAGCAAGAAGCAAATGGCGAAACCATCGAGATGCGCCTGCTTCGACTTCCGTGAAGTCCACCCGTCGCAGCGCAACATCGACGTCGATTGACATTCGCCCGCAAATCAATAGCCTCGACAAGTCGCTGCAGGGAGACAGCGCGGTCCATCGGCTTGGGGGCAAGTCGATGGTCCAAACGCCAGTTTGAGCCTGCCAGCGATGGCCGGCGACGCAGTGCGCGTCGCCGGGCCTCCTGCTTGTCCAACCAATCGCGTGGGGAGAACCGAACACATGATTCGCAACAAGACCATTTTGGCCGCCGTGATCGCGGCTGCCCTTCCTGGCGCAGTACAGGCCAGCGAGCTGCGCACCACCAAGGACGCCATCGAAGGCCAGTACATCGTTGTGCTCAAACGTGATTTCGTGCGGATTCCCGGTGAAGAGTCGCGCAATCCCGATGTCACCACCCTCGCGGTGGAACTGGCCGCCACCTACAACCTGCAGGTGCAGCTGACCTACGAGGCCGCATTGCAGGGCTTTTCGATGAGGGCGACGGAAAAACAGCTCGAACGGCTGCTGACCGATCCGCGCATCGACTTCGTAGAACAGGACAGCATGGTGTACGCCTCGGCGACCCAGAACTCCGCCACCTGGGGCCTCGACCGCAGCGACCAGCGCAACCTGCCGCTGAATACGACTTATATCTACGACACCACCGCCAGCAACGTGCGCGCCTACGTGATCGATACCGGCATCCTTGCCGCCCACGCCGATTTCGGCGGACGGGTCGGTGCTGGATTCACCGCGATCAACGACGGCCGCGGCTCCAACGACTGCAACGGCCACGGCACGCATGTCGCGGGCACGGTCGGCGGCAACACGTGGGGTATCGCCAAGGGCGTGCAGCTGTTCGGCGTGCGCGTGCTCGGCTGTACCGGGTCGGGCAGCAACTCCGGAGTGATCGCCGGTGTCGATTGGGTCACGGCCAACCACGTCAAGCCAGCGGTGGCCAACATGAGCCTCGGCGGCGGTGCATCGAGCGCACTCGATACTGCGGTCAACAACTCGATCGCGGCCGGCGTGTTCTATGCGGTGGCGGCCGGCAACGACAATGCCAATGCGTGCAACTACTCGCCGGCGCGTGCGGCCAACGCCATGACGGTCGGCTCCACCACCAGCACCGATGCGCGCTCGTCGTTCTCCAACTTCGGCACCTGCGTGGATATCTTCGCACCCGGCTCGTCGATCACCTCGGCGTGGCACACCAGCAACTCAGCGACCAACACCATCAGCGGCACCTCGATGGCGTCGCCGCACGTGGCCGGCGTGGCCGCGCTGTACCTGGCCGGCAACACGACGGCCTCGCCGTCGGCAGTGACCACGGCGATCAACAACAACGCCACGCTGAACAAGGTCACCTCGGCCGGCACCGGCTCGCCCAACCAACTGCTGTATTCGCAGTTCGGTGGTGGCACGCCGGTCGACAACCCGCCGACCGCGAACTTCACCTTCAGCTGTTCGGGCCTGGTGTGCTCGTTCAACGGTTCGGGCTCGACCGACGACAACGGGATCAGCTCCTACAGCTGGACCTTCGGCGACGGCAGGACGGGCAGCGGTGCGTCCACCAGCCGCACGTACGCGGCGGCCGGAACCTACAGCGTTGCGCTGACGGTGCGCGATACCGCCAACCAGCCGGGCACCCGCACGCAGTCGGTGACCGCCACCGCCAGCTCCGCGCCGTGCAGCAACTGCACGCTCTACAACGGCACGCTCAACTCTGGCGCGTCGGCCTACCAGCCGAACGGCAGCTGGTACCAGACCACGGTCAGCGGCGTGCACAGCGGTTTCCTGCGTGGCCCGGCAGGCGCCGACTTCGACCTGTACCTGGAGCGCTGGAACGGTTCGAGCTGGGGCAACGTGGCCAGCGGCACCACCGCCAGCAACAACGAGAACGTCAGCTTCACCGGCGCTGCCGGTTATTACCGCTGGCGCGTGCTTGCATATAGTGGTTCGGGCAGCTACCAGCTGTACATCGCCCGCCCCTGATCGGCTGACATCGCAATCGCCACACCCGGTGGCGGACCGCAAGGTCCGCCACTTTTTTTACGCCGCCTGCGGGCGAAAGATCAGCCCGGCAGGCGCCGGATCTTCGCGCCGAGTCCGGACAGCTTCTCTTCGATGTTCTCGTAGCCGCGATCGATGTGATAGATGCGGTCGACCATGGTTTCGCCGGCAGCGACCAGACCGGCCAGCACCAGGCTGGCCGATGCGCGCAGGTCGGTGGCCATCACCGGTGCGGCGGTCATCTGGGGTACGCCCTGGACCACGGCGGTATTGCCCTCGACCTTGATATCGGCGCCAAGACGGCGCAGTTCCTGCACGTGCATGAAGCGGTTCTCGAACACCGTCTCGACGATGATGCCGGTGCCCTCGGCGACCGCATTCAGCGCGGTGAACTGCGCCTGCATGTCGGTCGGGAACGCCGGATATGGCGCGGTGGTCAGATTGACCGCGCGCGGGCGCCGACCGCGCATGTCGAGCTTGATCCAGTCCTCGCCGATGTCGATCTGCGCGCCGGCCTCCTCGAGCTTGGCCAGCACCGCATCGAGCGTGCTCGCCCGCGCACGCTTGGCGGTGACGCAACCGCCGGTCATCGCGCCAGCGACAAGGAAAGTGCCGGTCTCGATGCGGTCGGGCAGCACCTCGTAGTGGGTGCCGTGCAGGCGCTCGACGCCGTGGATCACGATCGTGTTGGTGCCGGCGCCCTCGATCTGGGCGCCCATCGCGATCAGGCACATCGCGAGGTCGACGACCTCCGGCTCCTGTGCTGCGTTTTCGATCACGGTGGTGCCCTCGGCGAGCGTGGCGGCCATCATGATGTTCTCGGTTCCGGTGACCGTGACCAGGTCCATGTGCAGGCGCGCGCCCTTGAGGCGACCGGCGCGCGCGTGGATGTAGCCGTTGGCCACCGTGATCTGCGCGCCGAGCGCCTCCAGTCCCTTGATGTGCAGGTCGACCGGGCGTGTGCCGATCGCACAGCCGCCGGGCAGCGAAACCGAGGCCTGGCCGAAACGCGCCACCAGCGGCCCCAGCACCAGGATCGACGCGCGCATGGTCTTGACCAGATCGTAGGGTGCCACGAAGTTGGTCGCCTGGCGCGGATCGACGTGGATCTTCATGCGTTCATCGACCACCAGCTGCACGCCCATCTGGCCGAGCAGTTCCATGGTGGTGGTGACATCGTGCAGATGCGGTACGTTGCCGATGCTGATCGGCTCGTCGGCCAGCAAGGTGGCGGCCAGGATCGGCAGCACGGCGTTCTTGGCGCCGGAGATCCAGACATCGCCATGCAGTGGTTCGCCGCCGGAGATCACGATCTTTGCCATCGATTGCGGGCGCCTCAGCGCGTTTGCGCGGCGTGTTCCGCCGGGGTCAGGGTTTTCAGGGCCAGCGCGTGGATCGCACCGCCCATCAACTCACCCAAGGTGGCGTAGACCATCCGGTGCCGGGCCAGTGGCAGCTTGCCGGCGAAGCCTTCGGCCACCACGGTGGCCTCGAAATGCACGCCGTCGTCGCCGCGCACATCGGCGGCTGCGCCCGGCAGGCCTTGTTCGATCAGGGTCTTGATGCGGTTGGCGTCCATCGCTTGAAGTGTCGGTAACGGATCGGTAACGGATCGAAAACGGAAGCAAATGTGCGCAACCGGGCGTTAGCAGGCCGTCGGGAGCTACACTAGATCGGCCATGTTAGCCCAGACGCCGCCCGGCCACACGCCGGCGCGCTGCCTGCCCGCTCCGCGCCCGCAAAACGCCATCGCCATGAATGCCCTGATTCGCGCTGTCGCTGCCCACCCTGCCCGCCTCGATCCGGAGCGACTATTGCGCTCGGCGCGCGAGGTGATCGCGATCGAAGCGCGCGCGATCGGCGGCCTGGCCGATCGCCTTGACGGCGCATTCCTGCGCGCCTGCGAACTGATGGTGGCCTGCAGCGGGCGGGTGGTGGTGACCGGCATGGGCAAGTCCGGCCACGTGGCAAACAAGATCGCCGCGACCCTGGCGTCCACGGGCACTCCGGCGTTTTTCATGCACCCGGCCGAAGCCAGCCACGGCGATCTGGGCATGATCACGCCCAAGGACGTGGTGCTGGCGCTGTCGAACTCGGGCGAAACCGACGAACTGCTGGCTATCCTGCCGCTGATCAAGCGTCTCGGCGTGCCGCTGATCGGCATGTCGGGCAAGCTCAACTCCTCGCTCGCGCGGCAGTCCGACGTTCATCTGGACGTGAGCGTGCCGGCCGAGGCCTGCCCGCTGGGCCTCGCACCCACCGCGAGCACCACTGCCGCACTGGTGATGGGCGATGCGCTGGCGATCGCGCTGCTCGAAGCGCGCGGCTTCACCGCCGAGGACTTCGCGCGTTCGCATCCGGCCGGCATCCTGGGCCGCCGCCTGCTGCTGCATATCGCCGACATCATGCACACCGGCGAGCAGATTCCGCGCGTATCCGCAGACGCCACCTTGTCCGATGCGCTGGTCGAGATGACCCGCAAGGGACTGGGCATGACCGCAGTCGCCGATCCCGACATGACCCTGCGCGGGGTATTCACCGACGGCGACCTGCGCCGCATGCTCGACGACGCGCAGATCGACCTGCGCAGCACCGCCGTGGCCCAGGTCATGACGATCAACCCCAAGACCATCGCATCCGACAAGCTGGCGGTGGAAGCCGCCCGTCTGATGGAAGACTTCAAGATCCACGCCCTGCTGGTGGTCGATGGCGACCAACGCGTGGTGGGGGCGCTGAATATTCATGACCTGTTGCGGGCGGGAGTGGTTTAACGTCAGGGCTCAGGGCCCAGCGTACAGGGCCCACACGTGCAGGCGGCGCTGCGGCGATCGCCGATTGGCGCCGCCGCGAATGCAGTAGGTTCGACCTTGGCTGGCCGTTACGATCCCGACCTGTACCCTGCGCCCTGTACCGTGATCCCCGAATCTTCCGCGACGCAAACCGCCCGCCCGACGCACCATGCCTTACAGCTCCCGAACCGATCTGCCCGCCCCGATCCGCGAACGCGCAGCGCGCGTGCGCCTGGCGGCCTTCGATGTCGATGGCGTGATGACCGATGGCCGGCTGGGGTTCAGTGCGGACGGGCAGGAGTCCAAGCAGTTCCATGTGCTCGATGGGCTGGGCTTGAAGAACCTGCGCGAGCACGGCATCACGGTGGCGATCATCACCGCGCGCTCGAGCAGCGTGGTGGCAGCGCGTGCGCATGAATTGGGCATCGGCGAGGTGCACCAGGGCCAGAAGGACAAGCTGGCCTGCCTGAGCGCGATCGCGACGCGGCTCGGGCTGTCGATGGACGCGGTGGCCTACATGGGCGACGATCTGCCGGATCTGGGCTGCCTGCTGCGCGCAGGTTTCGCCTGCGCGCCTCCGAACGCGCATCCGTGGGTGCGCGAACGCGTGCACTGGCGCACCCAGCTTGGCGGCGGCGATGGCGCGGTGCGCGAGGTGTGCGATCTGATCATCGGCGCTCAGGGTGGCGCCGAAGCCGCGTTGGCGCGCTGGCTGCCGCAGTGAAGCGCATCGCGCTGCCGGATTCGATCAACCTGTCGGGCGTCGAGCGCAGCCTCGCGCTCGCCGCGATTCTCGGCGTGTTTGCCGCGATTACCGGCTGGATGGTGTGGCTGCAGGACGACCGCACGACGTCGGACATGTTCGTCGGACCGCCGCGTTCGGACTACGTGCTCCATCGATTCACCATGACCGCGCTCGATACCGGGGGCAAGCTGGCATTCGTGGTCGACGCGCCGCGCCTGGCAAAACATCCGTATCTGGATACGTTCGCCATCGAGGAACCGCGCTTTCGCATCATCGACGGCACCGGCGACACCTGGAAAGCCAGCTCGCGCACCGCGTGGGTCAGCGCCGATGCCAAGGAGCTGCGCCTGAACGAGGCGGTCGCTGCCGACCGCAGTGCGGATCTCGATAGCGGCCCGCTGTCGCTGCGTACCGAGCGCCTGACCGCGCTGCTGAACACCAACCGGATGCGCTCCGACGCGCCGGTGACCATCACCCAGCCCGGCCTTATCATGCGCGGGATCGGGATGGATGCCGATCTGACTAAAAACCGGTTCACCCTGCTCAACGCCAAAGCCCGCTATGACAAGCCGCGCCCTTGATTTTCGTTTGCTGGCCTTGGCAGCCGTGCTGGCTGCCAGCCCTGCTGTTGCGGTCAAAAGCGATCGCGACAAGCCCATGGATATCGACGCTGACAGCATGGTGTCGAACGTCGACGAGGGCACGGCTACGCTCACCGGCAACGTACGCATCGTGCAGGGCACGCTGGAGGTGCGCGCCGCCAAGGCCGTGGTGACCCAGGACAAGGACCAGGAAGTCTCGCGCGCCGTCCTGACCGGCGCGCCAGCCACGCTGGCCGAAGATCTCGACGATGGCGGCCGGCTCGATGCGAGTGCCGCGCAGATCGACTACGACATGGCCAACGATCGCGTCGTGTTGACCGGCAACGCGGTGGTGGCACAGCCGCGCGGTGAACTGCGCGGCGAGCGCATCACCTACAGCCTCGAGGATGGGCGCATCGAAGCCGGCGGACCGGAAGGCGGCAATCGCGTATTCATGCGCATGAACCCGCAAACCAAGCCCGCCACCGACACTGCAAAACCGCCCGCCGCCAGCGCAGCGAAGCCGCAAGGCTGATGCTGCACGCACGTGGTCTGAAGAAGCGCTATCGCTCGCGCGAGGTCGTGCGCGATTTTTCGTTCGACCTCGGGCCCGGCGAAGTGGTCGGCCTGCTCGGCCCCAACGGCGCGGGCAAGACCACCTGCTTCTACATGGTGGTGGGGCTGGTGGCAGCCGATGCCGGCAGTATCCGGATCGGCGAGCAGGACATCACCGCGCTGCCGATGCATGCGCGCGCGCGATTGGGCCTGGGCTACCTGCCGCAGGAGCCCTCGGTGTTCCGCAGCCTCACGGTGGCCGAAAACGTGCTGGCGATCCTCGAGCTGCGCGGCGACCTCGATGCACCCGCGCGACGCAACGAACTGAACCGCCTGCTCGACGAACTGCAGGTCGCGCACTTGGCGGGCAACAGCGGACAGTCGCTGTCCGGTGGCGAACGCCGGCGGGTCGAGATCGCCCGCGCGCTGGCCGCGCAGCCGCGGTTCATGCTGCTCGATGAACCTTTTGCGGGCGTTGACCCGATCTCTGTCGGCGAGATACAGCGCATCGTCGAGCATCTGAAATCACGCGGCATTGGCGTGCTGATCACCGACCACAACGTGCGCGAGACGCTCGGCATCGTCGATCGCGCCTACATCCTCAACGACGGCACGGTGCTGGCCGAGGGTCAGCCGCAGGCGTTGCTCGACAACGCCGAAGTGCGCGCGGTGTATCTGGGGCACGGCTTTCGCATGTAGCGGCCGCGTCCGGCCGCTGGCGAGCGTGCCGGAGGGCTTGCAGTGCCCGCCCCGCCCCAGCGTAGAATCAGGACATGGAATGTTTCTTGCTTCGTGGCTCGATCCGACGCGTAGGTCAACGACCCATCGCATGATGAAGCCGTCGCTCCGCCTTGGCGTCTCGCAGTCGCTGACCCTGACTCCGCAGTTGCGCCAGGCGATCCGGCTGCTGCAGCTGTCGGCAGCCGAACTCGAGATCGAGATTCGCGAAGCACTGGAATCCAACCCGCTGCTGGAAACCACCGCCGAGGCCGAGCAGATCGACGCGCCCGGCAGCGGCGATGACGGCGGCGCAGAAACTGCCGATGGTTCCGGCGACAGCGGCCAGAACGCCGACCCGCCAAGCGCCGGCGAGAGCGCAGCGGAAGAGGTTCGCGGCGATGCTCCCGAGGCCAGCGCCGACGACTGGCCCGACGACGGCAACGGCGGCGACTGGGAACCCGGCAGCCGCTCCGGCAGCGCGGTCGACGAGGACGGCTTCGAAGTTCAGACCGCCGCACCCGAGACCCTGGCCGACCACCTGCGCTGGCAGCTCAATTTGACCCCGCTGTCGCTGCGCGATCGCGAGATCGGGGTGGCGATCATCGAAGCGCTGGATGACGACGGCTATTTGCGCGAAGACCTCGATTCCCAACGCGCGGCGCTCGATTTCCAGGCGCCCGCCGACGATGACGAAATCGAGGCGGTACGGCATTGCATCCAGCGCTTCGATCCGGTTGGCGTGGGCAGTCGCAACCTCGCCGACTGCCTCGCGGTGCAGCTGAGGGAACTGCCGCCGGAGACCGCGCAGCGCGCGCTGGCGCTGCGTGTCGTCGGCGAACATCTGGAAGCGATCACCCGCGACCGCCCGCGGCTGGCGCAGCGCCTGGGCGTAACTGCGGCGGAACTGGATGCCGCGATCGCCCTGCTGCGCGGCCTCGACCCCAAACCGGGCGCGCGCTTCGGTGCGGCCGGTACCGACTACGTGGTCCCGGATGCCTACGCGCATCGCCATGAGGGCCGCTGGCGGGTGCGCCTGAATCCATCGTGCCAGCCGTCGCTGGCGATCAACCGGCAGTACGAGCGGATGGCTGCCTCGGCACGCGACGATGCCGGCAACTACCTGCGCGGCCGCCTGCAGGAGGCTCGCTGGCTGATCCGTTCGCTCAAGGCGCGCGGCGAAACCATGATGAAAGTCGCGCAGTGCATCGTGCGCCAGCAGGGTGCGTTCCTCGACTATGGGCCGGAGGCGATGCGTCCGCTGACCCTGCGCGAAGTGGCCGATGAGATCGGCGTGCACGAGTCCACGGTGTCGCGAGTGACTACGCGAAAGTATCTTCACACACCGCGAGGTACCTTTGAGTTCAAACACTTCTTCTCCGTAGGCTTGGCAACCGATGAGGGTGGCGAGGCCTCGGCAACCGCGATACGGGCCATCATCCGCAAGCTCATCGACGAGGAGAACCCCGGAAAACCGCTTTCAGATCAATCGATTGCAAGCGAACTGAAGGCACGCGGCATTTCGGTGGCGCGGCGCACGGTGGCGAAGTATCGTGAGGGCATGAACATTCCCTCCTCCAGCGATCGCTGCCGCCTCGGCTGAAGCCTCACGATGCCGTCTGCCAGTGCCCGGCGATCGCGGTGCGTCTTCGCACCACACCAAACTCGATTCCAGTCTCCCGTGTACGGGGAGATCGTCCTGCGTCGGCTGCTGTGGGCCGACGCCTTTCCAGGAGGCAGTCAATGCAGATCCAGGTCAGCGGTCAACAGATCGACGTCACGCCAGCGTTGCGCAACTACGTAACCGACAAGCTCGGCCGACTGTCGCGCCATTTCGAGAAAACCTTCGACGTGCACGTCGTGCTGGGCATCGACAAGCTCAAGCACCGCGCCGAAGCCACCGTCAAGGTCGCGCAGCGCACCATCCACGCCGAGGCCGACGCGGTTGACATGTATGCAGCGATCGACGGGCTGTCGGACAAACTCGATGGCCAGATCCGCAAGCACAAGGAAAAGCTGACCGACCACCACCGCGCCGAGGTCCAGAAGTCGCGGCCTGCCACCTGAGTCGTCTTCACGACGGCGAAGAAAAACGGGGCCGCGACGAGCGGCCCCGTTACCATACGCACCGGGTGGCCGCTGCGGCCAACCCGGATCCGCCGGACAGCGGACCGTGTACCGATCGGGACGATCGCGACCTACCACTGCTCGGGATCCGTCCATCATGCATATCGTCGACCTGCTGACCCCCGCCCGCGTCCTCGCCGACGTGCGCGCGACCAGCAAGAAGCGCCTGCTCGAGCATCTGGCCAAACTGCTCGACGAGCGCGAGACCGACGATAGCGAGCGCGCGATCTTCGAATCGCTGGTCAAGCGTGAGCGCCTGGGATCGACCGGCCTTGCGCACGGCGTGGCCATACCGCATGGACGCAGCGCGTCGATCCAGCGTGCGGTCGGCGCCTTCGTGCGACTGAGCGAACCGGTCGACTTCAGCGCGATCGATGGCAAACCGGTCGACCTGGTGTTCGCGCTGGTGGTTCCCGAACACTTCACCGACCAGCATCTGATGTTCCTGGCCGAACTGGCCGAGCTGTTCTCGGAACCTGCCAATCTCGTCGGCCTGCGCAGCGCGCGCGATGCCGGCCAGCTGTTCGATCTGCTGACCCACGCCCCGGAACGTACGGCTGCGGCATGAGCGGCGAAGCCCCGCGCGCGCGCCTGAGCGCGCGCGATATCTTCGACGCGCTGTGCGATCGCATGGCGCTGCGCTGGACCGCCGGCCAGAGCGGCCAAGTGCGGGTCATCGAGATCGACGAACACCTGCAGCGACGCCCCTCGCTGGTCGGGTATCTGAACATCATCTATCCGAACAAGATCCAGATCATCGGCCAGGAGGAGCTGAGCTACCTCGCCGCGCTCGGGCCCAGGCAGCGTGCGGAAACGGTGGCCAAGATCATCGCCTATCGGCCCACCGCGATCCTGATCACGCGCGACCAGGCGTTGCCTGCGGACCTGCGCGCTGCGGCCGAGGCCTCGGACACGCCGATCTGGGGCTCGCCGCGACGCGGTCATGAACTGTTGACCTATTTCCAGTACCACCTCGCGCGCGCACTGGCGCGCCGCACGACCCTGCATGGCACCTTCATGGAGGTGTATTCGATCGGCGTGCTGATCAGCGGCGAATCGGGCGCGGGCAAGAGCGAACTGGCACTGGAGCTGCTCACCCGTGGCCACCGCCTGATCGCCGACGACGCGCCCGAGTTCACCCAGATCGCGCCCGACATGCTCGACGGCACCTGCCCGCCGATGCTGCAGGACCTGCTGGAAGTGCGCGGCCTGGGCATCCTCAACGTGCGCGAAATGTTCGGCCACACTGCGGTCAAGCGCAACAAGTACCTGCGCCTGATCGTGCAACTGGCGGGCGCTGTGCCTGCCGAGGAGAACAACGACGGCATGGCGCGCCTGATCGGCATGACCGGCACCTGTCCCGTGCTCGACGTCGAGGTGCCGCAGATCACCATCCCGGTCGCACCCGGACGCAACCTCGCGGTGCTGGTCGAAGCCGCGGTGCGCAACCACCTGCTGCGCAGCAAAGGCGTGGATCCGGCCCAGACTTTCATGGATCGGCAGGCGCACGAGATGCGGCGGCAGGATCCGTCCTGAGCTGGTCAGGCGTCATGCGGGATGCCGCGCTCGACATCAGCGGATCGGCGAAAACCCGTTCGACTTCGAAGCCGCGATTGGCTATACCAGTAACCGGTCCCCCGCGCCCGGATGCGCCATGAGCACGCAGCGTTTCACGCCACCGCCGCCGTCCCGCGAGCCTGCGTCCACCAGCACCCAACTGGTGGTGGTCAGCGGGCTGTCGGGCTCGGGCAAGACCGTGGCGCTGCGCACCCTCGAAGACCTCGACTACTACTGCGTCGACAATCTGCCGGTGGCCCTGATGCCGGCGCTGGTGGATTCGGTCACGGTCAGCCAGGCGGGGCGCTATCCGCGGCTGGCGGTGGGCGTGGACGTGCGCAACCGGATGGAGGATCTCGCGCGGCTGCCCGAGATCCTGTCGCAGATCGCTGCCAGCGGTATCGCCTGCCAGACCATCTTTCTGGATACCCGCGACGAGGTATTGCTCAAGCGTTTCTCCGACACCCGGCGCCGCCACCCGCTGACCTCCGAGAGCATTACGCTTGCCGATGCGATCGCGCTGGAGCGCCGCCTGCTGCGCCCGCTGGTCGCGATCGCCGACCGCGTGATCGACTCCTCCGACCTCAACGTGCATCAGTTGCGACGCGTCATCGCCGGCGGATTCGGCGCGGCCACCGGTGGCCTCTCGCTGATGTTCGAATCCTTCGCCTACAAGCGCGGCGTGCCGCCGGATGCCGATTTCGTGTTCGACGCGCGCTGCCTGCCGAATCCGCACTGGGATCCGAAGCTGCGCCCGCTGTCCGGACGCGACCCGGCGATCCGCGATTACTTCCAGGCGCTGCCGGAAGTCGAGAACTACTTCAACGACGTGCGCGGCCTGCTGGAGCGCTGGCTGCCCCGTTTCGAAGCCGAGCAGCGCAGCTACGTGACCACCTGCATCGGCTGCACCGGTGGCCGGCATCGCTCGGTGTACCTCGTCGAACGTCTGACCGAGGCGTTCCGCGATACCCGCCCCAGTGTGATTCCATTCCATCGGGAACTCGAATGAGCGTCGCAATCCTGCTGCTTACCCACGCCGGCATCGGCAGCGCGCTGGTGGGTGCTGCGCGAGGCGTGCTCGGCACCCTGGCGCTGACGGTCGAGTGCGCCGAGTTCGCCAACGGCGACGATCCTGCCGCTTATGCGCATCGCGCCGCGAAGGCCATGCGCGATCTCGACCGTGGCAGCGGCGTGCTGCTGTTGACCGATCTGTACGGGGCTACGCCGAGCAATACCGCCGCACGCATCGGACATCAAGGCACGTTGACCCGTCGCGTGTCCGGCGTGAACCTGCCGATGCTGCTGCGCATCCTCAATTACCCCGAACAGCCGCTCGACGAGATGCTGGCCACGGCCGCCGCCGGCGCACGCAGCGGCGTGGTGATCGACAGTGCATAGCGCTGCGACCCCGCGCATGAATCCCGCGCACGCGGCATCCACTCACCACACCCGCCCGTGATCGAACGCGAGCTGCTGGTGATCAACCGCCTGGGCGTGCATGCGCGCGCCTCGGCCAAACTGGTGCAGACGCTGGCGCCATTCGATGCGCGCGTGCTGCTGACCCATCGCGGCCGCGAGATCAACGCGAAGAGCATCATGGGCCTGATGATGCTGGCCGCAGCCAAGGGCAGCACGATCGCGCTGCGCGCCGACGGACCCGATGCGCAGGCAGCGACTGCTGCGCTCGAACAACTGTTCGCCGCGCGCTTCGGGGAGGCCGAATGAGCCTGCGCGTGCAGCTCGAAGGAATTGCCGCCGCACGCGGTCTGGCCGTGGGCCGCGCGCGGGTGTTGTATCCGATGCGCTTCGAGGTCGATCACGAACCGCTGGCCGCCGACGAAGTCGATCCGGAGGTCGCTCGCTTCGAGCGCGCCATGCAGTCCGCGCGCGACGAGATGGTCGCGCTGCGCAAGCGCCTGAAAGGATCGTTCAGCAGGGAGATCGGCGACTCCATCGACGCGCACGCGTTGATCCTGGACGACCCGGAATTCAGCGGCGGCGTGACCACCCGCATCCGGCGCCAGTTGATCCGCGCGAGCGCTGCGCTTGAGGCGCAACGCGAAGCAGTGGCAGCCGCCTTCGACGCGATCGACGATCCCTACCTGCGCAGTCGTCGCGAAGACCTCGATCAGGTGATCGCGCGCGTGTTCGCGGCCTATCGGCGCGGCGGCAGCGCGCTGCCGCGCTCTGCACCGCAGGCCGCCGGCACGGTGCTGGTCTGCGAGACGCTGGCCCCGGCCGATCTGGACTGGTGGCACGAACACGGCCTGGTCGCGATCGTGTGCACCCAGGGCAGCGTGTATTCGCACAGCGCGATTCTTGCGCGCGGCATGCGGATGCCGATGGTGATCGGCTGCGGCGTCGCACTCGACGCGATCCGCGATGGCGAGACCGTGCTGGTCGATGCAGACCTCGGCTGCGTGACGCTGGCGCCGGATGCCGTCGATCTGCGCGGCCTGCGCGAGCACCAGCGCGAAGCCAACCGCGCCGAACGTCGCCGCGCGCAGCTGAAATCCGCCGCGACCCGCACCAACGACGGGGCGCTGATCGGCCTGTATGCCAACGCCGAGCAGCCCGAGCAGATAGCGCGTGCGCGACGGCTGGGTGTCGACGGCATCGGCCTGTACCGCAGCGAGTTGCTGTATCTGCGCCCCGGCGAAGCACCCGGCGAGGACGACCAGTTCCGCGCCTATCGCGACGCGGTGATGGCGATGGCCGGCCGCTCAGTCACCCTGCGCACGCTCGATCTGGGTGCCGACAAGCCCGGTGCCGGTGCATTGGCGATCGCGCCGGAACCCAATCCCGCGCTCGGTCTGCGCGGCATCCGCCTGTCGCTGTCGCGGCGCACGCAGTTCATGGCGCAACTGCGCGCGATGCTGCGCGCATCCGCCTATGGCCCGGTGCGCATCCTGCTGCCGATGGTGACCAGCGTGGAAGAGGTCCGGCAAACCGCCGCGCTGCTGGGTAGCGCACGCCGCGCGCTAGCCAGCGAAGGCGTGGCGATGGCCGAACGGGTACCGCTGGGCGCGATGATCGAAGTGCCCGCAGCCGTGCTGATCAGCGCCGAACTCGCCCACGAGTGCGAGTTCTTGGCACTCGGCAGCAACGACCTGGTGCAGTACACACTCGCGGCCGATCGCAACAACGCTGCGGTCGCTTCCATCTACGATCCGCTGCATCCTGCGGTGCTGCGCTTGATCGCACTGACCGTCGAGAACGCGCGCCGCGCCAAACGACAGCTGACCCTGTGCGGCGAGCTCGCCGGCAGCGCCGAGCTGCTGCCGGTGCTGCTCGCCCTGGGACTGAGCGAGTTCAGCATGCATCCGAGCGCGATTCTCGAAGCACGCGAGCGCCTGCTCGGCCTCAGTCGCAGGGCGCTGCGCGCGCGCGGCCGGCGTCTGCTCGAATCGCGCTCAAGCGAGGAAGTGCTGGAGCGGATACGCGGGCTGACCGCGGGCTGACCGCGGCGCCGGACTCATCGATCCGGCACGACTGTTGCGATGCGGTCGGCGCGTTCATCAACCCGTGCAGCGCTTATTCGACCACGGTGGCCTCGACCAGGCGCCATGCCAGTGCGCGTTCATCCGCGCTTGTCCCGGCAGTGCGCGGCACCCAGGTTTCGCTCGACTCGATGCGCAGCAGGTGGCGGCCTGTGCGTGCCATCGGAAGGTCCAGTGCGACATGGCCGTCGGCATCGGCGCCAACCGTTACCAGCCGTCCATCCAATTGGACTGCGAGTTGCTGGCTGGCAGCGATCGCATGCGGCACCTGCAGTCGAACGCGCAGCGTGGTCGCCCTGCCGGAATCGAAACCGATAGCCGCGCGCGACGCGCTCCAGCCGTCGTCCCAGAAACCGACAGCACGCTTCACGACCGCACCAGCGATGCGCGCAGAGCCGACTACACTTTCCCCATCACGCCGGAAGCCCGCGCCAAGCTCACCCGCACTGCCCGTCGGCACCAGGCAGCACCCACCGCGCGGAAACCAGTCGGGCGCGACCACCCACAAACCGTCGATGCGACCGATCCCCGCGCCCGGATCGAGCGCGTCGAGATTGAGCAGCGCGGGATCGCGCAGCACGTAGAGCGTGTCCGGATCCAGTAAACCCCCGGCCAACGACGCCGCCAGCCACTCGTGCTCGCCGCGCCACGACGGCCAGGGTGCCCGCGCGAACTGCCCGGTATTGATCGACCAGCCACGATCGGCGGCAAGCAGTCCGAGTGAGATCCAGCCCGGTGCCGCGTGCGTCATCGGCGCGACTGCGAGGCGCCGGTATCGCGGACCCGCCTCGTCCCAGAATGGCGACAGCAGCGGGTGTGCAAGGTCGTTCGGCCGCGCAATGGCGGCATCGGCGGCAAGCTTGCTGCGCAGTGACGCCATCGGCGCGGCGAGGTCGGCCACCTGCACCAGCCACAGCGCGCCGACCAGCACCGACGCGGAGCGCATCGGCAGCACGCGGAATGCGGCCACCACCGCGACCAGCATCAACAAAATGTCGGCCAGCCACAACATGCGTCCCGAACCGCGAAAAAGCGACAGGCGTCCCAGCCAGACGTCGTCCAGTGGCCACTCGGCCACGATGCGCCCGCCGAAACCAACGCGATGCGTAAACGCCAGCAGCGCCAGCGCGCCTGCGGCGAACAGCAGTGGCGCATGAGCGCGCAGCATCGTCAGTGTCGCTGCCGGGCGTCGCAGTGCTGCAAGTACTGCAAACCCGAGCAGGACCACGATGCCCGCGCCAAGGTAGTGCATGCCCTCAAGGCCGCGATGAAGACTGGGTGCGCGATACACCGCGAAGCGCGCACCGTCGAGCGAGGCCCACCACGCATCGAGGTCGGCACCGTAGAGCCCGTATTGGCGGTTGCCACCGCCCGGATCGGAGGTGACGAAATAGCCAGCCATTGCCATCGCCGCGATGAGCACCGAGCCGATAACAGCACCACGCAACAGTGCGGGAACCAGCGCGTACTGCCGCAGAATCAACACCCGCCGCAGCCACTCGGCAGCAAACACCGCGAGCGCTATGAACAGCAGGTAGGCGTGGATCAGCGCCGCTGCCACCAGCAGCAAGCCGCGCCGCCACCAGGCGATGCGTGGCCCTGGCTCGAGGTATTCAGCGACCGCCCACCACACGATCCATTGCGCTGCCAACGCAAAGTGCCCCATCCCGCGCAGCGCGATCATCGGTGACAGGACCGCGAACAGTGCGAGCAGCAAGCCTGCCTCCGCGCGTCCGCTGGCCAGCCATCCGCAGCGCCACGCCAGTGCTGCAGTAAGCACGTAGCCCAACAGCAGCCACGGACCGGCATACTGAAAGTGCGCCGGCAGCCACGGCGACAGTGGCTTTAGCAACAGCGCCAGCAGCGGCACCGAATCGGTGTAGACGATGCTGCTGCCCATGGCTTCACCATAGGCCCACAGGCGTCCGGGCGGCCATTGCCACTCCTCGTTGCGAAAAAAGTGCCAGCCGAGGAAATGCTGGGCCAGATCGCCATTGAGCAACCAACGCCACTGCAACGGATCGAGCATGGTCGC
>Ga0136636_10000269_pt1 | contig 24931 bp, 24 predicted proteins | sample AntDrymUQ8522106_2_FD_104653 | JGI IMG/M metagenome (GOLD analysis project Ga0136636, IMG submission 104653) | Polar desert sand microbial communities from Dry Valleys, Antarctica - metaG UQ852 (21.06) | ecosystem: Environmental > Terrestrial > Soil > Desert | place: Antarctica: Dry Valley... | reverse complement strand
TTATTTGGTTCCTCTCTATATTTGTAACCCAAATGCGACAAGCATATTATTAGATCACATTGTTGTTCTTTCTTTAAAATCCGAACCATATCTTGTGTTGTTTCAAGAGGATCATTATAAATTGTTTCCTTGTACATTCCTTTATCAACGAGTCCAGCAAGTTCAATTCCAAGGCCAAAAACACCCACTTTTATTCCGTTTTTGATGAATATTTTATATGGTTTTACAAAACCATCCAGGACCGTGTTTTTAAAATCATAATTAGCAGAAAGAAACTCAAATTTTGCATGAGGCATTTGCGCATGCAAACCTGAAACTCCATTGTCAAAGTCATGATTTCCTATTGTAGAGGCATCGTATTGCATCATACTCATTAATTTAAATTCCAATTCTCCACCATAATAATTAAAATAAGGTGTTCCCTGAAAAATATCACCAGCATCCAGTAACAAAACGTTTGGATTTTCTTTTCGTATGGTTTCAATTAATGCTGCTCTTCGTGCTACGCCACCCATATTAGCATTTCTAGGATGATCTGCTGGAAATGGATCAATATAACTGTGCACGTCATTTGTGTGTAAAACCGTCAGTTGTCTGGTTTTAAATGATTCAAAGCTACTCAATGATACGCCTAAACTCAGTAAAGCCGAACTGGCGGCGGTTTTTTCTATAAATTCTCTTCTTTTCATTTTTTATTTTTTTGAAGCTATTTCCCGCTTTTCGTTGCAATCTTTTTATCCGCCAAAAAGTCGGACAAAAAGGATTTTTACTTCAATCGGGGCTAGGATTTTATGTCTTTCTACACTAATTAGTTTGTCTCAATTCAATTATTTATTCCTCTGTAATTCTGATATCATTTATTACGGGAATCGTGTCTACTGCTTTGAAATAATCAATAAGAATAGTGCGCAGTTTATACTCTAAATCAAATTTCTGTACTCCTTTTTTAAAGAAATTCATATTGTCTCCTCCATTTGATAAATAGTCATTCGTTCCAACATAATATAGAGTCTCTTTTTGAACCGGCTTTCCTTGCACCTCTATATTTTTGGCGTTATTATTTTTATCAATAGTAAAAGTTACTCCAGCTAAAGGATGTGGTTTTTTTTCAGCGATAAAAAAATCAACCATTTCAATAATTTGCGCTCCTTTTAATGCAATTACTACCAAGCTATTCTCAAAAGGCATGATCTCAAAAGCAGTTCTTGCTGTTACATTTCCTTTAGGTAAAATAGAGCGAATTCCTCCGCTATTGAGCAAGCAAATATCGATTTTCTTTTTTTCTCTAGCTTGAAAAACTATATTGCCTCTCATTAAAGTAACATCGGCCATCAAATTACCAATTTTAGTTTGCCATTTCCCACTGCTCTTATCTAAAGTTTCTGGGCAGTAGGCTAATACGCTGTCTAAATCTTTATTGATGTGTTCCCGATATGGTTTTATGAAATTTTCAATTGCAGGAACTTGATTTTCTTTTTCGGTAATAGGAATTCGTTTTCCTTCAATTTTAGTAACGTAGTAATTTTGTTTGCTGCAAGAGACAACTAAAAAAAATGTTAAGAATATAACAAAAAGTTTAGAAACGTCATTATACTTTTTTAGATTTACCATTTTAAATGCGACTTAATTAATTAATTTTGTAACCAAGTAAAAGTAATATGTTTTTAAATTATATAAAGGATTTTTTGTAAAAAAATCACTTAAAAATCACTTGAAAAATTTAAAAAATACAAACGCTGTCGGCGCAATACAAAACGTTGGCTTATTGATTGATGCAACTGATTTTGAACAAACGGATCTGCTGATTGAAGCCTTAACGGCTAACGGAATTGCAAGGGACAATTTGAAAGTGATGGTATTTCACAATAAATTTAGGAAGAACGAAAAGAACCTTTATACTACATTTGTTGCGGGAGATCTTAAATGGAACGGTCAAATTTCAAATGCCGATATTGTTGCGTTTAGTGCTGAAAAGTTTGATCTTTTAATTAGTTATTATGAAAAAGAGAGCGCTATTTTAATGCAAATTACGCACCATTCAAAAGCCCAATTTAAAGTGGGATTTTCGTCAGTAGATAAAAGATTAAATCATTTTATGATTAAAACAACAATCAAAACTTACACCATTTTTGTAAGTGAATTATTTAAATATTTAAAATTATTAAACAAAATATAAATCTAAGTTATGCAATCATTAATAGGAACGGGTGTTGCCCTTGTAACTCCATTTAAACAAGATTTTTCAATTGATACTGAAGCATTAAAAAGAATTGTTAATTTTTCTATCGATGGAGGAATTGAATATCTGGTAGTATTAGGTACAACAGCCGAAAATGCAACCTTGTCTCCAGCAGAAAAAGAAATCGTTATCCAAACTGTAATCGAAGCTAATAATGGGGCGCTGCCTTTAGTGTTGGGAGTGGGAGATAACAACACAGCGAAAGTTATCGAAGAGTTGAAAACAAGAGATTTATCAGCATTTGCAGCGATACTCTCTGTTTCACCGTACTATAATAAACCTACACAAGAAGGGATTTATCAGCATTTTAAAGCGATAGCGGAAACTTCTCCAATACCAGTGATTTTGTATAATGTTCCAGGAAGAACAGCGAGTAATATGTTGCCTTCAACTGTTTTGCGTTTGGCTACTGAATTCAAAAATGTTGTTGCAATAAAGGAAGCGGCAGGAGATCTTGTTCAAGCGATGCAATTATTGAAAGACAAACCAAAAGATTTTTTGGTGATTTCAGGCGATGATATGATTGCTTTACCAATAGTTTTAGCAGGTGGAGCAGGCGTAATTTCAGTTATTGGTCAAGGTTTTCCTAAGGAATTTTCTGAAATGATTCGCTTAGGCCTGAATAGAAAAGTGGATGAAGCCTTTAAATGTCATTACCTTTTATCTGATTGTATTGATATGATTTTTGAGCAAGGAAATCCAGCCGGAATCAAACAAGTGTTTCTATCACAGGGAATATCCGAAAACACCGTGCGTTTGCCATTAGTAAAAGTAGATGATGAATTGGCCGGAAGAATTGATCAATTTGTAAAAAAAGTCAACAAACAAGCCTAAAAAAGGAGTTTTCTTTTAAACAAAAAATATATTTTGAAGTCGCTAAATTAATAACTAAATTTGCCACCGAAACTTCGGTATGATTTCGTAGGCTGTTTCAACCAAGAAATCATAAAAAAAGTAAAAAAATGAAAAAACTACTATCTCTATTGCTTCTTGTCGCTGTGTTTAGTTCTTGCAACGAATACCAAAAAGCATTAAAATCCGAAGATGTTGCTGTTAAGTTTGACATGGCTACTAAATTATATGATGCTGGAAAATATTCTAAAGCAATACGGATCTTTGAGCAAATTGCTCCAGCGTACAGAGGGAAACCTCAAGCGGAGAAATTGTTTTACATGTTTTCGCAATCGTACTATAAAACAAAACAATATTATTTAGCAGGATATCAATTTGAAAGTTTCGTTTCTGGATATCCAAAAAGTGAAAAAGTACAAGAAGCGGCGTATTTAGGCGCAAAAAGTTATTCGATGTTGTCTCCAGTTTTCAGCTTAGATCAAACAGATACGAATAAAGCATTAGACAAATTGCAATCCTTTATTGATACTTATCCAAACTCCGAGTATGTAACAGAAGCTAATAATGCTGTAAAAGTACTGAGTGAAAAGATCGAGAAAAAGGTATATGAAAATGCGAAGGGATACAATACAATATCAGATTTTAAATCGGCTATTGTTGCTTTAGATAATTTTGTTGCAGATTATCCTGGAACACCATTCAAAGAAGATGCTTTGTATTACAAATTTGATTCAGCCTACCAATTGGCTATTAATAGTGTTCCTGCAAAAATGCAAGATCGATTAATTGTTGCCAAAACTGCCCAATTAAATCTGATGAAATTTAATGCCGAAACAAAATACAAAAAAGTAGCTAACGAAATGTTAGTGCGAATAGATAAAGATTTACAAAAATTTACTAAATAAATAAAGTCATGGATTTAAAAAAGACGAATGCTCCAGTAAATACAATAACATACAACAAAAATGTTATCGAAGAACCTACTGGTAATGTGTATGAAGCAATAACCATTATGGCTAAAAGAGCAAACCAAATCAATTCTGAAATCAAAAAAGAGTTGACAGAGAAATTAGAAGAATTTGCTACATATAATGATAGTCTTGAAGAAGTTTTTGAAAATAAAGAACAAATTGAGGTTTCAAAATTTTATGAAAAATTGCCAAAGCCACACGCTTTAGCAGTTCAAGAATGGTTAGATGGTAAAATTTACCACAGAGATTCAAATAAATAATAGTACGATGTCAGTTTTAAACGGGAAGAAAATTTTACTAGGAATTTCTGGTGGAATTGCAGCGTATAAAACAGCATCTTTAGTACGACTTTTCATAAAAGCAGGTGCACATGTCCAAGTGATCATGACACCTGCTTCTAAGGATTTTATTACTCCACTGACGTTATCTACGTTATCTAAAAATCCCGTATATTCCAGTTTTTACAATCAAGATGATGAAAATGAAAAATGGAATAATCATGTAGAATTAGCACTTTGGGCTGATTTAATGATTATTGCTCCTGCAACGGCAAATACAGTGTCTAAAATGGCTAACGGAACGTGTGACAATCTTTTGATTGCAGCGTATTTGTCAGCAAAATGTCCTGTATATTTTGCTCCTGCAATGGATTTAGACATGTATAAACATCCTTCTACTCTAGCTAATTTCACTTTTTTAAAACAATTTGGAAACACAATAATTCCTGCCGAAAGTGGTGAATTGGCAAGTGGACTATCTGGAGAGGGCAGAATGGCTGAACCAGAACACATTGTTGCTTTTATAACTGATGATTTAAATAGCAAACTTCCACTTAAGGGAAAAAAAATACTCATCACTGCCGGTCCAACTTACGAAGCAATAGATCCTGTACGTTTTATAGGAAATCATTCTTCAGGCAAAATGGGTTTTGATATCGCAAGTAGTGCTGCAAATTTAGGTGCTTCCGTGATTTTAGTCTCTGGACCCACAAATTGCACTGTTTCTAATCCATTAATACATGTTATCCCAGTTGTTTCTGCAGAAGAAATGTATGTGGCTTGTCATCAGTTTTATGCAGATGTAGATGCAGTTGTGGCAGCAGCAGCAGTGGCAGATTATAGGCCTAAACATGTCGCTCAACAGAAAATTAAAAAAGCCGCTACTAATTTTGTAATCGAACTCGAAAAAACAAAAGATATATTAGCTTCACTAGGTTTGCTAAAGAAAAATCAATTCTTGATTGGTTTCGCTTTAGAAACAGAAAATGAAATTGAAAATGCAAAGTTAAAAATTCAGAAAAAAAACTTAGATTTGATTGTTTTGAATTCACTTCAAGATGAGGGTGCAGGTTTCGGCAAGGCGACCAATAAAGTTACTTTTATTGATAAATTTTTTCATATTGAATCAATGGAATTAAAGTCAAAAGAGGCAGTTGCAGAGGATATCTTAAATAAAATAATGATGCATTTTGGAATGCAACGATAGAAGGCCAAAATAACACCTTTAGTAGTAGTTGCGAATTTGACAAAACCTTAAAATAGAAATCTACAAATGAATAAAATATTTACTTTTTTGCTGCTTTTTATTCTTGGAATTGCCCAAGCGCAACAGCTGAATTGTACCGTAACGGTTGATTCACAAAGATTAAGCGCAACCAATCAACAAGTTTTTAAAACGTTAGAAACTGCTATAACTGAGTTTGTAAATAAAACAGATTGGACGGGTGTCGCGGTGAAGCAAAACGAAAAAATTAATTGTTCGATGTATCTTACGATTTCGTCGAATAGTTCGGATCAATTTACAGCGACCATTCAAGTGCAGTCATCAAGACCTGTTTTTAATTCCTCGTATGCTTCTCCAGTATTCAATTATAATGATAAAGATTTTAGTTTTAGGTATACGGAGTTTGAAAATCTAATATTTAGCCCAACTACATTTGATTCTAATTTAGTTTCGGTTCTTGCTTTTTATAGCTATGTGATTTTAGCAATGGACGCAGATACTTTTGTTTTGGAATCGGGTAACCCTAATTTTGAAATTGCCCAAAACATTTCAAACGTGGCACAACAAGGAGGATCAAAAGGTTGGAGTCAAGCTGATGGGAACCAAACGCGTTATTTTTTGATAAACGATATCGTATCACCCACTTTTAAGCAAATCAGACAAACGGCATTTGATTATCACACAGGTTTAGATTTAATGACCAAAGATGTAAAAATTGCCAAAGAAAAAATTAAAGTAGCAGTACTTAATTTATCAAAATTAAATGCTGTAAGACCAAACGCCTTTCTAACACGTGTCTTTTTTGATGCCAAATCAGATGAGATCGTTTCTGTTTTTTCGGGAGGTCCAAGTACTTCAATATCTGATTTAGTCGATAGTCTTACTAAAATTTCTCCGTTGAACTCGAGTAAATGGATTTTGATAAAACAGTAATTGTTTTTCCATTCTCTTTAGTTCAATTCTAGTTTCTCATTCCAAAAATAAATACAATGATAACGTCACTTTCGATAAAAAACTATGCTTTAATAGAAAAATTGACTATTGATTTTTCCAAGGGTTTTTCAACAATTACTGGAGAAACAGGTGCTGGTAAGTCTATTATTTTAGGTGCTTTAGGACTTGTTTTAGGAAAAAGAGCTGATTTAACTTCCTTGAAAAATAAAGAAGAAAAGTGTATTATTGAAGCTCATTTTGAAATTTCAAAGTATAATTTGTTGCCTTTTTTTGAAGCTAATGATTTAGATTATGAAAACGAAACTATAATTAGACGCGAGATTCTGCCATCAGGGAAATCTAGGGCTTTTATTAATGACAGTCCCGTTAATCTTCAGGAACTTCAGGAATTAAGTCTGTTCTTGATTGATATTCATTCGCAACAACAAACGCAAGAACTTTCAGATGAAAATGTTCAGTTTAATATTATCGATGCCATTGCTGGTAATAAGGAAACTATTTTAGAGTATCAAGTGCTTTTAAAAAGTTATAAATCAGATAAATCTAAATTAAACGCACTGCTGAAAAGACAAAGTGAATCTAAAAAAGAGCAGGAATACAATACTTTTTTGTTAGATGAATTAGTTGCAGCCCATTTGAAATCTGGGGAACAAGAAACGCTAGAAGCTGATTTTGAGAAATTAAATAATGTTGAAATTATAAAAGAATCTATTGATAAGGCTTTGGCTATTGCTAATGATGAACAAATAGGTGTGATGAATAATTTGAAAGAAATTAAAGTTGCTTTGCAGAAAATTGCACCTTTTTCTGCTGATTATCAATCTTTATTGGAAAGAATTGCAAGTGTAACGATTGAATTTGATGATATTTCAGAAGAGATCAATCGCTGTTCAGAAAAACTCGTTAATGATCCAGAACAATTGGATTTAATTAGTCAGAAGCTACAAGTTATCTTTAGTTTGCAAAAGAAACATCAGGTTAGTACGGTGGAAGAACTATTGCAGATTCAAAGTACATTAGAAAATTTAGTTTTAGAATTAGGGAACCTAGAAGAAGAAATTGCAGGATTGACGGATTCGATAAATCAAAAGACTACAAGTTTAGATGTGATGTCCGCTGCCATTCATGATAAAAGAGTAGAGTCTATTCCGGTTTTGTCTCAAAAGCTAATAGTGATTTTAGAAACTTTAGGAATGCCAAATGTTCGTTTTAAAATAGAAATTAATACGGTTGCTACGTATTTTTCAAATGGTAAAGATGAGCTTCAGTTTTTGTTTTCGGCGAATAAAGGAACTGATTTTGGTTTATTGAAAAAAGTAGCTTCTGGAGGTGAAATGTCGAGAATTATGTTGGCCGTTAAAGCGATTTTGGCACAATATTCAAAACTACCAACACTGATTTTTGATGAAATTGATACGGGTGTATCCGGTGAAATTGCTATCAGAATGGGCGAAATTATGAAAGATATGAGCCAAAAGATGCAGGTTTTTGCCATCACGCATTTACCTCAAATTGCCGCAAAAGGGAATGCTCATTTTAAAGTATTTAAATCGACTGTTGGTGAGGATACACAATCGGAGTTAAAGTTGTTAAATGACCAAGATCGAGTAGTGGAAATTGCGCAAATGTTATCTGGAACTATTGTTTCTGAATCAGCCTTAAATCACGCGAAAGCCTTGTTGAACTAATATTTTAAATTATATTTGTCTCTTAAAAAAACAGTACTCAATTAATTTAATAATTCTCCTGTAAAGTAAAATAGAACTATGAATAAATCAATCGGAATATTTAGTGTAATCTGCATTTCTTTCTTTAATACTTCTTTTGGGCAGACGATGGCAACTACTACTGCCGTAAGTTCAGATCTTACCAATACTCCTATGTATGCTGTTAGGGATTATTCAGATGGATTTTATGTTACCTTAGAAGATTTTATAAACAAAAAGAAGACCAAACTTAATCCAGTTGAACGCAGAGCGATTGTTGGATTTGAAAAAAAATTGATACCAAAAGACGTTATTGTTGATCATATTTTTCTTTATACTGTCGCTGACCAAATGAAATTGACGGGAGTTTTTGCTGTTTCACTAGAAGGAAATCTTTACATACAACAGAAAAATTTCCGCAAGTATGCAGTAAAAGGAGATAAAAGTGAAGAAGGAGATAATCCAAACTCGTACCATAGGGTGTTGCAAGCGGGCAAGTTTCTCTATTTAGAAGCAGAACTTGCTAATGCTTGGTCAAAAGGGTTTGCTTATGGCACCGGCGGAGCTGTTGGCGGTGCATTAGGTTCTTCCATGAATCGATTAAAGGGGATTGCATTTGATGTCGTTAAAAAAGAGTTTAATGTTTTAAAAGATTGTAAAGATTTCAATGAATTTTTAACAATTTACCAAGCGGAAAACGTAGAATGCAAAAACAAAAAAATAGATATCGTAACGGTAAGAGAAAATATTAATAAAATTATTAAATAAGAAATTTGTTTTTTAAATCAAAAGAGGAACAAACTGAACAATATAAAACGGAAATAAAAGACAGTTATGATTATTGAACCAAGAATGAGAGGATTTATTTGTACGACATCACACCCGGAAGGATGCGCGCAAAATGTTAAAAATCAGATAGAATACATAAAATCTAAGGGAGCTGTTAATGGCGCAAAAAAAGTCTTAGTAATTGGTGCTTCAACTGGTTTTGGTTTGGCTTCCAGAATTACAAGTGCTTTTGGATGTGACGCAGCAACTATTGGTGTGTTTTTTGAAAAAGCGCCTTCTGAAGGAAAAACGGCCTCGCCAGGTTGGTATAATTCAGCCGCTTTCGAAACCGAAGCGCATAATGCTGGATTGTATGCAAAAAGCATTAATGGAGATGCATTTTCTAATGAAATCAAAAAACAAACAATAGATCTTATAAAAGCGGATTTAGGTCAGGTAGATTTAATTATTTATAGTTTAGCGTCCCCAGTTCGTATGCATCCTACAACAGGAGTGCTGCACCGTTCTGTTTTGAAACCTATCGGAAGTACCTTTACAAATAAAACCGTTGATTTTCATTCTGGAAAAGTATCAGAGATTTCTATCGAACCCTGCAGCGGTGACGATATTGAAAATACAGTTGCCGTTATGGGTGGTGAGGATTGGTCGATGTGGATTGATGCTTTAAAAGCTGAAAATTTATTGGCTCCGGGAGCGACAACGGTTGCCTATTCTTACATTGGGCCCTCATTGACCGAAGCAGTTTATAGAAAAGGGACTATAGGTCGTGCAAAAGACCATCTCGAAGCAACGGCTTTTGCTATCACTGACCGCTTAGCTAATATTAATGGGAAAGCATTTGTTTCTGTAAATAAAGCATTAGTAACGCAAGCAAGTTCTGCTATTCCCGTTATTCCCTTGTATATTTCTTTGCTTTACAAAATAATGAAAGAAGAAGGAATTCACGAAGGATGCATTGAACAAATTCAACGTTTATATCAAGAGAGATTGTACACAGGAAACGAAGTTCCTGTTGATGATAACGGTAGAATTCGTATTGACGATTTGGAAATGCGTCCTGATGTTCAAGCGAAAATAGCTAAATTGTGGATGCAGGCCGTAACCGAAAACTTAGCTGAAATAGGTGATTTAGAAGGATACAGGAAAGATTTTTACAACTTATTTGGATTTGATGTTGCAGGAGTAGATTATAAGGCGGAGACAAACGAAGTAGTAAATATCGCAAGTATTGCCTAATTAGAAGCATCTCTACTACTGGAAATAGAGGGATAAATTAGAAACTATTTTAAAACCATCAACTGTTAGTTGGTGGTTTTTTTATGGAGAAAGATTATATTTGTTAAAATTTTCAAGTTCCAAAATACAATACTAATACGACATTATAATTTATGCTGTTTTCCTTAATAATTCCAGTTTACAATCGGCCAGATGAAGTGGACGAACTCTTAGAAAGTTTGACACATTCCACCTATAAAGAGATATTTGAAATTGTACTCGTAGAAGATGGTTCTACTTTAGTTTGTAAGGAAGTGGCGCAAAAATATGGCGATAGACTTGATATTTCATATTATTATAAGGACAACACCGGGCCTGGTAATTCTAGAAATTACGGTATGAAAAAGGCTAGAGGAGATTATTTTATCATTTTTGATTCGGATTGTATTATTCCAAAAGAATATTTATCAGTAGTTGATACCGCTTTAAAACAAAATTATGTAGATTGTTTTGGAGGACCAGACAAAGCTTTAGACAGTTTCTCCGACATACAAAAAGCAATCAATTTTGCGATGACTTCCTTTCTTACAACAGGCGGGATAAGAGGCGGTTCGGAGAAAATAGGTAAGTTTCAACCTAGAAGTTTTAATATGGGATTGTCTCGTAAAGGGTTTGAAGCATCCAAAGGTTTCGGAAACATTCATCCTGGTGAAGATCCAGATTTATCCATTCGTTTGTGGAATTTAGGATTTGAAACTAAACTTTTTCCCAACGCCTACGTGTATCATAAGCGAAGAATAGACTGGGATAAATTTTCAATTCAGGTAAATAAATTTGGTAAAGCAAGGCCTATTTTAAATAGCTGGTATCCAAAACACAGTAAACTGACTTTTTTCTTTCCTTCGATTTTCATTGTTGGATTTTTTATCTCCTTTTTATTGATGCTAATTTTTAATTTTGATTCCCTACTTCAGCTTTATTTTCTATATTTTTTGGTGCTGTTCTTGGTGTCTTCTTATCAGAATAAGAGTATTAAAATTGGTTATTTATCTTTAATAGCGGTATGGAAACAATTTTATGGTTATGGTTTAGGTTTTATGAAATCCTACTTCAAAGTGATAATTTTAAAGCAAAAACCGCAAGAAGCTTTCCCTGAATTATTTTTCAAAATATAATATGACAAAAATTATTGGATTAACGGGGGGTATTGGAAGCGGGAAAACGACCATTGCTAACTATTTTCATTCGTGTGGGATTCCAATCTATATTGCTGACGATGAAGCGAGAAAGCTAATGCAATCATCAGAAATTGTAGCTGCTATTAAAAGTACATTTGGCGATATAGTTTTTGAAAACGGCACTTTAAGTAGAGAAAAACTGGCTAAAATTGTGTTTAATGAACCTGCTAAATTAGCCCAACTAAATGCTATTGTTCATCCGGCAGTAAAAAGACATTTTAAGCAATGGCTATTGGACAATAAAGCAGCTGCATACATCATTTATGAAACAGCCATCTTGTTTGAAAGTGGAAGTTATAAAGACTGCGATTTAATTATAACCATTACAGCTCCTGTGGAAACGAGAGTTCAGCGTGTTTTGGAACGAGACAAAACGACGCGCGAAGCTATTTTAAAAAGAATGGGCGCGCAATGGACAGATGAAAAACGAACTTCAAAAAGTGATTTTGTTGTGGAAAATAGTACGATTGAAATCGCCAAACGCGAAGTTGATCAAATTCTTAAAATTTTAAAGATTAAACAAAAACATACATAGGTGTTAATGTTTGGTTAATCTATTATTTAATATATTGTTAAAATACTAAATTTGTTTCGATGAACAAACTTTTTTTTAGATTACTTGTTTTATTGATGAGTTTATCCCTTATTGGGATTATTCTTGTTCAGGTGTATTGGTTCAATACGTCTTTTAAAAATAATGATGAGCAGTTTAAATTCCATGTTAAGCAAGTTATTGGTAATGTGGCTGATAAAATTCAAAAACAGGAAGCGTATAACTTTTATGACAAAATAAATCATTATAAAGATAGCACTGGAAAAGTGCCTAAGAAAGACGATATACTGGAGTTTTACTATGTTCAAAAAAATCCAAGAACAAATAAAACAATTATATATTCCAATAGTATAATTTCAGAAGATTACAACATATCACCAACGTTCTTTGATAAAAAATTTGATAGCGAGAAGTTTAAGAGTTTTAGTTCTAAACGCGTTACAGAGGTTTATAGCGACAATTCTATTGACAAATCAGCGGTAAACAAAAGTTTAATACCTGATATCAGAATTGAGAAAATAGGAAATTTAGATGTTCTAGACAATGCTTCTTTTGAGATTTATTATAAAGATTTTGCTGCGGTATTGCCTATTCAGGAAAGAGTTTCAAAAGAAACCTTGAGTAAACTGATCAAAAAAGAATTAGAAGAATATGGTGTTAATACTAAATTTGAATTTAGTGTATATAGCAATAATTTAGCTACCAAAGTAAAATCTAATGATTTTAAATACGATAAAGAGGCAACCTATTCCATTCCTATATTTTCAGATAACGAAGGCAATAGCAAATACCAATTGCTGGTTACTTTTCCTCATAAAAAGAAATTTTTATTGTCTGAATTGGTTAGTGTTACCGTACTTTCTATAATTTTTACACTTATTATTTTAATTGCATACTCTAGCGCTTTGAATCAATTAATTCGCCAACGTCAGATCTCTGAAATCAAAAATGATTTTATCAATAACATGACGCATGAGTTTAAAACGCCAATTGCCACAATTAATTTAGCGTTGGATGCCATTAGGAACCCAAAAATAATTGATGATAAAGAGAAGGTTCTTCGGTACCTCCAAATGATAAAAGACGAAAATAAAAGGATGCATGCGCAAGTAGAAAATGTATTGCGCATATCAAAATTAGAAAAGAAAGAATTAAATATTATCAAAGAATCACATAACATTCATGATATTATAAATGACGCAATAGAACACGTTAATTTAATATTAGAAGATAGGGAAGGGACGATCGTTAGTCATTTTAATGCGCTACGAACTACGGTGTTAATCAATGATGTTCATTTTACCAATGTAATTGTAAATATTTTAGAGAACGCCATAAAATATTCTCCAAATGTGCCAGAAATTGAGGTTTTTACAGAAAATATCAAGGACATGATCATTATCAAAATAAAAGATAAAGGTTTAGGTATGAGTAAAATTGCTCAAAAAAGAATTTTTGAGAAGTTTTATAGAGAACATACAGGTGACATCCATAACGTAAAAGGTCATGGATTAGGTCTAGCGTATGTAAAGAGAATTGTGGACGACCATAACGGTCAAGTTTATGTAGAAAGTGAAAAGGGAAAAGGGAGTACCTTCATAATAAAATTACCATTAATAAATTAGAATATGGAAAATGTAAATAAAAAAATACTTTTAGTTGAAGATGACCTTAATTTTGGAGCGGTTTTAAAAGATTATTTAATGTTAAATGATTTTGACGTAACTCTAGCTAAGAACGGAATGGAAGGATTTGAAAAATTCAAAAAAGATACTTTCGACTTATGTATTCTAGACGTCATGATGCCTTATAAAGATGGTTATACTTTAGCTAAGGAAATCAGAGAAAAAAATAACGAAGTGCCTATTATTTTCTTGACAGCCAAATCAATGAAAGAAGATGTACTCAAAGGATATAAAGCTGGTGCTGATGATTACTTGAATAAACCTTTTGATTCTGAAGTGTTATTGATGAAAATCAAAGCGATAATACAAAGAAAATCTTCGGATACAAAAGCAGAACAAATACAGTTTGAGTTCAATATTGGTAAATTTCATCTGAATTCTAAGCTTCGTTTTCTAACGTTTAATAATGAAGAGCCAATAAAATTATCTCCAAAAGAGAATGAATTATTGAAAATGCTGATTCTTCATGAAAATGATTTAATGCCAAGAGAATTAGCCTTGACAAAAATCTGGAGAGATGATAACTATTTTACTTCAAGAAGTATGGATGTGTACATCGCTAAACTTAGAAAATACTTAAAACTGGATGAAAATGTTGAAATTTTAAACATCCACGGAGAAGGATTTAGATTAGTTGTCAAAAATAAAGTAGTACAATAAAGTAAAGAGGCTTCAAGAAATTGGAGCCTTTTTTTTGGAGCTAATTCCTGCTATCCATTACAATCTTTATTCTCGTTAAAGAAACGAGAATAAAGGATTTTCATTGCTATCAGGGCTAGGGTCTAGAATGATAGATGTCTTTGTTTTACATCTGAAAATTTTTCTAAAAATGGGACTAAATACACGTTATTTCCAATTCAGTTGCAAAGCAAAACTTGTTTTATCATCCTTGGTAATGCTAAACACCGTTTTGCTCTCGGAACTAGTTTCGTGTATTTGTACCCTATCCTTTAAAGATAATTCTTTTAAGAAATTCATTTCAAAACTTTCAATTCCTTGTTTAAGGATCAAATGTTCGTCTGCTAAATCCAAGCACCATTCTAAATATTTGACATTATTAACATGATTCACAATGTCTAGATCAGATAAGAATACTGTTTTTTCAAAGACTATTTCTTTGTCATAATCCAAATTAATTTTTGAAAATCCATGTGCTGTAGCTTTAGTATTTGGATATAGTTCAAAATGATCAAACGGTAAAGCTAAACCTTCAGGTCGACGCTTTTTAGTATTGAAAACAGCCCAAAAAGTTTCAGAACCTACAATTTTTTCTCCGTTCACATGCATTTCTAACGCCCTTACAGAACGGGAGTTTTCCAGTGAATTGATCCATGTTTTTACCGTAACTGTATCTCCCCATTTTGGTAATTTAGAGATTTCAACACGCATCCGACTTAAAACCCAAGCTTGATCGAACTCCTGCATGTCCGTAAAACTGATTCCGCCAACTTCAGAATGTGCTGCAGCGGTTAATTGTAGAATGTTGCATAAATCAGTATACTTTAAAAAGCCATTTGGAGCGCATTGCGTAAAATTGATTTCCCAGTCTTTGCTGAGAACAGATGTAAAGTGTGGAGATATAGACATAGGTAATTTAGATCGTATTATTTTTATATTATATGATGCACTTGACCTGCACTATTTCTTAGAATTTAGGTATTCAATTATTTTCTCGTAAGGAGTTTCAAAATCAAACCATTTGGTATTTTCATTTCTTTTGAACCATGTCAGTTGGCGTTTGGAGAATCGTCTGGTGTTTTTCTTTATTTCTTCGATGGCAAAATCCAATGAGATTTCTCGATTAAAATAACTGAATAATTCCCGATATCCCACAGTTTGTAATGCATTCAATTCTTTGTGTGCAAACAAATCTTTGGCCTCAGCCAGAAGTCCTTCGTTGATCATGATGTCCACACGTTGATTAATGCGGTTGTAAATGATTTTCCTATCGGCTTCTAGACCAATTAAAATAGGAGTGAACTGACGGCTATTTTGTTTTTGGTTTAAAAAAGAGGAATAAGGTTTTCCAGAGCCCGCACAAACCTCTACAAAACGCATCATGCGTTGCGGATTTTGCAAAGTTTGCGGATTTTCTTCCGTTATTGTTGTGTAATAATCGGGATCTAAAACTTCGAGTTTTTGTTGTAAGTATCCAATTCCAAGTTTTTCATACTTCGCATTTATATCGGAACGAACCGTAGGGTCAATTTCAGGAAATTGATCGAAACCCTTTAGAATAGCATCGACATACAATCCGGATCCACCTACTAAAATGGCGTAATCGTTGGTTAAAAAGAGCTCCTCCAGTTTGGCAATAGCTTCTTTTTCGAAATCGCCTACGGTATAATTTTCTAAAATAGATTTGTTTTGGATAAAATGGTGGTTGGCTGCAGCCCGTTCTAATTTGCTGGGAACCGCGGTCCCAATGGTCATCTCCTTAAAAAACTGTCGGCTGTCACAAGAAATTATGTCGCATTTAAAGTAATTTGCCAATACAATGCTTAAGGAGGTTTTTCCAATAGCGGTAGGTCCAATAATGGTGATTAGGTATTTCATATTTTTTTAGCCCAGATGGTAGCGGAAACCCCGGAGTTAAGGAAGTTATTTTTCTAGGTGTAAAAGAGCGACCAACGGAAGCTCCTTTTATGCTTTAGAAAAACAACTGGAATAACGAGGAGTTGCAGTGCACAGCTGGATTGGCTTCAAGTTAATAAATTATAGTTCAGTTCCACAATGAAAACAGTATTTGGCATTAGATTCATGGCCTTCGGTTCCGCAACTTGAGCATGGATTAACCCTTTGGACCAATGCTTTTTTACGATTGGTGTTTGCAAATTCAGCAGAAACGATGCCAGTAGGGACGGCGATTATTCCGTATCCCATAATCATCACTAGGGAGGCTATGGCTTGTCCTAGCGGTGTAATAGGTGAAATATCACCATATCCAACCGTTGTTAGCGTTACTATAGTCCAGTAAATACTGATGGGAATACTGGTGAAGCCACCTTCTTTTCCTTCGACTACATACATGATTGAACCTATTATAATGCTACTAATTAGCATGAAGTAGATGAAAATAAGAATTTTACCTTTGCTGGCAATTAAGGCCTCCCTTAAATGAACGGATTGGCTAGAGAATTGAGGATGTTTTAGTATCTTAAATAGTCGTAAAAGTCTAAAAGCTCGAAATATCGTCAAAACACTGGTTCCTACAAAAAATAGCGACAAATACATGGGTAATGTTGCAATCAAATCAACAACTCCATAAAAACTAAAAATATATTTTAAAGGTTTATTTATGGAAATAATGCGAAGCAAGTATTCTAGAGTAAAGAAAATGGTGATAATCCATTCTAGAACAATGAGTTCTTGATGGTATTTTAGATCAAAACCTTTGACTGTCTCCAGCATTACGATGATGACGCTTGTCAGTATTACGCCTAGAAGAACCAGATCAAATAAACGCCCTGAAGCAGTATTTGTGCCGTAAATTATGATATTTGTTTTTTGTCTGAAGGAGTCAAATTTTGACTTTATTCTTTGCATCCTTAAATAGGGATTAATATGCGTTTAGAATTGTATTGTCTTTAACGTTTTGTTTTTTCTGACGTGCCCCTGGATAATGCTTTTGGTATCTCGGTTATTTTGCATTGGGATTATGATGTTTCTCAGAATATCAATATTGTGGATTTGATAGTTCAAGTCATAAAAAGCATAGCCTTTATAAATGCCGTTTTCTATCAATACTGCTGATCTTTCGCTGATCGATCTTCCTTTATCAATCAATACCATATTTTGATTTTCGAAACTATTTTTTTCGATAAATCCTTGAACTCTTGCATTGTATTCTTCTGGAGAAATAGCACCTAAGCACGCTCCGTCACATTCTTTTATGCTGTATTGAAAACAGTTTGTTTTAGTGCTATACAATCCCGTTAATTTTTGGCATAAATTGTAGTGAGAGGTGATTCTAAACAAGGCATTTTTTCCTTCTTGAATGGAAGTGAAAGAGGTGATTTCTTTTTTTCGACCGTCGGCTTTTTGTAGTTTTAAGTTGATGTATCCTTTTTCATCTTTTTCGGCGTACAAAGCCAGCTGGAAAATACTTTTTCGTTGTGCTCTGTTATAGATGGGTTTGTTGACTTTTATTTCTTCGCTTTCTTTTAATAAAGCAACGAGCTCACTTCCGGTTTCATCATACGTTACGGTGAAAACTTCGGCTTGAATTTTTTTACATTTACTGGATGTTCCTGTAAAATGCTGGTTGATTCGTTTTTTTATATTTCGGCTTTTGCCAATGTATATTAGATTTCCTTTTTCATTATGAATGTAGTAAACGCCCGTTTTAGCGGGTAATTTAGAGACAATGTCTAATAATTTTGGTGCAATTCCTTTTTGGATTTCCAGTTTAATAAAATCTTTTACGATTTCTTTTTCCAAATCTTTTTCCAGCAGAATTTTAAATAATTTAATCGTTGCTAAAGCATCACCACTGGCTCGGTGACGGTCTGCCATTGGGATTCCAAGCGCACGAACAAGCTTTCCAAGACTGTGGGAAGGTTGCTCCGGTAGCAATTTTTTCGATAATTCAACCGTGCAAAGTGTTTGGGATTCAAAATCGTAACCTAAACGTCGAAATTCAGTTCTTAGGATTCTGTAATCAAAGGAGGCATTATGAGCCACGATAACACAATCAGCTGTCATTTCGATAATGCGTTTAGCGACTTCAAAAAACTTGGGAGCCGAGCGCAACATGGCATTATTGATACCAGTAAGTTTGACAACAAACGGTTGAATAGGGATTTCAGGATTTACCAAACTGATGAATTGATCTACCACCTCATGACCATCAAATTTATAGATAGCGATTTCAGTAATTCCTTCTTCGTTGAATTGTCCTCCGGTAGTTTCTATGTCTAATATTGCGTACAAATTTTTTATTTAATGTTTAATCTTACCAATTATGAAGTGTCTGAAATGCTTCGCCAGTTCGCTATCGCTCGGGTCAAAAATCGTTAAGCAAAAATTGAAAATCAATTTCTTCCTCCAAAGATACTACTTCCTATTCGAACCATTGTGCTTCCACATTCGATTGCGAGTTGGTAATCTCCGGACATTCCCATGGAAAGAATTGTAAATTGTGAATTGTGAGCTGCAAATGAATCAAAAATCGATTTCAAATGGGTTAATTCTTTTTTTATTTGGTCTTTATTGTCAGTAAAGGTTGCCATTCCCATTAAACCAACAATACGTATGTTCCTCATTTCTTGAAATTCGCTTGATGATAGCAGTAAAGTAAGTTCTTGCTCGTCAAGACCAAATTTAGTTTCTTCTTCCGCAATGTGTATTTGTAATAAGCAATCGATAACTCTATTCGCTTTTACGGCTTGTTTATTGATTTCCTGTACTAACTTTAAACTATCTACTCCATGAATCAAGCTCACAAATGGCGCCATAAATTTGACTTTATTGGTTTGTACGTGCCCAATCATGTGCCATTGAATGTCTTTGGGCATTGCTTCCCATTTTTCTGCCATTTCCTGAATTTTATTTTCTCCAAAAATACGTTGGCCTGCTTCATAGGCTTCCATAAGATCTGAAATGGGTTTGGTTTTAGAAACGGCTACTAAGGTTACTTGCGCTGGTAAAGCGGATTGTATAGAAAGTAAATTTTGGGCTATTGACATTTTTTAATTTTTTTGATTCTTAAACTTTTAATTTGACCTAAAGTTCATACACAACTAATCCGCTTCTGAATTTAGGTTCAATATACGTACTTTTAGGCGGCATGATGAGATCAGCGTCAGCCAACGCTTTTATTTCTTCAATATTAGATGGAAATAGAATAAAACCAATTTCAAATTCCTCTTGATCAATTTTATTTTGTAGTTCTAGTATGGATTGTTTTCCTGAAAGGTATTCTATTCGTTCATCATTGCGTAAATCTTCAATGGCTAAAATAGGTAATAACACTTTTTTGTACAAAATTTGTGTGTCTAAGCTATCCAAAGCAGTGCTGAAAATTTCGTTTTCATTTCGCAAATTTAAGCTATAAAACGAATGGTCTAAATACATTCCGAATTCATGTTTTCGGGATGGTTGAAATGCTTGGTGCAATTTATCTTCTATAATAAATTCCTTCTGTAGCTCTTGTAAAAATGCTTCCTTAGTAAATCCGTTCAAATCCTTTACCAAACGATTGAATTCGTATATTTTGATGTTATTTTCAGAAATTAAATAACTAAGGATATGATTTTTAGCCGTATTTTGTGGATTATCATTTTCTTCGGATAATAATTTAAGCGCTTCAGTTCGATGATGACCGTCAGCGATGTAAAGGCTTTGCGTTTTTTCGAAAATATTCTGAAGCCAATTTATCTCCAAGGCATCTTCAATTTTCCACAGGTAGTGAATCTCTTTTTTTGTAGTCGAAAATTCAAAATCGGCTAACTTTTGGATACAGTTAAATATCCAGTTTTCAATGGTTTTATTATCGGGATAAGTCATCAAAACCGGTTCCGTATTAAACTCAGAATATTTCATGTAATCTTTGAGTAATCGGACCCTAAATGCAATAATATCTTCGTGTTTTTTAATGATATTATTGCAGTAGTCAGCTACACTCGTACCAACGATAATTCCGGTAAAAGATTGCGTCTTGGTTACAATTTTATGAATGTATATAGCTGGCTTTTTGTCTTTTACTAAAATAATTTCATTTTTGAAATCCTCATATTTTTGATGAACTTGACGGTATCGTTTTTCAAAAGAAACGGTTTCCTGATTCGTATAAGCGGGTTTCAGAATATGTAAAAAAGACAATGGATTGAAGTCCAATTGCGCCGCTAATTCAGCATTTACATATTCTTCGTAGGAGCGACATGTAACAAGACAAACTTTATCGCGAGTGGGACGAACTGCTTTGAAAGGAACTATTTTAGCCAAACTATTTTAGTTTAATGTTTAAGGATTTGCTTTTTTGAACCAACTAGTATGGAATTCAAAAATTGATCATTAGCCCCGATTAAAGTGGAAATCCTTTTTTGTTCTTTCTTTAAGAACAAAAAGATTGCAACGGAAAGCGGGACAAAAATGGTTATGGAAACAAGTGAATTGCTTCAGAAAAAATTAAACAAATTGTTTAGCAATCTTCTCCGCTTTTTTACTTTCAGAATAATCATAGAAGCCTTCACCAGATTTGACGCCTATTTTTCCTGCCCGCACCATGTTAACTAATAGTGGACAAGGCGCGTATTTTGGATTTTTGAAACCATCATACATTACATTTAAAATAGCTAAACACACGTCAAGTCCAATAAAATCAGCTAATTGCAAAGGTCCCATTGGGTGTCCCATCCCTAATTTCATCACGGTGTCAATTTCATAAACACCTGCTACTTTGTTGTATAAAGTTTCGATTGCTTCATTGATCATAGGCATCAAAATGCGATTAGCTACAAATCCAGGGTAATCATTTACTTCAACGGGAGTTTTTCCTAATTTTTGAGACAACTCCATAATGATTTTGGTCACCTCGTCTGATGTGGTGTAGCCGCGAATGATTTCGACAAGCTTCATAATGGGCACTGGATTCATAAAATGCATCCCTATAACACGCTCAGGATGTGCTACCACGGCTCCTATTTGTGTAATAGAAATTGAAGACGTATTGGTTGCTAAAATTGTATCGTGCGAACACGCTTCGTTTAATTGTTTGAATATATTGAGTTTTAATTCTACATTTTCAGTAGCCGCTTCAATAACTAAATCAACGCCAACAACGCCGTCTTTAATATCAGTGTACGTGATTATGTTGGTAATGGTTTTTGCTTTGTCTTCCTCTGTTATGGTTCCTTTTGAAACCATTCTGTCTAAATTGGTCGCAATAGTTGCCATTCCTTTATCTAGTGATTTTTCGGAAACGTCGATTAATTTTACGGTAAAACCGCTTTGGGCAAATGTATGAGCAATTCCATTACCCATTGTTCCTGCTCCGATTACTGCTATTGTTTTCATTATGTTTTTTTGTTTAATGTTTGATATTTCAAGTTGGATCATCAAATAGCTTGAAATTGAAAGCTGAATTATTCGCCTATTTTTTAAAACAATCGATTATTTGATAAGCTACTCGAAGTGCTTCCGTAGCTTGCTCTAAGGTTACTACCGGGGTTGTATTTGTGTTTATGGCATGAGCAAAAGACTCCAATTCGTCCAGAATTGCATTGTTTTGTTCTACATCAGGATTAGAGAAATAGATTTGTTTTTTAACACCTTCTGCATTTTGTAAAATCATGTCAAAATCACCAGGAACTTCGGGAGCGTCTTTCATTTTAACCACTTCACATTTCTTCTCTAAGAAATCGACAGAGATGTAGGCATCTTTCTGGAAAAATCGTGATTTACGCATGTTTTTCATCGAAATTCTGCTGGCTGTTAAATTAGCCACACATCCATTTTCAAATTCGATGCGCGCATTAGCAATATCAGGAGTATCACTGATGACAGAAACACCGCTTGCACTAATATTTTTAACTTTTGATTTGACCACACTTAGAATTGCATCAATATCATGAATCATCAAATCCAAAACTACGGGAACATCAGTTCCACGGGGATTGAATTCAGCAAGACGATGGGCTTCTATAAACATAGGGTTTTCAATCATGTTTTTGGTCGCGATGAATGCAGGATTAAAACGTTCTACATGACCAACCTGACCTTTGACCTTATATTCATTTGCCAGAGCTATAATTTCTTCGGCTTCTTCAACGGTATTTGAAATTGGTTTTTCTATGAAAACATGTTTGCCAGATTTGATAGCAACTTTGGCACATTTATAATGGGAAAGGGTAGGCGTAACGATATCAATTACATCGACAGCATGAATAAGCGTAGCGATTGTACTAAAATGTTTGTAACCAAATTCTTTAGAAACCTTCTCAGCATTTTCTTGGTTTGGATCGTAAAAACCAACTAATTCATACTTTTCAGATTGTTGTAATAAACGCAAATGTATTTTTCCTAGATGACCAGCACCTAATACTCCAATTTTCAGCATAATGATTTAATTTATACAAAAATAGCAATAAAATGGTTAAAATTCAATTTTTAAAATCCCAAATTCCAGTCAGAAAAATAATAAATCGATTTAAAATGTGGGATTTGGTTTTTGGCATTTTTCCCTCTATTTTTGTCAAAATTAAATATCAAATTTTGGAAGATAAAGCGAAACATCAAGGACTTCGGAATCAATTAGTAAGCATTTTAGAGCAAAAAGGAATTACTGATAAAAACGTTTTGGCTGCGATAAAAAAAATTCCACGTCACTTGTTCCTGAATTCCAGTTTTGAAGCTTATGCCTATCAAGACAAGGCCTTTCCTATTGGCGCAGGGCAAACAATTTCGCAACCTTACACTGTTGCCTTTCAATCCCAATTATTAGAAGTAAAAAAAGAACATAAAATATTAGAAATAGGAACTGGTTCTGGTTATCAAACGGCTGTTTTATGTAGTATGGGCGCTAAAGTCTATAGTGTAGAACGACAAAATGAATTGTTTAAGAAAACCTCTAATTTATTCCCAAAACTAAATATCCGACCCAAACATCTTTCTTTTGGAGATGGTTATAAGGGATTACCAAGCTATGCGCCCTTTGACAGTATAATTGTAACTGCAGGTGCTCCGTTTATTCCTCAACCATTGATGTCACAATTAAAGATAGGAGGGAGACTTGTTATTCCGCTAGGCGAAGAGGTGCAAATTATGACTTTGTTAATCAGGAAAAACGAAACTCAATTTGAGAAACATGAATTTGGGGAGTTTCGATTTGTCCCATTATTAGAAGATAAAAACTAAAATCCCATCCCCAACCCTTCCCATGGAAAAAGGAGCTGAAGAAATATTTTTATTGACCAATAATATTTATATACCGTTCTAAGCTTTCTTTTTCTATTTGTGCAATGAACAACAAAAAATCCTCTTTATTGTTTTTAGTTTGGGCTGTTTCAAGTGTTTGATAATAGTGCATCCTACTTTCATAATCCCCTTTTATATTAGCAATAATGTAGACATTTTGCAATAAAATTAAGTTCATTACCAAGCGTGAAGTTCTGCCGTTTCCATCAATAAATGGATGGATAGTAACCAAGCGCTCGTGCATTTCAGCAGCCAAAACTATTGGATGAAGACTTGATTTATTGGTTTCATACCAAATAAAAAAATCTTCCATTTCTTTGGCCACCAGAAAAGGTTGTGGAGGCATGTGGCTACTTCCTTGAATCATCACTTGAACTTTTCTATAACGACCCGCATCTTCAGGTTGAATTCCTCTCAAAATAAGATTATGAATAGACAATACTTCTCGTTCATTTATGGAACTATTTCTTTGCATTAAATCTTTAATGAACGCAATGGCTTCTTGATGATTAATAACTTCAAGATGTTCTCGCATACTTTTTCCGGAAATAGTTAGGCCTTCATTGATAACTAAATCAGTTTCACGCAAAGTCATTGTATTGCCTTCGATACGGTTACTTTCAAAAGTATATTCCAGCTCTAAAGCTTGTGCAATGCGATAACTGTCAAACTGACGAAACCCATCCAGTTTTATCTTGAGAATGTCTATTTCATCTAAAATTTTTTGCAGTGTACTAGATAGTTTTTTCTTTGAAGGATTACTTTGATATCTAATTTCTTGCTCCGCCACCAATAATGCTTTTAAAGCAAACTCATCCTGACCAATTTCATAAAGAATTTTTTCTTTAAGCCAGGCGACCATGATGGTTTCTAAATCTATTTGTAGTAAAGACGCTAATTTTATAACTTGGTCTCTTGTGGGTTTTCTGGTTCCACTTTCAAACTTACTGATTAAGGCTTGGTCAATTCCTAAAAGTTGTGCCACTTCTCTAGTTTTGAGTCCCTTTTGTTCTCTTGCATTTTTGAGTAGTGTTTTCATTTTAAAAATGTTTTAAATTGTCTTGACAAATTTAGTCATTTTTTATAGGTAAAATATTTTTGTTCAATTTTATTTTAATTTAAAATGATTTTTTTATTCTGTCAAGATCGCGCTTGGTGTCTTGTTCTTTAAGGGATTCCCGTTTGTCATAGGTTTTCTTTCCTTTACATAGGCCTATTTGTAGTTTGGCCATTCCTTTTTCATTGGTAAACAATTTCAAGGGGACTATTGTTAATCCTTTGGCTTGCACGCTTTTCAATAAACCTTTTAAT
>Ga0136636_10000267_pt1 | contig 24964 bp, 24 predicted proteins | sample AntDrymUQ8522106_2_FD_104653 | JGI IMG/M metagenome (GOLD analysis project Ga0136636, IMG submission 104653) | Polar desert sand microbial communities from Dry Valleys, Antarctica - metaG UQ852 (21.06) | ecosystem: Environmental > Terrestrial > Soil > Desert | place: Antarctica: Dry Valley... | reverse complement strand
TGGCAAACGGGATCAGGGCAAGAACCGTATATCTAAGGTAATACCTGAAAAACGGATATTTTTTGAGCAGTTAAGTTTGTTCAATTAAGAATCCCCGTGTCTTTAGACCGGGGAGTGTCAATAGAACCAGTTTATGTATCCTTGGTAGGGCTGGGACTAGTGGGATTGGTGATTACCGGATTTGGTATGATTCGTAAATCCCAGCAATCTCGCTCAAATAAAGCACAATCTAAACTGACTTTCCGAACCATTCACAGTATTCTTGCACCTATTATTTTTCTACCCTCGTTAGCTAGTGCTGTTACGGGTATTGCTTACCGAGTGGGCGAAAGTTGGCTGGGATTACCAGAAGACAAAATTGAATTATTAATGACAATTCATCAAGGTAGCTATTTCGGGAGTTTTGGCAAACCTATTTATGTTTTTCTTGTTGGTTTGGGACTGATTGCTATGCTATTTACAGGCATCAGTATGACAGGAATTTTTCGCAAGCGTCGTTCCCCAGTTCCAGAAAGTGAACAAATAGATGATTAAGAATTTACAATTTTCTGATTTTTAAGTTTCTAAAGCGCAGTTAGGCTTTGTAAATCCAAATTACCAATCGCGGTAGAGTTTTTCTGCGTAGAACATAATCTCTTCATTTGGCAGTCTAATTTTTGGTTTTTGCCGAGGATACAAACTTTCAACTGCACTTGTATCCTGTTCAATAACTGTGGCTGCTGCTTGTAAAACTGAGTTTTTAAACATAAATTTAATCAAAGGATTGACGACTTTGGCATACATCAAAATAAATGTCTTGGTGATTTTTTCTGTTTCAGGGTAGAGAATATGAATTTGAGCTATATCACCAATAGGCGTTTTAGCAAAAAAAGCTGTAGTTGAAGGGAAAGCGTATTCGAGTGTATTAGCCAACGTTTTAGGGAAGATTCCCAAAATAGGATTTTTGATAATTTCTCCTAATGTGTTGTTGGCTCTCGTCATTTCTTGTTTGACTGTGGCATAATATCCTTTTTCTTCAAAATAACTGACATGACAAGATGTAATTTTAAATAGTTCTTTATGAGTACCATTTTGATGGTTATAGTCATAGTTAACCATCAGATTAGTCAAAAAATCACCCTGAATACTTTTGTCCCCAGTTACTCCGATGAACTCGTAATTATCGATAATTTTTTGATGCAAATCTGGGATGGGCAATCTTGGCTCAAATCCAGCATAAGTCCAGATGCAATCATTGCTAATAATTAGCTCTAACGGTTTGGTAATTGATTGAGTGTCTTTTTTATCTCCTTGCTGTAGTCTGCCTTGTCCATCAAATTCTAGTGCATGAAAAGGGCAAGTAATAGTATCTCTCTCTTGACAAATCCAGCCGTCTGATAAGGGTGCTTGCATGTGTGGGCAGATGTTATCAAGGGCAAACACTTCGCCTTTTTGGTTTTGCCAAATGACATAATCCTGTCCGTTTAATGTGATTTTATTAGGTTTATTCACTCCCAATATAGATTTGTGCGCGATTAGCCAAGGCGCACCTGGTAAAATTGGTTCCATTTTTCCTCCAAAATATTGATTTGAAAAATCGCTAGATGAGTTAGTAAAACGTCACGCAATATTAAAACTTGGTGTCGTCTGTCCTACATCACTCTTTTGAATGCAAATTGGGATAATTAAAGTCTTGTCTGCAATGGACGAACTAATACAACCGCGCATTTGCTAGGCTAATTTTGGCTACTGCATCGCTGAATTATGCAATTAACTAACTAATTTTTTAGTTAGTATTAATTTAATAAATTTCATCTTCTATGTCAACTACTAACCAATTTTTTAGTTAATATATTTTCGTTATGATGATGGAGCAACGTGGGTCGTTCAACGCAGTCAAAATTCTCAGCTAAAAAGCCGCGTCAGGTGCGCGATGCAGAAGCAACGAAAAAGCAGATTCTCGATGCGGCGGAAGCGGAGTTTGCGAGAAATGGACTTCAGGGGGCGCGGACAGAAGCGATCGCTAGAGGTGCAGGTGTCACCACAGCGATGATTTACTACTACTTCCAGAGCAAGGAAGGACTATATCAAGCTGTTTTGCAACGTCCGGCGGTGGAGATGCACGAAGGGTTTCAACAGCTAAATTTGGATCAGTTTCCACCAGAGGAAGCGTTGAAGGTGCTTGTCAAAGGAGCGATCGCTTATGAAGCTGCTCACCCGCACAGAGGGATGCTTTGGTTTCAAGAAGCAAACCAAAATCAGGGAAAGTATTTCAAACAGGGGAATTGGCAAGAAAATTTTAGCTATCTCATCAAGATTTTAGAGCGGGGGATGGCTGAAGGTTGTTTCCGTCAGATTGATCCATTTCTCACTACCCTGCATATTATTGGGGTTTGTAATTTATACTTCAACGCTTACGAAAATATCAAGCATACTAGACCCGATTTGCAACTGCTGAGTCCAGAAATGATTGAGCAGCATACTCAAGCAGCAGTTAATTTTATTTTGGCTGGTGTGCGACGGACTGGGGATTAGGAATTGAATATGGGGAAACTGCGATCGCGGTTAGTTGTGGATCACCAATTGGAACTACTAAAAAAGTGGCGAGAATATCATGGTTAAAAAAATTGCGGCTACAGAAGAATTAAAAGAAAAGTTAGCCAATGCGAGAGCGAATTCAGATGCGATCGCCACATCTGAACCACGGGCTACTCGTGCATTTTATGACGCTTATTTAGGAATGATTATAGTTTTCTTGTCTAACAAATGCATGTTTGGGTTCCCTTCAGGTGCAGGACAAGGGCTAGCAGGTGCTTCAGTCAAGGACTTAGCAGAAGTAGAGGTAACACCTTCTGGTGAAGGATTACACTGGAAAACCCTAGATGTAGATTTGAGTATTCCTGCTTTGATGAACGGAATATTTGGAACTAAAAAATGGATGGCTGAACTTGCCAGAAAGGGTGGAAGTTCTACTTCTTTGGCAAAATCTGAGGCATCTCGACTGAATAGTACAAAGGGCGATCGCCCCCGAAAAGAAATTGTACTGGCTACTGATGAAGCTTGACCTATCAACTTACCATAAAGTGATCGCATCTAAAAATAGGCGTGTGGAGTCAGTCAGGATTCAGAGATTTAAATAATTCTGAATACCAGTGAATATTCAGATGACAACACTTATAACTTAAGTATACAAAGTTATATATAGTTGAAATTATATTCTAAGTAATATGAAAGATAGCAGTATTGACTGGGGAAGTTTAATCTTTGTTTTTATATTCATGTTTTTCACTCTAAACCTGATGAAAAGTTGTGGGAAGGGTTCTACTGTACAGAGAACATACAATGAGCAAGTAACATATAACCCATATAGAGATTCTTTAATTCCTATACGACAATATCGATCGTATAACAATGGTTGCAAATGTCCTTATGACATTGCCATAGATAAGAGTGAATGCGGTGATAGATCATCATGGTCGCAATCAAGAGGTCAAGAACCTAAATGTTTTTTTGGTGATGTCTATGGCTATCCCCCTCAATAGAACTTCATTATTTTTATATGTTTTTGGAATAGCAAAGGCAATTTAATACAGTTTTTCACTAATTTTAGGTTTTAATACGAATGATTTTAAATTGCTTGAATTGTAAAGCTCTTGTAGATGCACAAGAAATATCTAATTATAAAAACGACATAACTGATGCTGAGGATTACCGAACTACTTCTTATGGTAATGAATTGCTTAGTACATATGAAGAATATACATTATTAAAATGTCCTTCATGCTTCAAACCTTTTCTGAATCGTTTCATTTACGACAATGAATATGGGTATGAATTTGGAAAATTGATAACTTTGTATCCCGTATCCAATAAAATTATTAATTCAGAGGTATCTATTTCTATAAAAAAAGCATTTGATGAAGCTCTTTGTTGTTTTGAAAACAAAATATTTACAGCATGTGTGATTATGTGTAGAAAAGCTATCGAAGGTGTATGTAAAGAATATAAAATTGAAAAGGGAAATCTTAAAGACAAACTAATCTTAATGAAAAAAGAGGGAATAATAGACCAAAATATTTTTGATTGGGCGGATGCTTTAAGGCTTTCTGGTAACGATGCTGCTCATGATTTAGATGTTACTTTTTCTTTGGAAGATGCTGAAGATATTATTGAATTTACGTATGCCATAATTGAATATGTTTTTACCTATAGAGAAAAATTTATTTTATTTATAGAAAGGAAAAAATCTAAAAATTCCTTACCCACTCACGATACTGACCATACGACAGAGAAATAATCTTGATTTTTTGGGGTAAGTCGAGATAACAGTGGATGAGAAGATGAAAGCGATCGCTAAATTAGGAGATACGCGATCGCACCTCAAAAAAACCTCTTAACAAGATTATCAACAGATATGCGTAGGCGTAGCCCGTCGTAGACATCGCAATTGGGGGAGATTAAGCCACACCTCGCAACACTTTTGCTTAGTTGTGTTTTTTTCTCCACAGTCTGCTGCACCAAGATTGTTAGATCGCCCTCTCACCATTATTGCCTGCTGCTTGCATCTGCTTTAGAACTGCTGCTTGGATTTTGGCATCAAAGTCGGGATCATCTACAGTTGTGATAATATTGCGTGGGCGATCGCTAAGTCTATCCAGATATACTCGAATAGCCATTTTATCCTCACGATGTAGGAGAAAATATTGCCTCAATTCCTGATCAGACATGGCTGCATAGTTGACTTGACTCATTAGAACACCTCGCCATCTGGCGTAATTTGGAACTCAAGATTCTCAGTGTTTCCAGCCAAAACATAAAGATTGCTGGTTCGATCATCTACACATACAAGATGTATGGGCTGAAGCGTAATATACGTTAGCCAGTAGCTAAGACGATATAAACCTCTCAATTGGGCATCAGTCGGCATTCAGGGCGCTCACTCAACACCTCTTAATTTTATTCTGTTAGAGTATCAAGTTTAGCCAATATTCTTAAGCCTTCTTCTGGGTTCCCAGTTGCAGCCATTGCTTTAAATCTGGTACTGGCATCAAATTCTGCTAGAGCTATGGTGGAAAGTTCTTCAATCAGCTTATTTACACTTATTCCTTTAGCTTGAGCAAGTTCTTTTAATCTGTTGTGTTTTTCGTCTGGTAAACGAATAGTTAAAGTAGCCATTTTTGTTTAACTCCTAATAATTTATCCGAGTTTTAAGATTGATAAGTTAGGAAATAAAAATTCAGCATTTTGGAAACTCTTTAATTACGAATTACGCACGGCACTACTAGCCTTCAATTTAGGATAAGCAATCCGTTTGTGATGAAATTGCTGCCAAACATCCACAAATATCTGAGCGATTTGTGACATTTCCTCTCGTGTTAGTCCTGAATCTACAAGTTGATTGTCTTGCCATTTGGCACGCAGGATATTATTCAGCATTGTTAAAGCTTGTTCAGTCGAGACATCTTTGAGCGATCGCTTCTTTCCCCCATATTTCGCTGATGCTTCGAGCGATCGCAGCGCCGCTTCGCAAGAATCTGCTAACATGACAATTCCTGTTTCCCGTGATTGGGGAATCGGCCCATCGTAACGAAAATCTGCGTCGTCTACTGTTAAACTTGGATCTTCCTGAGCCATTTGCTGCGCTTGGTGATGGAAATAGGCAATTAACATCGTTCCCTGATGCTCTGGAATAAAATCTTGAATCGCCGTGGGCAAAAGGTGTTTACGTGCCATCACCAACCCTTCAGTTACGTGCTTTTTGATAATCTCTGCACTCTTCCAAGGGTCTTTAATCTCTGTATCATGTTTATTTGCCCCCCCCATTTGATTTTCAATAAAGCCAAGGGGGTCGTGCATTTTGCCAATATCGTGATATAATGTCCCAGCCCTGACTAGTTCAACATTGCATCCTAGTTGTTTGGCAGCAGCTTCGGCAAGGGTAGCGACAAAGAGGGTGTGTTGAAAAGTTCCAGGAGTTTCAGTAGCAAGCCTTTTTAATAAGGGGCGGTTAGGGTTCGACAACTCCGCTAAACGGATGGGAGTAACTAAATCAAAAACTTTTTCTAGATAAGGACTCAAGCCTAAAGCTACAACACTCCAGCCTAAACCGGATAAAGCAAACAATCCGGCTTCTCGGAGGACGATATACCAGGTTGAACCAAAGGCTTGACCAATTAAGATTTTAACAACCAGATAAATACTGCCCTGAGTTAAAGCGATCGCAACCCCTAATAATGCCAGTTCTTCACGCGATCGCAATCGTTGGGCTATGTAACTACCTAATATTCCTCCCCCTACACCAGCTAAAAGCGCAGCCTTGCTTATATCCAAGCTAATAGCTAATATCGGCAACAGCAGTCCAACAACTGTTAACGCCAAAGTGGGGCCATAAAAGCTTCCCAACAATAAACCAAGGGCACTCCAGGTGGTATAAGGCAATCCCATCGTTACCAATGCTGGCACACTCAAAGTCAGCAATAACACCAGCAAGCGATCGCGTTGTCGCAATTCGTAATTGACATGCCGTTCTACCCAGACAAAAATGCCAATAGCGATCGCAATAACACCTGCTAACTTCACCAACTCCTGCCATTTTACCTCCCGGCGAACCAGGTGATAATGCTCCAGCACCTCAAAGTTCCATGCAGTAATCTGTGCTCCTTTTCTAACAATCACCTCACCATGCCGTACCTTCACCATCACGGGTGGCACTCCAGCAGAAGCCTTTTGAGCGTTTTCTTTCGTTTGTTGTTCATCTCTTTGCAAATTCGGCTTGAGTACAGCTAACAACAGCTTTTTTGCCAAAGATTCGGCGGATTCTGGTACAAAGGACTGCAATTGTAAACTCACCGCATCCTGTAAAATATTTTTTGGCAGTCCTTGTGGGATGCCTTGGGTGAGAATCCGCTCTGCACTCTGATGGATTCCCATTTGTGTTTTTTCCCATTCCACATCTGACAAATCTAAAAAAAGAGATGCCTCATATACTGCTTCTGGAGTAACAGTCTCTAACTGTAAAAGTTTGGCAGTGGCTTGGGTGTATCTTTGGCGTGTTTGGGAAATTTTGGCAATCAGTAAAGACAAGTTTTTCTCAGACGTTGTGACGCGGTAAGATTCTAGTTCTGCTACTGCTTGAGTAAAGTCAGTGTTTTGAGAAAAATCAACAGGCTTTGTCTTCTGTGGCGTTGGTGTTGTGCGCGGTTGGCGTTCCTTATTGGGTGCGGATGAGGCGGCGGTTTGTCCTGTTCCTTTTTTCTGCTGATTTTTAGTATTTTCTACAGCTACTAGCAGTGTTTGCCATTCCGAATCAGGACAAGAGCGGAGGTAACGCTGGGTAGAGATGGACAAAACTATAGGATCAAAAAAAGGAAAAGCTCCAGCAACGGCGCGAATTTGGTTGCCATTATCTAGAAGTTGTTGCAAATTTTCCTTAATTTGTTGGTTCATTCGCGCATCAACCATCAACACTTGTAAGGATGTTTGACTAACGGCTTGGCGCTCGGCTTCTGTTTTTTTCTGATCTTCGATACTAGCTGTGTAAAGCGCTGTAATTGTTTGGGGCGCAGGATTTCCTACTTGGAGTTGAGTCTGGTTGTATAATTTATGCCCAATAACACCAGTGAGGGACACTAGAGCGATCGCTAAAATTACCAAGGAACGCTGTTCATGCAGCCAATCTAAACAGACTACATAAATACTACTCTTAGTTTTGACCGATTTTATTTTTGACTGGAGCGCTCTTTCTTGTTTTCGGCGCTCACTTTTATCGTTGGTTTTTGATAAAAATAGAATTACATCCTTAAGCACAGTCCTTAGAAGTTCCCTTCTATGGGTTTTACTTTTGGGACTTCTCATTAACTTTCCCTTACGGCGTAGTCCTTTGTACTGTCGCCGCCAGTTAGTCAATTGTTGGGTTAAGAACTGCAAAAATTGCTTTATTTTCATTATTTCTGCCTGCAATTGCTGACTTTGATAGCTCAAAATAAAACAATCATCAGGGAAGTTTGCTCTGCTGCGGCTGTAACTAGTGGTGTGTCAAGCTAACTTTGACGGGTGAGACACTTCTTAAACATCTCTTTTTTCTCTGACTCTGTGCCCTCTGCGCCTCTGTGGTTCGTTCCTTTACCGATTAACGCGACCGAATAACGCGAGGAGCTGAGTAAACTGAAAGCAAAGCCACCTCACATCCCTCCTCTGTTAACTCCCTTGGATTTAAGGCAATATTATACACTCCTGACCACACCGCCACCAATGCATCGGTCAATTCTAACATTTGCGAAAAACTAGTTAGTCCCCATGTTGGAGAATTCCTCTGCAAGAGCAAAACTTGCCAATTTACGGGAATTCCGCCTATACCGTTATATGCTCCTGATAAAGCACCAGTAATTGCACCTGTAGGCTGTAAGCTTAGAGGCGTAGCATGTTGCACTTTAGAATTGCCATTGTAAGTAGCCCGCAAAACTGCCAGACGAAAGTCTTCCAAGGTACTCAAAAAGCAGTAAAATGCCATAGCTATAGTGTTACTGAGTTTTTCTTCCCTAGCAAACTCAGCTTGTGCCCTTGACAATCCCGCCCCTTGCTCTAATAAATTCTGAACTTTTAATAATTTTTTTGGTATTGATGTCGGTGTTTGTCCAAGAAAAGAAATTGTTTGCGGAATTAGGGTTAAAGGGTTGAGTTTTTCAGTTAGGGCAAGAGCGATCGCATATCCTACTGCTAGTGTTCCATCCCTTACTATTGGGTCATCCTCCCAGATTTTTAGGACATCCAGCAAGTTTTGTCGGAGCTTAATCGGATTTTCGTGAAAAAAAAGTGCTACTGGTAGTGTGGCAAGAATTATTTTTATAGATATGTCATCAGTTGCTGCTAAATGAAGAGATTCTTGTTGCTGACGCGCTATCCAATCATCTAAATCTAATCTACCCAACGCAATCAAACTCTCAGTACCTAGAACCGCCATTCTTTCCAAATCCAGGTAACTCTGAGACTGTATATCACCAGTGGCTAAACTTTCCCCCAGGAATGCACCGAGTAAAGTACCTCTAAACCGACTTATAGGAGAGTAACGCATACAATTTTAGATTTTAGATTTTAAATTTTAGATTCAAGAATTTAATCCAAAATCCAAAATCCAAAATCTAAAATCGATTCATTTTTCATCTTTTCTCAAGTGATTGACTAACGCCTGTAAGCCTAACAAGTAACTTTGTCCGCCAAAACCACTTATTTGCCCGATCGCTACTGGGGCGATGTACGAATGATGGCGAAAATCTTCCCGACGGTAAATATTACTCAGATGTACTTCGACTGTGGGCAAGTTAACAGCCGCGATCGCATCTCGCAATGCCACACTTGTGTGAGTATATGCCCCTGCATTAATCAAAATCCCGTGATGTTGTCCTAATGCGGCATGAATAGTATCTACCAAAATTCCTTCATGATTTGACTGCACAGAAGAAACTTTCGCCTGTAGCTTGAATCCCTCTTCTTCTAACAGGCGGTTAATTTCAGCCAGTGTCAACGCACCATAAATTCCTGGTTCTCGCTGTCCTAGTAAATTTAAGTTTGGCCCATGCAGTGCCAGAATGCTTAAGGGTTGCAACGTCGAGTTCAGCACTTTCAGATTAGTGGCGACGACGCGAGCGATCGTTTACAGGAATCGGAATAAGTTCCGGTTCCGGTTCTGCCTGTGGCCCTAACAGGCTCTCAATTAGCCTCCGTGCTAATTCCTTAACCCTTTCCAGCACCTTTTCTATATAGTCCATGAACTGACTGCTCCTGAGATACTACCTCAATTTTTGATTAACAGGTGCGCAGAAAATGGCATATTTTCGCACCTCTGGCTTCCAACCGGGCTGATACACAATCCCGTGTTTGGGACGTAAGCCACTTCTAAAATTTGGCGTTGTGTTTTCCCTTACTTTTTAGAGTATCACACTTGAACGTACTGAACTGCATCCTATCAAGGATGGATATCAAGGGTCAAGAGTTAAGGATCGGACTTTGGACTCTTGACTTGCAATTAACCTTCTGTGGCCTTTTTTTTCGTAGAGGTTGTTGATTTAGCAGTTGACTTAGATTTGGTACTCGTTGATTTAGTCGTTTTCCGAGTCGATTTCGTTGTCGATGCTTTAGCTGACAACAAGTTCAGCGCCTCAGCCAGGGTTATATTTTCTACCGTTTGACCTTCTGGGATACTCACATTAGTTTTGCCATGCTTGATGTAAGGGCCATAAGGGCCATCGTAGATGTTAATTGTTTCTTCATCATCTGGATGTGTACCCAATTCGCGTAAGGCTGCCTTAGACTTGCTGTTGGTGGAACTGCGTCCCTTTTTTGGCTCAGACAATAATTCCAATGCACGTTCTAGTCTAATTGTCAATACATTGTCAGCAGCTTTCAGGGAACGGTAGTCTTTCCCCTCCTTACCCTGGTCATGAACCACATAAGGGCCAAAGCGCCCCAAACTTGCTTGCATTTTACCGCCAGTAACTGGATGAACTCCCAATGTCCGGGGTAGTGCCAACAGACCAACAGCCATTTCCAGGGTAACGGTTTCGGGGGTAACACCTTTGAGTAGGGAGGCTTGTTTCGGTTTGGGGTTTTCGTCGGTTTTGTCACCCAATTGGACATAAGGCCCATAAGCTCCAATTTTCACATAAATCGGTTCGCCAGTTTCAGGATGGCGACCTACCTGATCGGGGCCTGTAATTTTTTGCCGCAGCAATACTTCTACCTGTTTGGGGTCGAGGTCGGCTGGTGTCAAGTCTTTGGGAATTGAGGCGGTGATAACCCCCTCACCATTTACGACTTCAATGTAGGGGCCATATTTCCCAATGCGGACTTTGGCATCTAGATTCTCCAGTTCTACAGTCCTAGCTTTGGTGGCATCAATTTGACTTTCCCGTTCTTTTACCAGGGTTTCCAGCCCTTTTTCTCCCAGATAGAATTGCTGCAAGTAGGGTAGCCATTTCGCTTCACCTGTGGCAATGTCATCCAGGGTTTGCTCCATCTTCGAGGTGAAACTGGGATCAACGATGTCCGGGAAATGTTTTTCCAGTAAGTCGGTGACGGCGAAAGCGGTGAAGGTAGGAATAAGAGCGTTACTCACCAAATGGGCATAACCCTTGTCGATGATGGTGCCAATGATGCTGGCGTAGGTACTGGGACGACCGATACCTTCGCTTTCTAAGGTTTTCACCAAAGAAGCTTCAGTATATCTAGCTGGCGGTTGGGTTTCGTGTCCTACTGCTTCCAGTTCTGTACAATTCGGATGATCTCCCACTTTCAGATTCGGCAAAATTACTTCCTGGTCTTCCAGCGCTGCTTCTGGGTCATCTGAACCTTCGACGTATGCACGTAAGTATCCTGGAAACTCAATCCGTTTGCCAGAAGAACGAAATCCAGCATCTTCGACTTGCAATTGCACGGTAATTTGAGTTTGGCGGGAATCAGCCATTTGACAGGCGACAGTCCGCTTCCAAATCAAATCGTAAATAGCAAGTTCTCGACCGCCCAAAGGCGTTTCTTGGGGGGTACGGAAAGTGCTACCTGCTGGACGAATTGCTTCGTGCGCTTCTTGTGCGCCTTTGGATTTGGTGGTGTATTGCCGGGGTTGGGGACTGAGATATTGTTGACCGTAAAGCTTTTCTACAGAACTTCGAGCAGCTGCGATCGCTTGATCTGACAAATGCACCGAATCTGTCCGCATATAGGTAATATACCCTTGCTCGTACAAATTTTGAGCAACCCGCATTGTGTCACGGGCTGAGAGGCGCAATTTTCGGTTAGATTCTTGCTGCAACGTCGAAGTTGTAAACGGTGGCGAGGGTTTGCGCGTTACTGGGCGTTCCTCCATGTCGGTAACACTCCAGGTTTTTCCTGTCAAGCGTTCCTTGAGGGCGATCGCTTGGTCTTCGTTTAGCAACAAGACATTGCGACCTGCGGTAATTTGTCCGGTCGTTGCGTCAAAATCGCTGCCATTAGCGATTTTGGTTCCTGCTAATGTTACCAACTGGGCAGCAAAGGGGGTTTTTTCCTTTGACAAACTGGCTTTCAAATCCCAGTATGTACCCTCATGGAAAGCGCGGCGTTGGCGTTCCCTAGTGACTAAAAGCCGCACAGCTACAGATTGCACTCGCCCAGCAGATAATCCCCAGGCGATTTTTTTCCATAGCAGTGGAGACAGGGTATAGCCCACCAGTCGATCTAAAATCCGCCGCGTTTCTTGGGCGCGAACCAACTGCTCATCAATATTACGGCAGTTTTTCAGAGCTTTTTTGATCGCCTCTTGGGTAATTTCGTGAAACACCATCCGCTTAGTCGGAACTTTCGGCTTCAGCAATTGGTATAAATGCCAACTAATACTTTCACCTTCCCGGTCTTCGTCCGTTGCCAGAATCAGTTCATCTACATCTTTAAGGGCTTCTTTGAGCAGGGTGACAATTTTCTTTTTGTCTTTCGGGACAACATATACCGGTTCAAAGTCGGCGTCCACATTTACCCCTAGCTGCGCCCATGTTTCCCCTTTGACAGCAGCAGGAATTTCACTAGCCGACTGGGGTAAGTCACGCACATGACCCATAGACGCTTCCACCCGATAGCCTGCTGGCAGGTAGTTGCGAATGGTACGAGCTTTGGTTGGAGATTCGACGATGACGAGAGTTGACATGGAAATTTCAATAAAAAGAAGAGCTACTAAGCTAAACAGTCAAATTGAGGTAATTTTTGCAAATTGTCAAGATAAAAGGTCACGCTTAGGGCGGTGATTTAATCCTCACATAAACTGCCTGCTTGGGATAAAATCTGCTGAACTTATGGCCCAGTCTGTCCCAGAGGGTAGAGGAGGGTAACACTGGGTGTGAATTTCCAGCTATTTCAATCTTTAACTTATCTAACGCATAATTGGCGACTACAGTTTTCAAAATATCATTGGGGAGTGGGGAGTGGGGAATGAGGAATGAGAGATGAGGAAGTAGGGGAAGAAGAACTATTTAATTGACCAATGCCCAATGCCCAATTTCCAATTCCCAATCCCTAAGAGCTTGTGCCAAAATTAAACCAAACTTGAGAGCAAAAGGGAAATGGGGTTTGACCCATGTCAGGAAAGCAAAACCATGCAACCAATTCGTCAAGGTGATGTAATTTTACTGCCTGTGCAGCAAATTGAAGGACAAAAAATACCTCACTTAACTTTGGCAGAAGGCGAAGTTACGGGGCATAAGCATCGCATTACTGAGGGAAATGCAGAATTATACGCTAAAGATAGCACACTATATTTACGTGTGTTTTCAGAGTCGGCATTGCTTGCCCATGAGGAGCATAAAGCTATTTCTATTCCCCAAGGTGATTGGATGGTGAAAATTCAGCGAGAATACGAGCCTGAAGGTTGGCGTTATGTCGCTGATTGAAAAGTTAACGCCTGAGCAAGAGGCTTTAATTCCAGTTTATCGGGAAAAGTGGAGAGCGATCGCGCTTTCAACTGAGCGAATTGATAGAGAGAAAGCGGCGGAAGTTCTTAAAGCTACATATACAACTATCGGTAAACAACAGCCAGAAATTATTTTTTGTGAAAGTCCTTATGCTGGGTTGAAAATTATTCTTAAAAAGCGAAATAATAAATTAAATTGGCATAACATAAAATTAAATAACAAGTTGATTAAGTATATTTTTCATATTTTTCCAAATTTAACTAATAAAAATTTAGAAACATCATATCAATTAGATACGCAGGTTATTAATCAATTAACTATTTTAAGACGAGACTTTATTATATTTGAATATTCATTAAAAGAGAAATTAAAATTAAAAATTCAACCTCAAATTAATTTAAATCATCTTTGGTTAAAATCAGAATATTTGGCTAGTAATTGTTGTTGGATAGATTTTTACGTATCTGTATTAAATTGTTCTTACAGCAAAATGAGATGGGAAACGTTACAGTCTTTATCAAGGTTTTGTGGTTGGATTTCTCCATTTGAAAAATTTTGTATAATATGCGATCGCCCCCTTCACCTGCGCTTCGACAATGAAAACCGCCTCCACGCGGAAGGGGAACCAGCCATTGAATTTACTGATGGATATAGCCTCTACTCCTATCACGGTGTAACCTTGCCTGAAAAATACGGTAAAATCCACCCGCAGCAATGGCAATCTCAATGGCTTTTAACAGAGGGAAACACCGAACTACGCCGAGTGTTAATTCAGGGTATTGGTTATGCTAGAATCTGCCAAGAACTACAAGCTATTGAATTAGATACTTGGCAAGAATACACGTTATTAAAAATTGATGCTGATGTTGATGAAGAAGCAATTTATTTATTAAAAATGACTTGTCCTAGCACAAGCTTTATTCACGCTTTGCGAGTTCCACCGAATATGAACTCAGCGCGTGAAGCTATTCGCTGGGTAAATTGGGGAATAGATCCAGAAGAATTTGCTGTGCAAACCTGATTTTTGAATTGGACAACAAGCTAAAAAAACAGTCAGTATAGACGTAGCCGATGTATCGTAACGTACGTTATTGAAATAAGTAAGATTTTAAAAATTAGAAAGTAAATGTGGTTTTCACTGTACCAATTACGATATCATCCAATGTTACCTTTTTTACTAGTATCCGGGAAAGCCAGTGTGGCGGCATAGTTCTAGATGTCAAATCAATTCTTTATATGATTTTTATATTTATTACGTAAATACACTTAAACCGCTTTTAGCCTCATTGTCTTTAAAACCTTTACCCTAAATAGCTTTTGCCATCTTTAGAATTATTATCTAAATAAATTGTTTTAGTAGAAATTGTTTTAGCTACTACACAAATACCAGCCTGACATGCCAAGCTAAGGACATCAAATGCTTAAGGAAATAAATCAATGTTTACTCTGCAAAAACTATCATTAGCCTTGGTTGGAACAGTAGTTGTTTTCATGAGTGCTAACCCAGCTGGCGCTGTTACTCTGACTAGAGGAAGCACAACTCCTACTGCAAATGGGATATTCTCTACTGTTCCTGGAACAGTTACAGTTAATTTTGAAAGTGGCGCACCAACTAGTGGATTTGCTACATACTCTTCTCTTTCTGGTACTCCCACGGTAGTTCAAGGAAGCGTAGGTAGTCAATATGCTGCACCAGCTGGTGATACAAGCAAATATTTAACTATTTCTCCCGTAAACTCTAACGTTATAGGCAACACTGGTTCTGTGACGATTAATTTTGCTCAAGCACTTGATTACTTTGGCTTACACTGGGGTTCAATTGACACGTATAATTCGATCGAATTTTTTAACGGCAGTACTTCGTTGGGAAGCTTTAGTGGTAGCCAAGTTCCTTTGACTACTGCTAGCGGTAATCAGACTAATCCTCAGGACAATGGTTTCGTTAATTTCCTTGCAAATCAGGGAGAGACTTTTGATAAAATAGTTTTAAGCTCAAGTGGTATTGCATTTGAAACTGATAACCATAGCTACAGACTAGCTAGTGTCCCTGAACCTACTGCGACATTGGGCTTGCTAGCGTTCGGTGTTATGAGTGCTGGTTCATTTGTGAAACGGAAATCAAAGTTAGTTTAAAATAATCTATTTACTCCGTCTGAAAAATTAACAATCTCGTTCTCGTTTTAAGATATAAAACCCAGCATTTTCTGCTGGGTTTTATTTTTGAAATCATCCAAGAAAGCAAAGACACAAATAAATTTGGGTCTTCAAGTAAGATTTTAAAAATTAGAAACTAAATGTGGTTCTCAGTGCGCCAATAACAACATCATCGTTGTTATTGTTATGATCTGGCGATGTTAACCAGATGACTCCTGGGGTAATGGTGATATTGTCACTGAGTTTATACTGGTAGAATGCCTCAAGATGATAGGATGTATCCCGATCTCTATCCAGTCCTGCTATGTTAGAACTTGTTAATCTAGGCTCCACGCCAGCGATAATACCTGCTAAGTTACCTTCTTTACCAAGGTCAGGAAAGCCGAGGGTAACGGCATAGTTCCAAATATCAACCTCTCCACGGTTTCCATTTAATGTACGGCTGTTGGTGTATCCAGCCCAACCACCTAAGACTATGTTATTAGTGATGCCAATGGATGCTTGGACACCGTAAGAATTACTGGAAAATCGGGAATCTAACGTACCATCGCCATCTAAATCCAAGGGCGCAAGAGTTGCTGCATTACTACCCGTGAGTAGTGGTTGATTATAGGAATTGATGTAAGTCAAACCAATAGTAATGCGATCGCTTGGTTTAACCGTCAGCTGTGCCAAAGCACCATAAGAACCATTAAACAAACCATTATTGGGCGTAGGGTTATTAGCTGTACCACTCAAATACCCTAGACTCAGTGCCAATTTTTCACCGAACTCGTGCGTTACTCCCAAACCCGCGCCACCTATTTGGTTATAAATTGGGTTGCGTGTACCAAAGGTGGACAAAGCACCAAAAGCGCCATCACCGTCAAAGAGATTAACAGTACTGGTAAGGTCGTCTGCTGCACCTGCGTTAGCGATCGCAATAACCTGTGTTTTTTCGCCCAACGGAAATCTGTAGAAGAGTGCATCTATAGAAGCATTGGTGGTACCGTCACCAGCAAAGAATAAATTGCCCTCTGGTGTACCAATGTTAGGGCTGAGAATATTATTAGCCTGGATTCTGGTAAACAGCGTATCTTGTCCTGTGAAGCTTGTCACAAGTTCTATCCGCGCTCGTACCCCTAAAGCTGTATTCTCATCTGTAATTTCCGCACCGTTAACTGTATTTCCTGACAAAACATCGCTAACGACAGCAACAACTTGTCCTTGCAGTTTGGTTGTGGTTGAGAACTGATTCGCCTCCAATTCAGCAGTTTTAGCTTCTACTGCATCGACACGACCTCGGAGTGTCGTCAGTTCGGCTGAAAAATCTTCTTGCAGCTTTTGTAATGTGGCTAAATCTTGTTTATTCACTAAATCGCCAGTGGCTGTAGCAATAAGTTCGTTAACCCGATCAAGACAAGCATTCAAACCAGCCGCAAATTCATATCGCGTTAATGCCCGATTACCGCGATAAGTGCTATTTGGGTATCCTGCAATACAACCATAACGCTCAACCAAGGACTGCAATGCTTGAAATGCCCAGTCGGTGGGTTGTACATCAGAAAATTGAGACACGGAGGTAACTTGCCCCATTATCTGAGTTTTTGCGTCTGGATTAGCTGAAACTTGCGGTTGATTGATTTCAGACGTACCCGATGTTTCACCTGCAAATGTAGCAGTATGAAAAAATAGCATGACACCGCAGACTGCTGGACTAACTAGCAGATATTTCCAGAATTTTTGCATTTTTCTCCTCACACTGATCTCCAATTCATACCCAAACCACGTTTTGTAAACGTGTATTTTATAAAAATATTTGTCAGCAATCTTATCAGAAGCAAGCAAACTTTTTAACAAAACAAGTCAAGAAATCCTAATTATTCAGGGAAAACTAAATTGCATAGGGCTGTACCGGCTGAAAAAGTTTTGTTGTTTATTTATTGCACAGTAAACCCAGAATAGTATTATATGCCTAAAATGAGAATGAGAATTATTATAGTATAAACTTGTCAATAGGAATTTTGACAGAGGCAGAGTCAGCATCCGTTTTGGGGAGAAAATACCATGATTGTGAATTGCAGAAAAATTAGAACAGGCAAGCAAAGAAGCGGCATCTTGCCGATAATTGCTTTGCTGATGTTGTCAATGACTGCTGGCTGTAGCCAATCGAATCCGAATCAGGGAACAACTTCCGAACAGCCGCCGCAAGCACAGGAAGCTGCCTCTACGCCGTCGATACAGGCGGGAAAAACTAAAGTAGTGACAACATTTTTGCCGATATATCTCTTTACCAAGGCAGTGGCTGGAAATGTCGCAGATGTAGAAATTCTAGTGCCACCTGGTACGGAGGTGCATGAATACCAAGCAACACCACAAAATGTCAAAGCGATCGCAACTGCGAATGTGTTAGTAAAAAATGGTTTAGGTTTGGAGGAATTTCTGGAAAGTACTGTCAAAAATGCCCAAAATCCAAAATTAGCCGAAATTGATGCTAGTAAAGGTATTAAACCCTTAAATGAAATTTCACCCGTTGTAAAAACAACCCAAGAGGAAAAAGACCACGACCATGAACACGCCCAAGGTAATCCTCACGTTTGGTTAGATCCAGTTTTGGCAAAACAGCAGGTAACTAATATTCGAGATGGATTAATTGCTGCTGACCCAGCGAATAAAGCAACTTATGAGGCGAATGCTGCGGCTTATATTAAAGAATTAGAAAGTTTAAACAGCGAATTTCAGCAAACTTTGCAAAAAACTCCTAGTTGCACTTTTATTACCTTTCATGATGCGTTTCCATATTTAGCTAAACGCTATAACCTAAAGCAAGTTGCTGTGGTGCAAATTCCCGAAGATAAACTCTCACCAACGGATGTACAAAATGCAGTCAATGCGGTGAAAAAGTACAAAGTTAAAGCTTTATTTAGTGAACCAGGAGTAGATAACAAACTCTTAAGTAGCCTCTCGAAAGACTTAAATTTAACTTTGCGTCCTCTGAATTCCCTAGAAACTGGCGAAACAGATCCACAACATTATTTCAAAGCTATGAAAGCTAACTTACAAACTCTAGAAACGGCGTGTAAATAGGTTTGTCATTTGTCAGTTGTCCTACCCTGCGGGAAGCCGCTAGCGCGTCTATGTCCTTTGCAAATGACTAATGACCAATGACGACCAATGACTAATACTTCTCTACGAGAGGCTGCGCTCAGTACAAGTGACCAATGACTAATGACTAATGACATTGCTATTTTAAAAGTAGAAGGATTAACTGTCTATCAAGGCAGCTATGTAGCTGTTCGAGATGTTTCTTTTGAATTATTGCCAGGAACAGATACAGCCATCGTCGGCCCTAATGGTGCTGGTAAAAGTACTCTGGTAAAAGCGGTTTTAGATTTGATACCTCGAAGTGCTGGCACAATTGAAATTTTAGGTCGCCCAATCGCAAGGCTAGGGCGTTTACGTCACATGTTGGGCTATATGCCGCAAAACTTCATCTTTGACCGCAGCTTTCCCATTTCTGTTAGCGAGTTAGTAGGACTTGGATGGGTTAAGGAAGCGAGAAAAGGCGATTTATTTTTCTCTCGGCTCTGGAGACAAGACCGCGAAAAATCGGCAGCAGTAGGAGAAGCTTTACGGCGAACCGATGCTTATCATTTACAGCATCAAGCTATTGGTACTCTTAGCGGTGGTCAACTCAAGCGGGTTTTATTGGCTTATTGTTTGGTAATGCGTCGCAAACTCTTGGTACTAGATGAAGCCTTTGCTGGTGTTGATGTGCAAGGTTTAGCAGATTTTTATGCTTTGTTAAATGAATTAAAGCGTCAGGAGGGTTGGACGGTATTGCAAGTTTCTCATGATATTGATATGGTAAATCGCCATTGCGATCGCGTGCTTTGCCTGAACCAAAGCATTGTTTGTACTGGTAAGCCGGAAATTGCCCTTTCACCGCAAAACCTGTTAGCAACCTACGGCCCAGGTTTAAGTCGCTACCAGCACCAACATTAATGCCCATAAGTATGAATTTCTTCAATGATTGTGAGATGGCAAGGCTTGCGATCGCCAGTAGTAATGACTTGGTAGAATTGTTAACATTCCCCTTTATGCAGCGTGCGATCGTAGGTGCTGTATTGATGGGGATACTTGGCGGGATGTTGGGTAGTTTTGTCACCTTGCGCCAGTTATCTTTTTTCAGCCACGCGGTTGGTCATGCAGCATTAGTAGGTGTGGCGTTAGGTGTGCTGCTACAAATAAATCCGACTTGGATGCTGTTACCTTTTACCTTGGTTTTCGGTGTTATTGTCCTCTACTTTATCGACAAAACCGACTTAGGTAGCGATAGCGTTCTTAGCATAGTGCTATCTGGGGCATTAGCGATCGGTGTGATTCTCACTAGCCTAATTAAAGGATATCGTGGCAACTTGATGGCTGTGCTGTTCGGCGATATTCTAGCGATCAATACCACAGATTTGATTTTGACGCTGCTAGTACTTGTGGGAGGGAGCATATTTTTACTATCAACACTGCGCCAGCAAATTTTATTGACCCTTAACCCCGATGTAGCGCAAGTTCAAGGTATTCCCGTCCAGTTGTACCGCTACGTGTTTGTGGTCTTGCTTTCACTCGCCGTTGCTGTAGCGATTAAAGCTGTCGGCGTTTTACTGGTGAATGCCTTTTTGGTTATTCCCGCCTCCACCGCCAAACTGATGAGTCACCACTTTAGCCGCTTTCTAGTCCTGTCGGTGATAGTTGGTTCCATTAGCAGCATTGCTGGCATCATTGTGTCAGGTATTTTCAACTTTGCTTCTGGTCCAAGTATTGTTCTTGTTCAATTTCTGCTATTTGTAGCCGTTTTCATCTGGTTTAAGTTGAATTTGAAAGCCGCATAAATCTTTTTTCTCCAAGGGCTTGCTATTCTCTTGGATGTTTGCTACATTTATTAATCGTGGCTCACAAAAGCCCCAGCCGGGATAGCTCAGTTGGTAGAGCAGAGGACTGAAAATCCTCGTGTCACCGGTTCAAGTCCGGTTCCTGGCATACTTTACAGTTAAAAACACCTCTGGCATAAGGCATAAATCTGGCATAAGACAAAAGCCAAATACCAGTTGTGTTGGGTAGGCAATTCCTTTGTACTAAGTTTCTTAGCATCAAGGAAGCTCAAACACTTGTCTAGCAAACACTTTAAGAATTACAGTATTCTTGCACAGTTAAATACTTCTGACCAAATCAACCAGCCAGTGATAACAGCGTTGGTACTTTGGTCGAGGATGCCCTACAACCGACTAAAAATTTATGCCAGTTTTTATGCCAGTTTGGGCGTGGTGGAAATAACAATCCTATCAAAAGTGTCCCTATCGATATAGCAGCCGATTTCTGGACAGTGCAAGCATTCAGAGGTAATACCAAAGCTCAAGCATTAGTAGCAGCGTGTATGAAAGAAGCGTTACAGCGTCGTTGTGACACTGCCTTTAATAACAGTTCTTTTGTTAATCACAATGACAATGAATATTTATAACTAGCTGTCAAAAGTACTCTACTCGTGTTGCAACTGTAATGCAATCGAAACCAGGAAACCTTATAGTTTCCGAGTCAAGCGCAAGCCATATTCATCATCCTGTATTTATATACGTTATTGACAGATATTGCATCTAATTATTCGGCATCATAACGTCATTAACATCACCTAAATATCTTTTAGCAATCATGTTGGGTGAATTCCCTACCCACTTAGCTACAACCACGCTATCAACGCCATTTCTAACCATCATTGTTATAGCAGTGTGTCTCATCTGATAAGGGTTCCTGTATTCCACATCTGGTAAACTTTCGAGTACAGATTTCCAAGCCCTGTTAGCAAAGTTATGCCAGTCAATAAGACCACCTTTTTTAGCAGGGAACACAAAATCATCAGGTGAACATTTTTCAGTTTTTATACTTTTTAGAACTGATGCTATCCGGTCATTGAATGTAATAGAGCGCTTACTCTGTGTTTTAGTACCTGCTTCTATTTCACCACTTGCTGTTAACTTCTGACAGAATGTTACTTTTCCTCCCTTGATATGCTTCCATTGCAGTGCTAACGCTTCTTCAGGGCGACAACCGGTAATAAATAGGAATTCTATTAATGGAGCATAGTAACTATAATTGCTGCTAGCATAAAATGCTTGAATGATCTGTTTACATTCGTCATCACTAAATGGGTTGATATCATCTTGAGTAGCTGATTTTTTTGTGGATGGTATCAAGTTTCTCAACCCTTCAAAGGTGTTTGACTGCAATTTCTTGCAAGCTACTCCCCACTTACAGCAAGCGTTTATCAGTTTCCACTGCTTCTCAACACTACTGGTAGATGTTCCTTTGTGGTCACTTACTAGCCATTGCATGATATCCACAGCATCTCTCACCAGTTTATGAGGGCATTTCCTAAGTTTGTTTTTTATGCGGTCGTAATCAATCATGCTGTTAGCCTTCAAGATTTTAGACTTAAACAGTGTGTAATCCTCAAATAGCTGCATAATATCTACGGCATTAACTGACAGTCTTGCTGCTACGATTTCTCTTGCTTCTTCGGCATCTTGAATAGCAGCTTCTTTAGTCCTTCCCTTCAAAGCACTCGGTTTGTATTTTGTCAATGTAGGGTCAAAATATCCGGTTATGCAATCCTGATAAATCCTATGAGCTATTTCCTCAGCTTTGGCGATCGCTAGTTTATCAGAGTAGCTACTGCCAGGAGTGGGATTAAAACTGTATCGTTTACCAGCATGGGAAAATCTGAGCATTATAGATCCGTTGTTATCCCTTACTAAAATTTCTCGCATATCTGCCACATTTACTTACGTGTTTATCCTATTCTGGCATAAATCTGGCATAAAATTAAGGATTGCAAATCAGCAAATATCCTGCAATAGCTTCTAAGTATAGCTTTTGAGCAATATTGAGTTAGGACTGAATCCTCGTGTCACTGGTTCAAGTCTGGTTCCTGACATATTAAAAAACAAAAAGACCAGCCTCCCACAGCTGGTCTGGAAAATTTTTTTTGCGTTGTCTTCTCAAGAGAGTTAAAACCCAATTGCGCGTTCCCAAAATGCAACGGGCAACTTTTCTCAACAATATTGTAACAGTCAACACAGATTTTTCCTGAAACTTCATCAAAAAATATCCAAACAAAGCTTAAAAGCTTCTATCTATCAGGATAATTCAGCAAATCGCAGGATAGAAAAAGAGGGGAGTAGAGGAGCAGAGGAAGCAGGGAAAGCAGGGGAAGAATTCTTAATTTTTGACTAATGACTAATGACTAATGACAAATGACAAATAACTAATGACTAATGACCATTTGTGGTTTTCCCCAAAGTATGGTTTCCTGCTTGTAAATTGCAATTCCCGGTTTTGCCCCTTTGGGTTTGTAGACGTGTTTTAGCTGAGTGTAAACTACTGGCACTTGCTCACTCTGACGGGCGCGACTGTAGTAGGCAGCAAGATTAGCTACAAATCGCAAATCAGCTTCTTCTGCAACAGCACCGGGTTCTAGACGTAGTAGCAGATGGCTCCCTGGAATTTCTTGAGCGTGGAACCATAAGTCATAATCCCCAGCTACACGAAAGGTCAATTGGTCATTTTGGCGATTGTTGCGACCGATTAATACTTCAAAACCGTTGGGGGTAAGGTAACGATGAAAGTTGGTGCTGGGGGGTTCATTGGCGCTGCGGCTGCGATATTCTGGATCTTCTAAATACTTTTGTCCAATCAGCTCTTCGCGGATTTCTTCTAAAGCTCGCAAATCTTCTGCTGTTTGGTAGGTGTCTATTTGGCCGATCGCAGCTTCTACTTGTTCTAAATACTCAATTTCTGTCTGCACTTCTAATAGTAGCGGTTCGACGGCAGCACGAGCGCGTTTAAGCTTTTGGTGCTGTTTGTAAAGACCTTGGGCATTTTGGACAGCATTTTTATCTGGCAACAGAGCGATCGCTACTGGCAAATTTGTATCAAAATCTGAAAGGATAATTTCTTTCATCCCCGGTTGCCAGTTTTGCAGATGAGCCATCAATAAATCAGCTTTTTGCCGATACTCATCAGCTTGATCTGATTGCTGCAAGCGCGTCTTAAAGGTTTGAGCCTTATTCCGTAATTTCGTCAGAATATTATTCAATTTCTGACTCAACTGATGCCGCAATTGAGAAAATAATTGTTGGTCAATTTGGTTACTGTAGTAGCGGTTGAGTAACTCCTGGATATCTTTGACCTTTTCAACTACACCCCAACCCATTACGGTGTAGCCATCTTTTGTCCAAGCGGGTTGAAATTTCCTGCAATTCAAAGCTTGCAGCCATTCTTGCCAACGTTCAAATAGCCGTCGCCAGTCGTCGGGGTTGAGAGTATCGGTTGATGTTTCTGGTGCAATATTTGCTTCTAGCAGCATTAACTCCAGTAGTGCGGCACTCAAGCCACTATAACTTTTCAGCAATTGCCGCTTGATTGCTCCTGGCACTAAACTTACCCGTTCTTGCCAACGTTCTTGTGATTCGCTCAAACTGGGGACAGTCCCAGTCAGTTTTGGCGGTGTTTCATAAGGTTGTCCGGTTTGGATGGGACGGACACTAGATTGTTGCTGACTGACTTGATGAGCAGCAGTGATAATTATATTGTTGGCATCGGTGAGAATGACGTTGCTATACTTGCCCATGATTTCTGCATAGACATGATATAGGGCGGTTTCTCCAGGACGACGGGCAAATTGCAAATCAATAACCCGCTCCCAAGGAGCGATCGCTTCAATAGCTACCAGTGCTAAACCACTCAATTGGTGTATCAGTTGTTGGCTAAAGGTAAAGGTATCTGGCGATCGCGGTGGTGGATCACCGATGCAAATATGTGCAGCTTGGGGATGCCAACAAATCTGTAGCCAATCTCGCTGTTTCAGGGTGCGTAATGCCATAGCAATAGTGTAGCGATCGCGCTGGTAAACCTGTTCTAAGCGTGATGGTAGCCAGTTAGCGCGGATTTCGCTACAAGCAGCTGTGAGAGTGGTAAAGTCAACTGGTTGCAAAGCGATTAGTTGTTAACATTCAAATGGTAGCGATCGCTATGCTTTTATCTTCGTTTAGTTAAAGCATAGCAGACCTCAACTATCATAGCGGTTGTTGGGAATGGCGCAAGTTCTGAGCTAATTAAACTAATAATGGAAATCACTCAGCCTAGAGAAATATTTAGAATACAGCAGATTGCAACAGGCGTGAGGTACAGATAATCGTAGGGGCACAACATGTTGTGCCCCTACCCGTGTACTTCATTTGCCTGAAATACGCTGTAATTGACACTCTCAGGTCTAAAGACACTGAGATTCTACTGACAGAATTAGATTAAGGATATTACCCAAAGTCTAATTCTCGTTACGACCGTCAAACGCCGTCTACTTAGTCACTCTAAGT
>Ga0136636_10000266_pt1 | contig 25000 bp, 15 predicted proteins | sample AntDrymUQ8522106_2_FD_104653 | JGI IMG/M metagenome (GOLD analysis project Ga0136636, IMG submission 104653) | Polar desert sand microbial communities from Dry Valleys, Antarctica - metaG UQ852 (21.06) | ecosystem: Environmental > Terrestrial > Soil > Desert | place: Antarctica: Dry Valley... | reverse complement strand
TAGATATGGTGCTGTCTTGTTTGGTCCAAACAATCTTATGCATCATATCACCCTCCCTGATTGTCATAAAATTGGAATAATTGCCAGGCACGTCATGTATATATTTCATGTTTGAACTGAAGTTGAATGACTTGAACAGCTTTTTGAGTTTGGCTTTTGAAAGGCCTTTGAGTTCTTGAGCCTTGTCATCAAAGCCAGTACTTTTGAAAACTTGACCGCTTTCAACTAGGGTATATTGTGTTGATTTTCCGGAGAATCCTCCCTCAGTTCCTAAAATTATTTGTTTATCAGGAAGGGAATCAACAGTGTAGCTAACTGATTTGCAAGCTAAAAACCAACTAATTATTAGTAAAATGTGAATGTGAAAATTTGATTTCATTTTCATAAGCCTAAATATAGTGTGATATATTTATATAAGCTTAAATGAAGCCATATTTTTTCTATTGATAGAACAATATTTATATTCCGTTAACTATTTGGTATTTAATGCGCTTCCAACCAATTATGCCCAGAACCCATTCCTACCTCGATGGGCACTTTTAATCCAGGAATGGCATTTTTCATTTTGTCTTCAACCATGATTTTTATTTTTTCAAGTTCGTTTTGCGGAACATCAAATACAAGTTCATCATGAACCTGCATAATCATTTTGGTTTCGAAATTACCTTCTTTCAAAGCTTGATGTATATGTATCATGGCTATCTTTATCATATCAGCTGCGGTGCCTTGGATTGGGGTATTGATGGCCATGCGTTCGGAGTTACTTCGTGCGAGTTGATTTTTACTATCTATGTCACGTAGTTGTCGGCGGCGTCCCATTAATGTAGTTACATATCCGTTGATTCGGGCGTTTTCGACTATTTGAACCATGTAAGCTTTGAGGTCCTTATATTGGCTAAAATATTGGTCAATAAGCTCTTTGGCCTCTGTTCGTTTGATGCCTAATTGTTGACTCAAATTGGTGGCGCCTGCTCCGTAAATAATGCTAAAATTAACGGTTTTGGCATTTCGCCGTTGATCAGCAGTTACTTCAGCCAATGGCACTCCATATACTTTGGCTGCGGTGGCAGCATGGATATCTTGATTGGCTTGAAATGCTTCTAGCATGGCATTTTCTCCTGCTAATTCGGCAATCAATCGCAATTCTATTTGGCTATAATCCGCTGATAACAACACATGATTTTCATCTCTTGCCATGAATGCTTTGCGTATATATCGTCCGGCTTCATCTCTGATTGGGATGTTTTGAAGATTGGGATTATCAGAACTAAGCCTACCTGTTGCTGCTCTGGCTTGATTGAATGAACTATGGACACGGCCTGTTTTTTCATTGATGAGCAGCGGCAATGCGTCAACATAAGTGGACTTGAGTTTGGAGAGTTTGCGATGTTCCATAATGGTTGCTACGACATCATTTTCAAGCGCAAGTTCACTAAGTTTTTCTTCATCTGTACTGTATTGACCTGAAGCCGTTTTTTTCCATCGGTAAGGTATTTTAAGCCGGTCAAATAGCACTTCTCCTACTTGTTTTGGGGAGCTGATATTGAATTGCACACCTGCTTTTCTGTATATTTCTGCTTCTTTATCGATGATGTTTTGCGCCAGAACTTTACTGTAATCATTCAATATTTTTGCATCAATTCTCACTCCCGCATATTCCATGTCGGCAAGAACGCGAACAAGTGGCATTTCAATTTCATAAAAAACTGGAAGCACCTTATTTTCCTCCATCATTTGCTCAAGAATTGGTTTCACCTGCAGAGTGCAATCAGCGTCTTCTACTGCATATTCTGCTACTTTGGCTATTGGGATATCCCGCATACTCATTTGCTTAATACCTTTTCCTATCAAATCTTCAATGGGCACCATTTTGTAGTTGAGGTATGAGGCAGCCAAATAATCGAGTTTATGCCGCATTTCAGGCTCACTGAGGTAATGAGCAATCATGGTATCGTACAGCTTTCCTTTCAATTCAATGCCATACCATTTTACTACAAGCATATCGTACTTGATGTTTTGACCGGTTATGATGACGTCGGCTCGCTCCAAAACTGGTTTGAATATTTCAAGTATTGCCAAAGCTGCATTTCGGTCTTCCGGAATTGGGACATAGTAACCCTTCCATGCCTCCCAAGAGAATGAAAGTCCAACCAGTTCTGCATTGTTTGCGTTGATGGATGTAGTTTCTGTGTCAAAGCTGAATTCTGGTACTGACATCAGCAACTTGGCTAAATCTTTTTGAGCTTCAGCTGAGTCTGCTAAAATGTATTCATGATCAACATTGGTAATATTTTTTTCAGCCACTGAATACGCAACCGATGCTTCTGATGGAGCATAATTGCTTGTTGACGCTTTGCTATTGACAGGATTGCCAAATAGATCCATTTGTTGTTCAGGGTCCGGAATTCCAAGAATGCTTTGAGCTAGGGATTTGAATTCAAGTTCTTTGAACAATGCAGTCAATGTCTCCTTGTCAAACTCAGAAATTGCGTAGTCTTCTTCGTGAAATTCAATAGGTACCTCGGTATCAATTGTTGCTAAAATCCTCGACATCCTACCTTGTTCGGCAAATTTTTCAACAGATTCTTTTTGCTTCCCTTTGAGTTTGTCAGTATTGGCTAGCAAACCTTCTAAGGAACCAAATTCCTGAAGTAATTTGACGGCTGTCTTTTCTCCAATACCAGGAATACCGGGAATGTTGTCTACGCTATCCCCCATCAACGAAAGCAAATCTATTACTTGTTCCGGTGTTTGAATTCCCCAATTTTCGGTAATCTCTTTTGGTCCCAGTATTTCAACATCATTTCCTTGACGGCCCGGTTTGTACATGAAAATATTTTCTTCTACCAATTGCCCATAGTCTTTGTCGGGAGTGACCATATATACGGTATAGCCCAGTCTGGCGGCTTGCTTGGCAACAGTTCCAATTACATCGTCTGCTTCATAATTCTCAACGGCCATAATAGGAATATTCATGGCTTTCAAAATCTCCATTACTTTCGGTATTGCAAAGCTTATATCCTCTGGAGTGGCATCCCTGTTTGCCTTGTATGCCGGGAATAAATTTAGTCGATGGGTGGGAGCGTACAAGTCAAAAGCAGCTGCAATATGACTGGGTTTTTTAGTTCTAATTAAGTCCCACAGGGTACGCATAAATCCATTTATAGCTGATACATTCTGCCCTTTGGAGTTAAACAATGGACGTGAAATAAAGGCATAGTGCGCTCTATAAATAAGTGCATGTCCGTCTAGAAGGTAGAGTACTTTATTGGCCATTTTTTGTGGTTTTCAGCTCAAAAGTACAACAAACTGACTTAGCATCAGAGCAAAAAAAAAGCCCACAAAATCTATTTTAAGATCAAGTGGGCTTATCGTGAATCTGTTTGATTCTATAATTTTATGAAACGCTGAGACTGCATCTGGCCAGCATGTCTGACTGATAAAACATAAGCCCCATTTGGAGCCGCACTGGCATCAAGGCTTAAATTGTTTGTTCCATTTGTTAGTTCAGTTTGAGTTTTTGAAATCAATACACCGTTCATTGAATAAATTTCAAACTCATACATTCCGCCTTTTAAAGTTTCTATCATTATAGGAACTTCATTCCCATAATACGATAAGATTTTTAAGCCAGAAAGATCATTAATTTGATTCGTGTTTGTTGCAACGGGGAGTAATGCAGTAATCGGCTTAGCCAAATCACCTGAACTTCCACTGGCATTGTTGGCAGCCAATCCACATAAATAGAAAGATACATCACCAGATCCGCTAACTGGGGCTTGCCAATCCATCGTCCAATCACCAGTTGTAGATTCAGATTTTTGTTCTAGGTAGTTTCTTCCCGCTACGGGGGATATTTGTTGTTGTGTTCCAAAATTAGAGAAGGTACCGGTCGAGGAGTTGTCATTCAACAAACTTACCATTTGATAACCGTAAACCTTGGCTCCTGTACCCTTTACACTGACTGTAAGTTTATAGGTGGTTCCTGGTACATAATTGGTAACGGTATCTCCCATGCTATTTCTTATTGAGAGTTTGGTAACTGTCGCAAAAGTATTTCCTCCTATATGGCAATTGGCACAGGTTCCCTCTGCTACAGGGCCACCTGTTCTATCTTTTTTTTGCACTTTACCTGCTCCAGTGTCATGGGACATCCACAGAAAAGCCCCGGAACAAATCAAGAGCATTGAAAATAGTAAATTTCGCTTCATTGTGTTTATTGTAATTTTTTTTAATCAATTCCGAGTTCCTTATTTTTGCCCTCAATGCCTTTGTAATAGCGCATTATAATTTCCATATCCGTGTCAACATCTGTAGGGTAAAAAGGTTTATCAAATGTGGCTGTTTTTATACTGTAGTCAAATTTGCACATCTGAATTGGGATATTGGCTTCTTTTGCTATGAAATAAAAGCCAGTTTTAAATTTGTTTACTTTTTGTCTTGTTCCCTCCGGTGCAATGATCACAGCAAATGTTTCATGTCGTTTAAAAATACCAGCAACATTTTGAACATAGTTTTTATTCCCTGTTCGGTCAACTGGATATCCTCCTAGCCATCGAAAAATAAACCCATGAGGCCAACGAAATAAGCTATTTTTGGCCATGAACATTACCTTGGCATTTCTAGCCTTTCGAACAAGAATCCCCAATGGAAAATCCCAATTGGAAGTGTGGGGAGCAACTATTAGCATGAATTTTTTGTCTGGAGGTGGAAAAATGCCCTCAATTTTCCAACCAAGTATTTTTAGTATCCAATTAGCCAATGCTTGTCCCATTATTCAGCAGAGTTGATCCAAAGATTTGTTTGAATAGTTATAGGATACTCTAAAAATGTTTTTCGTGGCATCCTCATAAAAATAATTATTGTTTGTCTTATTCAAGTGAATCATCATTTTCGCTTCCAGATTTGAATTCAGATTCGAGATCGTCCTCTCCAAGCGAGCTCAAAGATTGTATATTTTTGGCCATATTGCATGCGTAGCATTTAGGTTTTCCGCAACCGCTGTAAAATTCATGGTTCATTATTTTGTTGTAACTTGTTTTAATTTGTTCTGTTACAATTTCAATTTCTTCGGGGGAGACGATAAATTTTCCTGAGTTGATCTTATCCTTTTCTGTTACTTCTACGAAATCCATTGAGCCACTGGTCATTGTTTTGCCTAAGCTTGAATCAAGATCCAGCAATATCTTATAAAAAACCACTTGTCTCCAATAGTCACCACCGATGTGATCTAGATTTTTGGGTGATTTTAATTTATCTGTTGCATTGGCAAATTTTCCTGTTTTGTAGTCAGTTACGTGGACATAATCGGAATAGACATCAACCCTATCAAGTTTGCCAGTCAATGGTATGTTTTCTAGAATTGTATCTATTTTGTATTCGATTTTAGCATCCGGAATTTTATGCCATTCTTCAAGCTGGAGTTGAACAAATTTTGGGAGCATTTTCTCACCTTGTGCCATGTAATTTTCAAATTCAACGGGATTGAAATGAGAATGATATTCCTCCATTGATTCTGCCAGAAACTTTTGAACCAATAAGTTAATCATTGACGTTTCGGGCCATGTTCCATTTTCTTTTTTAGTTCTCCATAGTCTTTCGAGTACTTTGTGTGCCACATTTCCGTAGCCCATTGCTGAGGATCTGGCCTGAGGTATGCGCATGATGTTGGAATAATAAAATTTGAGCGGACATTCCAGAAAATTATTCAAAGCCGTACAACTCAAAGAGAATTTTGAAAGAATTCTATCTAGGTACTCTTTTTCAATATCGTCCTTGGTTAGTTCAGATGGACGTAAAATATGAACCAAATGGTTTTCCATTTCTTCTGATCCCATTTCAACATAATTGGCTAAAGCATCGCCAAATATTTCAGTTAGGAATTGCGAAGGGGTTTCTTTTTTGTCGCTCGTTTTTGGTGCGTATGAGATAACCAATTCATCCTTAGCTCTTGTCACAGCTACAAAGAACAGTCTCCGTTCGTCCTCTATTTTAATTTCTCTATTGAATACCTTGCTTTCCTTTAATTCCTTGATGATTAAGCCACGAATTACTGGATTTAATTCAGAGAACATAAAGGAACCAGAATTGGAGCGGGCATTTTCCCAATTTTTACTATCTGCACCTTTGATCCAAACATTTTTGTATTCCAAGCCTTTGGTGGCATGTGCTGTCATCAATTGAACACCATCCAAGTTTCCTGCAATTTTGACAAAAGGCAAAATTATTCCATATTCCTCCATTTTGTCAATGGTAGCAATTGCCTTGTTTAAGTCGAAAGTACTATCCTTGGCAGATTCTTCTTTGATAAAATTAAACAAGACATTAATTGATTCTAGGAGGTTTATTTTTTCTTTAGTGTTGAGAATGTACAGCAATATTTTACTTTCAACTAATATCTTTTCGAACAGAATCTGAATGGTTTCGAACTTGGCATTTCCCATCCAATGCTCAAGGTTTTTTGCCAATTCAAGCAATGGTTCTTGATTGTTGACCTCAGCTTTTTGAAGGTGTGAAGGGGAAGAAATTATTTCACGCAAATCAATTTTGTAATTACTACCACCCGTCCGGCGCAGATCATTGAAATAGCGGATGGTTTTTAATACATCAAAGGATTGAATGCCCAAACTTGGATATTGCATTATTTCACACAAATAAATGCTCGCCTTTTGAGGGTCATTTATAAAGCAATCAATATATCTTAATATGGTCAATAAGTTCCTAGCAATGGGTACCTTAAGCACATCAAGTTTGGTTTTGACGAATACCGGGATGCTCTTTTTTTGAAGAACCTGAACGATATTTGATAAGCTGTTGTGGTTTCTTGAAATTATTGCTATATCGTTGGCTTTAGCTCCAAGTTTGATTTTTGCCTCAATCCAGTCAATAATTGCAGCGTCTTCTTGATCAATATTGGAGTACACTTGAACTTGTGGATTCGGATAGTCTATTTGTTCATGAAATGGTTGAAGCAGCTTTTCGATTCCCGGTATCAAGCTATTCATTCTGAATTGGTTATTCAGAACCAAGTTGGTTGCTGATTTCAGTATCTCTGGTCTCGAGCGATAATTGGTGTCCAAGCAGATGACCTCTGGCTGGTATTTATCAAAATAACTTCTAAGGTTATCGACGTTGGCCCCTTGAAAACGATAAATAGCTTGGTCGTCATCCCCTACCACAAAGACGTTGGGAGTTTCTTCCCAATAGCTGCATAGTTGATTGAGTAATTTTAATTGTATCCCATTGGTATCTTGAAATTCATCCACCATGATGTAAAGAAACTGTTCTTGATAGTCTAGGAGCAAATCAGGGTAATTGTCAAATGCATTTACTACCCAATTGATCATGTCATCAAAGTCGTACAGGCCACTTTCCGCCAAGATTTCATCATAAAGCTTGAGCTTCTTGGAAGCCGAAATGAGTTTATCTACTTTTACTTGATATTTGGCTATTTCATTTATGTTCTTATCGCCTTTAACAAAGTCACCTGACTTTCTCTTGTAGTAAAAATCCTCAAAGTCATCCAAGCTTTTCATAAAAACCTCTCCTTGCTGTTCTAATAATTCGGCAGAGAGATTCTCTTTTTTCATATAACTGAAGAGATTTTTGAAATCTTTGACATCATAATAAATTTGTCCAGTCAATCTCTTGATCACATCATTTTTTGGGATACGATCGATCATTTCACGCAAGGCTTCGGTTTGTTGAAGCTCGTTGGCTACTGACACATTGAATTTGTAACTAAAATATTCAGGATTCTCAGAGATAACGCGATTACAGAATGAGTGAAATGTATGAATATTGACCTTAAATGCTTCCTTGCCGATGAAGTCAATCAATCTCTCACGCATGGCCACAACACCCGCATCGGTATAAGTTAGGCACAATATATTGTGTGCTTGGGTATCTGTATTTTCAAGAATATATCCAATTCTGGTTCCCAAAACCTGCGTCTTGCCAGTTCCAGGTCCTGCTAAGACCATTACCGGGCCTTCAGTAGTGGTGACTGCTTTTTTTTGCTCAATGTTTAGCTTATCGTAAGCCTTTTGATAAGAGTTCATAGGGTAGGAGGAATAGTTTGGCAAAGTTCAATCAGAACGCCATTGGTTGATTTTGGATGAAGAAAGACCACCAGTTTATTATCTGCACCTTTTTTGGGATTTTCGCTGAGTAAAGTAAATCCTTGTTCGCTCATTCGCTTCATAGCTTGGTGAATATCTTCCACGTCGAAAGCAATATGGTGGATGCCTTCGCCTTTTTTGTCGATGAATTTGGCAATGGGACTTGCTGGGTCAGTTGCTTCAAGTAGCTCAATTTTACTATCTCCTACCATAAAAAACGAAGTGTTGACATGTTCACTTTCAACAGATTCGTGTTTGTATGGCGCTACACCAAACAAGGCTTCAAAGATGGAATTGCTATCTGTGATGCTTTTTACAGCTATTCCCAAGTGTTCTATTTTTCGTGGTATTGACATGAAATAAAGGTAATCCAGTTTGTGCGATATTTCCTATTCAAAAGTAAATTGGATAAAATTTTTAAATGGCTGGGGCTGGTCAGTAGCTCGAGTTAAGGCTGAGGTAAAGGTTTAGTTGTTGAGCTGCTTAGTCGTTGAGGTCTAAACGTCTAAACGTCTTAACAATAAGAATCTGTGAAATCATTTCATCATAAAAATCTGCGGTTAAGTTTAATGCCAAGGTTTATGGGTTGTGGGTTTATTTGGTTTATGGTTTATGGTTTATGGGTTATGGTTTATGGTTTATGGTTTATGGGTTTATATGTTTATGGGTTATGGGTTATGATTAATGGTTAATGGTTAATTGTTAATGGGTTTATGGTTTATGGGTTATTCAAAATCTTAGAGCATTAGAAATCCTACTGATCATTAAATCATAAGAATCATAGCCTGTCCTGACTGGACACACGTCAGGATTCAGACAATGGAGGCTGATGTTGAGACCGATGTTTTTCCTATAGTGTTTTGTTTGTACCTATATCAATCCAAATTCAGCTTTAGACGCTGATTCGACCTAATTTTTGGTTATTCCAAAATTTTGTCGGGTATGGCGACTCCTATAGTTGTATCAGACTTGTAGGAGGTTTAACACCCTAACAATTTTTTAAATATCAGGGCTTTAAAGTCGAAAAATCAAAGATTTCCGTCGACTCATAAAGCTTTGCTCATAGTCTATCAAGCTTTGGCTCGTCAGACCCAAAGAGCAAAATACGCTTCAGCAGATTTTGGGATTAAACAAAAACACAAAATCTTAAACAAAATCTAAACCTATAGGCTCTGATCTTGTTTCTCTTGCAAATCTTGAAATTATGAGGCTTATATTGTTTGCTCTGAGTTTTGCTTCAGGAATGGCGCTTTTTGCCCAATCGGGAATTATAAAGGGCTACGTGCGAGATGCTTCCAGTAATTCTCCGATCGATTTTGCAACGGTTCAGATCATGAACACCACTTTTGGTGCAAATACAGATGAAAATGGATATTTTGAAATAAAGGGAGTCAAGCCGGGTACTTACGATATTAAGGCTTCCATATTGGGGTATGAACCCAAGGTAATAAGTGAAATATTGATATCCAACGTTAGACCAAGTGATTTGGACTTTACACCTTCTGTCACTTCATCCAACTTGAAGGAAGTAGAAATCAAAGCTGCTTCATTTACTCGCACTGAAGAGAGTCCAGTTTCACTCCGAACCATTGGTGCTACTGAGATCCAGAGAAATCCTGGGTCAAATCGAGATATTTCGAAGGTGCTACAATCTTTGCCTGGTGTTACGAGTACTGCTTCATTTAGAAATGATTTGATTATTCGTGGTGGCGCTCCCAATGAGAATAGATTTTATCTGGATGATGTCGAAGTACCTAATATCAACCATTTTGCAACTCAAGGATCATCAGGAGGGCCAGTAGGCTTGATCAACGTTACCTTTATTCGTGAAGTTGATTTCTATTCTGGCGCATTTCCTGCCAATAGGGGAAATAGCTTGAGCTCGGTTCTCAATTTCAAACAAAAAGATGGTCGTGATGATCGACTTGGATTTACTTTTACCGCTGGAGCATCTGATGCAGGAATTACCGCTGAAGGACCAATTGGTAAGAAAACCACCTTTATAGCCTCAGCAAGGCGTTCTTATCTTCAGTTTCTTTTCAAAGCACTGGAGCTTCCTTTTCTGCCAACATACAATGACTTTCAGGTAAAAATCAGAACCAAAATTGATAAAAAGAATGAGATTTATTTTACAGGCCTAGGTGCTGTCGATCAATTTTCATTGAACAAAGAGGCAAACAAAACGGAGCAGCAGCAATTTATTCTAAACCGTTTACCTGTTTCAACACAATGGAATTATACCAATGGTCTGGTGTATAAGCATTACGACGATAAAGGGTTTTGGACTTTTGTTTTAAGCCGGAATATGCTGAACAATGAAGCAGTCAAATACAAAGACAATGATGAATCCAACCCGAACAATAAAATATTGGATTATAAGTCGCAAGAAATTGAAAACAAATTTAGAGCGGAGCGCACATTGAGGTTTGGCGACAATAAACTGACTTTTGGCGTGCTATATGAATTGGTAAAATACAACACCAACACTTTTAATGTTATTCCGATAAGTGGGGTGCCTACCACCATCAATTATCAAGGTGATCTGAGCTTTAATAAGTATGGAGCTTTTGTTCAATACAGTCGTAAATTCTATTCTGATAAATTGAGTCTCAGTGGAGGCTTGCGCACCGATGCCAACAGTTATTCTGCGCAAATGAGTAACCCTTTGGAACAATTGTCTCCAAGGGCATCACTCTCCTATTTGATAACCCCAGCCATTGCCTTTAATGCCAATGCAGGTTCGTATTATCAGCTTCCAGCCTACACCTTGATGGGTTATAGAGTGAACAATGAATTGGTCAACAAGGCCAATGGCTTAAAATATATTTCTAACCGACATTTTGTTGCTGGATTTGAATACAACACCCAATCCAATAGTAGAATTTCAATTGAAGGATTTTATAAGTTTTACCAAAACTACCCAATGTTACTCAGAGATAGTCTCGTTTTGGCCAATATTGGTGGTGATTTTGGGGTGGTTGGCAATGAGCCGGCAGTTCCGTTTGCCGATGGCAGAACTTATGGAATTGAACTCTTGTTTCAACAAAAATTGTACAGAGGATGGTTCGGAATTGTGGCATATACATTGGGTTGGAGCGAATTTCAAGACAAAAATAAAGTTTACATTCCATCAGCTTGGGACGCTAGACATATTGTTAATTTGACATTGGGAAAGAAATTTAGCAAAAACTGGGAAGTAGGTATCAATTGGCGCTTCCAAACGGGACTGCCAAGAACTCCAGATGCCGAGAATTCATCACTCAAGCAAATATGGGATTTGACAGGGAGTGCTATTCCAGATTATAACAGACTGAACGCAAATAGACTGGGAGCCTTCAATCAAATAGATCTAAGAGTAGACAAAAGATGGTACTTTAAGAAGTGGAACTTGAACGCATACCTCGATATTGAAAACTTAGCTGCTACAGCAATTGCCAACCAAGTTACCATATTGGATCGCCCTCTTGATGAAAACGAAACTCCCGTGGGTGGTCCAGTTATTTCTAACCCTGATGCACCCATTGAACAACAACGCTACCAAACAAAACGAATCAGTGATGCCATTGGTACACGTATTCCAAGTGTGGGTTTGTTGATTGAAATCTAAGTATTTGTGCATTCAATTTGTTTTTACCTCAAATAATCGTCATATTCGTGTCTTATGAAAAATTATGGCGGTAGCGAGTATTAATGAAAGGTTGATTTTTGGCTTGAAATTGAAATTTTTCAGGCAGGCCAGCGGCTTCCTGCTTCAAGATTTGAGCGAGGCAACGGGTATATCAATCTCATACTTAAATGAAATTGAAAAGGCTAAAAAATATCCACGGCCTGACAAAATTAATGCCATTGCAAAGGCACTTAAAGTTACTGCTTCCGAACTTTCTAGCAAGAAATTACCTGTTCATTTAACACCAATAGCTGAACTTCTGGATTCGCAATTTCTCCAAGAATTACCCTTAGAGCTGTTTGGAATAGATATTGTAAAAGTAACGGACATAATTGCGGAATCTCCAGGCAAAGTTGGAGCCTTCATAACTGCAATACTTGAATTGGCAAAGCAATATGGACAGGAATCTGAACATTTTTACTTGAGTGCATTAAGATCCTATCAAGAACTGCACAATAATTATTTTCCTGAATTGGAAGCAAGCGCTGCAAATATTTTGCTCAGCCTCAATGCGGATACAAGTGTCAATAGTTTGCAACTCTTCCTAGGTCAGCACGGAATTTCATGCATTGAAACTGATTTTTCAGCCTTTCCTAAGCTTAAATATTTTAAGTCAATTTATTCTGAGAATAGCAAGACTTTGAGTATTCATAAGGATTTGAATGAGAGAGAGAAACGATATATTCTGGCTCGCGAAGTAGGGTTTCAGTTTTTGGGTTTGAATCCAAGGCCCGCTACCAATATTCCCCTAAAGGTTTTAAGTTTTGATATTTTGCTCAATCATTTTAGTGCAAGTTATTGCGCCATGGCATTGTTGGTACCTGAAACCGAGTTCAAAAAAGACCTTAAAAGTTTATTGGAATTGCCAACATGGCAACCATCAATTTTGATTCAGTGGATTGATAAATATGATGTCGCTCCTTTTATATTAATTCACAGGTTCTCATTACTTCCAAGGATTTTAGGGATTGATAACATATTTTTCCTGCGCAGTAAGTTAAATCTGCAAAGCCAACAAGTTGAAATTGATAGGGAATTGCATTTGAGTCGACGGCACGATCCCCATGCCAACAGACGCAGAGAACACTATTGCAGAAGATGGCTTGCAATTAGGGTTTTTGATGCATTTCATGAAAATGATGAATCGATTATCATAAAAATACAAAGGTCAATTTACCATTACAGCGGCAATGAATACTTGTGCATAGCTATAGCCGAAAAGAAAAATGATAAAGAGTGGATCAGCCACACTGCTGGCATGCTGCTTGACATGAAATCAGACACGCAAATCAAATTCTGTCAGGATCCTGAAATAGAACGAAAAATAGTCAATGTTACCTGTGAACGCTGTGACATCAAAGATTGTATAGAACGAGTAACTGAACCAATCATTCTAAATGCCAAAGATAATTTTAAGCAAATCCAAAGACAGCTAGATAAGTTCTTAGATACCTAATTCAATTTATCTGAAAATATTCAAGTCACCTTTGAACACTTTGGTCTGCCCATTTTTGAACTCAATTACCACGTAGTAAACTAAAACACAAGGATTCAGATATTTTCCATTGAATCGTCCATCCCAGCCAAATTTGTTGTCATTGGGTGGGAAATTATTCTGGTACCATATTGATTCACCCCAGCGATCAAAAACGGCAGCTTCCTTGATACTTTCGACGGTGTTATCACTAAATATGACCCATTTGTCATTGGTTCCATCGGCATTAGAACTGAATACATTTGGGATGAAGACCGAAGTCTTTTCTATTACTGTTATCTTAATATTATCGGAAACTACACAGCCATTGTCATCAGTTGCCTGAGCAGTATAAGTGGTTGTTTTAGTAGGTTTGGCTTCAGCAATAGTGCAGTTAGCCGGACAACTGATGGAATTAGCCGGCGTCCAAATAATGGAGGAAATAGTGAAGTCAGTGTTTATATTGATAAAATAATTTTCACCCAGATTTATTGTGACGTCGGGACCAAGATCCAAACTGATGCTGGAAGGGGCGACTAAATTAGTTGATCCACTTGTGCTACAACCATTTTTGTCCGTCAATACGATGACATAATTGCCAGCTGAAAGATTGCCTATGTTGAATGGCAGATTATTGATAGTAACCTCTGCTTGATTATTGACTTTAACAGCAGCTGGAAATTGAATTGATTGGCTGGAATTAATCACAATTGATCCACTATTGGCTTGGTCACAACTTGGGTCTTGGCTTGAAATATCCAATGGTAAGAGTGCTTCATTGTTGACATTGACACTTGCTTGACCTGAACATCCTTCTGAATCGGTTACGATAACTGAATAAATTCCAGACAAATCACCAATAGCATTTGCACCATTTTGATTTCCTGATGGAGTAGTCCACGCATATGTAAATGGCGATTTTCCACCGGTTAACGAGGAGATGACATCAAAGCCCCCACTACCACATAATAAATCAGGATCCGTTTGGAGGTCCACAATCAAACCACTTTGGGAACTTGCAGTTGTGCTTTTACTTGCAGTACAAGCTTTTGAATCAATAACGCTTAGTGAAATTATGCCTGATTGATTGATGGTAAAAGTATTGCCATTTGCAAGGCCATTACCAGTCCATGTGGAAACAAAAGGAGGATTTCCGGCAGTAATTGTTGCTGTTATATCAGTTGATGTTCCTTGGCAGAACAGAATAGGATCGGGACTTAAATTGATTATTGGAGCAGGCCATTCCGTAACTTGAAGATTTACCAAAGCGCTGCAACCAGCTGAATTTGTTACCACAAGAGTGTATGCACCTGCTTGGGCGTTGGAGATATTTTGTGTTACAACCACACCTAATGGGCTTGTCCAAGAATAGCTAAGAGGTGGCAATAAATCTGTTACTTTCGTTACAATATTAATAGATTTTCCAAAGCAGAAACCAGTATCAGGGAGCGCCTCAATAACAGGATTGGTAAATTCATTGACCAAAACTGCACCTTGGCCTTCACAAGCTTTTGAATCTTTAATGATAACAGAGTAAACACCAGCTTGGTTAACCGGAAATGAGGCAGTTGACTTAGGTCCTGCAGGTGTTGTCCAGACATAAGTGAAAGGGCCGGAGCCTCCAATTGGAGTGACACTCAAATTAATTGATTGCCCTTTACAAAATCCTGGAGGTGCAGGCGAAAAAGACATTCCTAGTGTATTGGATTCGGATACCGGAATACTAGCAGTTGCCACACAACCTTTGCTATCGGTCACTGTCAAGACATAAATGCCATTTAAGTTTACTGTGATGAAGGAAGTGCTGGCATTGATTGATGGTCCAATCCATTGATAAGAGTAAGGCGCGCTACCTGTTACATTGGCCGAAAGATCAACAGAGCCACCAGTACAAAAACTTGCCGGATTTGGATCAATACTTAAAACTGGCAAAGCCAGCTCTGTAACATCTATGTTCGCAATACCACTACATCCTGAACCATTGCTGACGGTTACAGTATAATTGCCAGCCATAATAGCGGTTATACTTGCTCCCGATAGATTAGAGCCCCCTGGCAAAGTCCATAAGTAGCTCAATGTTCCACCTGCTGGTGAATCGGCTGTTAGGACTATATCCTTTCCTTTACAGAATTCGGCTGGCGCAGGAAGGATATTCACAGGCAAATTGGAACTGATAGTGACTATTGTGCTGGCGGTTCCAGTGCAACCATTGGCATCCGTCACAGTTACAAAATAGCTTCCCGCTAATGTGGCACTCACTACTGCATTGGATGAATTGCCGGAAGGGGTTAACCATACATAACTATAAGGAGCGCTGCCGCCGCTAATCTTTGTGCTTAAATCTACACTTCCACCCAAACAAATAGATGGATTGATGGGTTCGATTTCTATGATTAACTGTGCTACTTGGGTCACATCAATACATTGGATAGCTGTGCATCCCAAGCCATCAGTGACAGTTACACAATAGTTTCCAGCTGTACAAGCTGAAATTGACTGCAATGTTTGGCCGCCAGACCAAAGAAATTGATAAGGGCTTGTCCCGCCAGTTGCACCCGCATTCAAAGTCACACAACTTCCTGGACAAAAACTTGGATTGGCAGGGGTTAGATTGATGACAATTTCCGTGTTGACAACAATGGCAATGGTATTTGTTCCAGTACAGCCGTTTGAATCTGTTGAGGTAACTGCATAATTGCCTGACACATCAGCGGTGATTGTGTTACCAGTTTTTGCTCCTCCCGGAGTATTCCAAGAATATGTAAATGGGCCAACTCCATTTATAGTAGTTGCAGTTATATCTAGTGTTTTGCCAAAACAAGCATTCAATGTTGTGGTAGACAAATTGACATTGAGCTGAGGGGATACAGTGACATCAATATTGGCAACACTAGTACAACCTTTGTTGTCTGTCACCGTCACTGCATAGTTTCCTGCTTTATCAGCCGTAACAGTATTGATCGTGAAATTGCCATTAGGGGTTTCCCAATCATAAAAGTATGGTGGTGTTCCGCCCGTGACATCTGCTGTCAATATTTTCGATTGTCCAGCGCATAAACTAACTGGATTGGGTGTTATCGATACGTCAGGCGAGGGATTTTGATTGACGTTGATTGTTTTGGTTTTGGAACAGCCCTCTGAGTCCGTTACTATTAAAGTATATATACCGACAACCCCAGCATCAATCGTTTGACCTGTTTCTGTTCCACCCCCTGGAATTTGCCATTCGTAATCAAAATTACCTGAACCACCTGCAGCGGAGCCGTTCAGAGTAACAGTATTCCCTGCACAAAAAGTAGGATTTGCCGGTGTTATGGTCACTGTAATATCTGGATCTACCACAATATCGATAGAAGTTTTATCTGTACAGCCGGCAGCGTTTGTTACGGTCAAGTTGTAGGTGCCTGACTTGAGTAAGGTCAAATTTGATATCACAGGATCCTCACTTATTGAATTGAATCCAGCAGGACCTGTCCACACATAAGTGCCTCCTCCTGAGCCATCCAAGGTAGCTGACCCACCAAAACAAAAAGGTCCATCTGCTACAATTGCAGCTTCGGGGCAGACCACATTGAATACAAATTCATTGGTATATTCATCATCACAAGGAGGAGTGGGTGCAGGATTAATAATGCCAACTATATAATAAGGGCCACCATTGCATAATAATTCTGATATGGAGAGTGTAACATCGTCCACGGTGCTGGTGGTTGGAACTGGAGTTGCTGTTACTACTGGTGAAACGCAGCCTCCATTGCCATCAGATCCATCTGCCAAAACATAATCTCCATTCATGGGAGGATTGAAGTTCCCAAGATCGTAGGTTATTGCATCGGTACATGGAGGGGTACAACCACCAATTGTGATGGATGTGGTTCTAGTTCCGGGGCCAGGACCATTTGTAAACGCCCCAATAGTCCGGTTGCAACTGTTTTGTAAAACATATATTTTTTGACCTGTTGCACACAGAGCATCAAAATCATAAGCTGTTGTAGCATTTCCTGAGGTGAAAATAAGCACAATAGCACCAGCTGGGACGCTGCCACCTGGTCCAACTGGAATTACGTTCGTGCCGTCACAATTGGCAGAGGCTTGAATATTCGCTATCAATGTTGCGTCTGGGGTTTTAAATCCACAAGGAGCTGCATTGACATTTATATCATTGTTGGTTGCGCCCATAGTATTGTTTTGGGTAGCAAAGTCGATTTGTAAACTATTGACATTGAACCCACTACCAGAGCCCAAAAGCATGAATTCATTTGGACCTTCAGGACCGCAGGCATCTATAAACAGGCTTAGCATTTCTGGGCAAACCGAACAAGGTGGTGGACTTGTTGAGGTGATATCTCCGCATCCTATCAATGTTCCTTCTCCTGCATAAGGGTCAAATCCTTGTGTATCGCTGTAATACCAATTGAGGCATCCACCATCAGGTAAGTTCACTCCTCCAGCTTTTAAAGTGATAACTTCACCTGGGCACAAATCGCAAGGTGTACTACCATTGAAACATCCTCCTTGAAGTGTGCTAACAGTAATATCAGGACATTGGGCATTTGCAACTAAATGCGTCAGCAGTGAAATTGAAATCCACAAAAGTGAAGTCCATGATATTTTTGGCATTTTCATAGTATTGCGATAACCTAATAGACAACAAAGATACCTTGAAGCCTTGGAACCGTTGTATGAATTAATTGTTAAGTCACCATTGTACCTATAATTTTAGGTCTAATTTAAATGATTTTTATGAACTGATCTTCTGAAAATCTAATTCGGTTGCCATACACGCCTCCGGGAGCTCTTTTTCCTGCACTTATGACCATGCATATATCCGCTGCTGAAGGCAAGTTTAGGAGGTTTTTTATTCGCTTGGCATCCATTCCTTCCATTGGACAACTGTCAAAATTGTGCGCTCTTAAAGCAAGCATCAAGTTTTCACAAGCAAGTGCTGTTGTTTTATGTGCCCATATCAACATGTCATTGCGACTGACTGGGCCTCTTGGAGTAGGTTTTTGTAAACCTCGAAAGAATATGATTACCTGTTTTACTAAACCGAAAAGCCCCAAAGGACCCTGATTGTAGACCAAGGGAACTATTTTTTGATAATATTGGAGTATCGCTTCAACCTTCTCGGGATCTTTCTTGGAGATCACCTCAAGCATTTGTGCTCTGACTGGTTTCCAAAAATCTGGACGGGCCACTGCAACTATAAGCTCTTTTGCCGTTTTTGCAGCTGGTTGAGATAGGCAAGCTTCAACAAGTTTTTGTTTTTTGTCAGGATCTCGTACCCAATAAAATTGCCAAGGTTGCAGATTGCTGCTGTTGGGAGCAAGTAAAGCAAGTTGAAGACATTTTTTCATCACTTCTTCTGGAATTTCATCTTCTGTAAAAACACGGACGCTGCGTCTGCTTTCCACAGTTTTAATGAATTCTTCTGTATCAATAATTGCTGCTGCTTCTGAATTGCCCAAATCTACGGTCGAATTAAAAATTCCAATTTTACTCATAAATGAATTTTGTTTACACTCTCAATATTACTAATGTTTTATTGAAATAGTATTTTATTTACTATTAATTTTTTTGGGATGCATGAAATTGTTAGCCATTTAAAGTTAATTCTTTTGATTTTGGTCAAACTGAACTAAAATTTGAATTTCACCCTTAATAACAAGGCCCTAGAATGTACCTTTGCGTTCTGATTTTAACAATATGACACAACATTTGAGTGAACAAGAGCTTGTAAGAAGGGCTTCTTTACAATCTATCCTCGATATGGGTATTAATCCCTACCCCGCCGAATTATTTCATGTCAATGGTAATACACATGAAATTAAAAGAGACTACAGAGAAGAGGTACTTGAGGATGGCACAAAAAACAGGATCAATTTTCAAGATCTTAGTATAGCAGGTCGTTTGATGAATATTCGTGAGGCTGGAAAAGCACTTTTTATGAATATTCAGGATAGCTACGGCAATATCCAACTGTATTTAAGAAAAGAAGAAATATGTCCTGGTGAGGATACTTCTTTTTGGGATAATTTGATAAAAAAACATCTGGACATTGGTGATTTCGTTGGTATAAGGGGCTATGCTTTTGTTACTAAAACAGGTGAGACCACAGTGCATGTTACTCATTTTACGCTGTTGAGCAAGGCATTACGTCCGCTTCCTATCGTAAAAAAAGACGCTGAAGGCAATATCTACGATGCTTTTACTGATCCGGAATTGCGTTACCGCCAGCGTTATGTGGATCTGACTGTCAATACTCATGTAAAAGAGATTTTTGTTAAAAGAAGTAAGATTCTATCAACTATGCGCAATTTCTTCGACGAGAAAGGTTGGCTGGAAGTAGAAACTCCAATACTGCAGCCAATACACGGAGGTGCAGCCGCAAGACCTTTTCTTACACATCACAATACCTTAGATATGCCCCTATATATGAGGATTGCCAATGAATTGTATCTCAAAAGATTAATCGTAGGCGGATTTGATGGTGTTTATGAAATCGGAAAAATGTTCCGCAATGAAGGAATGGATAGAACGCACAATCCTGAATTTACGAGTATGGAAATATATGTAGCTTACAAGGATTATTTGTGGATGATGGAAATGGTTGAGGATTTATTGGAACATATATGCCTAGCTGTCAGTGGCGGAACAAGTGTACCAGTTGGTGACAAACAAATTTCATTCGCCAAGCCTTATCGCAGGTTAACGATGTTCGAATCTATCCAAGAATATACAGGAATCGATGTTTCAGTAATGGATGAATCCGAGTTGAAAAAAGTATGTAAGGACCTACACGTAGAGATTGACGCTTCAATGGGTAAGGGGAAACTTATTGATGAAATATTCAGTGAAAAAGTGGAAGAACACTTGATTCAACCCACTTATATTACCGACTATCCAATTGAAATGACTCCTCTTGCCAAAAAACACCGATCAAAGCAAGGCCTGGTTGAGCGATTTGAATTGTTCATCAATGGCAAAGAAATTGCCAATGCGTACAGTGAGTTAAATGATCCAATTGATCAACGTGAAAGATTTGAAGATCAGCTTTCATTGGCAGAAAGAGGCGATGAAGAAGCAATGGCCTTGGATGAAGATTTTTTGCGATCATTGGAATATGGAATGCCACCAACTTCTGGTTTGGGAATAGGAATGGATCGCCTTACCATGCTTTTGACCAATCAACACACCATACAAGAAGTTTTATTTTTTCCACAAATGAAACCAAGAACAAATTATTGAAATCTATTATTTAATTTTGCATCGAATCTATCAATATACATACTATGGAAATCAAAGGTAAAATCATTCAACTTCTAGATGAAGTGTCCGGGGAATCCAAAACCGGAAATCAGTGGCGCAAGCGTGAATACATTCTTGAGACAATGGATCAATATCCGAAAAAGATATGTTTCAATGCTTGGGGCGAAAAAATTGACCAATTTAATATACAACAAGATGAAATGATTAATTTACATTTCGATGTTGAGAGTCGCGAATACAATGGTCGTTGGTTCACAGAATGCAAGGCTTGGAGAGTTGACCGCAATATAGATGGCACAACTGCTGAACCATCAGCACAACCAACTTATGCAAATACACCTTCACCTGCACAAACATCATCTCCTTCAGTTCCTCAAGGCCCTGAAATGGATGACGATCTTCCTTTTTAGTTATCAAGGAAGCTCTGCAATAACGTCAAGGTTGCCATAGACCACCTGATTCATGGCAACCTTTATTTTAGCGTCAAGTGGTAAGTAGATATCTACTCTTGATCCAAATTTGATGAAACCCATTTCACTCCCTTGCTTTACCTCATCGCCAGCTTTAAGGTAATTCACAATTCTTCGTGCTAGCGCGCCAGCTATTTGGCGAAGAAGAATCTCATTGTTTCCGTTTTTTAACACTACAGAAGTTCTTTCATTTTCAGTGCTTGATTTTGGATGCCAGGCTACCAAGTATTTACCAGGATGGTATTTGCTGTATTGAACAGTCCCGGATATTGGATTCCTGTTTACATGCACATTAATAGGGGACATAAAAACTGAGATCATCAATCTTTTTGACTTAAAATATTCGTCTTCCTGCGTCTCTTCAATTACCACAACTTTGCCATCAGCGGGAGCATAAACTAATTTGTCATTCAATATGGGAATAATGCGTTTAGGATTTCTAAAGAATTGAAGCACGATTATTAACAAGACGATACCTACTAAACTAAAGAACCACAAAGCTCCAGGAAGGTATTTTGCACCAATCCAGTACAATAGTCCAGCAAATAGAATTGATATAAATATAGTGGGAAGTCCTTCGCGATGTATCATAAATATTAGGGTTTGAGCCGCAAAGGTAGAAACTCAATGGAAAGATTTATCAATTTTGGTTAGCAAACAATCGGATGTATAAGTACGCAAAAGGAATAAGAAAGAAAAAGGCATCAAATCGGTCTAAAATTCCTCCGTGTCCCGGCATTAATTTACCAGAGTCTTTGATTCCAGTATTGCGCTTCAACATGGACTCAACCAAATCCCCAATAGTCCCAAAAATTGCAACAATCAGCGCCAATGCCATCCAGTCCCAGCGATTGAAAACACCAAACCACAGCGGGAAAAAACTGCCAATTGCTACCACCAGAATGAGTCCTCCAATACTTCCCTCCCAAGTTTTACCTGGCGATATTTGATAGAATAACTTTCTTTTTCCGAGCCATGAGCCTACAAAATAAGCCCCACTGTCATTGATCCAATTCAACAACAAGATTCCCATGACTATTTCAGGTCGAAAATCATTGGGTGTGATGGCAAGATCTAAAAGCAGGCACATGGGTACGACCAAATACAATAAACCTATGGCTATAGCACCGATTCTTTTGAACAATTGTCTGCGTGGCTTTAAAAGTTCTACCATCAGAGCAATAGAAAAGGGAAGTACAAAAACCAATTCACCCAGAAAGGCATCTGAATTTGGTGGGCCACCAAGCCACTTGCTTGTAGCAGTCCAGATATATGGAACCATTGCTACGAGCGTTCCCCAGGTTTTATACCAAGCTAAACTCGTATCTTCTTCGATCAAAATAAGAGGCATTATTTCACGCAAACCCAAAAATAATATCAGCCCCAATAGCAATATCAGTGTTTCGGGACCTATGAATATTCCTGCTATCATCACCAAAGCAAATAATGTTGCAGTTCCACTTCGTCTTGTTAAGTCACTGAATTTATTTGACATAATCCGCAGTTTCAACTTTTAGCAATTTCATGAAAAGGTAGGTGGTAAGCAACCCGCTAAGTGATACCAATATCCAATTGACAGATTGATCAGCATTTGTAGACATTTTTTTGTCCATAATGAATAAAATTGCTACTTGGGTACTATTGAATAAAGCATGCAAAAGTATAGGACACCACAATGTTTTTGTGAAATAAAATGAATAACCCAAAATAATTCCCAAGAACACCCTCGGAATAATACCTTGAAACTGAAAATGTACCAAACCAAATATTATACCGGTGATTAAAATTGCAACATGTGGATTGACTAGCATTTTGCTAATGATGCTTTGAAGTGCACCCCTGAAGAAAAGTTCTTCACCCAAAGCAGGTAAAATTCCCAGCAGAAATACACAAATTAGCATGCTGGAAATAGAACGATCAGCAGTAAGATTATTGATCAAATTATTGATGTTGTCTTCATTGCTTAGCAGTATCTCAGGCAGAGGAATTTGCTGATTGATCCAAGCCAAGCCCATCACAAAAGGCATTGATCCAACGAATAAGAAAAAGCTGTACAAAAATATTTTGGGATTGATTGTGACATCAAAAATTTTAGGAAATAGAAAGGGTTTAATTATTCTAAACCACAATAAACTCGGGATCAAACTAATAAACAAGACATTGCTGGCAGTAAGAAAATATATCTTCCAGATTTCAGTCGATTTGCCAGTCATTTGCTTTGCAATATCACTCAAGCCCATAAATTGAACCAGAATACTCAGAAGCAATATGCCAGTAAAAGACAGTAGGATAAGCAGTCCCAATTGTAACTTGGGAGTAAATTCGACCTGCCCATTCATATTCGGCTGTAGGTTTTCATTGCTAGGCTCTACATTTGTCATGAAATAAAGGTAAGTACAATGACACGATTGAGCGTTAATATCAATAAAATTGCTTTAATAAGAAACAGTAGAGGATCTAATAATCCTGATCTATTGCTGGTGGTCAAGGATTGCGAAAGCTTTGGAGCTCAAGGTATTACTGTACATCCAAGACCTGACCAAAGACATATCAGATACGATGATGTTTTTGCTTTGAAGGAGGTTGTAAAGACAGAGTTCAACGTAGAATGCAATCCTTCTAAGGAAATTTTGGATATCCTTTTTCAAGTTAAGCCTCAGCAAGTGACCCTTGTCCCCGATGCACCAGGAGCGTTGACATCTGATGCTGGATGGGATACAATAAATGATGCTGAAAAACTTACAGACATCACAAAAGAGTTGAAAGCATTGGGGATGAGAGTGTCTGTATTTGTAGATCCTGATCCGAGGATGGTAGAAGGGGCAGCCAAGTGTGGTGTGGATCGAATAGAATTATACACGGGCGATTACGCAAAGCACTTCAAAACTCAAAGGGCAGAATTGGTGAAAATACATTCTGAGTGCAGCCTGTTGGCATTTAGATTAAAATTAGGAGTAAATGCTGGGCATGATTTAAGCCTATTAAATTTGAAATATTACAAAAGCAATCTAAAACATTTGGATGAAGTGTCAATAGGCCATGCATTAGTGATTGATGCCATGTATTTTGGTCTTCAAAATTCTATAGCTATGTATTTACATGAATTGAGTAAATAAGATGTAATTAATTGAATGTCATATAATTAAATCTCTAATTATATTTAGACTAATTCTAAAATATGAAATAATTGTAAAATATTTCTAAACTAAAGTGAATTTTCGCTGCAATATTTGAAAGATTTTCTCTAGGTTTGGAATCGATAAGTACATTATTTTTAAAATCACACTTAATTAAACAGGATTAGTATGAAAAAACTTGCCCTTTTGGTGGTTGTATTGTTGGTTTCAACAATATCGCTACTTGCGCAAAGAACTGTTGTGGGTAAAGTGAGTGATTCAGATGGAGAACCATTAACTGGCGCGAATGTCGTCGTTAAAGGAACTTCAACTGGCGCTACCACCGACCTCGATGGAAATTATTCAGTTAACGTGCCTTCAAACGGTACAACCATTGTAATTACCTACACGGGTTTCAATACCCAGGAGATTGTTTTGGGGGTTTCAAACGTTGTAAATGTTTCAATGTCTGAGGGAGTAATCCTGGCTGAAACAGTTGTTACAGCATTAGGAAATGAAGAAGACAAGGCGAAATCTGGTACAGCATCTACAAAAGTTGGCGGTGACGCACTTAGAAGCAGTGCTGAGGTTGGTATCTTGAACTCTCTTGCTGGAAAATCAGCGGGAGTTAATATCACATCATCTACTGGTGATCCAGGTGCTGGATCTCGTATCCAAATTAGAGGAGCTTCTTCTATTACTGGTAATGTCCAGCCATTGGTTATCTTGGATGGTATTGCCATCAACAATGATTCTTACTACGGAACCAACGGAAGTTCTAGTTACCTTGGAACAGATGGTGGAGTTGTTCAACAATCAAGATTGAATGATATTCCTGCAGAAGAAATTGAAAATGTAGAAGTTCTGCGAGGTGCTTCTGCGGC
>Ga0136636_10000264_pt1 | contig 25012 bp, 24 predicted proteins | sample AntDrymUQ8522106_2_FD_104653 | JGI IMG/M metagenome (GOLD analysis project Ga0136636, IMG submission 104653) | Polar desert sand microbial communities from Dry Valleys, Antarctica - metaG UQ852 (21.06) | ecosystem: Environmental > Terrestrial > Soil > Desert | place: Antarctica: Dry Valley... | reverse complement strand
GGCTTCATCCTTCCGCCTTCATCTTGAATCACGAGCCTCCCGAATTTTGCAGCATGAGCCTCTGTGATTTTATTTTTGTTGATCACAGAATCGATTTGCACTTTTGTCGGCGCGTGGCTCAAGTGATCTTGGGCAAAGCCGTTGACACCAAAACACAAAACCATCACCGCTATTAGTTTGGCTTTTTTATTTTTCACTTTCTCCAGTTTCCTTTTGAGATCAGCGAAACGAGAATGTTTGGTAAACAAAATCGCAAGCATGGCGAAAAACAGCAGGAAGTAACCGATGTAGGTAATATTCGTTCCCCATTCATCATGGTTTACTGACAGTACCGTTCCTTTTTCATCGGGATCAAATGAAGATTGGAAAAAACGATAGCCGCCGTGATCGAGGATGTTGTTCATAAAAATGCGCGCATCGAATTTTTTCCCGGATTCTTCTACTGTAACCTTGCTTTCGAATGCTGCGTAACTTTTTTCAGTTCCTGGATATTTTGAAGCAATAAAATCATTGAGTTTGATGTGGAATGGCAATGTGTATACTTTGCTTCCGAACGCCAGCGTAAAATCGAGTTTGCCGATCTTCACATTTTGGGTTTCACCTTCCATTCCTTTAGAACCGATGAGTGTCAATTCCTTTTTCTGTCCTTGCGACTGTATCGTCACGATGACGGCATCGCTGTGTTTTTTGGCTTTGAAATCATTATTCGATTTGTAAGCCTTTACTCCTTTTATGGCGGGCTCTGGAAATACAAACTGGCTGCCGCCGACATTGTACAGCGATCGCATCATCAGCGGCTGTACCGAGTCTTTGACCACGCGGCCCTGCATTTTATCGGCCATACGCATGAACTGTCCTTCAAAAGGCGTTTCAATGGTGTAAAACTCGCCTGTGGTGGCTATGTTTACCGCGCCCTTCGTATATTTATTTAAAGTAAAAAGCGTATTGTGGATATTGGCGATCTGTCCGTCTTCGAGAAAATGCTCGTGCCGTTCGCCACCGCCTGATTCGACCATTTTGATATACAATTTTCCATTAGAATCAGGGTTGATTGTTTCGGTAGCACCCATGAGGAAATTTTTGTAATCGATCTCAAACGGAATTTCTGCAAATTCTTCCGAAATCGAAAAATCATTATTAGTAACCGGGGAAAAAAGCAACTGCTCTTCGAAAACCCGACGCCTCATTTGGCCTTTGTAATCACCATCGACAAAAATAGTCAGGAATGTTTTATCGGAATAAAAACGGTTTTCAGAAGCGCCTTCGCGTATCGGCATCATTCCTTCAAAGCTGATATAGCGCGTAACAGCCGCGCCAATAATAATAAAAATAAAAGACAAGTGCAGCAGTAAGGTTGCCCATTTTTCCTTTTTATGCAATTGGTAACGTTTGATATTTCCGATGAAATTGATCAGGAAAAACAAATGTATCGCTTCAAACCACCGCGTGTTGTAAATAAGTATTCTCGCTGTATCGGTATTGTATTCACTTTCAATGAAAGTTCCCGCTGCCATTGCGACGGCATACGAAAGAAATAAAAAGGCCATTAATCTAGTGGAGAACAGAAAGGAAAGTAGCTTTTTTTCCATGATGGAATTACATTTTTTTAAGTGCTGCAAAGTAAATAAAAATATAGACAGCCACCTTGTGCAAAATACGGTTTTAAGTATAAATTATGAAGGTTGTTAGTACGATTTTACAACGCTATACAATTATTTAAAGCGAAATACTAAAAATATAGTATTTTTATCGCTGATTCTTAACCGTTTGACATGCATAACATCCCGATAGACGTCATTATTCTCTTTATATTCGGAGCCACCGTGATCGCATTTATTTACCATATGGTGTTGCTGTTTTTCAGCAAGGACCGCTTTCTTATGCATTACTTGATTTACCTTGGCTGCACTGGAATTTTTGTGTTTTCAAAGACCGGACTTTATGCGGGTTGGTTCGGACAGGAACAGGAAAACTAAGATGCTCTTTCATTTTAAAGAAGCAATCCAAATCATTTATCTTACCTCCTACTTCAATTTTATCATCGAGGCAATTGGAATCGCCATATTTACTGGAATTTCGTCGCGTCATGGTACGAATTAATCGAATCCGCGAAACAGCGTTGGCTCGATCAGGAATTTCCTAAAGTGCCTGGCGAAACCGAATTTGTCCCACTGCCCGATCAAAACCTTAACATGCGTCCGAAAAAATAACTTTTTTTTCAATAATTTAGCCGAATGATTAAGATAAGCCTTATCGGTTCTGGAAATGTAGCGCAACATCTGATTTCCGCTTTTATGGAAGCTGACGGTATAGAACTGGTGCAGGTGTTCTCGAGACAAAAAAACACCCTTTCACATCTCATCAACGAAAGTAAAATTGTAACTAATTTGAATGCGCTACAACCTGCCGATATTTACATCATTTCTATAACAGACGGCGCTATCGCAGAAGTGTCATCCAAACTTCCTTTTGAAGGCAGACTGGTTGCACATACTTCAGGAAGTCTTCCGATGACTGCTTTGGATAGCAAGAACCATAGAGCAGTTTTTTATCCGCTGCAAACATTTTCTAAAAACAAAGCCGTTGACTTTAATGACATTCCAATTTGTTTGGAGAGTGAGTATACTGCCGACTTTACTATGCTGCGTCAAACCGCTGAAGCCATTTCCGAAATAACATTTGCTATTGATTCAACGCAACGCAAAGCAATTCACGTATCGGCAGTTTTTGTCAATAATTTTGTGAATCATTTATACAAAATCGCAGCCGATATCTGTGTCGAACATTCCATTCCGTTTGAAATCCTCAAACCACTTATTACGGAAACAGCACACAAAATATTGGTGCTTACACCGTCGGAAGCGCAGACCGGACCGGCAAAACGCAATGATCAGACAACCATTAGTGCGCACCTAGACATGCTTACAAACCAAAATCAACAAGACATTTATAAACTGCTGACCCAATCCATTCAAACTTATGAGTAAAGGCTACAAAGAAATCATGAACCAAATTACGACGTTTATTTTAGATGTTGACGGCGTACTTACCGATAGTTCGGTTCATGTTACCCCAACAGGTGAAATGTTGCGGGTGATGAATATTAGAGATGGATTTGCAATGAAAGCGGCCATCGAAAGCGGCTATCACGTTTGGGTAATTTCGGGAGGAAGTAATGAAGGTGTTCGCATTCGATTACAGAATTTAGGGATTACCGACATTCATCTTGGGTGTCCAGATAAGGTTGCCGCACTGAAACAATGTACCGAAAAATATAATATCACCGCAGAAAATGTGTTGTATATGGGAGATGACATCCCCGATTACCACGTGATGAAACTCGTTGGATTACCGTCTTGTCCGCAGGATGCGAGTCCGGAAATCAAAGCTATTTCCAAATACATTTCTCATAAAAATGGTGGTCGAGGCGCAGTTCGCGATGTCATTGAACAAGTGATGAAAGTACAAGGCAAGTGGCATTTGTATTACAATGGCAAACATGACTAGCGCAAACTGAATGAATCAACAGTTACTTACATCCTACAATCCACAAAAAAAATGAAATTCTTTAAACTTATCCGTTACCAAAACCTTTTAATGTTGGCTTTCATGCAGCTACTGCTTCGATATGGGTTTCTAAAACTTCAGCAAGTACCGCTATCTCTGGCAGATTGGCAATATGGTTTGCTGGTATTGTCAACCATTTTGATTGCCGCCGCCGGATATGTCATCAACGATATATTTGATCAGGGCACCGACAGCGAAAACAAACCCGACAAAGTTATTGTGGGCAACGGCATTTCTGAAGCTGCGGCTTATAACATTTATGTTGCACTGAATATTGTTGGTGTCGGAATTGGTTTTTACCTATCGAATGTTATCCAAAGACCTGGCTTTGCGGCCATATATATTGTGATTGCGGCGACTTTATACCTCTATGCCACAAGTCTAAAACAAATGGCGATTGTTGGGAATATCGTCGTTGCCTCTTTGCTTTCCTTTAGTGTGATTATCGTGGGGATTTTCGATTTGTTTCCTGCGACTTATGAAGGCAATCAGCGCGAAATGGGAACTTTATTTTCGATTCTGACTGATTACGCCTTATTTGCTTTCTTCATCAATTTGATGCGCGAAATCGTAAAAGACCTCGAAGATGTCAACGGCGATTATAATAATGGAATGAACACGCTGCCGATTATTATGGGTGTTAATCGGGTTTCAAAAATGGTTTTTATATTAAGTATTATCCCGACGGCGTTGCTTCTGTATTATATCTATGTCTACTTTATGGCAAACAGGCTCTGGCTATTGTCGGTATATGCGTTGCTGTTCATGGTTGCACCATTACTCTATTTTACTGTAAAAATTTTCTCCGCAAAGAAGCAGAAAGATTTCCGTCATTTGAGCATGATCTTGAAATTAACTATATTTTTTGGCATCCTTTCAATTGGTGTATTGTCCTATAATCTTAAATTCCATGCTTAAACTCAAAAATCATCGCATCATATTGGCTTCGGGTTCGCCGAGAAGACAACAATTCTTTAAAGATTTAGCAATCGATTTTGAAATCCGCCTCAAAGAAGTTGAAGAAATTTACCCGCCAAATTTGCGTGAAGAAGATATTACCGATTATCTCTCGGTTTTGAAAAGTGATGCATTCGAAGGCGAATTGGCCGACGACGAATTGCTGATCACCAGCGACACGATCGTTTGGCATGAAGGCAAAGCACTTGGAAAGCCTAAGGATTTTGACGATGCTATGGTAATGCTCAGATCGATGTCGGGGAAAACGCACAAAGTCATCACTTCGGTATGTTTCAAAACAAATGACAAAACTGAAGTGATTAACGAAACTACGCTTGTGACTTTCCATTCGTTATCGGAAGCTGAAATACGGTATTACCTCGAAAATTTTCACCCTTTCGACAAGGCCGGCAGTTACGGCATTCAAGAATGGGTCGGATTTATCGGAGTGGCAAAAATTGAAGGCTCCTATCCCAACGTTATGGGATTGCCAATAGATAAAGTGTATCAATATTTGAGAAATTTAGAATAGTGTTTATGGTATTTCTGGACAATTTTTTTGAAGAAGCGATGGCTACGATTATAGTGTTTGTCATCCTGATCACGTTGCGCGCACTAACCACCAAACTGGTTAGGAAGTATGCAACTAAGAGTCAGTTGCTCGAACATCGGATCAATCTCGTTATTAAATACAACAGCATTTTTTTCTCATTGTTGTTTTTCGTGGCGCTGTTTATCATTTGGGGAGTTCAAACCAAAGATCTATTCCTCACCGTGTCATCGGTGTTGACGGTAGTTGGCGTTGCGCTATTTGCACAGTGGTCAATACTCAGCAATATCACTGCGGGTATCATCCTGCTGTTTTCGTTTCCGTTTAAGATTGGAGATATTATCCGCATCCATGATAAAGACTTTCCGATCGAAGCAGAAATCGAAGATATCCGAACTTTTCACACTCTACTAAAAACCGCTGAAGGAGAAATGATTACATATCCCAACACGCTCCTTTTGCAGAAAGGCATCTCTATCATACGTGACCATGCCTACCATGACAAGGAATTTACTGATTAATTCTGCGTTAATCTTATAACTTAAATTCCGAATCGTATAATTTTAAATCGGCTTATAGTCCCAAATTTGTCTACTAAATTAAGCAAAATATGAACGAAGTAATACGCTTGCCATTTTATGCGAAGCTCACTTTTATTTTATTGAGCATTATTTCTATCGGATTTCTGTTTTACATAGGTCAGGACATTATAATTCCTGTGCTAATGTCTTTTCTTTTTGCGCTTTTGTTGCGTCCGGTGGTACTTTTCCTCACCCAAAAATTTCGGTTTCCGCATGTGTTGGCTGCCATAGCAGCAGTGATACTTTTCTGTTTGCTCATTGCGGGTGTCATTGCTTTTATGTCGATGCAAATAAGCGATGTTGTTAGTGATATAAACAAAATTGAACGCAACCTCACAATCCATTTTCATAAATTACAGCAATTTGTCAAGGAGAATTTCAATGTGAGCCAAAGAGAGCAACAGGAATATATTAATGATGCTGCGAAAGATTCGATGCAAAAAGGCAAAGAAATGATTGGAAGTACGCTCTTGTCTTTTACTGATACATTACTGACACTGACATTGATTCCGATTTACATGTTTTTAATCCTGCTATACCGAACTCATTTCATGAAATTCCTTGTCAAGTTATTCAAAAAAGAACATCATGAAAAATTACAGGATATATTGGTTGGCGTTAAAGTAGCGGTGAAAAGTTATATTGTAGGTTTGATCTTTGAAATGATAGCCGTATCAGTACTGACGACAATTGGTTTTATGATTATTGGTGTTGAATATGCTATTTTGCTCGGAATCATCACTGGCGTCCTAAATCTGATTCCGTATATCGGAATTATGTTTGCCGGTTTGCTGAGTATCGTTGCCTCGTTAACGGGAACACCCGATCTGTCGATTGTATTTGGTGTGATTATAGTAAATGTGATTGTTCAATTGATAGATAACAATGTACTCGTTCCGATGATCGTCAATTCAAAGGTTGAAATTAACGCATTCGTTTCGATTATTGGAATCATCATTGGCGGTACAATTGCAGGTGTTGCAGGTATGTTCCTTGCAATACCCATCATTGCGGTAATTAAAGTCATCTGTGATCGCATTACTCATCTCGAAGCTTGGGGGTATTTACTCGGCGATGATTTACCGAAAACGTATAAATGGAAAAACATCAAACTGCCACGATATGATTACGAAAATTCCAGCGATACGTTTACAGTGGCTGCCAATATCCCAACACCTACATTTATACAGACCGACACGATAAAAGAAGAAGATGATTCAAAGATTACCTAGTCTGGCTTAGAACGGCACGTTTGTTGGTTTGCGTTGGGCTAATCAACTAAATCTACTGTTATGACAACATTGAAATTAACCGCTTGTGCATTTTTTATTTTGCTTACAGGCGTAATCCAAGCACAAGTTTCTGTCAATATCGGATCCCCTCCAAAATGGGCGCCGGCTGGGTATTCGGAAGCCAAATATTATTATATCCCGGACATTGAATCGTATTATGATGTAAGACAATCACAGTTTATCTATTTCGGAAACGGACAATGGGTTCGCACGCGTAAACTTCCCGTTCATTATAGGCATTACGATTTATACCACGGTCGTACGGTTGTACTTACTGATTATCACGGAGCAGCGCCATACTCACACTTTAAAAGCCACAAGGTAAAATATTATAAGGCAAAAGACGGACATAAACATGGTGGCCATGGTAAAGGTCATTCCAAAGGTCACGGCAAGGGCCATAACAAGCACTAAGATTTCAATTGTAACGAAGGCAGCTTAAAATAAGCTGCCTTTTTTTTAGACGCATCTATAATTGTAAGCTTTAACTTTCATTTATAACAAAATATTGCATTTCATAGATAATTTTCGTTTTTTATCGATATTTTAATGAAATTTGGTTATTTTTATAAAATCATTTTTAAATGTCGAATGTCTAACCTTTGAAATCCGCTTTTAGGATTTTAAAATTAAAACATAGAAAAGATGAAAAGATTTAAGATTACTCTCGCTCTTATAAGTTTATTGTTAATGCAATCAACTTTTGCACAAATGGTACAAAGGCCGTCGCAGAAGGTACTGCTGTACAATTCGGTAACAAATTGTATGTTACGGTATTATTATTATCCAAATATAGAGGCTTATTTCGATACGCAAAAAAACATTTATTATTTTAAAGAAAATGGTAAATGGAACACAGCGACAGAAATTCCGGCTGGTTATCGCGGTTATTCAATGCTTAATAAATATAATGTTAGTATAACCGATTACGATGAGGATAATATTTGTCAGTTTATAAATGCACATAAGAAAAAGTATCCTTACATCACACATGAAAAATCCAAACTATTAAACGTCTCAAACGAATAGCCATGATCATTACCTTCTTACTTATAAAACTCACCTTGCATCTAAAAAGATATGTTAAAACCGAATAAATAAAATTACTGGTTTTTATTTAATTACTATTTTTGAAGCTATTGCTAATCAAAGTATTTCCAATGCAAAAGTTTCTTCTGATTTCCCTCACCTTTGCCCTTCATTTTTCCAATTCGCTTTTTGCCCAGCGGCCTCAGAAACCTAACGCTGCGGAGATCTACAATCAAATACAGAAACTCAATTTCTTGGGTTCGGTACTTTATTTGGCGGCGCATCCCGATGACGAGAACACTCGGCTGATTTCCTATCTTTCAAATGAAAAAAAAGCCAGAACCGGCTATTTGTCGTTAACGCGCGGTGATGGCGGACAAAACCTTATCGGCTCCGAATTACGCGAACTACTCGGAGTAATTCGCACGCAAGAACTCATTGAAGCCCGAAAAATCGATGGCGGAGAACAGTTTTTTTCACGAGCCAATGATTTTGGCTATTCCAAAAATCCCGAAGAAACATTAGCAATCTGGAATAAGGAACAGGTGCTGAGTGATGTAATTTATATGATTCGCAAGTTTCAGCCTGATGTTATCATCAATCGCTTTGATGCGAGATCGCCAGGAACAACACACGGCCACCATACTGCTTCAGCGATGCTTGGTGTGGAAGCTTTTGATAAGTCTAACGATGCATCGATCTTTCCTACTCAACTGAGTCTGGTCGACATTTGGCAGTCCAAACGCATTTTCTTCAATACCTCATGGTGGTTTTACGGCAGCAAAGAAAAGTTTGAGAAGGCCGATAAATCGAATTTGCTTAAACTGAACACCGGAATCTACTACCAATCCATCGGAAAATCAAATCAAGAAATCGCAGCACTAAGTCGGAGTTGCCATGTATCACAAGGTTTTGGAAGTTCTGGGACGCGCGGCGAAGAACAAGAATATCTTGAACTGCTCAAAGGCGATTTCCCAAAAGATAACGCCAACATTTTTGACGGCATCGATACCTCATGGAATCGCGTAAAAGACGGAAAAGCAATCGGAGATATTCTCTCCAATGTGGAAGTGAATTTCGATTTCAGAAATCCTTCAGCCAGTGTTCCAGAGTTAGTAAAAGCGTACTCGATGATTCTTTCACTCGATGACAAGCACTGGAAACCAATTAAATCGGAAGAGATTAAAAAAATTATCGCAGCTTGTTCCGGACTTTTTCTCGAAGCCGTTGCCCAAACTCCAGAAGCCACGCACGGACACAACCTAAAAGTTAAGGTTGAGGCAATCAATCGGAGTCAAATACCGATGACGCTTACAAGTGTTGTCGCCATTCCTCAAACTACAACTCCGTTTGTGCCCGTTAAATTGGATTTCAATAGCAACCAATCCTTCACCCTCGAGCTTCCTATTGGCAACACAATCGATTACACGCAACCTTATTGGCTCAAAGAACCAGGATCTACCGGTATGTATCAGGTCGATGACCAAAAAAACATCGGTATTCCAGATGTCATTCGCGAAGTCAAATTGATTTTCAATGTGGCCATCAATAATGTCAATTTTCCGTTTTCTCGCAATGTGATTTACAAATACAACGATGATGTCAAAGGTGAAGTCTACAAACCTTTTGATATTGTGCCTGATGTAACAACGGCTATCACTGACAAAGTCACGATTTTCAACAATGATAAAACAAAGACAGTTGCCGTAAAAGTCCAATCAGGGAAAGACAATATAAATGGATTGGTATCGTTGGAAATGTCGCAAAGTTGGAAAGTTACTCCACAGTCGCAGCCGTTTACACTAGCGAGGAAAGGCCAAGAACAAACGGTCTATTTTCAAGTATTACCACCCGAAAACGCGGAAGAAATTGAAGTGAAAAGTGTCGCCACTATAGACGGACAGCGCTTTGACAAAGAGCAATTCAATATCAACTATGAACACATATCGAAACAACAAGTATTGAAACCTGCTGAATCGAGGTTCATAAGGCTTGACATCAAAACCCGAAATGAACGAATCGCTTATATTATGGGCGCTGGCGACGAAATTCCGAAAAGCCTCAAGCAAATGGGCTACGACGTTTCTGTCTTAAAACCTGAAGAAATTACGCGTGAAACACTAAAGCATTTTGATGTTGTAATGACCGGAATTCGCGCTTATAATACCGTGCAAGGTCTGGCTTTCAAACAACAGCTGCTATTCGATTTTGTAAGTGAAGGACACACGATGATCGCCCAATACAACACACTTGACGACTTTGTAACGCAGTCGATTGCGCCATTCCCGTTAAAAATTTCACGCGACCGGGTGACCGAAGAGCACGCAAAGGTTACTTTTTTGGAACCAAATCATGCCGTCCTCAACACGCCCAATAAAATCACTGCGAAAGATTTCGAAGGATGGAAACAAGAGCAGGGATTGTACTATCCTAACGAATGGGACAAAGCGTTTCTTCCAATTCTATCCGCTTCTGACAAAGGCGAATCAGCAAAAAAAGGCGCGTTGCTTATAGCCAAGCATGGAAAAGGGCATTACATTTATACCGGACTCAGCTTTTTCAGGGAATTGCCCGAAGGTGTTTCAGGCGCATTCCGATTGATGGCAAATCTCATTTCACTGAAATAACAAAACTATGATAAAATCTGCTTGGAAAAAAAGCTACACTTGGGTCCTGATTGCCAATGCAATCTATATTCTCATTTTTTATTTAATCATGATAATCTTCTCCTGATATGCAGCAAATCGATTGGATTGTCCTCAGTGCAACGTTGCTTTTTATAGTGATTTACGGCGTTCTAAAGACACGTGGCAGCAAAAATGTGGAAGACTATATTCTGGGAAATAATGAAACCCCCTGGTATGTAGTCGGACTTTCGGTTATGGCAACACAGGCCAGCGCGATTACATTTCTTTCAACTCCGGGCCAGGCGTATCATGACGGAATGGGATTTGTGCAATTTTATTTCGGACTGCCATTGGCAATGGTTGTCATCAGCTTTACATTCATTCCTATTTATCACCGATTAAAAGTTTTTACCGCTTATGAATATCTCGAGCAGCGCTTCGACCTGAAAACGCGATCCCTCGCTGCAATACTTTTTTTGGTACAGCGCGGATTAGGAACGGGATTGACGATTTACGCTCCGGCAATTATCCTTTCGGCATTATTGGGCTGGAACCTGACGCTTATGAACATTATCATCGGTGTCTTGGTAATCATCTACACTTTTTCGGGCGGAACAAAAGCGGTAAACGTGACCCAAAAGCAACAGATGTTTGTAATCATGACCGGAATGTTTATCACTTTTGTCCTGATTTTACACATGCTTCCCAACGACATGACTTTTGGAAACGCCATGCATATCGCCGGGGCGAATGACAAAATGAACATCGTCGATTTTTCTTTTGATCCCGAAACCCGTTATACTTTCTGGAGCGGAATTACTGGCGGATTTTTTCTTGCGCTTTCTTATTTCGGAACCGATCAATCACAGGTTGGCCGCTACTTATCGGGGAAATCGGTTCGTGAAAGCCAGATGGGATTGATCATGAACGGATTTCTCAAAGTACCGATGCAGTTCTTCATACTGTTGATCGGCGTTATGGTTTTCGTATTCTTTCAATTCAATCCCGTGCCGTTGAATTTTAATCCGAACAACAAAACGGCCGTCGAAAATTCGGTTTATAAGGCCGAATACAATAAATTGGAGGAAAAACTCAGTAAATTATCAGAAGAAAAAAAGGAAATCAACCTGATCTACATGGATCATCTCAATCAGAATTATGACAATCCGATCCTGCGCAAGGAACTTGTGGCAATCTCCGGAAAGGAAAACGATTTGCGCGAACAAGCTCGGGAAGTAATTTCTAAAGCAGATAATAAAGCTGAAACCAATGATAAGGATTATGTTTTTATCCATTTTATCCTCAATTACCTTCCGCGAGGACTAATCGGATTATTGCTCGCCGTGATCCTCTCTGCGGCGATGTCGTCAACAGCTTCGGGACTTAATGCCTTGGCGTCAACCACAGCGATAGATATTTACAAGCGGAATGTGAAGGAAATCAAATCGGATCGATATTATGTAAACGCTACTAAATTCTTCACGCTCATCTGGGGAGTTATCGCGATTCTATTTGCTTGTATCGGGACACTTTTTGAAAACCTAATCCAACTCGTCAATATCGTAGGTTCGATATTTTACGGAACCGTACTTGGAATTTTCCTTGTCGGATTTTACGTCCGCTATGTTAAAGCCAAAGCCATTTTCTGGAGTGCAGTAGTCAGCCAGCTTACGATTTTCTATATCTATTATCTCGATGTCGTCAGCTTTCTTTGGCTTAACTTTATTGGCGCAATGCTAACTCTGATGCTTTCGGTAATCTTACAGCTATTGATCGGTAAGGAAAACAAATTAATCGCATAAAAAAAATCCCGCCTTTATCAGACGGGATTTTTACTATAAGGGATTGGAATTATTTTTTACTCCACTCCGCAATGCTTTCATTATTCATTTTTACGTAGTCATTATTTTTTGCCGCGGTTGCTGCCGACAAAGACATTTTCGCACTTTCGATAGCGCCTTTCTTGTCACCCAATTTCGCCTGGATCAATGACTTCTGTCTGTTGTACCAAAAAGGTTTGTCCTTATTAAGTTCAAGCGCTTTATTGACATATTCTAAAGCCTTGTTCATATCGCCGTTCGACTGGTAAAAATACTGCGCTGATGAGAAATAATCTCCCGCTGTCGGACCGGATAGCGCTTTCTCAATACTAGCCATCGCCGCTTTTTGTGTCGGAACTTCAAATTTTACAGGAACCAATGTCTTTTCCCATGATAATTCGAGCACACCAAAATTATTATCAAGCGCATTTACACCAATTGTAAAACTCTCGACATTTCTGTTCAAAGTTTCTGGCTTAACGTTTGTTTTCAAAGCTACTTTAGCTTCATTCCAAGCTTCTGGCGTGCCCCAATTGTCGGTATCTGAATAGAAAACAACTTCCCAATTGTCGGCTTTCGGCGTAGTGAATAACGCATATTTTCCTTTTTTAAGCGTTTTGCCATCAATGACAACATCGTCGCTGAAAGTAACCATCGAATTCTGGTTCGCCCCTGTTCTCCACAATTTTCCAAACGGAACAAGATCACCGAATATCGAACGCCCTTTCATACTTGGCCGCGAATAGTCGATGGTAACGGTTGTAAGTCCGACCACTTGCTCAACTGTCGCTTTCGGACTCGGCTGTGGTGTTTTTACCTGTGCTTCAATAGTTAAAGAAGACAATAGGATGGATAATGTTAGAATAATTTTTCTCATACTGATTTTATTTTAATTTGTCTCAAATTTACGAATTCACTCGTATCGTGTATGTTAATAAAACCTTAATTTGAAGGATTACTGTTTAACTTTTGCTTGTTTTAATTAAACATTGTTTATTTTTACGGAAATTACTTCCCGATGAAAATTTATACTAAAGTCTGCTTTCAAAAACTACCCATTTCGCTCGAAACAGCTTGGGAATTTTTATCCAATCCGAAAAACCTCGCAGTCATCACACCTGCTGACATGAAATTTACGATACTCTCTGGCGCAGACAAGACCATATTTCCCGGCCAAATCGTGCAATACGATGTGACGCCCGCCCTCGGCATTAAATCCCGATGGATTACCGAAATTACCCATGTCATTGACGGGCGCTATTTTGTAGATGAGCAAAGATTCGGTCCGTATGCTTTCTGGCATCACAAACACTTTATCAGGGAAATACCAGGCGGCGTGGAAATGGAAGATATTATTGATTATAAGTTGCCGTTCGGAATCTTAGGACGCCTTCTTCAGCCGGTACTTGTCCAGCCGAAGCTCGATGCAATATTCGAATATCGCAGTAAAAAACTCATCGCCATTTTCGGGGAGTACAAAGTGAATGCCTCGTGACTATTTTTTGGTTTCGCCGTGACCTGAGATTAAAGGATAACAGAGGTTTTTTCGAAGCGTTGAGTGTTTCTGATTCGGTATTACCCGTTTTTATTTATGATAGCACCATACTTGATGAATTGCCTGCCGATGATGCACGCGTGGGTTTTATTAATGAATTGCTTACAGGAATTAACGTCGAACTTGAAAAAAAAGGAAAATCACTTGCTGTATTTCACGGAGATCCGGCAGCAATTTTTGAAACATTGGTTACCGAAAATAAAATCGATACCGTTTACACCAACCATGACTACGAACCTGCTGCCAGAAAACGCGATCTTGCGGTTTATCAGGTTTTGAAAAAACATGAGGTCGGATTTTACACCTACAAAGATCAAGTAGTTTTTGAAAAAAATGAAGTCATAAAAGACAACGGAACGCCTTATGTGGTTTATACGCCTTATGCTAAAAAATGGAAAGAGACTTTCAGTAACACGAAACTGAAGCATTATCCATCAGAAGAATATCTCGAAAAAATTGCCGCTCACTTCTATTCTTTCCCGAGCCTAAAGACAATTGGTTTTGTGAGTTCGAAGATCAAAGTGCCGCCATTCGATATTTCCGAAGAATTAATGGCAAATTATGAATCGACTCGCAATTTCCCGGCTCTAGACAAAACATCGCATTTAAGTCCGTATCTGCGTTTTGGAGCGGTCAGTGTTCGACAAATCGTAGCCAAAGCGGTAACCGAAAACAATCCCGTTTTTTGGAATGAACTCATCTGGCGCGAATTTTTTATGCAGATTTTGTGGCACTTCCCACAAACGCCCATTCGCAGTTTTAAACCGCAATACGATGCAATCCAATGGCGCAATGACGAAATCGAATTTGTAAAATGGTGCGACGGAAAAACCGGCTATCCATTTGTAGATGCGGGAATGCGCGAACTCAATGCCACTGGTTTCATGCACAATCGCGTACGGATGATTGTTGCGGGTTTTCTATGCAAACACCTGCTGATCGACTGGCGTTGGGGTGAGACTTATTTCGCGCTCAAGCTTCTCGATTACGAACAGTCCAGTAATGTAGGTAATTGGCAATGGGCTGCCGGAAGCGGTGTTGATGCGGCTCCATATTTCAGGATTTTTAACCCGGCGGAGCAAATCAAAAAATTCGATAAAGACTGGGTTTACGTTAAAAAATGGATCCCTGAATTTGGAACAGCTGATTATCCTGAACCGATTGTAAATCATCAATTCGCGCGCGAAAGGTGCCTCGAAGTCTATAAGAAAGCGCTCGCATAACTAGTTAATGTTTTTGATTTCCTCAAAACTGAGTTCGTCAAATCGCTGTATAATTCTGTCGGCTAGCGACAAATCTTGTAATTTGGAATTAACGCTGTTGTAAGCGATACAGTAAATTCCAGCCGCGTTTGCCGCTATAATTCCGTTCGTGCTATCTTCAATCACGATGGCGTTTCCGACCGGCGTATTTGCGAGTTCTGCAGCTTTGAGAAATATGGCAGGATGCGGTTTAGACTTTGGAAAATCCTCGCCTGAAACGATATGCGAAAAGTACTGATGCAGGTTGAACCGATTGAAAATCCTGTTGATTGTTACGTTAGCGGATGAGGATGCCAATACCAGTTGCATGCCGTTGTGATGCAAATCTTGTATGAGATTAAACACGCCTTCGAGTAGATACAAATCTTCCTTTTGATCAAAAGCATCATTGAAAAGATTGCGTTTGGTTTCCACTAAAAGCCGAATGTCATCGGTCAATTTGTAGGTTTCCCTGAGTCTTTCGTAAATATTTTTGGTAGAGTTTCCAGTGAAAGTGGCATACATTTCGGGCGAAACTTCAATGTTTAAATGTTTGAAATGCTGGTTATAGGCAAAATGATGAACGGGTTCGGTATCGACAATCACACCATCCATATCAAAAATTACGGTATTAATCATTTTCTTCTTCTTTTTTCAAAATATACCGAATCACATATTCTGCCGCATGCAAACCAAAAAGACCCGGCATATAACTATTGGTGCCATAAAATGATTTTTTGTAGTTTTTTCCGTCGGTTATCCGAAGGCTGTCTTCATCCTGAATTTCAGACGAATAAACCACTTTCACGCCTTTGTCGATTTTCTCAGCTTTGAGCCTTTTTTTAACCGCTTTTGCCAGAAAACAATTCTGCGTATTACTGATGTCGGCCACTTTGACTTTTGCCGCTTCCATCTTTCCGCCTGCGCCCATACTGCTGATGATCTTTACTTTTTTGCGTTTAGCGGCTATAATTAGGTTGAGCTTTGGCGTTATGCTATCGATACAATCCATTACGCAATCATATTCGTTGGTAACGATTTCAAAGGCACGCTCGGGTGAAAGGAATTCGCGTATTTTAGTGAGTTGGAGCTCCGGATTGATATCCAATAATCTGTCGCCAACTACATCGATTTTAGGTAAACCTACCGTCGAATGTAAAGCAGGTAACTGTCTGTTGATATTGGTGATATCGACAACATCTCCATCAACGATTGTAATTTTACCTACGCCAGCACGCGCAATGAACTCGGCGGCAAATGAGCCAACGCCACCAACGCCCACGATGAGTATGTTTGCATTTTTCAATTTTTCGACACCTTCTTTCTTAAACAAAAGTTCAGCTCTTTCTTTCCATTCTGCCATCGTAAATATATTGGTTAATTGGTTAATTGGTTATTTATTATTTGTAAAAACAAAACGGAAATTGGCGTTAATTATTTGCTTTAATTCGTCTAAACTTATCTTTTTGTAAGTTGCGGCCAAAGCGTAAACTTCACGAATGCCTTCTTCAATCGTGTCGGTTTCAAGGAAAAAACGATCATCGGGAACGCTTTTAAAAACAGCTTCGAGTTCCGGGTTTCTCATCAGGTATTTCCCAAAGGAAAGGTAAAAACCATTTTCTAAAAGTTGTTTTGCCAATGCAGCGCTTTTCGAAAATCCGTGGATTATCATCGGAACTGAAATTTCCAACCTATTCTTTATTTCAATTAGTTCTTGAAAAGCAGCAACACAATGAATCACCGCGGGTTTTCCGTATTTTTCGGCGAGCAATAACTGTCTTTCCAAAACCGGAATTTGCACATCGAATGGCGTATATATGCGCTTGTCGAGTCCGCATTCTCCTACCGCTAAACAATTTTCCAATTCGAGTTTGCTGGCAATAATAGCAAGTTCGGCGTCAATGGTGTTTTCGTCAATTTTCCACGGATGGATTCCGATTGAATAATAGGGAATGTGTACATCGAAGGTTGCAGGATATTGGTTGACCATTTCCAAAATATCCGGAGCGTTCGTGAAATTGTGCGTATGCAGGTTGAAGAATTTCATCAGTCGTGGAATTTTTTGACTCCGGCGCTGATTTCAATCTCAAGGTCATTTTCCAGCGGAACGATCGGGCAGGAATAGTTGTGGTTGTAGGCGCAATACGGATTATATGCCGTATTGAAATCGATTATCACGATATCGCTTTTAGGAAATCGCATATCAATATAACGCCCTCCAATATAACTTTCTTTTCCGCAAGTCAAATCTGAAAAAGGCAGGAACAAATAATCTTGATATTCCGGTTTTTGGCTGAGCTCGACATTTTGATATACATTAAGTTTACACTTTTTGCCGTCGATTGCGAAATGCAGTTCGCCGTATTTGATATATTCGGGAAGTCTCGCGCCGGTTGTCTTCATCTTAAAAGACTTTTCATTCGCAGATTTGAGAAATTTTGCAGTAACTGCGAATTTGGAATCTATAGGGTAGAAATCCAGTGTTTTAAAGATTTTAAAATCTTCGTCGGTTAACGGACTTTCTTTTTTGTCGGCGTATTCTTTGTTGATTTGTTTTTGAAATGCTGCCGCTGATTCGCGCGACCATTTTTCCTGCGCCTGAACCGGAATCAAATGAATGGCAACAAGGAGCAAAAGGAATTTTTTCATCGTAAATATTTTTACAAAAATAGGCTAAAAGTTACATTGACGCCAAAGCACCAAGCCACAAAGTTTTTTATCTTTGCAGCACTTAATTTTGCTACTTCGAAGATGCTCAAAACTGCCTTTCAGCGCTATATCGATAATTTTAAAGGATTCTCACGCGAAGTTTGGATTCTTACGATTATTACATTTATCAATCGCGCGGGAACGATGGTTTTGCCGTTCCTTTCCAAATATCTCAAGGAAGATTTGTTTTTTTCTTATAGTGAAGTCGGCTGGATCATGGTTTGTTTCGGACTCGGATCTATGTTAGGCTCGTGGCTCGGCGGAAAATTGTCGGACAAGATTGGCTTTTACAAAATCATGGTGTTTAGTCTGTTCACGAGCGGTTTGCTGTTTTTTGTTATTCAGTTCATCACTTCGTTTTGGGGACTGTGCATCGCGATGTTTTCGATTATGACCATTGCAGATATGTTCCGACCGGCGATGTTTGTTTCGCTGGGCGCGTATGCCAAACCCGAAAACCGAACGCGTGCCCTTACGTTGGTGCGGTTGGCGGTCAATTTGGGATTTGCAGCCGGACCGGCATTGGGCGGACTCATTATTATGGGAATCGGTTACCAAGGATTGTTTTGGGCCGATGGCGCTTCGTGCATCATTTCGATATTGATATTCGCCATGTTGGTCAAAGAGAAAAAGAAAACCGATTTGCATGACAAGAAACAGCTCGGAGAAATCGGAGTCACGTCAGTGTTTAAGGATCAAATATTCTGGATTTTCCTTTTTGTATGTTTTGTCACGTCGATGATCTTCTTTCAGATTTTTACAACCTTGCCTTTGTACCATCACGAGAAATTCGGACTTACCGAGCTTCAGACAGGTTTGCTGATGACACTCAATGGATTGCTGATTTTTTTCCTTGAAATGCCAATCGTCACGATCATCGAACGCAAGCAAATCAACAAATTGCGCATCATTCTTTGGGGATCGATCATGATGGCAATCAGTTTCTTTGTACTGCTGATTAACGTTTGGGCAGGAATCCTGATAGTGAGCATCATCTTTATCACTTTTGGCGAAATGTTTATTTTTCCGTTCTCGAATTCGTTTGCGCTAAGCCGTGCGCCCAAAGGTCATGAAGGCCGATATATGGCACTTTTTACGATGAGTTTTAGTTTGGCACATATCGCAAGTTCTAAGACCGGGATGGAAATCATCGATCGTTTTGGCTATCAGGCCAACTGGCTTTTTATGGGATTTCTCGGCGTACTTTCGATTGCGTGTTGTATTTGGCTCAAAGATCTGGTACGCAAAGAGCAGCGGTTATAAATTCCTTTTGATTTCCGCTAGCGGCTGATTGGTGGTGATGAGTTTTGTAACAATCTTGCTGCGTAAAATCGCGATATCACCTTTGTGGTAATCTGCCCATGAATCGGAATCAAGCAGATTTCGAATTTGTTTGATGATTTTAGTGGTTTCGGAAGCCGTGCGCAGTAAAGCTTCATGCTGCGTCGCATTGTCTTTGTGCTCGTAAGATGCCGTTTTATTTGTAAAATCTACAGTAATAAAATAAAGTTTCTGCGAATCATTGTCGGCGTGGAATGACGTCCACAACGCAAAACCGACTTTCGTACGCGCTTGATCGGTCGAAATACTTTGCAACCGCCATTTGCAATTTGCCGCCCTGCCCCAATGATTCGATAGTCGGTACACGCCGATTTCAGTGAAATAATAACTGCTGCCAGATTTGCTTTTGTAATCGGGTTTTCGATTTTCTACTTCATTGTGACCCACTTCCTGAAAGATGCAGAAAGTGTGCTTGTGAAAATTAGTCTTGTTGTATTTTTTATACATCAGAATTTGGGGAGAATTGTTTAGCTTTACAGCCTCAGCAAAAATAAGATGTCAAAAGGGATTTACACCGGAATTATAGAAAAAGATGGCAACGGAAATTACTTCTGTGGCGAATACCTACTCGATTATCAATTGGTCAGCAAAGGATTCAAGCTAGACGATAAGATAACGATTAAGACCTTCATCACCAACCCCAGTGACAAGTCCTATAAAGATTATCCTAAGAAGACGCGCAACTTTGCGATCGCCAACGACAAGCCCGAACAGTAAATTTAAACTGTTATCGGAATTTTAAAAACCTGCCTCAAGACTTCAAAACTTAAAATTTAGTTAAATAACTATTTTTGTAGTTGTGTAACTAAAAATATAGTTGTACGTTTGAATTGTAATTGATTGGTCTCGGGTGCACATATAAATTCATCTCGATATTTCACACCGATGCCCGCGTTAAGGATAGCAGCGAAAATCCTTTTATAGATTATCCTGAAAGGTAAGCTATAAAAGATTGTAGCGAATAGCCTGACCGCAGGAACGCCATAAAAGAAAAGAAATCATGCAAAAATTAACGAACAAAGAAGAAGAAATCATGCATATTTTGTGGAAGCTTGAAAAGGCTTTTGTGAAAGAGGTCATGGCAGAAATCACTGATGTGCAGCCACATTACAATACGTTATCGACGATTATCAGGAATCTCGAGGAAAAGGGTTTTGTGTCGCACCATGCGTTTGGGAATACGCACCAGTATTTTCCATTGATCAAGAAGGAAGAATACCGGAAGCGGTTCATGAGTACGGCGATTGATACGTATTTCAACAATTCCTATAAGAATATGGTTTCGCATTTTGCTAAAGAAGAAAAGATTTCGGCTGCAGAACTACGCGAAATCCTTGCAATGATCGAAGCTCAGAATCCGTAATAATTTCTGAAAAGGAAAATTGGGTTGGTGCACGCCCAGGCATCAAACGCCACTTTTGAAGTCCAACACGTAAAATAAATACATTATGGAAAATTTATTCCTTTACCTTCTGAAAGCGAGCGGACTTATTGCGCTGTTCTTTACAGCTTATTATTTGCTGTTGCGCAAGGAGACTTTTTTTAAAAGTAACCGGTGGTTCTTACTATTAGGGTTAGTGACTTCGATATCATTGCCATTGGTTACGTTTAAGAAAGTGGTAATGGTTGAAGCGGTATCCAAAATGGGCGAGAATTGGCAAGCGATGCCGCCAATGGCGATAATCGACCAGCCTGAAAGCATTGCTGTCAATTGGTTTTTCGTAGCCGCATCGGTTTATGCTATTGGGATTTTTATTTTCTTTTTTAAGTTGGTGTTCGATTTGAGCGGACTTATGAAAGCCTTGCGTGGACAGACTGTGACACAGCAGGCCGACTTCAAATTTGTGGATGTGACTGAAAGAGTATCACCTTTCTCCTACTTCAATTATATCGTGTACAATTCATCGCTGTATACGCAAGCAGAACTCGACAATATTCTCGAACATGAGAAGGTGCATTGTGAGCAGCACCATTCTGTAGACGTTTTGATTACGCGGTTTTTCTGCATCGTGTTTTGGTACAATCCGTTTGCCTGGCTTTATCAGAAAGCTATTTTGCAAAACCTCGAGTTCATCGCCGATAGTGAGGCTCTGAAAAATATATCGGATAAGAAAGCTTACCAAATCACCTTATTAAAAGTAACAACGCACGACAATTGTGTTGCCATAACCAATCATTTCTATCAATCATTAATCAAAAAACGAATCATTATGTTAAACAAAAATCAATCGAAGAAAAGCAATTCATGGAAGTATGCTTTAATTGTCCCCGCGCTTGCAGCCTTCCTTTTTTATTTCCAGGTAAAAGTCATCGCACAGGAAAAAACTCCCGAAGTCATTGCCAAAATTGCTGATGGCGGATCGGTAATTGTCACGGTCAACAAGAATACTTCCGATGCCGAAATGAAAAAAGACGCTCAAATGTTAAAAGAGTCGTATGGCATTAAACTTAAATTTTCAAAAGTTAAACGAAATAGCGCCGGGGAAATCACTTCGATCAAAGCTACTTACAAAGATAAGGACAACAAAACGGGTACTTATGAGGTAAACGGTGACGAACCGATTAAAACCTTGCGTTTTTTCAAGAATGACAATGGCTCGATCGGTTTTGGAAATTCACGTGATGTGCGTGTCGTAAGGCATCGGGACAAAAATGATGGAGACGATGTTGAAGTTGCAGTGATTGCAGAAGGACTTGAAGATGAAATTGCAGCTGTTGCTCCAACAGAGCCGCATGCTCCAGTTGAAACGGCAGCGCCCCGAGATATCGAGAAAGTCGTTGTCAAAACAATGAAAAATAAGGACGGAAGAATCATCGTGTCCGTCAATGGTGAAGTCATCGATGTGGATGTGGACCGAATTATAGCCGACGCGACTTCAGACATGGATTTTAATTTCGATTTTGACTTCGAAGACATGGACGATGAAACGCGCGAGCAGATGAAAAAAGTAAAGATCCAAATGGCGAAAGTACGTCCTGAAATGGAAAGAGCGCGGATGCAGATGGAGCGCATGAGGCCGCGAATGCGTGAACATGCCCGAAGAGACGCTGACCAAGCCAAAACAGATATCGAGCAGGCAAAAAGAGATATTGAACAGTCGGAGCGTGATCTTGAGCAAGCGAAACGCGATCTCGAGCAGGCAAAACGTGATCTCGAACGCGACAAGGCGGAAATACAAAAATCAAAGAAAAGCAAATAATCAGCGTTGAAAGGCTTCCGAAAGGTGGCCTTTTTTATTATTTTTGTTTAAAATCAATCCCATGTATCAGTTCTTGGCGCGGTTGAATAAACTTTTGCTACCCAGTTTTACAAAACGACAGCTTGATCCATCAAAAGCTAAAAAATGGCAATTGGCTGTTATGGCGTGGCGCTACTACGTCACTACGCGCGCATTGAAATAATTTTACAAACGTTGCAAATTCAATCTATTGTTTCCATTTGTCTCTTTTTTTTATTCCCTTATTCTTCATTATTTCTAATAAAGCCGCGTCGCTTTGCGCAAAAAACTGAAATTCGTCCGTTTTCTAGGCTCGTCACCGATTTTATTTCGCTGCAGCTTGTTTACATTATAATTTTAATCATCTGATAAATAATTTCTTATCAGTGCAACATTTTATTTTGATAACACAAAACTTAGAGCTTATGAAAAAAATTACCTTTCTCTCAGCAATACTGCTAGCTTTTACTGCGAACGCCCAAGTTACCTATACTTCAGGTAATTTCGCATCTGCAGGAGAAGAATTTAACGTTAGTAAAGCATCCGGATTTGCAGGGATGAACTTTGCTGCAACAGGTGCAAACCAGAACTGGAATTTTGCGGCATTACAAGCAGATTCCCAGGCAACAGCGGGATGGCAAAATCCTAATGGCGCGGGCTACAAACTTTCTTGGTGCCTTTCACACTTTTACATTTTCACGTGTAACTCGCAATTCAACAACAATTTCACACATTCGGCATTGATGACTGACGGATTTGAACTGATGGATTATGGCGTGGCAAATATCGTCGAGCATTCCCGTGCGAATGCAGCTGGTTTTGAAAACAGGATGCGCGGTCTTACCGCTACGATCAGCGGAATTTCGATTCCCATGACAGTAGAATATGATGATCCTGATGAATTGTACCGTTTTCCAATGGTTTACAATGACAGTTACACTTCGACGGGACACTTGAACCTCGATTTAAACAACCTCGGTATGCCATTCAGCTATACGCTTGCAACCGAACGAACGAACATTGTCCAGGGCTGGGGCTCGCTCACAACCCCGATGGGAACTTTTGCCAATGTTCTCAAACTCAAAACAAAGCTTGAAAAAACCGAAACCTATAGCTATAATGGAATAACCATTCCGATTCCAAGCACTACAGTTTCGTATCAGTGGTTCTCACCAGATTATGGTATCCCGGTATTGCAGGCTGACGGGTTTGAGGTTTTCGGCATATTTATTCCACTCAACGTTTCCTATATTGACGAACAACAATGTCTGGCGGCAGATGCAAATTTCGCTTATCTTCCAATAGGAAACTATGATCCCGACTCACAATCGGCTACCGTTCCATTTGTGAATACGAGTACAAATTACAGTTCGGTTTCATGGGATTTTGGTGATGGCGGAACTTCTATCGAGGCCAATCCGTCGCATGTTTACAATTGTCCGGGAACCCACCAGGTAACACTTACCGTGACCAATAACGCGTGCAGTCCGAATACGACGGATACTTTTACGCTTCCGGTAATCGTTACTGACACCCAGAATGCATTGACTTCGTCTATCTCTGTAACCGCAACGGGCCTCAGCGCCGACAGGGATTTGTCTGGAACGACATACCAATGGCTGGATTGCGATAATGGCAACGCAGAAATTGACGGCGCAAACACCCAGACTTTTATACCTACAGCAAGTGGAAACTATGCCTGCAGAATCGACACTAATGGATGTGAAAGTATCTCAGCTTGCACCGCTTTCACTTTGTGTCTTGCTGCAACTGCGGAATTCTCGGCTGTTGATACTGCCGATTACGATCCTGCTACTATGTCGGCAACGGTAGCATTCTCAAATTTAAGTGAGAACTACAGCGAAATTTCATGGGATTTTGGAGATGGTTCGACTTCAATTGAGGAAAATCCGACACATGCTTATACTTGTCCGGGGAGTTATGATGTATCGCTTACAGCTACAAACGGTGGATGTGCGCCAAATTCAAGCGCCACTTTCATTCTGCCGGTTGTAATCACCGATTCGCAAGATGCAATGACGACCTCAGTAACAGTATCAGAAATGGGAATTAGTGCTGACAGGAACTTGCCGGGCACTACCTACCAATGGGTTGATTGCGATAATGGCAACGCTGTAATTTTGGGTGAAGAAAGTCAGTTATTTGTACCATCAATGAGCGGTAACTACGCTTGTATCATCAATACCGACGGTTGCGAAGGAATATCAACCTGTACGCCATTTAGTGTACTGGCTACTTCTCGCTTTGATAAAGGGCAGTTTGACCTGTATCCAAACCCGACTACTGGAATATTGCATATGAGCAACAATGCGCTGACGATTAAAAACATCGCTGTATATAATTCGATTGGAATGCTCGTTGGCACCGACCTTGATCTTTCAGGAAAAGCTACGGGAATTTATTTCGTACGAATTATTTCAGACGAAGGAACTTATCTGCGGAAAATCGTAAAACAATAACAATCAGCAAGAAGCCTTTCAATCGAAAGGCTTTTTTATTGAATG
>Ga0136636_10000263_pt1 | contig 25012 bp, 17 predicted proteins | sample AntDrymUQ8522106_2_FD_104653 | JGI IMG/M metagenome (GOLD analysis project Ga0136636, IMG submission 104653) | Polar desert sand microbial communities from Dry Valleys, Antarctica - metaG UQ852 (21.06) | ecosystem: Environmental > Terrestrial > Soil > Desert | place: Antarctica: Dry Valley... | reverse complement strand
GGAGACAAGGAGACAAGGAGACAAGGAGACAAGGAGACAAGGAGATAGCCCGTGGCTGCCGCTAGGCGCTCCTTGTCTCCTTGTCTCCCGAGCGAGCGTAGCGAGCGATTCTCCCTGTCACCCTACACCGTGATCGCCCGCCCGCGATGGATGCGCCCCGCGTAGCGGCTGTCGTCCTCTGGGGGCAGGGGCGCTGTGGTCAGCAGCACGGCATCTACAAAGCGCTCCAGCTCCTGATGGCGCTCGGCCTCGCTGCGCGGCTCCTCGGCCCGCGCCTGCCGCGTCAGGTCCACCTGGTTGACGAGAATGCGGTGGACGGTGCGCTCGCTCTCCACGCCAAGCGTGGCCGTGAAGGCGTGCATGGTGGTCTTGACGAAGTTCGCAAGCGCGAACTGCTCGGTGCTGGAGGTGATGGTCGTCTCGGGCGTCACCAGCACCAGGGCTGCGCCGTCCATCAGGCTCGCCTTGTGGGCCACACGGAAGTGATGGGTAAGCTGCTGCTCGCACAGCTCGGCGAAGCCCACCTCGCTCAGCACGGTGCTCCAGTCGCTATCCTTGCGGCCCACCAGAGGCACGGCTGGCAGGGCGCGGAAGGGCGTGCAGACGATGGGGCCGGGGCGACCGAAGGCGCGCATAGCGCGATCAATAGCGTCCTCGATCGCGTCGCCCGCAACGACAAGCCGCAGGTGGCCGGCGTCGGCGTGGTCGCGCAGGCGGCTCGCAAGCCGCTCGGCGCCGGCCTCGCTCTCGGTGAGCAATACAACCTGCGCGGCACCGCAGCGCTCCAGGTAGGCCCGCGCCAGTAGCTCCAAATGCTCCTCCAAATGCTCGCCGATCAGGTAGACCGTGGCGCCAACCAGCTGGGCGAGGCGCGCGGCGGGCGGCTGGCCGTAAAGCTCGCCGCCGGTGGGAGTGCGCTCGTAGCGCAGGCCGCCCGATGGGTGGAACGTCTCACCGCTCACAGCGCGGTCAGCCAGATAGTAGACCGTGGCAATTGCCACGTCGAACTCGGTAGGCATGCGCTGGAGGTAGAGCATGCTCATCACGCCATCGCGCACCTTGCGCGCCTCACGCTCGATCTGGGCGCGGGCGAAGAAGGGCTCGGGGGGAAGGGTTGAGGGATGAAGGATGAAAGATGAAGGCTCAGAAGCGGCAGCGGCGGTGCTGGCGTGCTGCCGATCTTCATCCTTCATCCCTCTTCCCTCATCCTTCCGAAGATAGCCACCCGTCCCCAGGCGCGCGGAGAGCTTCTCCGCGATGCTCTGGTTCATCAGGTAGGTGCCCGAGGATGCGCCAGGGTCGCTGTCTTTGAGGATGCTCTGGGCAAGGTTGCGCAGCGCCGAGGGGATCGCAGCGTCGTCACCGCTAAGCACGTGGACGCTATTGGCGGCAAGTGGCGCGAGCAGCTCCGTCAGCGGCTGCCCGCTCTGGCGATAGGCCTCGATCAATGCGCCATAAATATCGTTGAGCCGCTTGTTCTCAAGGATCAGGCGGGCGCGGCGCATAAACAAGCCGGGGCGCTCGCCGGTGCCGCGCAGCCGGTCGCCGTCTACCGGCCCAGGGGCCAGCGCGTTGATCTGCACCTCGGGGCCAAGGAAGCGTGCGAGCACCTCGGCCATCGCGCGCTGGCCCGCCTTGCTCACGGCGTAGTCGGCACGGTTGGGGTAGCTGATCGCGGCGTACTTCTCGCCGCCGAAGTAGGACGAGACATTCAGGATATAGCCGCTGCCCTGCTGCTTCATCAGGGGGGCGAACTTGCGGATCAGCGAGTAGTTGCTGATCAGGTTGGCATTCAGGGTATGGCGCCAGCCCGCCAGCGACATATCCAGCACCATCTCCTCCTCGCCGGAGATGCCCGCATTGTTGATCAGGTAATCCACGCTGCCAAAAGCCGCCCCGGTGCGCTCCACCAGCGTGACGAGCTGCGCCTCGTTTGCCACATCGCAGTCGGGGGCGATCTGCACGCGGGCCGGGGCATCGGCGTAGCCAACCTCTTCCAGCTCGTGTACGATCGTGGCGCGGATCTGCTCAAGCTTCACCCGGTCGCGGGCGGCGAGCATCACGCGGGCGCCGCTGAGCGCGAGTAGACGCCCGATTTGGCCGCCGATGCCGGCGCTGCCGCCGGTGATCAGCGCCACTTTGCCCAGGTGCAGGCCGATCAGGCTCTCCGCCCAGCCGAACGACGGCCGCTTTGCGCCGGTGGTCGCCACGATCTTCTGGGGCAGGTAGAGGTTAATCTCATCGATGCGCCGGTCGCTGAGGAGGAGGTCGGCGGCGGCGGCGCAGGCGAAGTCGAGCCCCTCCTCCTCGCTGTTCACATAGCGCAAAATCTGGTTCGACCAGACAGGCGGCAGCGGCTGGGGCGCGTTAGCCTCGGTAAGCTGCGCTATGGCGCGGGCGTGATCGAGCAGCGCCTCATGGCGCCAGACGCGCACAAGCTGCTCGATCCCGGCGCGCAGAATATCGGCATAGACGTTGCCACGGCCATCGTCGCCATTGCTGAGAAAGATCACACGCGGGGCGTAGAGCGGGGCGCCAGGTGCGCGGACAATCGCCTGCCAGTGGCGGGCGAGGCGTGAGGCCAGGGCCACCGCGCCGGCCAGCTCGTGGGCGATGAACTGCGCGGCCGCCTGATCAGGCAGGGCGACGGGCGCCGACTCGCGCACGGCGCCGCTGGCGGGCAGCACGATCACGCCCTGGGGGCCGCCAGTGTTCTCGGCCATCCAGTGCAGCGCCTGATCCACGCTGGCGGGCTCCAGGGGATCGCAGTAGAGGATGTAGGGCGGGGTGTAGTTTGCGCCAGCAAAGCGGCGGCTCTCGTCGAGGATATGTTCGAGCTGGGCGATGGCGACGCGGGAGCGGAAGCCGATCACAACCTCGCCGCCACAGGCGCGCAGCACGCCGGTAAGCGCCATCGCGGCCTCGATCTGGTCGCCGACGCAGATCAGCGTCACGCGGCCGCTGCCGTCCACGGCGCGCAGGCCGGGGCGAGCGGTGAAGGTAGTGCGGCTCTCGGCGGGCACCTCCATGCCGTGGGTCACTTCCAGGGCTGCGCCACTGAGGGCGGCCGACTCGTCGGAGCCGAGGAAGAGCGCGGCGCCAGCGACATCGAAGGTTTGGGGAAAGCCCTTGCTCAGCGCGCCATCGGCGCCGGGGCGGCTGAGGCGCATGATCCCGAAGAAGCCGTCGGCGGTGCTGTTCTCGGGCAGGCCTTTGAGCTCGTCCATGCGTCGGAAGACCGTGCGAATGCGCTCGCTGTCGATCGGGCCGGGGTAGATCAGGTTGACGCGGATGCCGTGGCCGCCAAGCTCGCGGGCGGCGGCAAGCGAGAGCGCGTTGAGCGCGGCTTTGGGCACGACATACGGGATGCGGCCGTAGTAGTCGGTGCGCGAGAAGATCGTCGAGATATTGATGATGCTGCCGCCGGGGGGCAGGTGGGGGGCAATGGCGCGCATCAGGTTCCAGGCGATGCCGAACAGGTTGCCGAAGCCATCGAGCAGCGTCTCCGTATCGCCTTGCAGCTCCTCGCGGGCGAGCGGAATAGCGGCGAGGCGCTGGCGAGCACCGGCGCTGCCGGCGTTGTTCACAAGCACGTCGATCTGGCCGAGGCGCTCGATGATCGCCTGCACACCGGCGCGTACCTGGGCGGTGTCGCTGCCATCCATCTGCACCGCCAGGACACGCTCCTCAGGCATGGCCGCCTCGCGCAGCAGCGTGTCGCGGTAGGCCTGAAGCTTGCCAAGGTTGCGCCCGGTAATCACGACGGTGGCGCCCGCTTCGAGGTAGCGCCGCGTGATCACCTCGCCGATGTTCCCAGCACCACCGGTGATCAGGGCCACCTTCCCCGCCAGCCGACCGTCTCGCAACGCTGCGCTCATGCTGCTCCCATCGTTATGCAAGGTGGAATGTCTGCGCTGGATTGTAGCACGCGGAGCAGCCCTCACCCTTCTGCCTGAGCACCCGAGCCCTTTGGACCACGAACAGCGCGAATGAGGACGAAGGACGCGAACGCGAATCGGCGCCGGGCGCGTAGCGGCGGCGCTGCTCCCGCCCGTGCACGGTCGGATTCGCGGTGGTTCGTGCTACTTTGCGCCGTTCGTAGTCCAGACGTTCGCGCCGTTCGTGGTCCAGACGGCTTGGGGGGCGCCGCGCCCTACGCATTCACATCTACCACGATGCGGCCGCGCACCTGCCCGCTGGTGATCGTCTCGCTGTAGGCGGGCACTGCGCCGAGCGGGATTACCTCGGTCATGCGGTCGATTAGGGCAGTTGGCAGATCACGGGCGATCCGTTCCCACGCGGCGCGCCGCTCGTCGGCTGGCACCACCACCGACTCCACGCCGATCAGCTTGACGCCGCGCAGGATGAACGGGAAGACCGAGGCCGTAAACTCTGCACCCCCGGCGTTGCCGCAGGCCGCCACTACGCCATGATACGCCACAGAGCGAAAGATGCCAGCCAGGGTAGCGCCGCCAACTGTGTCGAGGGCGCCAGCCCAGCGCTCGCTCTCCAGTGGGCGACCGGGCGCGGTGAGCGTAGCCCGATCAATCACGTCGCTCGCGCCCAGCTCGCGCAGGTAGTCGGCCTCGTGGGGGCGCCCGGTGGAGGCCACAACCTTGTAGCCGGCGCGGGCCAGCAGCGCCACAGCCACGCTGCCCACCCCGCCGGCAGCGCCCGTAACCAGCAGCTCGCGCCCGTCGTTACGCAGCCCGTGGCGCTCCATCGCCAGCACGCAGAGCATGGCGGTGAAGCCCGCCGTGCCGATCGCCATTGCGTGCAGCAGGCTCAGCCCCGGCGGCAGCGGCACCAGCCACTCGGCGGGCACCCGGTTTAGCTGGCTGAAGCCGCCCCAGTGTCGCTCGCCCACGCCCCAGCCGGTGAGCACCACCTCGTCGCCCGGCTTGTACGAAGGGGAGGCCGACTCCACCACCGTGCCGGCAAAGTCGATGCCGGGGGCCATCGGGCTTACGCGCAGCACCTTGCCCTTGCCGGTGACGGCCAGGCCGTCTTTGTAGTTGAGGGTGGAGTAGGCGACGCGCACCAGCACCTCGCCGGGGGGTAGCTCGGCCACCCGCTGCTCCCGCAGCTCTACGCGGCGCGTACCGCCGCCCTCGTCCACCACCAGGGCGCGGAAGGTTTCGTCGCGCATAGTTGTCCTCCGTTGAGCTTTGCTCGATTATAATGGTGTCCTCCCGCTTTGCCAAACGGAGGGGCACACCCATGATTAGGGCGCTCGACCACATTGTGATCCTGGTGAACGACCTGGCGGAGGCCGTGGGCGACTACGAGGCGCTCGGCTTTACGGTGACGCCGGGCGGCGCGCACGCCGACGGGGCCACCCACAACGCGCTGGTGAGCTTTGCCGACGGCAGCTACCTGGAGCTGATCGCCTTCCTGAAGGTGCAGCCCGCCCATCGCTGGTGGCGCCACACGCTTGTCGGCGAGGGCCTGATCGACTTCGCACTGCTGCCCGGCGCCATCAAGGAGGATGTGGCCGCAGCGAAGAGTCGCGGGCTCTCGCTGCTTGGCCCAATTCCCGGCGGGCGCGAGCGCCCCGACGGCGTGCGCCTGGCCTGGCAGTCGGCCTTCGCCGATCCGACCGAGCTGCCCTTCCTGTGCGGCGACGTGACACCGCGCGAGCTGCGCGTACCCCAGGATAGCGCGTGGAAGCACCACAACAGCGTAACTGGCATCTTCCGCGTAACGGTGGCGGTGCGCGATCTGGAGGCCAGCGCGGCCCGCTTCGGCGCCCTGCTCGGCCACGCCCCGCTGGTGGAGCCGGGGCGGCGCCTCTTCAAGCTTGGCACAAGCTATATCGTGCTCCAGGCACCCGGCCCCGATCTGCCCGAGAGCGCCGCCATCGAGGCGCGCATCGAGCGGCGCGGCGAGGGCATCGCTGCCCTGGCCCTGCGCCGCGACTATCTGGCCACCGTCCCCCGCGCCCTCGACGCAGAGCTCACCCACGGCGCCCGCCTGACAATCTCGTGAGCGGGACAGCGTCGCTGAAACCACGCTGCGGCTGCTCCGGTTGAGCAACCACAGCGTGGTTATGCAGGCCACCTGGCCAGTTGGACAAAGCCGCCTACGAATCTACGGCTGAGGCAGGTCACGGAAGTAGAGGTGCTGGACAACCGTCTGGCCCGCCCAGACCTGCACTGTTGCTGCGTCCTGCGCTGGCACGGCCACGCGCGGGTAGAGCCAGATCAGCACCAAGTAGGCCCCTGGCGCCAGCCCGTCGCGCACGTAGTTGCCGTTGGCATCACTCCGCACCGCCAGCCCGCCCACGTACACCGTGACACCGGGCGTCGGCGCGCCTGTGGCGCTGTCGATGATCGTGCCGGTGATCCGGCCCGTCTGCATGTCGCCCTTGTTGTCGTCGCTGGTGTCGGGGACGCTCGTGGGCGCGTCTGGTCGGGGCGGCAGATCTCCCTGCGCGCGCACAAGGGTGGCTGTTGCAAGGGCGGCAACCGTGATCACCAAGGCGAGCACGGCCAGCATGCTGAATCTACGAAACCACATGAAGTCCTCCTGTATCGGCTATTGCTGCATCATTGCGCCCGACCGGCCAGGTCGCACACTGCGCCCGATCGGTCGAGCCGCGCACGCGGGCAAACCCGCGTGCGCTTCCGTCAGCGGGCTAGCTAGGGCCGCTCGGGCAGCGCCGCAGTGCTGGCGCTCGGCGCCGGCGTGCTGCCCGCGCCGCCGATGAGCACGTTGTCGGGCACCTCCGCCCGCAGGATGTTGTTGTAGATGCGGCCAGGCAGCTCGTCTACCTCGGTTACGCCACCCAGGGGGGCTGCGGTGTTGGCCGAGTCGGCCTGGGCAAACACCACATCGCCTTTGCGCAGCTCCTCGCCGGGATTGCTCCGGTCGGCGCGGTAGAACCTGTCGCCGCGGCTCAGCACTAGGCTTGCGCCCGGTTGCAGCGTGACGCCAGTGATGCCCCAGGTCATCCCGCGCGTGGCCACCAGCTCCCAGGTGTCATTGACGCGGGTGGGCGCGATCCGCGGGTTGATGTAGAAGTCCACCCAGAACGGGCTCGTCACAGCCGCTGCCCCCTGGTTCTTGATCACCACCGTCACCCGGCCCTCAAAGGTGATCGCCGTCACGGTCAGGTCGGGTCGCTCTGTCACAGCCCGGGCAATCAGGGGCAGGTAGAGCCGGGTGTCGTTGTCGATGTTCAGCACCGCCACGTCGGTCGGGTTGAGGGGGCCGTAGAGCGGGTCGCTGGTCTGGTAGGCGGTGACGATGGTGTAGATCACGTCGCCGTCGTCGAGCTTGTCGTCCACGCCCGTGAGGGTGACTGTCTGGGGTGCGCTCCAGTTCGCGGCGGTGAAAGTGAGGGTGGCCGGCGCCACGGTGCCCTCAGTTGCGTCGCTGCTGGCCAGGGTGACAACCACAGGTGCCGAGGGCTGCGAGCGCAGGGCGACGGTGAAGGTGGCCTGGCCGCCTTGCTCGGTGGTGCGCAGCAGGCTGCTCGGGGTGATAAACAGGTCCGGCACGTCGTTGTCGAGGTTGACAACGGCGACGTTGGTTGGGTTGACGGCGGCGTAGAGGGGATCGGGGCTGCTGGTCTCCGTCACGATTGTGTAGGCGATGTCGCCGTCCTTCACGCTGTCGTCCACCCCGGTGACGGTGACGGTCTGAGCGGTGTTCCAGTTGGCTGCGGTGAAGGTGAGGGTGGCCGGCGCCACGGTGCCCTCGGTGGTGTCGTCGCTGCTCATGCTGATGGTCACGTTGGCGGTGGGCTGGCTATCAAGCTTCACGGTGAAGGTGCCCGTGCCGCCCGCCTCGGTGGTGGTTAGCCCCTGGGTTGGGGTGATGGTCACGCCGACGCCGTCGTCGTCGAGGTTGGTCAGGGCGACATCGGCCGGGTTGAGGGCGGCGAAGGCCGGGTCGCCGGACTGGAGCGCGGTGACGACGCTGTAGGCGATGTCGCCGTCGCCCACGAGATCGTCGTTGCCGATCACCGTGGCTGTCTGCGGGGTGTTCCAGCTTTCCGGGGTGAAGGTGAGCACACTCTGGGCCGGGGCGCCTTCGGTGAGATCGTTGCTGGTGAGGGAGACCACCACGTTGCTGGACGGCTGGGCGCCAAGGGTCACGCTGAAGGTGGCGCTGCCGCCCGCCTCGCTGGTGGTGAGGCCCGTGGTTGGGGCGACGATCACAGTGGCGGTGTCGTCGTCGGTGTTGGTGAGGGCGACGTCGGCCACGGCGATCTTGTCGTAGTCGGCATCCGCACTGGCGGAGCCTGTCACCACGGCGTAGGCGATGGTGCCGTCGTCGAGGAGATCGTCCACGCCGGTGACGGTGACGGTCTGGGGGGTGTCCCAATTGGCCGGCGTGAAGATGAGGGGGGCCGGGGCCACGGTGCCCTCGGTGGTGTCGCTGCTGGTGAGGTCCACGGTTACATCAGCGGTGGGCTCGCTGGTGAGGTCTACGGTGAAGGTGGCCGTGCTGCCCGCCTCGGCGGTGGTGAGGCCCGTGGTGGGGCTTACCGCAACGCTCGCCGTGTCGTCGTCGAAGTTGGTGAGGCCGGCATCGGCCGGGTTCTCGCCGCCGTAGGTGGCGTCGGTGCTGGTGGCGGCGCCGGCAACCAGGCTATACTGGCTGTCGCCGTCGTCCACGTCGTCGTCCACGCCGGTCACGGTCACGGTCTGGGGGACGTCCCAGTTGCTGGCGTTGAAGGTGAGGCTGGTGGGCGCGACCGCGCCCTCGGCGGTGTTGCTGCTGCTGAAGGGCACGGTCACATCAGCGGTGGGCAGGCTGTTGAGCGTCACCTCGAAGGTGGCCGTGCCGGCCGCCTCGGTAGTAACGCTGCGGCCCAGGGTCAGCTTGCCCACCGGTATGATGCTCACACCCACGCCGTCGTCGTCGATGTTGAACAGGCTCACATCGCCCACGACGCGGTCGCTGTAGAGCGGGTCGGTGCTGCTGGCGGCGCTGGTGATAATGGTGTAGGCGATGTCGCCGTCGTCGACCAGGTCGCCGACGCCGGTGACGGTGACGGTCTGGGGGGTGTTCCAGTTGGCCGGCGTGAAGGTCAGGGCTGGCGCGGGAACCGTGCCCTCGGTGAGATCGCTGCTGCTGATGGCGATCGAGACATCGGCGGTGGGCTGGCTGTCGAGCTTCACGGTGAAGCTGGCGGTGCCGCCCGCCTCGGTGGTGCCGTTGCTGATCGGGGAGACGGTGACGCCTGCGGTATCGTCGTCGTAGTTGACTGCGGCAAGCTCGATTGGCTCGACCATGGCCAGGCTGTTGGCTGCAAACAGTGGCTCCAGCTCGCGCACTCCGCCATAGTTCGGGTCGTCGCTGCGGGGCGTCTGAACCGTAACGGTGTAACTCTGGTCGCCGTCGTCTACGTCGTCGTCCACGCCGTTCACCGTCACCGTCTGGGCGGTGTTCCAGTTCGCGGCGGTGAAGATGACGCTGGCGACATCCACGTCGCCCTCACTCGTGTCGCTGCTGACGAGGCCGATCTCCACATTGGCCGTGGGCTCGCTGTCGAGCACAATGGTGAGACTGTCGCTCTGGCCACCCTCGCTGGTCTCGCTCAGCTTCGGCGCGGTTACGGTCACACCGGCGATGTCGTCGTCGGTGTTGAGCGCGTCAACGTTGGCGACCACCAGGGTGTCGTACTTCGCATCGTTGCTGGCGGTGGAGCTGGTGACAATGGTGTAGGCCTGGTCGTCGTCGTCCACCGCGTCGTCCACGCCGGTGAGGGTGACGCTCTGGGCGGTGTCCCAATTCTCAGGGGTGAAGGTCAGCTCGACCGGGGCGACGGTGCCCTCGCCGGTGTCGTCGCTGCTCAGGCTGATCCTCACGTTGGCGGTGGGCTCGCTGGTGAGCTGCACGCTGAACGTGGCGGTGCTGCCGGCCTCGGTGGTGATCAGGCCGGAGGTGGGCGAGACCGTGACGCCGGCGGTGTCGTCGTCGCGGTTGATGGCGGGGACATCGGCCGGGTTCAGGTTGTTGTAGAGCGGGTCGCTGCTCGTCACGCGCTGCAGCGCGACCGCGTAGCTCTGGTCGTTGTCGTCTACGTCGTCGTTCACGCCGGTGACGGTGACGGTCTGGTTGACGTTCCAGTTGGCGGCGGTGAAGGCCAGGCTGGTGGCGCTCAGCGTGCCCTCGGCCAGGTTCAGGCTGGCGACCGGGAAGCTCACATCCGCGGTGGGCTGGCTGGAGAGGCGCGCCGTGAAGGTGGCCGTGCCGCCGGCCTCGGTGGTATCGTTGCTGATGGCCGAGACCACAAAGCCCACCCCATCGTTGTCCACGTTGGTGAGACTGAGGTCGCTCGCATCCTGGCCATTGTAGAGCCCGTCGGTGCTCTCTGCGGCCCCGGTGATCACGCTGTAGGTCTGGTCGCCGTCGTCCAGAAAATCGTCCACGCCGGTCACCGTGACGGTGCGGAGAATGTTCCAGTTGGTGGCGTTGAAGACAACGCTGGCCGGGACCACGCTGCCCTCGGCGGGGTTGGTGCTCGCCAGAGGAATGGTGACGTTGGCCGTGGGCTGGCTGGTGAGCACAATGCGGAAGGTGGCGCTGCCACCCGCCTCGCTGGTGGTGCCCACGGTTGGGAAGATCACGATCGCGGCCACGTCGTTGTCGAGGTTGAGCAGATTGACGTCCTGCGCGGGCAGGGCGCTGTACTTGGCGTCGCCGGTGGGGGCGCCGAAGCGCACCTGGTAGGGCTGGTCGCCATCCACGACGAAGTCGTTTACGCCTGCAACGGTGACTTCCTGGGGGGTGTTCCAGTTGGCGGCGGTGAAGCTGAGGCTGGCCGGTGCAACCAGGCCCTCGCTCGTGTCGAGGCTGGCGACTGGGATGGTGATGTTGGCGGTGGGCTCGCTGGTGAGCGCAACCGCGTAGGTCACGGTGTCGCCGCTTTCGGTGGTCTCCGGAGCCGCCCCGCTCGTGATGCTAAGACCTGAGACGTCATCGTCCTCGTTAATGAGGTTGATCGTGGCGCTGAGGTTGTCGTAGGTTGAGTCACTGCTACTCGCTGTAGCTGTTATCGTGTAGGTCGCATTGCCGTCGTCTACTGCATCGTCAACGCCAGTGACAGTGACTGTCTGGGCTGTGTTCCAGTTCGCGGGGGTGAAGGTCAGGTTGCTAGCGGGGGTAGTTCCCTCGACGGGCGTGCCACTTACCAGGTTAATAGTTACCGGGAGCGTCGGCTGCGAGGCGAGGGCGACGCTAAGTGTGCCGGTGCCGCCAGCCTCTGTGGTCACCCCGTCGGTGGCCGAAAGCGTGATTGCCGGGGCGGTGGCGTAGGTGGATGTGGGACTGATGGCGGCGGGGAGCAGGGCGGCGAACAGAGCGGCGATCGTGAGGGCGCGCAGGGCGCGTGCCCAGGGCGGCTGTGCGTTCATAGGGCCTGGAGCTCCAGCTAAACGGAAGGATACAATCACGGCGCGATCGGCTCAGGCGGGCGGCGGCTCCGACGTTGGTTGCGGGGGCGACGGTTGTGCGGCGGTGGGCAGCTCCAGAGTGGCGAGAAACGCACAAAGATCGGCGAGGCTGGCAAAATGCAGCACGGCCCCATCGTCAACCGCCGTGAGGCTGGCACGCCAGCAGGAGGTGTCGCCCTCGGGCGTGCCCCAGGCGCGCAGCAGATACGAGCGGTAGAGCTTGCGGTGTTCCATGCGGGGGTGGGCTCACGCTGTGGAGGCACGGGTGGGGACGGAGCGGGCCGCACTGCGCGGGTGGCGCTACGCAGCACAGTCGTACACGCGCAGTCTATGGCCCGCGCGTGACGAGATCGTTGACCCGCGCCCCAGCCTCTAGTACGCCAGTCATCTCCCGCTTAGGACATTGGTACTAGCATCGTAACCCCCAGGTTTTACACTTTGCACGCACCGTCCTACGCCAGAGCTGGCGCTTCGGTCTGGGAGTTAGCCATGACGCTTCGCATCTCCCTGCTCGGCACCTTCGACGTTCGCTCCGGCACAACCGCCCTCACGGAGTTCCGCGCCCAGAGCGCGCGCACCCTGCTGGCGTACCTTGCCCTGGAGCATAACCGCCCCCATGAGCGCACCCTGCTGTGCCACTTGCTCTGGCCCGACACTCCCCTCGATCAGGCCCTGACCAATCTGCGTCAGGCGCTGCATCGGCTGCGGAAGACCCTGGCGGAGATCCCAGGCGGCGAGGCGGCCCTGCTGATCAGTCGGCACAGTGTGCAGCTCAACATGGCCGCGATCTGGACGGATGTAGGCGCCTTCCGAGGGCGGCTCGCGGAGGTGCAGCGCCACAGCCATCGCAGCGTGAGCAGCTGCCCAACCTGTGTCGGCCTGCTGCGCGAGGCCGCCGAGCTGTATCGGGGCGAGCTGCTGCCCGGCGTCACCGGCACGGGGGCCATGCAGTTCGAGGAGTGGCTGCTGGTCTGGCGCGAACGGCTCCGCACCCAGCTGGCCGAGACCCTGGACGGGCTGGCCGCCTACCACGAGCTGCGCGACGAGCAGCGGGCCGCCGCCGAGCACCTGCGGCGCTGGATCGCCCTGGAGCCCTGGAGCGAGGCCGGCCACAGGCGCCTGATCGTGGCCCTGGCCCTGGCCGGCGACCGCATGGGCGCCCTGCGGCAGTTCGAGCGCTGCGGCGCGGCCCTCGCCACCGAGATCGGCGCCGCGCCCTCCACGGAAACCCAGCAGATCGTGGCCCGGATCAGGGCCGGGCAGCCACTCCGCGCGGCGCGACCGGGCCAGGAGGCGCTCCAGAACGCCATCCTGGCGGCGCAGGCGGCGAGCCCGTTCGTCGGGTGCGCCGCGAAGCTCGCCGAGGTTGTGCGCACGCTGCACGCCCCCGCCTGCCGGCTGCTGACGCTGGTGGGGCCAGGCGGCAGCGGCAAGAGTCGGCTGGCGCTCCAGGCGGCGGCCGAGGCGTGCCACGCCTTTGCCGACGGCGTGGCGTATGTGCCACTGGACACGCTGGAGGGCGCCCACATGCTGCCGGGCGCCATTGCCGCCGCCCTGGGGCTCCAGCCGCAGAGCGCGCTGCCGCCTGAGGCCCAGCTCTTCCGCGCCCTCCAGGGCCGCGCGCTGCTGCTGCTGCTCGACGGCTGTGAGCAGGTGGATGGGGCCGCAGACCAGATCGCACGGCTGATCGCCCAGCTGCCCGGTGTCACCGTGCTGGCAACCTCCCGCGCGCCGCTGCGGCTACGGGCCGAGTGGCGGAGCGTGGTTGATGGCCTGGAGCTGCCCACCCCTGGCGACGACGTGGCGGCCAGCGAGGCGGGGCAGCTCTTCGCCGCTGTGGCCCGGCGCGTAGCGCCGTGCTTTGCGCCGAGCGCCAACGACTGGCGCGCAATCGGCGCGATCTGCCGCCTGCTTGATGGACTGCCCCTGGCGATTGAGCTTGCGGCGTCCCAGGCGAACCGTCTGTGGCCCCAGGCCATGCTCCTCGCCTTGTCCAAAGACCCCGCCGACCTGGCAACAGGGCTGATCGACGTCCTGCCACGCCATCGCAGCGTCGCCGCCAGCTTCGCCGCATCATGGGCGCTGCTGGATGCGGAGGAGCGCCATCTGCTCGCGCGGCTCTCGATCTTTTCGGCGCAGTTCACGGCGGCCGAGGCGGCCAGGCTGGGCGGGGACGGCCCCGCCTTCCAGCGGCTGCTTGAGGCCTCGCTGCTCACCTGCCACGCCAGCGGCTATGCACTGCCCGAGGTGACGCGGCAGCTTGCGGCCCGCCACCTCCTGGCCGAGGAGTGCGCCGAGCTTCAGGCTGGCCACGCCAGCTGCGTCCCCGAGCCTGGCGCCGGCCGCCTGCGCTTTGCCGATACGCTGGTGGTTTAAGGGCGCCGCCAGCGCTCCGCAGCTAGCCTTATAATGGAGCCGGGGCTTGCCCAGGGTCTGCGCAGAAGCCAGGAGCACCCTGGCTGCCAATGGTGAACTATGCCGATTGACGACCCCGACGCCTTGCTCGCGCTGATCCTGGAGCTGCACGCCGAGATCCGCGACGCGGTGGTGGCGGCCTGCGAGGAGCAGGCCCTGGAGGCCCTGGCCGATGTGGCCGAGGACGACGCGGCCGGCGATACGATCTACGCGGTGGATCGGGTGAGCGAGGCGGTGCTTGTGGGCTTCTTCGCCGAGCGCGTGGCGCCCCGCTGGCCGCTCGTGCTGGTGGGCGAGGGCCTGCCCGACGGCGTGGTAACCCTGCCTGTTGGCCTGGCCGAGAAAGACGCGGTGCTGCGCATCATCGTGGACCCGATCGACGGCACGCGCGGCCTGATGTACCAGAAGCGCCCGGCGTGGATCCTCACAGGTGTGGCGCCAAACAAGGGCCCCGAGACGCGCCTGAGCGACATCGAGCTCGCCGTGCAGAGCGAGATCCCGCTGGTGAAGCAGCATCTCTGCGATGTGCTCTGGGCCACCGCCGACGGGCCACTGCACGCCGAGCGCGTGAACCGGCTTAGCGGCGAGCGCACGCCGATCCAGCTGCGCCCATCGCAGGCCCCCAGCATTGCCCACGGCTTCGCCACCGTGAGCCGCTTCTTCCCCGGCATGCGCGAGGAGCTTTCCGCCATCGATGACGGCATGGTGCGCGCGGTGCTCGGCCCGCCGCAGCCCGGCAAGGCGCAGTGCTTCGAGGATCAGTACATCTGCTCTGGGGGCCAGCTGTACGAGCTGATCGCTGGCCACGATCGCTTCGTGGCCGACCTGCGGCCCCTGTTTGAGCGCCACCAGGCCGCGCTGGGGCAGGCCCTAGGCATCTGCTGCCACCCCTATGATCTCTGCACGGCCCTGATTGCCCGCCAGGCAGGCGTGCTACTCACCGACGAGCGCGGCCAGGCCTTTGATGCCCCGCTCGACATCCACGCCGACGTTGGCTGGATCGGCTACGCTAACGCTGCGATCCGTGCGCAGCTGGAGCCGGCCCTGCTTGGCGCTCTGCGCGAGCGGGGCCTGCTTGATTGAAGTGAGGGTACCCACACACGCTCATCCCATGCTTCCTGGCGAGAGCGCCCACAAGGGGCGCCCCGACGCGCTTGTGTGGTAAATGGACTATGCCGACTGAGTTTGAGCGTTTTATGAGCGAGGCCCGCCAGCTGCGCGGGAGTTACTTCGAGCGTGCGCGGCCGATCACGGTGGCGCGGGCGCCAGGGTGGGTCGATCTGCTTGGCGGCGCTGCGGCCTACGGCGGCGCCCTTGCGCTGGGCTGGCCCCTGGCCGCCAGTGTCTTCGTGGCGCTCCAGCCCACTCACGAGCCCACCATCCGGCTGCACAGCAGCGCAGGTAGCGACGCAGCGCTGCCACTTGAGACGCTCACTTTGCCCGACGGCGTCCCCCGCGAGTACGCCGACGCTGCGGGGCGCGTGGGGCGGCTGCCGGCCAAGCAGCGCCTTGTGGCCGCCGCCTGGATGGCGCTGCTGCGCGAGGAGTTTGTGCGCTTCCCCGGCGGCGCGCGGCTGCTTGTGCAGGTCGCCGAGGTGCCTGGCTGGGAGATCGCGCTCACAGCCGCCGTGGCCCAGGCGCTTGTCTCCGCCTACGGCGTGCGGCTTGCGCCGCGCGAGCTTGGCCTGAGCTGCCAGGTGGGGGTGCAACGAGTGGCGGGCCAGCTGCACGACCCCGGCGCGCTCGGGGCGCTCGTGAGCGTCTGCGCGCCGGCTGGTGGGCTGCTCCTGTTGCACCAGCAGCCCGCCACCATATGGGGCAGCCTGCCGCTGCCGCCCGGCGCCGCGCTCTGGGCGCTGCGGGTGGGCGACGGGCCGCGCCCAGATGCGCCACACGCCGCCGCTGGCATGGCCTACCGCATGGCCGCCGACGCCGCAGACCTAGCCCCCGCTGCGGCCGATGCGCGTTGGCTCGGCTACCTAGCCAACATCGGCACCGCGCCCTTCGAGCGCAGCATACGCGAGCTGCTGCCCGCCAGCCTGAGCGGCGCAGCGTTTCTGGCGCGCTACGGGCCACTGCCGGGAGTCGCCGTGCAGCCAACCGAGCGCTACCCGGTGCGGGCTACTGCGGCGCTGCCGGTGGAGGAGCAACTGCGGGCGCGCACGGCGGTGGCGCTGCTGCGCGCTGCGGCAAGCAAAGCGCAGCGCGACGATGACATGCAGCTGGTGGGCGAGCTGATGGCGCAGTCGCACTGGGCGCAGCGCGCTGCGGGGCGTACCGACATCCACGCAGATCAGCTAGCCGAGCGCGTGTACGCCGCCGGGGCGCAGGGGCTCTACGGCGCAAGGGCGCCCGCCGCCGCCTCGGGTGCTACACTTGTGGTGCTGGGGCGCGCCGAGGGCGAGCCGAGCTTGCGTTCATTAGCCCAGGAGTACGCCGCCGGGTGCGGGCTCCCCGTGACTGTTTTTGGAGGCAGCGCCGCCGGGTGCAGCCCGGCCGGAACGCGTGAGATTTAGGGGGAATGCGATGACCACGACCCGATCCTGTCCGAGCTGTGGGGCGCAGGTGGTCGCCAGCGAGCGCTTCTGCGCCAACTGCGGCTCGCGTATGCCCGACCCGGCCACACCGGCTGGCGGCCAGCCCGCCATCGAGCCGACGATCATGCTGCCGCCGCCGTCCGCCACAGGGCAGACGCCCACGCCACTGCCGCCACCAAGCAGCACGCCACCGCAAGGCCAGGGCGCCATGCGCCTGCCGTCCGACACGCCGCCGTCCCCGGCGCCGCAGCCCCGGCGCGGCCTGCCGCTCTGGGCCATCCTGTTGCTCGGCCTGGCTGGCCTCTGCGTCGTCGGCTGCGTGGCAAGCTTCGCAATCCTCGGCTTCATCGGGCAGCAGGCCGCCAGTGGAATTGGGACAGCCGTTGTGGAGCTTGCTAGCGCAGTGGCGACCCCTGAGGAGGAGAGCGGCCTGATCGTGCCGACGCGCGAGGATCTGCCGACCCGCCCGCCCGAGACTACCATTGAGGCCGCGCCGACGACCGGGGTAGCGCCCACAAGCGGCGCTGGTGGCGGCGTCGTCGGCGGGGTGGCGGGCACGGGTGGGGCTGGCCAGGTGCAGACGGCTGTGGCGGCCACCGCGCAGGTTGTGGCGGCCACGGCGGAGAGCGAGCAGCTCTTCAGCGGCGCACGCGAGGTCTTCAAGGATGAGTTCGTCGACAACCGCAACGCCTGGTTCACCGGGGTGTTCGAGGAGATCGAGACCGACAAGATCGAGGACGGGGTCTTCAAGGTGCTCTGGACGAACAAAGGCTCTTCGTATGAGCTATATGAGGTACGCGAGCTGACGAACTTTATCGCCGAGGTAGACTGCCTGGTGGTTGTGGGCGGCACCGACGCCAGCTGCGGCCTGGTCTTCGGGCAGAAGACCGATGTGGGCTTCTACAAGTTCGAGCTGTTCGGCGACTACTACCGGCTCTTCATCGTGCAGGCCGAGGGCGATCCGCCCATCCTCGCCGAGGGCAACCCCGATGGCATCGTGCGGCCCGACGAGGTCAACCGACTGCGCGTAGTCAAGCAGGGCGACCGCATCCGCCTGTATCTTAACGGCGTGCAGCTCGCCGACGTGAGCGACAGCACCTTCCCCACCGGCAAGGTCGGCGTCTCCACCAACTCCTACCTTGAGAATGAAGCGGCGGAGATAAACTTCGATAACTTTAGCGTCTGGGAGCTACAGTAAGGCGAGGGGCCTTCAAGTCGCTAGCGCGATCATACTCACGGAGGGAGAATTGATGAAGCGCTGGCGGATCACCCTTACCATGGTCCTTGGCACGCTCGTTCTGCTCGGCACAGTGGCCGGTGCCGCCACAGCGCCAGGGAGGCTGACCACCTTTCTCCCCCTGGTGGGCAGGCAGACCCATGAGCTCGCGGCCTATGCCTCGCCCGGCGGACAGCCAGCGCAAATCGTACTGAGTGTTGCCGAGTATGGCCCGAGGGTCACGCTCAGTTTCCCGATGGTGTGCGGCGAGGAGCCACGCTGGGCGCCCGATGGGCAGAGGTTTGCCTGCGCTTCGCGTCAGTTTACCCGCGAAGGTTTTTCCTATACGGGCATCCACATCGCAGGTATCGACGGCAGCTACGTGGCGATCCCCGAGGGCAATGGCGCCTTCGCCTGGTCGCCCGATGGGTCACGGCTGGCTTTCAGCGGGAACGGCCTGGAGGTGATCAACGCCGACGGCACAGGGCGCAGCCAGCTGTTCACAGATCTGCTGCCGCTCGGCGAACTTTCCTGGTCGCCTGATGGCGCATCCATCGCCTACGGGGTGGGCCGGTGGTCGTTCCCACGTACCACAGTGCAGGGGCCGTACGAGCTGTACGTGCGCCGCGACGGCGTAGCGAGTCTGGTGGCGACGAGTGTTTCAAGCTACAGCTGGTCGCCCGACAGCGCGCAGCTGGCAGTGAGCCGCTTCCGTGTTGGCGAACAGATTGTCAGCATCGTGAAGGCAGACGGGACGAAAGAAACGGTTGTAGGTGTAAACCCGGTCGCTTTCAGCGGGTTCCCGGCCCCTGTCTGGTCGCCCGATGGGGCGTGGCTCGCGTGGGAAAGCAACGAGACGCTGAGCACCTCGGTGCGCGTAGCGCGGGCCGACGGCAGTGCGCCGGCCAACCTCGGGAGCGGCAGCTTCCCGCTGGCGTGGTCGCCTGACAGCACACGGCTGGCCTACCGTGGCAACGCGGCGCTCAAGGTTGCAAACGTGGCCACCGGGGCGCAGGTGGAGCGCTTCAACGGCAGCTCGGTCGCCTGGTCGCCGGATGGGGCGCTGATCGCGGCGGCTGAGCAGACGGTGCTCACGATCGCGCCGCCCGACAGCGGCGACCCGATGCGCCTTACCAACATCGTTACGGGCAACGGCAGGCTCGACGCCGTGAGCTGGTCGCACGACGGCATGTGGGTTGCGCTGGCGGCGACAAGCGACGGCCCAAACGGCGGAACCGTTCGTATGGTTGCCGTCAGCCGGGACGGGAAGCAGGTGATAGAACTGGGGCCAGGCTCCACCAGCTACACCTGGCTACGCTAGACAGTGGTACCATGCCTGCCAAAGTGGTGCTGTGCTATTGTTGTGTTTCCAACGTGCGCGGAGGACCGCGATGACAACCATGACTCTGGATCTGCCGACCGAGCTGTATCAGCGGCTACAAGCGGAGGCGACGCGGGCTGGTCGGCCAGTGAATGATCTCGTTGCAGCCTGGCTCAAGGAGCGACTCGCGCCCCTTCAGAGCGAGCGCGAACGCGCAATCGAGGTGCTCCGGGCCGCCGGATTGCTCGCCGAGCCGAGCGCCGAGATGCAGGCGCGAGCAGCGAAGGCCACGATGTCGCTAGCGGAGGTGCAGGCAGCCCTTGACCGCGCCGGTGGCAAGCCGCTCAGCGAAATGATCATTGAGCAGCGAGGGCCGAAAGGTTGAGCCAGTTCTTTGTCGACTCGAGTGCGCTGGTGAAACGCTACGTGACCGAGGTTGGTACGCTGTGGGTTCAGGCGCTTGCCGACCCGGCCGTCGGTAACACCATCGTGAGCGCCGCGATTACCCGTGTCGAGGTTGCGGCGGCGCTCGCGAGTCGTCACCGGGCGCCGACTGGGCTAACCCTCGCCGAGCGCAACGGTGCGGTGGCACTCCTGGAGCGGCACTGTTCCACTGAGTACGTGCTCATTCCGATTGATACGCCAGTGCTCGATAGGGCGCTTGTGCTCACACAGCGTCATCGCCTGCGCGATACGATGCGGTACAACTCGCGACGGCGCTCTCGGTCAATGACTCGTACCTAGCGACGGGCTTGCCTCGGCTCGCCTTCCTCAGCGCCGACCGTGATCTGCTGAACGCTGCGCTTGCCGAGGGGCTACCAGTCGATGATCCGAACGCGCATGCCTAAAGGCTGCCGGAATATCATCCGACGAGATAAGTGGACAGGGGACAGAGGACATGGGCCAGGACACCCTACAGCACCACCCCAATGGCCCGCTCGATGTCGTCCTCAGCCTGGATCATAGCGAGCACCGCGTCGGAGGCGGGCTCGTCAAGGGTGAGCACCATCATGGCGTGCTCGCGGGGCGCCAGGCGGCCAACGTACATGCCAGAGATGTTCACGTCGGCGCCGCCGAGCAGCGTGCCCACACGCCCGATCATGCCGGGTCGGTCGCGGTGGTAGGTGAAGAGCAGCGGCCCCTGGGGCACAAAGTCTACAAAGTAGCCGTCGGCCTGCACAACGTGGGGCTCGCCGCGCAGCACCGTGCCCGAGAAGACATGCACGTCGTCGGCGCTTTGCACGCGCAGCACCAGCAGGCCAGCGTAGCTTTCAGCGTGGGGCGAGGTGCGCTCGGTAAGGCGCACGCCGCGCTCACGGGCGATCAGCGGCGCGTTCACGGGCGTCACGCGCTCGGCGCTACTCGCCTCTAACAGCCCCTGGAGCACCGCTAGACGCACTGGCTGCGTGTCGACCTCGGAGAGCTCGCCGCAGTACTCCACATCGTAGCTGCGCACGGGGCTCTTGATCAGCTGAGTCACCAGCTTGCCCAGCTGGCGCGCGAGGTTGAGGTAGGGCTGGAGCACGCCCCAGGCTTCCGGGGCCACAAAGGGCGCGTTCACCGCATAGCGCGGCGTGGCGCCACTGAGCGCCGCCGCCACGCCCTCGGCCATCTCGGTGCCAGCCGAGGTTTGTGCCTCGGCGGTGGAGGCGCCGATGTGGGGCACCGCAATGATCTTCGGGTGATGAGTGAGCGGGCTGTTAGGAGCGGGCGGCTCGATGCTGTAGACATCGAGGGCGGCCCCGCCAAGCTGGCCTGAATCGAGCGCCGCCAGCAGCGCGTCGTCGTCTACGATGCCGCCACGGCTGGCGTTGATCAGATAGGCGCCGCGCTTCATCCTGGCGATATGGGCGGCGTCGAAGAGATTTTTGGTGGCCTCCACAAGCGGCACGTGGATCGAGATCACATCGCTGCGCTGGGCCAGCTCGTCCATCGCCACCAGCTCGACGCCGATCTGCTCGGCGCGATCAAGCGAGACGACGGGGTCGTAGGCGAGGACGTGCATCTCGAGGGCGCGCGCGCGCACGGCCACCTCGGAGCCGATGCGGCCCAACCCGACGAGCCCGAGCGTCTTGCCACGCACCTCCCAGCCCACAAACTTGGTGCGCTCCCAGCGGTCAGCCTGCACCGAGGCGTGGGCCTGGGGGATCGAGCGGGCGAGGCTGATCAGCAGGCCGACGGTGAGCTCGGCCACAGCCACATTGTTTGAGGCGGGCGCGTTCACCACCACGATGCCCCGGCGGGTGGCGGCACCCACGTCGATATTGTCCACGCCAGTGCCGGCGCGCCCGATCACGCGCAGCCGCGTGCCGGCCTCGATCACATCGGCGGTAACTTTGGTGGCCGAGCGCACCACTAGCGCGTCGTAGGCGCCGATCAGGCCCAGCAGCGCGGCTTTATCGAGGTCGAGGCGCACATCCACCTCGGCAGCATGCCCAAGGACGCCAAGGCCCTCGGCGGCGATTTTTTCGGTGACAAGAATGCGGTCCATGCGCTCCCCCACTATCGGATGTCCGGTGTAGCCAGGCGCCATTGTACTCCAGGTAGGGCGGATGGCGCACCCAAGCCGAGCCCTTTGGCCCGCGAAGGGCGCGCACAATGGCGAAGGGCGCGAATCCGAACGGATAGGCGTCAACTGCGCTGCTGGCAGCCGTCTGAAGGATAGCGGACGATGGGGAGAGGCGGGTGTCAGGCAATGCGCGTGCGGCCGACCTGGTGAATCGCGCCCAGCCCACCAACAGCGCCAGCGGTGTGAGCTGCACAGCCTGATTGGGTTGCGGTGTCTAAATAATTTTAAGAACACTACTCAGAGGATCGTTTATGAATTGTGCTATTGGTGCTACGAGGAGCTTCACGCTGGTATCACAGCTACAGATTGCTCACGATCCGCAGCATATGCCAAGCACGCCTGTATATCTTCTTCCGTTAACTCAGGAAAGTCTTGAATTATCTCCGTGGGCGTCATACCCGCAGCCAGATATGAAAGCACGTCATATACAGTAATGCGTAAACCACGAATAATTGGCTTACCGCTACGAACGTTAGGGTTAATAGAAATAATATGCCGATAGGAGCGTTCCATGATTCTCGTCCCTTTCGATCTGTCAAAGCTCAATTAGGTCTATACGTCACTAGTATATCACATATGGCTACTCCTAGACCCTAGTGAGGATGTCTCTCGGGAGATCATATACTGCAGCCCAACGGGTTGGCATTCAGTTGCCGCGAGCGCGCTGCATAGAACGAGTTCAAAAAAGGCACGATCTCGCGCGCGAAGCGGTCAACTGCAATGCCAACCCGTTGGGCGGCTGAATCGTGGCAGCACGGCTTTCTTATGCTTCAAAAGAGCTGCTGTATGGCACGGAACATTGTTCGTTTATGCGATGCATGGCGGGTTGGGTTGGGTTGGGCCACGTCTACTGGAGGATGTGATCCAGCGTCGTTTGATAGATACCAAAGGTTTCCAGATTAGCGTGTCCACCGCCAATAATTAGAATGAGTTGCGTTGGCGCTGCACTATATGCACGTAATCGCTCACTCGAATCGTACGGTATAACATCATCCTTGGTACCGTGAAACAAGTAGATTGGACAGCGCACCTTGCTGATCCATTGATCACTCCGCAAGGGATACTTCAAGAGAAATAGCGGGGCATAGGGCATCTTCTGTGCGACCACATCCTGCATGCTCAGGTAGGCGGACTCCAAGATGAGTATACGAGGGCTTGCGTTCGCAGCAAGCTGAACAGCTAGCCCGGTGCCGAGCGAGTGACCATAGATGATAATCTGATCCTCCCGATAGCGCTGTCGTACGTAGTCATATACCGCCTGGACATCCTGATGGAGTGCATCCTCACTGGTAATGCTACCAGTGCTTTTGCCATAGCCACGGTAATCGAGCAGGACGACATCGTACCTGCGATGGATAAAGCGTTCAGCAAGGACATCGGCCTCTTGAAGGGTACCGCCATTGCCATGGAGATACAGGACGACGCCCTTCGGGTTGGTCTGCGTGAAATGAACAAGCGCCAGTGTCGCGCCGTCGACCGGCAAGAACCCTTCGGTAAAGTGATGGGTGAAGGGATACACGAAATCACGGGCCAGCACGGTGGGATGAAACAGCATCTGCTCTTGACGGAGATAGAGAAACAGGCAGGCGATAAGATAGCCACCGACGATGCCAAGCGTGAGCATTTGCAAGGTTTTGCGCAGCACGCGCAGCAGCAGTAATCGCATAGATGTCCCACGATATCAAGCGTGATTAGCGAAGGTCGCTCGCTATCAGCATACACGTCCGTGATTACTAAAAGGAACACCGGAGCGCACACGAGAAAGCCGCCCAACGGACGAGCGTCAGCTGCGCCGCTGGCAGCCGTGTGGAGGGTGGAGGACGGCGGCAGGAGGCAGCTGCCAGGCAATGCGCGTGCGGCTGACCGCTGGAGCGCCGCGCGTGTTGGGTCGCTGCGCGCGTCTGAAGGTTGCAGGTTGCCTGGTTACCAGCAAGCCGTAGCGGATTGGCCGGGTAAATCGCGCCCAGCCCAGGAGACGCGCCAGCGGCGTCCACTGCAAGCCCATGTTGGGCAGGTGGCCGCTTTCGGGCATTCCAATGCGATCAGTTACTTAGGTGTCATAGATACCACTGTCCCGCGGTTCGTGGAACGCCATATAATTACCAGGTTCAAGAGTCACCCACCACCAGTCTGCGTCTTTATCGTCGGGCGCATGTGGTATCAGCCCAAACGTCGTGCCAAAACGCACGATCTGAAATGGTCGCACCATGATACGACCATATTCCACTTCGCCAAGTTCGTGCAAGCGATGGTCAAATGCCTGTTGGGCGTGCTGCTCGTCGAGAGCTTCCCGTGAACCCAGATTATTGATGCGTGCCTCGACGAGCGTGCCGTCTACATCAAAAAGAAAGAGGGCAACAAACTCACGACTCACCGTATGCTTGTCAATGGGCGGAACGAATGGCGTCGTTAAGAAGAATTGATATCCGTCGCTGGTGTGACCTACATGACTGGCATGGTAGTCGTCATGATCAATCGCGATGATGTCGGGAGGTATGGGCATTGATGTGCCTCCAACTGTTGGTGTCGACGTGGATGCGGTGAGGGTACGAGACTTCGGCTGCTCACTGAGGAATAGACAGCGTGGTTCCATCCCGGTATAACTACAAAATGCGCTACGATCTTCCGGCGCTTATTGTAGCACGAGCGTTGATGGGCTACCCGCCCAACAAGGTTTATACGGCTTCGCAGTGGTTCGCGGCACTTCGCGCCATTCGTAGTCCAAACGCTTCGCACCCCCACGTCCGTGTGGGGTAAGCTATGCTCTGAGCTGGCGAGGGGATGCCAACAGCGGTCTAGTACAATAGGGTACACCCGCCCCAATAGCCCAGGGAGAAGCCCCTTATCCAGCGAAACCCCGGCCATTGTCGTCGCCGAGCTGCGGAAGATCTACGAGGTGCCAGAGCGCGAGGCCGGGCGGCCGCCTCGCTGCGCAGCCTGGTGCGGCGGCGCGTGCGCGAGGTGCGCGCCGTAGACGGCGTGAGTCTCACGATCGCGCCGGGCGAGATCGTCGGCTTTCTTGGCCCCAACGGCGCCGGGAAGACCACCACGCTCAAGATGCTCGCTGGCCTGCTGCACCCCACAAGCGGCGAGGCCCGCGTGCTCTTCCTAGACGAGCCCACGATCGGCCTGGACGTGACCATGCAGCGCCGCATCCGAACCTTTCTCGCCGAGTACAACCGCCGCAGCGGCGCCACAATCATGCTCACAAGCCACTACATGGCCGACGTAGAGGCGCTCTGCAAGCGCGTGATCGTGATCCATCACGGGCGCGTGCTCTACGATGGCGCGCTCACCGGCCTGGTCGACCACTTCGCCAGCTACAGGCAGGTGGGCGTGACGCTGGAGGCCCCCGCCGACCTCAGCGCCTACGGCGAGGTGGTGTCCAACCAGGGCGTCAGGGTAACGCTGCGCATCCCGAAAGCCGATGCCAGCCGCGTCATCGCGCGCCTGCTGGCCGAGCAGCAGGTGGCCGACCTGACGATCAAGGCGCCACCGATCGCTGCTGTGATTGAAAAGGTATTTGCGACGGAGAAGTAGCGAGCG
>Ga0136636_10000262_pt1 | contig 25023 bp, 22 predicted proteins | sample AntDrymUQ8522106_2_FD_104653 | JGI IMG/M metagenome (GOLD analysis project Ga0136636, IMG submission 104653) | Polar desert sand microbial communities from Dry Valleys, Antarctica - metaG UQ852 (21.06) | ecosystem: Environmental > Terrestrial > Soil > Desert | place: Antarctica: Dry Valley... | reverse complement strand
ACTGGCGCTGGCCTGGCGCGAGCGCATCCGCTACCTGCTGGTCGACGAATACCAGGATACCAATCGCGCGCAGTACCGCCTGCTCAAGGCCCTGGTCGGGCCGCGCGGCGCGTTCACCGCCGTCGGCGACGACGACCAGTCGGTGTACTCGTGGCGCGGTGCGGATCCGGAGAACCTGCACGAGCTGGCGCGCGACTACGCGGCACTGCGGGTGGTCAAGCTCGAGCAGAACTACCGCTGCTCGGCGCGCATCCTGCGCGCGGCCAATGCGGTGATCGCCAACAATCCGCACCTGTTCGAGAAGAAATTGTGGAGCGAGCACGGCGATGGCGCGCCGATCCGGGTACTCGAGTGCAAGGACGAGGTGATCGAGTCGGACAAAGTCGCCGCCGAGATCGCCCATCGCGCCGCGCAATCGAAAGCGCCGTGGAGCGAGTTCGCGGTGCTGTATCGCGGCAACCACCAGGCCAAGGCAGTCGAAAAATCGCTGCGCCTGCTGCGCATTCCTTATCACCTGAGCGGCGGCCAGGCGTTTTTCGATCGCGCCGAGGTCAAGGATCTGCTGGCGTGGCTGCGCCTGCTGGCCAATCCCGACGACGATGCGGCGTTCCTGCGCGCGGTGGTCGCGCCCAAGTGCGAGGTGGGCGCGACCACGCTCGAGCGCCTGGGCGAGCTGGCCGGCAGCGCGCAGCTGAGCCTGATGCGCGCGGCATCGAGCAGCCACGTGCTCAAGCAGCTGTCGCCGCGACCGGCGTCATCGCTGGGCGGTTTCGCCGATCGCATCGAGCGCCTGCGCGGCATCGCCCATGCGCGCGGCATGGATGGACTCGCCGAAGCCCTGCTGCGCGAGACCGGCTACGAGACCCATCTGCGCAACAGCGCGCCCGACAAGGCGACGCTTGAACGCCGGCTCGAAAATGTCGGCGAGCTGATCGAATGGCTCCAGGAAGGTGCGCGCCGCAGCGGTGACGGGGTGGGCGATCTCGCCGCACAGCTGGCCATCCTCACCAATGCCGATCGCGACGATCCGGGCAATGCGGTGCGCCTGATGACCCTGCACGGTGCCAAGGGCCTGGAATTCCGCCACGTGTTCGTGATCGGAGTGGAAGACGGCACCTTGCCGCACGAGGGCGGCATCGAAGAAGGCCGCCTCGACGAGGAGCGGCGCCTGTTCTATGTCGGCATCACGCGCGCCAAGGAGCATCTGGTGCTGTCGTATGCCGCGACCAGGACGCGCTTCGGCCAGGTGGTGCGACGCGATCCGAGCCGCTTCCTCGCCGAACTGCCGGCCGCCGACCTGCGTTGGGAGGGCCGCGATCCGCTCGCCGATGCCGAGGACCGCGACGAGCGCAAGAAATCGCATCTGGACCGTCTGTCCGCACTGCTCGGCGGACCCGGCTGAAGCATCGGCACGCCATACTCGGTGCCGCCTTTTTCCTGAACTTCCCGTTCGCCCCAACCCGGAGCTGCCCATGCTGCCTTCCCGCATCGCGTCGATCATCCTGCTCGCGCTGGCGTTGTCTGCCTGCGCGTCCGGCCTGCCGCGCGCGACTTCCGCGCCGGCCGATGCAGCGCCCGCCGCAGTCGCCGGCGCCAACGATCAGCTCTACGCGGTCGCGTGGCAGCAAACCGCGATCGAGTACCAGTCGCTGACGCGCACCGTCTATGCCGGCGCACAGCGTCGACTCACCGGCGTGGTGGCGTGGCAACAGCAGGCCAACAGCGATGCGAGCGCCGAGGTGCGCGCCGTAGCCGCCAGCTCGCTGTCGACCTGGAACGCCATGCCGATCGACGAGCGCGCCAACAACGACAGCGGCCAGCCGCTGGCGATCATCCTCGATGCCGACGAGACCGTGATCGACAACTCGGCCTACCAGGCACGGCGGATCGATGCCAATGGCAGCTTCGATCCCGACAGCTGGTCGGCGTGGGTGCAGGAACGTCGTGCGCATGCGGTGCCCGGTGCGGTCGAGTTCGTCCAATGGGCGGCAAGTCAGGACATCGCGGTGTTCTACGTGACCAACCGCGATGCGGCCGATGGCGCGGCCACCGCCGAGAATCTGCGCGCGCTGGGTTTTCCGCTGCCCGCGGGCGACGAGCGCTTGCTACTGCTCGATTCCGCGCGCGATTTCGGCAGCGACAAGGTGTCGCGCCGCCAGCTGATCGATCGCGACTACCGGGTGATCGGCGTGTTCGGCGACAACCTCGGCGACTTCGTGTCCGGTATCCGCGCCGACAATCCGACCCGTGCGCGGCGACTGGCCACCTATCGCAGCTGGTGGGGCGATCGCTGGTACATGTTGCCCAACACCATGTACGGCACGTGGGTCGATGCGCTCACCAACTCGTGCAGCGAGGCCACGCAGAAGGCGCCGCGCGACTGCATGCGCGACGGGCTGCGCCGCGAATGAGCACGGCGGGTGCGGCAGCGATCGCGCCGTTCGCCGCCCGACTGGCGGCGCGAGTAGCGCGCTTGGGTCCGCTGTGCGTGGGCATCGATCCTTCGCCCGCCCTGCTCGGCCAGTGCGGACTCGAAGACTCAGCGCACGGTCTGTACGCCTTCGGCGAGCGGATCCTGCGCGCCGCGCGCTTCGAGCTGTCGATCGTCAAGCCGCAGATGGCCTATTTCGAGCGCCACGGCAGTGCCGGCATTGCAGCACTCGAACGTCTGATCGCGCTGTGCCGGCGCGAGGGCGTGCTGGTGCTGCTCGATGGCAAGCGCGGCGATATCGACGCCACGGCTCAGGCTTACGCGCAGGCCTACTCCGGCGCCCGCAGCGCGCTGGCCTGCGATGCCTACACCGTGCACGCCTATCTCGGACTGGCAGCCCTCGCTCCGGCCATCGATTTCACGGTGGCAGCCGGCGGTGGCGTGTGCGTGGTGGTGCGCTCGTCGAACGTGGAGGGCGCGGCACTACAGCACGCGCGCACCAGCGACGGACGCTGCGTGGCCGAACTGCTGGCCGATCAGATCGCGGCACTCAACAGCCAGTTCGCGGGCACCGATGATGGGCCGATCGGCGCGGTGCTGGGTGCGACCGCCGATGATGCCGGTGCGCTGGCCGCGCGCATGCCCGGTGCCTGGCTGCTGGCGCCCGGGGTTGGCGCGCAGGGCGCGAGCATGGTCGATATCGCGCGGCGTTTCGGGGCTGCGGCCGCGCGGGTGCTGCCGAATGTCTCGCGCGGCGTATTGGCCCATGGTGCCGAGCCCGCGCAGATCGCCACGGCACTTGCCGAACTGCGGGGGCAAGCCGCTATGCTCCGTCCCACGTGATTCCGATCTCGGTTCGTTCTGCCGCCTGGCACCCGGGTGCGCGCAGTGCAACCGCCAATCCCGTCATCCGATCAATGGGTTACAGCGCAATACTTAAGGTATTGCATTAGCTTGCACCGCTAAGCTATTATTTATCCGCGTCGTGGCGGGTGGGTTCGATTTTCGTCCCCCACCCCGGCGCCGATTCCCCCTCCGGCATCGAGCCGGTTCACTCAGATGGCCGCAAGACCATCTGAGTTTTTTTTTGGGCGATCCGGAATCGGTGGTTGGTGGAGGGATGCGATGCATGGCGCTTGCGCGCCGGAAAGGCTGGCGCCTACAGTCCGGGTCCCGAGCTCGCGACAGGCCGTACTGCATGTCCCCATCGATCGCCCCTCTGATTGCCATCGCTGCAGCCGCGCACCGCGCGTCGGCGATCGCGCGCGCGCAGTCGATGTTCACCGCGGCCGCGCGCTAAGCCGCCGCGCGCTGAACGCCGCCCGCCACCGACCGACTACGGCATGGCCGTCGCACCCGCCGACATGACCCCGCCCGATTCCAGCCGCGCGCCGTGGCTATTCCGGATGGCCGCGCGCGCGCTGCGCCCGTGGCTGCGGATCAAGATCGAGCGTGAAGGTCCGGACCCGGCAGTGCTGCGTTCGGATGTGCCGGTGGTGTACCTGCTCGAACGCTATGGTTTGTCCAATGCGCTGATCCTCGAAGAGGCCGCCCGCGAGGTCGGCTTGCCGCCGCCCCTGCTGCCGTTGCCCGGTGGATTCCTGCGCCGCGACCGTGCGGTACTGGCGCTGTCGCGGCGCGGTAGCGGGCTGGAGGGACGTCCGCGCACCCTGACCCATTCGGAGGGCCTGTCGCAGCTGCTGGCAGCGGTGGCGGCCAATCCGCAGCTCGATATCCACGTGTTGCCGGTGTCGATCTTCGTCGGCCGCGCGCCGAATCGCGCAACCGGCTGGTTTCGCGTGCTGTTCTCGGAAAACTGGGTGATGGTGGGCCGCTTCCGCCGCCTGCTCGCGATCCTGCTCAACGGCCGCGACACCATCGTGCATTTCAGCCCGCCGGTCAGCCTGCGCGCGGTGGTCGCCGAAGGCCTCGACCCGCCGCGCACCATCCGCAAGGCTTCGCGCGTGCTGCGCGCCCACTTCCGCCGCCTGCGCACCGCGGTGATCGGCCCCGATCTTTCGCATCGGCGCACCGTGATCGACGATGTGCTCAACGCAGAGCCGGTGCGCGAGGCGATCGCCGCGACCGCGGCGAAAGACAAGATCGACCGCGAGCAGGCATGGGCCAAGGCGCGCGGCTATGCGTGGGAGATCTCGGCCGACTACTCGCACCCGGTGGTGCGCTCGATGTCGTTCGTGCTCAAGCCATTCTGGAACCAGATCTACGACGGCGTGTCGATGCACCACTTCGACACCCTGATGAAAGTAGCGCCCGGCCATGAAGTGGTTTACGTGCCGTGCCATCGCAGCCATATCGACTATCTGCTGCTGAGCTACCAGCTCTACGACAACGGCATCGTGCCGCCGCATATCGCGGCCGGCGTGAACCTGAACCTGCCGGTGGTCGGCGCCATCCTGCGCCGCGGTGGTGCGTTCTTCCTGCGCCGCAGCTTCCGCGCCAATCCGCTGTATTCGACCGTATTCAGCGAGTACGTGACCCAGCTGTTCGCGCGCGGCGTATCGATGGAGTACTTCATCGAGGGTGGCCGCTCGCGCACCGGGCGCCTGCTGGAGCCGCGTGCGGGCATGCTGGCGATGACCTTGCGCTCGTTCCTGCGCGTGCAGCGCCGGCCGGTGGTATTCGTGCCGGTCTACATCGGCTATGAGAAGCTGATCGAGGGCAAGAGCTACATCGGCGAGCTGACCGGCAAGCCCAAGGAGAAAGAGTCGCTGCTCGGCCTGCTGCGCAGCTTCGGCATCCTGCGCCAGAAGTACGGCAAGGTGGCGTTGAGCTTCGGCGAGCCGATCTTCCTCGGCGAGCATCTGGATGCGGTGGCGCCCACGTGGCGCGAGCACAGCGCGGCAGCAGACGAGCGACCCGAGTGGTTTGCGTCAGCGGTCGACACGCTGGCCGATCGCATCATGGTCAACATCAACCGTGCCGCCAACGTCAATCCGATCAACCTGCTGGCGGTGGTGCTGCTGTCGGCGCCCAAACATTCTCTGGGCGAATCGGACCTGGGTTCGGCGCTTGCGCTGTGCAAGCGCCTGCTCGAACGGGTGCCGTACTCCGACCGCATCACCGTGACCCCGCTGTCGCCCGCGCAGATCATCGCCTACGGCGAGAACATGCAGGCGATCCTGCGTATCCGCCATCCGCTCGGCGATGTGCTGGCCAGCGAAGGCGATCGCGCCGTGCTGCTGTCGTACTTCCGCAATAACGTGGTGCATCTTTTCGCCACCGCGGCGTGGGTCGCGTGCTGTTTTCTCAACAATCGGCGACTGCGCCGCGGCACTGTCGAGCGCCTCGGCGAGTTCGTGTATCCGTTCCTGAAGAACGAGCTGTTCCTGCCGTGGACGGCGGAAGCATTCGGCGAGCGCGTGCAGCAGACCATCGACGTGTTCCTCGAACAGGGACTGCTCAAGGCCGACGCGCAGGGCCGCATGTTGCGCCGGCGCGTGGGCCAGACCGACCAGGCCTTCCAACTGCGCGTGGTGGCCCACACCCTGGTGCAGGCCTTCGAGCGCTACTACATCGGCATCGCGCTGCTGGTGCGCAATGGCCCGGGCAGCCTGAGTACCGCGGAATTGGAGAACCTGTGCCACCTGACCGCCCAGCGATTGGCCCTGCTCTACGAGCGCAGCGCGCCGGAGTTCTTCGACCGCAATCTGTTCCGCAGTTTTATCGGCACACTCAAGGAGCATCGCTTCGTGTGGCTGGATGCCGCCGGCAAGCTCGACTTCGGCGACGCCATGGCGACCATCGCCAAAGACTCACGGTTGATCCTTTCGCGCGAGTTGCGCAACTCCATCCTGAAGCTGACTGCTGCAAGCAAGGCCGAGCTCGACAGCGCGCAGGCTGCGGCGGTGGGCCGCGACGACAGCGGCGCGCCCAAGCCACCGGCAAATCCGAACGACGACTGACTCAGGCGTCCAGATCGGGAATCAGCTTGGACTCCAGCCACGCGATCATGTCCTTGATCGCGAGCTTGCGCTTCTTCAGGCGTTTGATCTGCAGCTGGTCGGTCGAGCGGTCGGCGGCCAGGCGGTCGATGACCTGGTCGAGATCGCGGTGTTCGACTTTCAGCTCGACCAGTTTGCGCGCGATCTCGGACGGGTCCACGGACGGTACGGGCTTGGCTTGGAGGGCGCGGCCAGTGTAGCGCGCGGCGCACTGCTGCCGCCTGCCGCTACAATGCGCGGCCGCCCGGAAAGCCCCGTGATGTCCGCCGTCGACCCGCGCAATAACGAGCAGCAGTTGAACAAGCTGGCCAAGCGGCTGCGGCGCGAGGTCGGGCAGGCGATCGGTGACTACAACATGATCGGCAAGGGCGACAAGGTGATGGTGTGCCTGTCGGGCGGCAAGGATTCCTACACCCTGCTCGATATGCTGCTCAAGCTGCAAGCCAGGGCACCGGTGCGCTTCGAACTGGTCGCCGTGCACCTGGACCAGAAGCAGCCTGACTACGACCCCAGCGTGTTGCCGCGCTACCTCGGCGCACTGGGTGTGCCGTTCACCATCATCGAGCAGGACACTTACAGCGTGGTCAAGCGGGTCGTGCCCGCGGGCAAGACCATGTGCGGTTTGTGCTCGCGGCTGCGCCGCGGCGCGCTGTACAGCCACGCCAAGCGCGAGGGCTTTACCCGGATCGCACTCGGCCACCATCGCGACGACATCGTCGAGACGCTGTTCCTGAACCTGTTCCACCACGCCAAGCTCGCCGCCATGCCGCCCAAGCTCAGGTCTGAGGACGGCGAGCACATCGTGATCCGCCCGCTGGCCTATTGCGCGGAGACCGATCTGGCCGCGTACGCGCAGGCGATGCGCTTTCCGATCATCCCGTGCAACCTGTGCGGCGCGCAGGAAACCCTGCAGCGCAAGGCGATCAAGGCGATGCTGGGCGAGTGGGAGCGGGGCAATCCTGGGCGCATCGAAACCATCTTCCGCGCGCTGGCCGACGTCCGGCTCACGCAGCTGGCCGACCGCACACGCTTTGATTTCGTAGCCCTCGGTGCGTCCGCCGGCCCCGCGTCCGGAGTGGCCGATTGGCTGCTCGGTGAAGCGGCTGCCGCATCATCCATCATCACACCCGAGGCCGACCGCGCAGCGCCCAGCGGTCTCGAAATCCTCGGCGCCTGATTCGCCGCCCCTCGTCCACCCCGCGTACCCCCCGCATGCGCCCCTTACCTTTTGGCATCCCAGTCCATGTTCTTTCGTCAGTTGAGCCTGTTCCGTTTTCCCAAATCGGCCGCCGAAACCCTCGACGAGGGTCTGGCCAAACGCCTGAAGAAACACCCTCTGCGTCCTTGCGGGCCGCTCCAAGCGCAGACCCGCGGCTGGGTATCGCCTTACGGCCGCGGCGACGACGCGCTGCTGCACCAGCTGGGCACATACACCCTGCGGACGCGGGGCGGTGAGGACAAGCTCCGGGCGCCGTCGGTGGTCAACGAGAGCGTGGCGCAGAAGATCGAGGTGCTGGAGAGCCAGCGCGGCAAGCGCCTGGGCGGTCGCGAGCGCAAGCGCCTGCGCGACGAGGCCCTGCACGACCTGCTGCCGAAGGCTTTCGTGCGGCCCTCGCGGCTGTCGGGCTATCTCGACGCCAAGGCCGGCTGGCTGCTGGTCGACAGCGCCTCACGCAAACAGGCCGAGGGTTTCCTGACCGTTCTCCGTGAAACCGTCGAAAGTTTCCCCGCAGTGCCGCCGGATCCCGAAGAATCGCCGCGCGCGCTGATGACCGGGTGGCTGACCGGCGCTAAGCTGCCGCAAGGCTTCGGCCTGGGTGACGAATGCGAATTGAAGGACCCGTCGGATCAGGGCGCGATTGCGCGCTGTCGCCGACAGGACCTTGAATCCGACGAGGTGCGAGAGCATCTGAAGAGTGGCAAGCAAGTAACCCAGTTGGGTTTGGTCGTCGACGAGCGGGTGTCGTTCACGCTCGGAGAAGACCTGTCGGTGCGCAAGTTGCGATTCCTGGACGCGGTCACCGCGGATCTGGAAGGCACCGACCGGGATTCTCCGCGCAGCGAGATCGATGCGCGTTTTGCGGTGATGAGCCTGACCTTGAAGCCCGTTCTGGAGCGCCTGGATTCGGTGTTCCGCCTGCCGCGTCCTTCGGATCGCGGTCGACGGTAGCCGACGCCGCGCGCTCCCATCGACCCGATGGATGGACAGTGATGGACGCGCGCGACAGCAACTTTCTCGAACTCGAGACCTCGCGTGGCCGGCGCATCAAGGTGCTGGCCACGGTGCACCCGCGCGCGCGGCGCATGAGCCTGACCATGGGCGTGCACGGACCGCGCGTGTCCTCGCCGCGCGGCACCGCGCAATCCGATGTGCGCGCATTCCTGCGCGAAAACGCCGACTGGCTCGAACTGAAGCTGCGCGAGATGGAGCGCCAGGGCGTGCGTCTGGCGCCTCCGGTGCCCGGCGTGCCCGACACTTTCAACTGGCGCGGCGAGCTGGTGCTGGTGCGCTGGGACTACGGCGTGTTCCCGCGCATCCGCATCGAAGACAACCAGGCCACCATCGCGCTGGATCTGGATCACAGCGAAGCCGACGCGATCGCGCGGCGCGCGATGCGTGGTTTCATCGTCGCCCAGATGAAGCGCGAAGTCGCGCGGATGACCAAGCTGTACGAGCCGCTGGTCGGCCGTCCCGTGCTGTCGACGCGGCTGCTGCCGATGAACAGCCTGTGGGGCAGCCTGTCGGTCAATGGCCGCATGACGCTGGACCTGTCGCTGATGCTTGCACCGCCGCAGGCGCTCGAATACGTGGTGGTGCACGAGATGAGCCACCTGTGGATCCGCAATCACGGGCGTCGTTTCTGGGAGCGGGTCGAAGCGGTGTTCCCGCAGTACAACGACATGCGCGTGTGGCTGTCGCGCAATGGCCATGCGGTCAAGGCCGAACTCGCGCGCTGGATCGGCAGCGAGTTGCCATAGTTTCATCGCACTGTGGGAGCCGCCACGGCGGCGATTGCAGAGTTGGTGCTTGCCCCAGTCGCCGCCATGGCGGCTCCCACACCACACCACATCACAGCACCCCGCGATTGCAGAGCTGATTTCTTGTGGGAGCCGCCATGGCGGCGATTGCGGAGTTGGTGCTTGCCCCAGTCGCCGCCACGGCGGCTCCCACACCACACCACATCACAGCACCCCGCGATTGCAGAGCTGATTTCTTGTGGGAGCCGCCATGGCGGCGATTGCGGAGCTGGTGACTTGCCCCAGTCGCCGCCATGGCGGCTCCCACACCACACCACATCACAGCAGAGCAGCACCCACACCACACCGCACCACACCACAAGCCGCCCGCAAGCGCTCAGCGCGGATGCTGTACTCGGAACGCTGCAATCGCGGCGGCGACCGCAGCGGGGTCTTCCAGATGCAGGTGGTGGGTGCCCTTGATCTGCACCTCGTGCAGTCGCGCCACCGCAGCGCTGCGGCGCGTGCGGATCTGCGCGCTGAAATACGGCGGTGCGGGGTCGGCGGCGACCAGCAAAGTCGGGCACTGGATGCCGGCCAGATAGTTGAGAATCTGCTCTTCGGTCAGGCGGATTGCGCTGGTCAGGGTAAGGCGCGGGTCCGACGACCACACCCAGCCGCCGTCGACCGCGCGGGTGCCGCGCTCGACCAGCGCTTGCGCGGCGGCCTGCGAAAGTCCGTTGGCCTGCTGGCGGGCGCTGATCGCAATCGCAAGCTCGGGAAACACGCGCAGCGCCTTGCTGCCGATCGTGGTGCGATCGCGATGCGCCTGCCGCAGCACGGCCAGCGATTTTTCGGGCACGGTGGCGATCGGACCGAGACCTTCGATCAACCACAGCCCCCGCACGCGCTCGGGTGCGGTGGCAGCGACCACGCTGGCGATCGCAGCCCCCAGTGAATGGCCGAGCAGGGTGAACTCCTGCCAGCCCAGCGTATCGGCGCTGGTGAGCACCTCGCCGAGGTAGTCCACGAAGTGATACCAGCTTCCGACCGCGCGGTGCTCGGAGCGCCCGTGGCCCGGCAGATCGATCGCTACCACCTCGCATGCGTCGAGCAACGGTGCGAGGGCATCGAAGCTGGCCGCGTTGTCGAGCCATCCGTGCAGCGCCAGCACGCGCTCGCCGCCGACGGTGCCCCAGCGGCGTGCCGCCAGCTTCAGGTGCGCCAGCTCAAGTACCAGCTCGGTGCCGCTCACGGCGCATCGGCCGCGATCGCCGAGGCGCGCGCCGCGCGTCGCTCGAGTGCGGCATCGTCGCCGAGCGCTGCCTGCGCGGGATCCAGCGGCGGCCAGCCCTGCAGGTGGCGCATGACCAGGCTGGCAAGGGCCGCGGCATGTGGGGCGCTGTCGTTGAGCGCGGGGATGTATTCGAAACGCTCGCCACCGGCGTGCAGGAAGCGTTCGCGGTTCTCGTCGTCGATCTCCTCGATCGTTTCCAGGCAGTCGACCGCGAAGCCCGGACATACGACCTGCACCGACCGGATGCCCTCGCCCGGCCACGCGGCGAGCGTGTGGTCGGTGTAGGGCTTCAACCACGGTTCGCGGCCGACCCGCGACTGGAACGACAGCGCCCAGTCCTCGCGCGCCAGACCCAGCCGTTCGGCGACCGCGCGCGCGGTCGCCTGGCATTGGCAGAAGTACGGATCGCCATTGCGGAAGTAGCGCTCCGGGATGCCATGGAACGAAAACAACAGGCGGTCGGCGACCCCGTGTTCTTCGCGGTGGCTGCGGATGCTGCCGGCCAGCGCATCCAGATAGGCCGGCTCCATGAAGTAGTCCGCGATCGTGCGCAGCTCCGGCATGAAGCGCCACGTACGCAGCTCGTTGGACACCGCGTCGAACACCGAGGCGGTGGTGGTGGCCGAATACTGCGGATACAGCGGCAGCACCAGCAGGCGGCGCAAGCCCGACTCCTGCATCTGCCGCAGTACGTCGGCGACCGACGGCGTGCCGTAGCGCATCGCCATACGCACCTGCAGTCGCTGCGGGTCGCGGTCGACGCCCAGATGCTCGCCAAGGCGACGGGTCAGGCTCTGGGTCAGGCACATCAGTGGCGAGCCTTCGGCAGTCCACACCGCCGCGTACGCCTTGGCCGAACGCGGCGAGCGCAGGGTCAGGATCACCCCATGCAGGATCAGCCACCACAGCCAGCGCGGTAGTTCGATGACCCGCCGGTCCCACAGGAACTCGGCCAGGTAGCGGCGCACGGCTTTGGTGGTGGGCGCATCCGGGGTGCCCAGATTGACCAGCAGGACGCCGGTGGAATCGGGCTGGCGGTGGCGGAAGTGGGGTCGGCCAAGGTAATTCACGCACAAACCTAACATGGGAGCTGGAGACGGATGCTACCGGTGCAGGCGTGACGGACTCCGTAGCCGCCGTTTGCCGCTGCAGCCCGCGGGGGCTGGCCTTGGCATCACCTAAGGCTTTGACGAGCCTCGCTTTGCTGCTATCTTCCCAGCATCCGGGCCTGCGCCTGGATTGACGATTGCCACGAATCCGGCCCAACAAGAGCGGATCGAAGACGATGGAACCGGGATTGCGCCGGCTGTTCGGAGCCTTGCTTGCGATGCTGCCCCTGGCAGCGGTCGCGCAAACGCCCGTGGATGCGCCGGATCGCATCATCAAGTCCGGCAACCTCGCCTACATGGCCGGGTTCAACCGCCTGTACCGGCTCGATCTGTCGACCGGCGCGGCAACGGTCGTCGGCACCGGTTTCGGTACGATCGGCGGCGCGGCGGTGTCCGATGTGAAGGGACTCACCTTCGCCCCGGATGGCACCTTGTATGCGTTCGCCGACAGTCCGCAGGCATTGTTCCGAATCAACACCGCCACCGGCCGCGCCAGCCTGGTCGGCCAGTTCCGCGAGAACGGCCAGCTGTTCGACCTGACGAACAATCTCAATGCCACGATCGTGTTCACCTGCTCGGGCAAGATGCTGATGAGCTCGCGCGTGCAGCGCAAGCTGTGGGAAGTCGATCCGGCAACCGCCGCGGTAACCACCATCGGACCCCTGGCTCCCGCGATCGGCGGCATGAGCGCGTTGGGCACCGACCTGTATGCACTGGGCGTGGCGGGCAGCGAAGGCCTGTTCACGATCACCGAGTCCAGTGCGCAGAGCAATCGCCGCAGCAGTGCGCTCGACGGCCGCAATATCGCCGGCGGCGCCATCGCGTTTGCTCCCAATGGCCGTTTGTTCGCGGTGTTCGACCTGTTTCCGCAGCGGCCTGCTTTGGCCGAGCTGGCTCCGGCATCCGGTCAGATCCTCAGCGAAGTCGTGCTCACCGGACCGCAGCTTGGCGCCGGCAACGACGATCAGGTCGTGCGCGCGCTGGCCATTTCCGCCCCGGTATGCGCGCCGTCGGGGTTTGGTGGTGCGACCGCAATGCCGGTGCCGGTGGCTCAGCCCAATGCGCTGATCCTGCTTGCCGCGGGCTTGGGGTTGTTCGCGCTCGCAGCGCTGGGCCGACGCGTCGCCCGACCTCGCTGATCCCTCCGCCGCCTCGCGGCTGGCGCGATCGCGTCTCGGCCGTTGCAGCGCGCTTCAGCGCACGCCAGCCATGCTGCGAGCGTCCGGTTTAGCCGAGTCCCATTCCTCAGCATCACGGAGTACGCCCATGCGACTGATTTCCTTGCTGATTCTGGCGCTTGGCGCGACGGCGGCCAGCGCGCCAGTGGCAGCCGACGACGAGACCGAGCGCACGCGCAACGCGGTGCGCGTGCTCGAACAGATCATGGGCGCCCCCGACCGGGGTCTGCCCGATCGCATGCTGCGCGATGCCGAGGCCGTGGCGGTGATCCCGAACGTGGTCAAGGCCGGCTTCGTGGTCGGTGGCCGTTACGGCAAGGGACTGATTGCCATGCGCATGCCCGATGGCACCTGGAGCAACCCGAGCTTCCTGTCGCTGACCGGTGGCAGCGTGGGCTTTCAGGCCGGAGTGCAGTCGACCGATGTGGTGCTGGTGTTCCGCACCCGCCGCGGGCTCGACAGCGTCGTCAACGGCAAGTTCACGCTCGGAGCAGATGCTGCGATCGCCGCAGGTCCGGTGGGCCGCAACGCGAACGCGTCGACCGACGCCCAGCTCAAGGCCGAGATCTATTCGTACTCGCGTTCACGCGGCCTGTTTGCCGGCGTCGCGCTCGACGGCGCGATACTCGCCATCGACCACGATGCGAATGAGCGCGTGTTCGGCGCCAACGTCACCCCGCGGCGCATTTTCGAAGGCGGCGTGGGTCCTGCACCCGATGCAGTAGTGGCGTTCCGCGACGCACTCGAGGAATACACCGCGCGATAGCGTGCAATGTGAACGAACCGTGCGGGCGAGCCTTTCACCTCGCATGTCGGCGGCTGACATGCGCCTGCGTTATGCTCCGTAACCTTGCATAGGAGTCCATCACCATGGGCAGCATGAGCATTTGGCATTGGGTCATTGTCCTGGTTGTCGTGATCCTGCTTTTCGGGACCAAGAAACTGCCCGGCCTCGGCCAGGATCTGGGCAAGGCCATTCGAGGCTTCAAGAAATCGGTCACCGATGAAGAGGCGCCACGCCTCGAGGCCGACGACAAGACCACCACGGCCGAGAAATCGACCAGCAAAGACCGCGCCGACTGAGTCGCGGACGGAAGTCGACCATGTTCGACATCGGCTTTACCGAGCTGATGGTGCTCGGCGTGGTCGCACTGCTGGTGCTCGGCCCCGAGCGCCTGCCTGGGGCCGCGCGCACGCTGGGCAGTTTCGTGCGCAAGGCGCGCCAGAGCTGGGACAGCGTGCGCACCGAGTTCGAACGCCAGATCGCGGTCGAGGACGTCAAGCGCTCGGTACGCGCAGTGCGCGAATCGGTCGAAGGTCAGGGCGCTGTGCGCGGCACCTCGGCGGCCACCCCTGCGGACAAACCGGGCCTGGCAGCCACGCCCTCAGCCGCGCCCGCGCCGGGTGCGGCACCTGCAGCCGAGCAGGCGGCGCATGACTGAGCCGCCGCGCAAGCCCGAATCCGGCGAGCAGAGCGAGACCGGCCAGACCCTGCTGTCGCATCTGGTCGAACTGCGCAGTCGCCTGCTGCGCTCGATCGTGGTGGTCGTGGTGGTGTTCGTCGGATTGTTTCCGTTCGCCAACAGGCTTTACTCGTGGATGGCGCTGCCGCTGATGTCGCGCTTGCCGGAAGGCACCCAGATGGTGGCCATCGACGTGGTCACGCCGTTCCTGACCCCGCTCAAGCTGGCTTTTTTCGTGGCCATCTTCGTGGCCATGCCGTATCTGATCTACCAGGCGTGGGCGTTCGTCGCCCCGGGTCTGTACCGTCACGAAAAGCGCATGGCCTCGCCCCTGCTGGCCTCGGCGATCGTGCTGTTCTACGTCGGCTGCGCGTTCGCGTACTTCGTGGTGCTGCCGCTGGTTTTCGGGTTCCTCACTGCCACCGTGCCCGAGGGCGTGTCGATGATGACCGACATCGCCAAGTATCTCGATTTCGTCCTGCTGATGTTCCTGGTGTTCGGGGTCTGCTTCGAGATCCCGGTTGCCACGGTCATCCTGGTCATGCTTGGCGTGACCACGCCCGAGCAGCTGGCGGCCAGCCGCAGATACGTGATCCTCGGTGCGTTCGTGGTCGCCGCAATTGTCACGCCGCCGGATGCGCTGTCGCAGATCCTGCTTGCGGTACCGATGTGCATCCTGTTCGAGATCGGCCTGATCGCCGCGCGCGGCGTCGCGCGCCGGAAAGCCAAAGAGGACGCGGCAACGTCCGGCTGATTTCAGCCCGCCGGCGGCGGTGCCGGCGGTGGCGGTGGCGGACCATATGGCAGCACGATGTCGGTCGCAGTCGACGCGGGCCACATGTCGCGATAGGCGAGAAACACGCCGCCATTCGACACCGCAATCCAGCCGACGCCGAACGCGAACCAGGCCAGCAGCGCGACGAGCTGGCCGAGCAGCGGAATCCAGCCCACCAGCACCGTTGCCACCAGCAGTACAACGAGGGCGGCGACGAACATCAGGGTGAATACGATCAGGGCCGCGAAGTTGGACAGACTCGCGCTGAAGCTTTCCTTCATCGCGGTGAACGGCTCGATGCCATCGAGCATCACCCGCGGCACCGCGAACACCACCACGGACGCGGCCAGCAGCACCAGCAGCAGGCCCAGCAGCAGCGCTACCAGCAGGCCCGCGCCCAGCGATGCGAAACTTGCCGCATCGGCTGTCGAGGCCATGCCGCCGGCGAGCATTTGCAGCGCGGCGGCACCAACGAAAACGAAAATCGCGATCACCAGCAACAGGCCCGCCACCAGCGCCGGCAACCCGAGCAGCATCAGTGGCAGCAGGCGCCCGGGCTCCTGAAAGCCGCGGAACAGATGCTCGATCTGCGCGCCGCGGCCCTCGTGCTCCTCGCGCAGCGCGTACATGAAGCCACCGCCGAGCACCGGGGTGAGCGCGATCAGGGCCAGGCTGCCGATGACCGGCACCAGCGACATCACGGAGGTGCCGATCACGAACAGCAGGGCGATGACCAGCAGCGGTATCGGATTGTGCGCGATCAGATCGATCGCGCCACGGAACCACGCATAGCCGCGGGCGGCTTCGACCGATTGATGCGACATGCGGGCCTCGCTGCTACCGATGATGGGCACAGCATAGCTGCTGTCGGCCGCAAGCTCAGTGCTTGAGCTTGCCGATCGCGCGCTCGAGCCCGTCGAGGCTGAGCGGGAACATGCGCTCGCCCATCAGCTCGCGCAGGATGCCGATCGACGGCGTCCACTCCCAGTGCGCCTGCGGCACCGGGTTGAGCCACACGGCGCGCTGGTAGACGTTGAGCATCCGCGCGAGCCACACCGCGCCGGGCTCTTCGTTCATGTGCTCGACACTGCCGCCGGCGACCAGGATCTCGTGCGGGCTCATGCTGGCATCGCCCACGATCACCACCCGCCAGTCCGCGGGGTACTTGTGCAGCACTTCGGGCAGCGGCAGCCATTCGTTCCAGCGCCGCCGGTTGTCGCTCCACACCCGCTCGTAGAGGCAGTTGTGGAAGTAGAAGTGCTGCAGATGCCGAAACTGAGAACGCGCCGCGGAAAACAGCTCCTCGCACATGCGCACGTGCTCGTCCATCGAGCCGCCGATGTCCAGCAGCAGCAGGATCTTGATCGCGTTGCGGCGTTCGGGCTGGAAGTGCAGATCGAGCATTCCGCCGGCGCGCGCGGTGCCATCGATGGTCGCCTGCAAGTCGAGCGATTCCGCCGCCCCCTCGCGCGCGAAGCGACGCAGCTTGCGCAGCGCCAGCGCGATATTGCGCGTACCCAGCTGCACCTGGTCGTCGAGGTTGCGATACTCGCGTCGCTCCCACACCTTGACCGCGCGCTTCTCGCGCCCGTGCCCGCCGATGCGCACGCCCTCGGGGTTGTAGCCGGCATTGCCGAACGGCGAAGTGCCGGCCGTACCGATCCAGCGATTGCCGCCCGAGTGGCGGTCGCGCTGCTCGGCGAGGCGCTCATTGAGCGTGCGCAGCAGCGCCTCCCAGCCGCCAAGCGACTCGATCTGCGCTTTCTCCGCGTCGCTGAGCACAAGCTGCGCCTGCTGCCGCAACCAGTCATCGGGCAAGCTCGCAAACGCATCGCCGGTGGTCGCTTCGATGCCGCCGATCCATGCGCCGAACACGCGGTCGAACAGATCGAAGCGAGTTTCATCCTTGACCAGCACCATGCGGGCGAAGGCATGGAACTCATCGATCGAACCACGCGCGATTCCGGCGCGCAGTCCCGCCAGCAGCTGCAGGAATTCGCCCACACCTGGCCTGAGCCCGGCGCAGCGCAGGGCAGTGAGAAAACTGATCAACACGAGGATTTTGCGCTCCGTTAACGTGCCAAAGGTACATTCCTACGGTACTGTGCGTGGTTCACGTGCGCACGAATTCCAGCAAAGGGCATGGCCCTTGCGCCGTTGCCCGCTGCCACGCACCACTTGCCCTTGCCCGGAGATTTGCCATGCGTTTTCCCGTCGTTCTCGCCCTGACCATCGCACTGGCTGCTTGCGGCGGCGCGGCGCCGCCTGCGCAGACACCTGTCGGCGCGACGCCCGCCAAGCCGGTCGCGGCCACCGGTGCCCAGGTCACCGGCACCGTGGTGTCCGACCAGCCGGCGCTGCTCGGCGCCGGCGCCAGCCTGGTCACGCGGCTGCTGGATGTCACGCGGGTCGATGCCGAGCCGATCGTGGTTACCACCGGTAGCCAGCCGGTTACTGCGTTGCCGGCGGAGTTCGCGCTGGCCTATGACGACGACCAGCTGTCGTCGGATCGCGACTATGCGGTCGATGCGCGGGTGATGGAAGGCGTCACGGTGAAGTTCGTCTCGATCGGCCGGGTGCCGGTGCTGACCAAGGGCAAGCAATCGCGGGTCAACATCCAGCTCGCCCAGGCGATGACCAGCGCCCTCCGCGATCCGGCGGTCGAACTGCTGAAGGAATACACCGATCTCGAGCAGCGTCTTGGCGGACTGGAGCGTTTCGCCGACAGCCGCATCGTCGGACCGGAAGGCAAGGAAGTCGCGATCGGCTGGGATGGCTTTGCCGACGACAGCGGCGTGCGCATGGTCCGCGAGACGGTCAGCAATGGCGACGGCAGCGGTCGTTTCACGCGCAAGTTCGCGTGGAAGGACGGCAAGCTGTGGGTAGCCACCCGCGAGCGCGACGGCGTCAGCGTGCGCCTGGGCTGGGCCAGCGACGGCAGCCTGTTGATCAAGGAAAACAACGGCAGCGCCGACGAGGCGGCCGCCGCCGAGGCAGCCGACCTGTCGAAAGCCGCGAAAGAAGCCTACGCCATCGCCGCCGCGCGCAAGCCGAACTGATCGCAGGCAACCAACGGGTCCGCGGGTCGGACCCGCACCGGGCCTCGTGCGCGTGCGGTGCGCGCGGCGACTCAGCCGCCGCGGCGCGCGATGAAGGCCAGCTTCTCGAACAGCGCCACGTCGGCCTCGTTCTTCAGCAACGCCCCGTACAGCGGTGGAATCACCTTCTTCGCGTTCTTCTCGCGCAGGACCTCGGCGGTAATATCCTCGGCCAACAGCAGCTTGAGCCAGTCGAGCAGTTCCGAGGTGCTGGGTTTCTTCTTCAGGCCCGGCATCTCGCGCAGGGCGAGGAATGCGCTGAGCGCCTCGTGCAGCAGCTCGCGCTTGAGGCCCGGAAAATGCACCTCGATGATCGCCTTGAGCGTATCGGCATCCGGAAAGCGGATGTAGTGGAAGAAGCAGCGGCGCAGGAATGCGTCCGGCAGCTCCTTTTCGTTGTTGGAGGTGATCAGCACCACCGGTCGATGCCTGGCGCTGATCGTGCGGCGCGTTTCGTGCACGTGGAAATCCATGCGGTCGATCTCGCGCAGCAGATCGTTGGGAAACTCGATATCGGCCTTGTCGATCTCGTCGATCAGCAGGACCACCCGCTGCTCGCTGTCGAATGCCTCCCACAGCTTGCCCGGCACGATATAGTTGCCGATGTCGGCGACTTTCGGATCGCCGAGCTGCGAGTCGCGCAGGCGCGCGACCGCATCGTATTCGTACAGGCCGTGCTGCGCCTTGGTGGTGGACTTGATGTGCCATTCGACCAATGGCGCGTCCAGCGCGCGCGCGACTTCCTGCGCGAGCAGGGTCTTGCCGGTGCCCGGTTCGCCCTTGATCAGCAGCGGCCGCTCGAGCACGATCGCGGCGTTGACTGCCAGCCGCAGGTCGTCGGTGGCGACATAGCGATCGGTACCTTCGAAACGCATCGGTAGCTCCAGTCGGATCGTGTGGGAAATCAGTGCTTGCGCGCGCGGGCCAGTGCATCGGCCAGCGCGTTGTTGCCCGGTGGCGGTGCGCTGCCCGCGCGTGCGGCCGCGCGCGATGGCGGCGGATCGCGGCGCGGTACTCCGCGCTGCTGGCCGCGTGCCGGATCGTTGCCCGCAGCGCCAGGCGCATCGTCCAGGCGCATGGTCAGTGCGATGCGCTTTCGCGCCAGATCGACTTCAAGCACCTTGACCTTGACGATGTCGCCGGCCTTGACCACCTCGCGCGGATCGCGCACGAACTTGTGTGCGAGTGCCGAGACATGCACCAGACCGTCCTGGTGCACGCCGATATCGACGAACGCGCCGAAGGCGGCGACATTGGTGACACGACCTTCGAGCACCATGCCTTGGGCCAGGTCCTTGAGCTGTTCCACGCCTTCGGCATAGCTCGGGGTCACGAACTGCCCACGCGGGTCGCGGCCGGGCTTTTCCAGCTCGCGCAGGATGTCGCGCACGGTCGGCAGGCCGAAGCGCTCGTCGGTGTAGGCCTCAGGCTTGAGCCCGCGCAGGAACGCGCTGTCGCCCAACAGGCTGTGCAATGTGCGCCCGCTGCGCGCGGCTATCTGCTGGGCCACCGGATAGGCTTCCGGGTGCACCGCCGAGGCATCCAGCGGGTCGTCGCCCTGCGCGATGCGCAGGAAGCCGGCGGCCTGCTCGAAGGCCTTGTCACCCAGGCGCGGCACCTTGAGCAATTCGCGGCGGGTGCGGAACGGGCCGTGCTGGTCGCGATGACGGACCACGTTATCGGCCACTGCCGGACTCAGGCCCGCAACGCGCGCGAGCAGCGCGGCAGAGGCGGTATTGGCGTCCACGCCGACCGCGTTGACGCAGTCCTCGACCCGCGCATCGAGTGCGCGCGCGAGCTTCACCTGGTTCACATCGTGCTGATACTGGCCGACACCGATCGCCTTGGGCTCGATCTTGACCAGCTCCGCCAGCGGGTCCTGCAGGCGGCGCGCGATCGACACCGCGCCGCGCAGCGAGACGTCCATCTGCGGAAACTCCTTCGACGCCAGCTCGGATGCCGAATACACCGACGCGCCGGCTTCGCTGACCACCACTTTGGCGAACTTCAGGTCCGGATGCTTGCGCAGCAGCTCAGCGACCAGGCGCTCGCTCTCGCGCGAGCCGGTGCCATTGCCGATCGCGATCAGCTGCACGCCCAGCGTGCGGCATGCAGTAGCCAGCTGCGCGATCGAGCCATCCCACTGGTTCTGCGGCGCGTGCGGATAGATGGTGTGGGTGGCCAACACCTTGCCGGTCGCATCGACCACCGCCACCTTGCAGCCGGTGCGCATGCCAGGATCCAGACCCATCACGATCTTTGGCCCGGCCGGTGCGGCCAGCATCAGGTCCTTCAAGTTGTCGCCGAACACCCGGATCGCCTCGTCCTCGGCCGCTTCGCGCGCCTTGCCGTACAGATCGAGTGTCAGGTGCAGGTGCAGTTTGGCCCGCCAGGTGAGACGGCAGGTCTCCAGCAGCCATGGGTCCGCGGCGCGTCGGAGTGCCTGGATCCCGAACCGATGCGCGACGCGCGCCTCGCACAGCTGATGTCCGGCGAGCGCGGCAGGATCGGGCGGCTGGAGCGCGCCGGAGCCTGGCTTGGGGTCTGTTTGTATAGCCCCGCGCACGGCGACCGTTTCCGCCAATGGGGCAAGTTCCAGGTCCAGTACCCCTTCGTTGCGCGCGCGGAACAGCGCCAGCAGTCGATGCGAGGGAATCGTGCGCAACGATTCGCTGTGCGCGAAGTAGTCGCGGTATTTGGCGCCCTCGTCGTGTTTGCCGTCGATCACGCGTGCGCGGATCTGGCCGCGCGTCCACACCAGCTCACGCAGCTCGCCGACCAGGGCCGGGTCTTCGGCGAAGCGCTCCATCAGGATCGCGCGTGCGCCATCGAGCGCGGACTTCGCATCGGCCACGCCGCGGTCGGCCGCAACAAAGGCGAGCGCCTCGGTCTCGGGCGTGAGGCGCGGATCATCGAGCAGGCGATCGGCCAGCGGTTCCAGTCCTGCTTCGCGCGCGATCTGCGCCTTGGTCCGACGCTTGGGCTTGAACGGCAGGTACAGGTCTTCGAGGCGCGACTTGGTGTCGGCCTCGGCGAGCAGCGATTTCAGCTCGGCGGTCAGCTTGCCCTGCTCGCGGATCGATTCCAGCACCGCCGCACGACGCTGCTCGAGTTCACGCAGATACACCAGGCGCTCTTCCAGCAGGCGCAACTGGATGTCGTCGAGGCCTTCGGTGGCCTCCTTGCGGTAGCGGGCGATGAAGGGCACGGTGGCCCCGGAGTCGAGCAGCGCGACGGCGGCAGCGACCTGCTGCGGGCGCGCGCCGATGTCGGCAGCGATGCGGTGTTCGATCGGAGGCATTCGGATGCGGCGTCGAGGGAGGAAAGGCCGGCAGGTTCGCACCGGCAGCCTCGATTGTATGCGCCACGGCGTTGTACGGAAGTCTTGACGCAGGCCGGTTCACGACCCCGGTGGCGATTCGTCGCGCGCGCGCGCGGCCGCAGCGCGTTCGCGCAGTCGGCGATAGCGTGCGCCAAAGTGCGTGGCCTCCCACGCGCCAAGGCGCCAAGCCAGATCGACCACCACGCCGACCGCCAGTCCCACCACCAGCCCACCCAGCACCAGGCTGCCGAGCACATCGCCGGCGGCGCTGAGCACCTCGCCGCTGCGTACCAGTGCCAGCGCGGCTGACGGATCGTAGCCGCCCGATTCGCCGTCGAAAAAATGCAGCAGGTAGTGGCCTACCAGATAGGTGAAGCCGTACACCGGCACGATGGTGAACGGGTTGGTGATGAACTGCAGTGCGGCGCACACCGGCAGGTTGGCCCGCGCCAGCAGGCAGATGCCCAACGACAGCGGCAGCTGGATGCCGAACAGCGGCAGCACGGAGAGGATCGAGCCCAGGTAGATCGCGCGCAGCAGCGGCCCGCGTTTGAACGACCACAGGAACCAGCTGCGTCTGGCGGTCGCGGCGAACCACTTCAGGACCGGATAGCGGCTGATCGATGCGCGCCGCGGCAGCACCCGCAGCACGCGCTTGAGTCGGCGCATGCGCGATTGGTACTCGCGGCGGTGCTGTTCGAGTTCGCTGGGCACGATGGCTGCGGCTGCGCGGGTCAGCAGTCCCGCTGGCAGCGCATGCGGGAGGTCGCTGCTGCGATCACGCCGCGCGGCTGCCCAGCCGGCGCAGGTGCACCAGCAGCAGGGAAACCGCCGCCGGCGTCACCCCACTGATGCGGGCCGCCTGGCCCACCGTCTGCGGCCTGCTGCGCACCAGTTTCTGCGCGACTTCCGCCGACAGGCCGCGCACGGTGGCGTAGTCGAAATCGAGTGGAATCGGCAGACTTTCCTGCGCCCGATTGCGCGCGATCTCGTCGCGCTGCCGCTGCAGGTAGCCCGCATACTTGGCCTCCACCTCGACCTGGGCGGCGACCCCGGCATCGTCGACCCCCGGACCGATGCCGGGCACCTGCATGAGCTGCGCATAGTCCAGCTGCGGACGGCGCAGCAAGTCCAGCGCCGAGGTCTCGCGATTGATCTGGATCGCCAGCGCGTTGAGCACCTGCGCGCCGAGCGCATTGTTGGGCGCGGCCCACAGGCCACGCAGGCGCGCATCCTCGCGCGCGATCGCCTCGCGCCGTGCATCGAACTTCGCCCACTGCGCATCGCCGACGCAGCCGAGCCGGCGGCCGGCTTCGGTCAGGCGCAGGTCGGCGTTGTCCTCGCGCAGGTGCAGCCGGTACTCCGCGCGCGAGGTGAACATGCGGTACGGCTCGATGGTGCCGTTGGTGACCAGATCGTCGACCAGAACCCCGATGTAGGCCTCGTCGCGGCGCGGGCACCACGGCTCACGGCCGGTGGCGGCCAGCGCGGCATTCAGACCGGCCAACAGGCCCTGCGCGGCGGCTTCCTCATAGCCGGTGGTGCCGTTGATCTGGCCGGCGAAGTACAAACCCGGCACTGCGCGGGTCTGCAGCGTGTTGTGCAGTCCGCGCGGATCGAAGTAGTCGTACTCGATCGCGTAGCCGGGGCGCGTGATGTGCGCGTTCTCGAAGCCACGGATCGAGCGCACCAGCGCGACCTGCACGTCCAACGGCAGCGAGGTCGAGATGCCGTTGGGATAGATCTCGTGGGTGGAAAGACCCTCGGGCTCGATGAAGATCTGGTGCGAGTCCTTGTCCGCGAAACGCACCACCTTGTCTTCGATCGACGGGCAGTAACGCGGGCCGGCGCCCTCGATGGCACCGGTGAACATCGGCGAGCGATCCAGTGCACCGCGGATGATCTGATGGGTCTGCGCGCTGGTGTGGGTGATCCAGCACGACACCTGCCGCGGGTGGTCAGCGCTGCTGCCGGTGAACGAGAAAACCGGCCGCGGCGTATCGCCCGGCTGCTCGACCAGTTCGCGGTAGTTCACGCTGCGGCCATCGATGCGCGGCGGCGTGCCGGTCTTGAGCCGACCCTGGCCCAGCGGCAATTCGCGCAGGCGCAGCGCCAGGTTCTGCGCGGCCGGATCGCCGGCGCGCCCGCCCTGGTGATTGCGCAGCCCCACGTGGATCTGCCCGGCGAGGAAGGTGCCGGCAGTGAGCACGACGCTGCGTGCGCGGATCGCAAGTCCGGTCTGGGTCAGCACGCCGACCGCGCGACCGGACTCCAGCAGCAGGTCGTCGACGGCCTGCTGGAACACGCACAGCTGCGGTTGCGACTCGACCATGGCGCGGATCGCGGCGCGGTACAGCGCACGATCGGCTTGGCAGCGGGTCGCCCGCACGGCAGGGCCCTTGCTGGCGTTGAGCGTGCGCCAGTGGATTCCCGCGCGATCGGCCGCACGCCCCATTGCGCCGCCGAGTGCGTCGATCTCGCGCACCAGATGGCCCTTGCCGATGCCGCCGATGGCCGGATTGCAACTCATCTGGCCGATGGTCTCGACGCTGTGGGTCAGCAGCAGTGTGTGCGCGCCCAGGCGGGCGGCCGCCAGCGCGGCTTCAGTGCCGGCATGCCCACCGCCGACCACGATCACGTCCCAGGTACGGGCGAGGTCCATGCTGATTCCAGGTGATTGCGCAGGGGTCGAACGCGAGATTCTAGACGCAGGACACACGACTTGGCATGGCGACTGCATTTTCAGGCACGCACCGCACCGGGTCGACGTTGCGCGATCGGCCGACGGGCTGCACAGGGGCAGCCGTGGCGCCGGAGCGGGAAGCCCGAAACGGATTTGCCGGAGCTCAGGGAGGAGAGGCTGGCGCCCGGCGGTCTTGGAGGAACAGGGGGAATCCTTGAGGACCGTATGCCGGGCGCCAGTGGACCGAAGTTTGCGCCAGCCGGCCGCGTGGCGACCAGTGGCGAAGGTAATCCGCAACACCGGCAGCATGCCGTGACCGCAGTCGCGTTTCGGTCTGGCCCGGACTGCCCCGCACCGGCGGGTGCCGGTCAAATTGTGACGCAGTGGGTCATTTCGCGGCAGACCATGCATCCGGCCCCCGCGGAAAGACGTATTCCGATCGTTGGCATGCCAAGTGCACTGCAGTATTCGACCGCACCGAGATGGAGATTCCGATGAGCGCCATGACCTCGCAGTACACCAACGACCCTGTCTTCCTGCGCCACGACCTGATGATCGAAATCGGCCGCATCGACATGGCGCTCGACGAATTCCGCGACCGCGCCGCCGCGAACCAGGCGCTGGAGTCGCTGCAGAAGCGCCGCGCCACGCTCAACGATGCGCTGACCCGCCTCGCGGTCTGACTTTCCCGCTTACCCCAGGGGCGGTGCGCCGGCAGGCACGCCGCCCCTTTTTTTCGCCCGCATT
>Ga0136636_10000261_pt1 | contig 25049 bp, 27 predicted proteins | sample AntDrymUQ8522106_2_FD_104653 | JGI IMG/M metagenome (GOLD analysis project Ga0136636, IMG submission 104653) | Polar desert sand microbial communities from Dry Valleys, Antarctica - metaG UQ852 (21.06) | ecosystem: Environmental > Terrestrial > Soil > Desert | place: Antarctica: Dry Valley... | reverse complement strand
TTATCTTCTTGTATAATTTATCATCTGTTGGATAGGTTATATTTTTTTCCTGAACAGTCGTATCTAAACTTACTATTGCATTGTTATCGGGTGCATCATCATCGGTTTTATTTATGCGAATACTTTCTTTTAAAATCAGTTCTACTCCTGCTTCTCCAATCCGTTTTCTAAAAGCCGCCAGTTCGGTTGGTACACAGGGTGTTTTTGGTTGAAAGTTTTGCTCTCCACTGAGGTACTGATAATAGCAGTTTTCTGACCATTGCTCTACCACATTCTCATCACTTAGATTACGGATATATTTTAAAATTAAGAGCGAAACCATTAGTCGGATTGGCTTTGCGGGAGCTCCCATTTTTTGGCTATAATGGTCTTTAAAGGTATCGTCAAAAATTACCCAGTTTATAGAATTGGCTAGTAAATAAAGTGGATGCTTTTGATCAAGACTATCACCTAATCCGCCAAAAATATCTATTTGTGTAGTGTGTTTTGTGACTTTTAGCATACATAAATTTGCAAGCTTTTTAGGTAAAACTAAAATATCCTGCAATTATTTTATACCCATAGTGTGCTTAAGTTCAATGTGGATAAAAGTTATATACTTTTTGAGGGTCGACTAATTAATTTTTTTCATTTTAATACATAGCTATTGCTTGTAATCTTATTGGCGATAAAGCGGAAGTAATAAATTTTTGCCTGCCAATTGTTCCCTTTATTATAATTCTTTCTTTTGCTGAGAAGGTTGTTTCGCTATCCGTTACGTAATTGGCTTTCCATAAAAACGTATTTTTTGGTACTTTTATTATTTTAAGGTTGCCTTGTTCATCAGTACCCGCTTCCACCATTTTTAATTTTATTCTTAAAAATTCCAGTTTCATTTTGCCTAATGAACTTGATATTACTATAGGTGTTTGCTCGCAATTACTTATCAGATAAATAGAAATGTTACTTTGTTTAACCGTGTTATTTTCAACTGTATTGCCATTAGTATCTATAGAAGATTGATTAATACCAGAGGTTACAAAATATTGGTAAGCTTCTACGTGCTTTACTGCACATGGATTTTGCGCATGTAAACTTGTTGAATTAAATACAATTATTAATGTGATAGCAACGTTTTTCATTTTTTTGAAAAGCAAATTGAAGGGTAGCTTAATGTAGAAATGGTTAAAATAATTTATTTACTATTAATAAGTTTCAGGTCCTTGTAATTCAATTTCTTCTTTAATTATTATAAAAAAAGGCTTTGTACCTATCTTACCTGTAACTGTTATAGAAATATTTTTATCAGGAATAGGTTTACCATTTTTTTCAACAACATTTAATTTCCATAAATAATTTCCTTTTCCTGCTTTTAGCAGTATCCTTTTTTGGTCATTGCTTTTTGTAGCAGAAAAAGCTATTTCGGCAGCTGGCTGCACATCTGTTTTAACAACCGTTTTACCGTACAATACTGTATTAATAGTAGGTTTTGTTTTACAGTTTGTAATGAAGTATATAAATCTTTCTTTATTTACTCGGGCCGGTAATGGCGTGCCATGTTCGTTCACTCTTATTGTACCAGGCAGCGTTAGAATACTGTAGGCATAACCCTTCACCGCTTTACAATTTACCTGCGCCTGCAAGCCAGCTAAAAAAAATAACCCTAATAAAGTGAAATATAATTTTTTCATGTTGTAATTTAGACAAAAACTGCACCGTTATATAGTTCCTTTATTTCAAAAGGATTTTACAACAGTTCTGTAACATTTTCCAACCATACATTTTACTGAATGAGACCGACTATACAAAGCAAACTACCAAATGCAGGCGCTACTATATTTACCGTAATGAGTACCCTGGCTGTTGAGCACAATGCAATAAACCTAGGACAGGGTTTTCCAGATTTTTCCATGAATGAAAGGTTGCCTGAGCTTGTTACAAAAGCTATGGCAGATGGGCACAACCAGTATGTACACATGAATGGCTTGCCGCTTTTGCGGGAAATGATTGCAGCAAAAGTAAAAAATCTGTACAATAATGATGTGCACCCAATTGATGAAATTACCATTACGCCTGGTGCAACTTATGCATTGTACACCGCTCTTACAGCCATTTTACAACCCGGCGATGAAGTAGTAGTTTTTGAGCCTGCGTATGATTGCTACATTCCACAAATTGAATTAAGCGGTGCTGTTGCCGTTACCATTCCATTAACTGCCAACAGTTATAAAATTGACAAAGAGCTTACCAGAGCCAACATTAATTCAAAAACAAAAGCCATTATTATTAACTCGCCGCACAACCCAAGCGGAGCAGTGTTAGAGGAAGATGATATGGAGTTTTTACAGGAAATTACGGGCGGTACAGGCATATTTATCATAAGCGATGAAGTGTATGAACATCTAATTTTTGATAATAAAAAACATTTGTCTGTATTGCTTTATCCGGAACTGTATGAAAGAAGCTTTGTAACCTTTTCTTTTGGAAAAGTATTTAACTGCACCGGTTGGAAAACCGGTTATTGTATAGCACCACCCATGTTTACAAAAGAATTTAGAAAAGTGCACCAGTTTAATGCTTTCACCGTATTTGGACCGGTGCAATATGCGCTTGCTACTTTTTTACAAAAAGAAAATGAGTATTTACAACTTGGAGAAACACTTCAACAAAAGAGAGATTTTTTTAAACGCTTAATGGCTAAAACAAGGTTTGAACCTATACCGAGTTATGGCAGTTATTTTCAAATTTACAGTTACAAAAATATTAGCGAAGAAAAAGAATACGATATGGCAGTGAGGCTTGTAAAAGATTTTGGTGTGGCTACGATACCGGTAAGTTCATTTTATAAAAAAGCCGTCGAAAATAAAGTGCTGCGTTTTTGTTTTGCAAAAAAAGAAAGTACACTGGAAACAGCCGTTGGAAAATTAATAAATATTTAAATGTTGAAAATTTTAATTTGCTTTTTATTTTTATCATTCCTGTGTGGATGTACAGAAACAAAACAGGTATCTAATTTTAAGCAAACAGCATCCGTACACAAAACTGTAGCACTGTTACCATCTAATCCATTTTTTTTATTGAGTGATGAAGAAAGAAAAAAAATAGGGCAAGAAAATATAAATGAGTCTGAACAAAAATTATCATTTATTGTGCAGCAAAACATGAGTAAATGGTTTATGAAAAGCCAGATGAAGTATAAAGTATCTATTCAAGATATAAAAGTTACAAACAATTTACTTTTTCAGTCGGGCATGAACTTTATGCAATTTAAGCTTTTACCAAAAGACGAAATTGCTAAAAAGTTACATGTTGACATTGTCGTTTTTTGCAATGTGATTTTATCAAAAAAATACACAGATATTGAATATGAAATAGCATCTTTTGTTGGCTTACCACTAGGCAGTAATTTTAGAGTAGTGTTAGAAGCGGGTGTTGTTGACAAAACTTCTTCCAAAATTTTATGGCAAAAAAACTATATGCCCACTGGTAAAAACCATGAAGATATTTTTAGAATATTAGAACGTATGATAAAAACAGCAGCGGCAGATTTCCCATACAAAAAATAATTATTGAATGATGAAATATTTTTACTTGATTTTTTGCTTAGCTAACATTGCTTGCAAAAATGCTGCAAAACAAAATCCAAAGCCAACCGACAAAACGGCTATAAAGAGTGATTCAATTACAACTGAATTTACAAATGTTGATAGAGAAATATTTAATATTACTCCTTCAATTTTTAAAAAAGATTCTATTGCAATAACACTTTCAAAAGGAGTAAATTTTAAACTGGCAGTACCAACTGGTTATAAAATAAGTATAGCTGCTGAAGGGTTTAAGAGATTGCGTTTTATGGCAGTCAGTCCAGATGGGAAATTATTTTGCACGGATATGTATGATAAATCTGACAACAAAAAAGGAAGGGTATATATTTTTGATAAATGGAATGACAGTACAAAAAGTTTTGAACTTGCTTCTACATATTTAGACAGCTTGCACAATCCAAACCAAGTTGCCTTCCATAAGAATTTTATTTATGTAGCCGAAACCGAAAAACTTGTTCGATATATATACTCACCTGGAGATTTGCAACCAAAAGATAGTGGAGAAATAATAGCAACGTTTCCAGATTATGGCTTGAGTTATAAATATGGCGGCTGGCATCTTACTAGAAGTATTGTATTTCATAATAATAAATTGTATGTAAGTGTAGGGAGCAGTTGCAATGCGTGTTTGGAAAAAGAAGAACTACGTGCAACCATTACAGAAATGAACCCTGATGGGAGCGACAAAAAAATATATGCAAGAGGCTTAAGAAATTCTGTTGGTATAAAATGGATAGGAAATGAACTATGGGCTACAACAATGGGCAGAGATTTAATTGGACCAGATAAACCCGAAGAACAGTTTTTAAAAGTAGAAAATAATGGCTTTTATGGTTGGCCATTTTACTTTCAATACCAAAATAAAATATATGAAGATGTGCAATTTAAAGATTCTATGAAACCTGTTTATGTAAAAAAACCTATTGTTGGCTTTTCAGGTTTTAAAGCACACAGTGCTCCACTAGGCTTTGAATATTTAAAAGATTTTGATGATACTTATTTGCGCAACAGTGTATTGGTTTGTCTCCATGGTAGTACAACAGTTGGCAGGCAAAGAGGTAATTCAATTGTAAGGGTGGAAGGCGGAAATAAATATACAGAAATTATATCCGGTTTTCTTGTAGGTAAAACAGAGAAAAAAAGATATGGTCGCCCCTGTGATATTTTAATGAAAGATAAAAGCTCGTTTTATTTTACTGATGATACAAATGGAGTGCTGTACTATTTCTATAAATAAAAAGCACTTTCAATTAAGAAGGTGCTTTTATATGTATAGCATTTAAAAATTAATTGTTTCCTCCTGCATCGCCTTCTGGTTTTGCACCTGCATTAGGGTTTCGTGGACCTTGGTTTTGCTGTGGCCTGTTTCCCTGTGGTCTTGGTGGCTTGTTGTTATTATTTTGGTTTCTGTTTTGTGGCGGACGAGCTTCCCGGTTTTGTTGTGCTTGCCTGTTTTCCTGTTGTTGTTGCGGTGGTCGTTGGTTTTGTGGTTGACCTGCTCTAGGATTATTTGTTCTTTGTTGAGGCTGTTGTGTTCTTTGTGCCTCCGCAGTATTACCAGCCTGCTGGCGACCCCGTTGAGGTTGGTTTTGCTGTAAAGGTTTCTGCTGGTTTTGCTGTTGACTTTTTTCCTTATCCCTTCTCTTACGGGTAGTTTTTTCAAGGCTTTTTAAACTTATCTGGCCTACAATATCTGCATACTCCGGTTCTACTTCTTTTGGTTTTGCCGTTACAATTTCTGCGGCTTCCAACTCTTCGGGTTTTATACCATCTTTATTTTGTGCCCTTATTTTTTTAACAGTGTCCAGCGCCATTGGAATATGTGCAGCACTTCCGGGAACGCTGTACCACATCAAATTTTTAAAGATATCTTTCTTTACTAAAAATGCTCGGCCTTTTGCTGTTTCCAGCACATCTGCATCTGTCGGAAAAAATTGGAGCGCATCCATGTAAGTATCCAGTTCATAATTTAAACAGCATTTTAAACGACCACACTGGCCGCTTAGTTTTGTTTGATTGATACTTAAATTTTGATAACGGGCTGCATTTGTATTTACACTTTTAAAATCGGTAAGCCAGGTGGCGCAACAAAGTTCTCTGCCGCAAGAGCCAATACCGCCGACTTTCCCTGCTTCTTGCCGGGCACCTATCTGGCGCATTTCTACCTTTACTTTAAATTCGCCGGCATATAATTTTATGAGTTCTCTAAAATCGACTCTGTCATCGGCAATATAAAAGAAAGTAGCTTTTCTGCCATCAGCCTGCACTTCTACTTCCGCCATTTTAAGTTCTAAATTTAGCTGGCGAGCCATAGCACGGCTTCGTATCAGCACCTGTGCTTCTCTTGCTTTGCTTTCCTGCATTTTTGCAAGATCAGTTTCTGTTGCACGACGAAGTATCTTTTTTATATCAGGACTTTTTTCGTCGATATTATTTTTCTTCAATTGAAGACGTACCAATTCTCCGGTAAGATTTACCATTCCTACATCAAAACCATTTACACCTTCCAGTGAAATCATTTCGCCTTTTTCAAAATAATGAAGGGTGGTATTTTTAAAATAATCTTTGCGGCTGCCATTGTTAAAACTTACTTCAACAATTCTGCAACTGCTTTCTGGGTCTGCAAAAGGTAGGTTTGCAAGCCAATCGTGTACATTCATTCTGTTACAGGCGCCGGTGCTACAACTGCCTTTACTTTGGCAACCGCCGGGTGTTCCTGTTCCGCAACTTCCACAAGCCATAATATAAATATTTAAAAGCCCAAGCCCCACCTAGCCTCCCCAGAGGGGAGGGACTACCTTAGCGAAAAAGGACCGCAAGATATCAGTAATGTTTGGTGCTTTAATTATAAAAATTGTTCAATAGTTAGGTGCAGGTTTTTATTTATTATAATTTTATTGAAACCTTTAAATTATTGTTTAATAAAGAGATAAAAATGAAATGTGGTTCCTTCTTTCTTTTCCACAAAAAGAAAAAAAACAACAAATCAATATTGCCACCGAAGTTGCCAATTGGTACTTCTTTGCCGGGCTAACAAACAAATCATTTATAAAAACAGTTTACCTATTGTACCAAAATTAATGATTTGTTGCTAATAATATGGTATAACCTGATTGTGAGAGCATGAAAGAGCATTTTTGCGTTTGCATTGCGTTCAATATAATAAGCGGCTTTATCAAGTTCTTCTGCAATGGCTTCCTGCTGAGATATGTTGCAAATTTTATTTATACGTGCGGCAAAATCCACATAGGCACTGTCAGCATTTTCGTTTAACCCTTGTGGCGATACACTTAATCGTATAGCCTGCTCCAATAAATGAGTGAAATATTTTAGGAACTGTTTCTGCTTTTCACGCCCGAGTTTAGCAACTTCTTCAATCCATTTTACCTGCGCTACGGGCCCGGTTTTTAAAATACTGTTCAGCCAGTCTCTTAGTAAAACTTCCCAGTCGTCATCTGCATGTTGCAGTTGTTGCAGGGCTTCATGGTAATTTCCTTCTGCAGTGCCGGCAATTTGAAGAGCTTTTTGAGGCTCGATATTTTCTCTTTCCTGCAATGCAACCTGTATTTGCTCCGTTTGCAAAATCGGAATTTTTATTAGTTGTGTACGGCTTAAAATAGTTGGTAAAACGAGAGCATCATTTTCTGCTGCCAATATAAATAATGTATCTGGACGTGGCTCTTCTATCAGTTTTAATAATTTATTGCCGTTCTTACCAAGCATCTCGGGCATCCAGATAATTAGAATTTTAAAAGTGCTTTCAAAACTTTTTAAACTCATTTTATGGATGATATCGCCACATTCTTCGGAGGTAATATTGCCCTGTTTATTTTCAGCATGTATGCTCTGCAACCAGTCAAATAAATTGCCGTAAGGCGTGGCGTCTACAAACTTTCGCCATTCGGTAATATAATCAGTGCTTATTGGCTTGTCGCCGGACTTTCGTGGAATAACGGGATAGCAATAATGAATATCTGGATGTATCATTTTTGCCGCTTTTGTACAGGCCGAACAAACGCCACAGGCATCTTGAAAGTTAATCGTTAAATTGTTATTAGGAGTTTCTTGTGGTGCTGTGTCTTCGCCAAACATAGAAATTTCTGCAGGCGCTACTTTCTTTTTCTCCTTTTGCAAAGGATTTTTTTCGCAGGTAACATACTGTGCAAATGCAAGAGCCATCGGTAAACCTCCGCTGCCTTCTTTGCCCAAAAACAACAGCGCATGGCTAAGCCTGTTTTGCTGTATCATGTGGGTGAGCTGCGCTTTAAGATGGTGCTGGCCTATAACTTGGGAGAATTGCATGGGGTACGAAAAGATGAAAGATATGAGATGTTAGATAAAAGATGAAAGACAAAAGATGAAAGACAAAAGATCAAAGAATTAAGCAAATATTAATATCGCTTTCAGTTAATTAATCTTTTGTCTTATATCTTATGTCTACTCTATTCCTACAGTTTGCCCACTATCTCCTCACTCATCGGCGTTGTACCGCTATCAAATTTTGCAATGATGTGGCCGTTTTCATCCAGTAAAAATTTATTAAAATTCCATTTTATTTCTGCATCAAGTACACCGTTTTCTGCTTTGCTTGTTAGCCATTTGTAAATAGGTGCAGCATCATCTCCTTTTGCAGAAATTTTTTCTGCCATAGGGAAAGTAACGCCGAAATTTTTTTCGCAGAAAGTTTTAATTTCTGTGTTACTGCCAGGTTCTTGTCCACCAAAATTATTTGCAGGGAAGCCGATAATAACCAATTTGGTTTTATATTTCTCGTACAATGCTTCAAGGTCTTTGTATTGTGCTGTATAGCCACACTCTGAGGCTGTGTTTACAATTAGTATTTTTTTGCCTTTGTAATCTGCAAAGTTGATGGTGCTGCCATCCAATGCTTTTACAGAAAAAGAATGGATAGATTTTGCGGAATCTGAAACGGGGGTTGTGCTCATGTTTTCTTTATTTGAATTGTTTGTTTTTGCTTGTGCGCAACCTACTAAAAAAGCAGTGGCCATTATTAATCTAATCATGTATGTTTTATTAAGTTGAATTTTAAAATGAATTATTGTTTTTCATAAGCACCTATATCTGGCAGGCCAACATTCCTGTTATTATCATCTAAATCTTTTATTAAAACAGTTGCTACACCTTTATTGATGCCGGGTGCAGTTGCATTTTTTGTAACCCTGAAGTTATAAAACTGGCGTGCAACATCTACGCTGTCAAAAGATGGATCTATATTTTTTATTGATTGTGTAAATGTGATATTAGCAGGGTTGGTAGCTGCACGGTACAAACAACGATCTACATTTACTGTAAAACTGCCGCCCACTTTATTTGTTTGAATATCGTTATCTACAAAGCCCGCATCGCCATAAATGATACAATTGCGAAACGTTGCATTCAATGCAACCGTTTGATTTTCTGCATCAGCATCTGATAAAAACACCGCAGGTTTTTTATGCGTTACAAAATTATTGGAGTAAGCAGGTATGGTACAATGGGTAAGAGAATAGGTTCCCCCTTTCTCTATATGTACATTTCTTCCGCTGTTGCTAAAAAGACAATTTTCTGCTACAACATTTGTATTGCTGCAAAACAAAGCTACATCGTAAGCATTGTCAATAATAGATTGTTTCAATATTAATTTTGGATTAGCATTTACAGAAGGATTTAAAACAACCACCGCCTGGTATGCATTTTTAACTAATGTAAACTGGAGCAAATTGTCTTTACTTGTTGCTCTAAAATAAATACCCGGCCATGCCGCGGGAAATGCATTGTATGGATCATCCAATCTGTTTCCTGCAAAAATAACCGGTTGAGATTTTGTACCATTGCAAACCATTTTTCCATCTACCAAAATAGGCGCATCTGCATGGCAATAAATTTTGGTACCCGCATTTATAGTGAGTGAACCGGTGGTGGTAATTTGTAGGCCTCCCAAAATTACATAAGGCAATGTGTTGGTAAAAGTAATGTTGCCGGGTATAATTCCATTGCGTACGTAAATAGCATTTTGCCCAAATGCTTCCAGGTGTACAAACCTTGTAAGGCCATTATAATTTATAGAAATACTATCGCTTAAAATAAATGGAAGATTTGCCGTTGTTGGGTTTACGGTTACGGTTACAAAAACATAAATACTATCGTTGGCTGCAACTTCTACATTGCTTAACTCTGGCGCAGCTACACCATTTACATTCATTTTATAGGGTGAAGTTATACCGCCGCCAAGTTTAATTTTTGACAATAATATTTTTTGATCGTTGTTGTTTAAAATTTTAAACGATTTAGTAATAGAACCTGTGACTGTAAAAACGGTATCAAATTTTAAACTATCTACTGATGTACCCAAACGAGCATCTTTACTTGTTATAAAACTTTCTTTTTTGCATGACTCCAAAAAGAAAAGGCAGAATATGATGGAAACTAAAATGCTGGCTAAATTTTTCATTAAAACAAATCTACAATGAATTATTTACTTGCGGTAGTCAATGTTGCTATACTGATTTTAATACCTTCAATCGTAATTATTTTTTGCGCACAGGCTTCTAAAGTGGCGCCTGTAGTAATTACATCATCTACCAGTAAAACATGTTTGTTTATTAACTGTTCGGGGTACAATACTTTAAAACTTTCTGCTACGTTTTCCCATCGTTCTGTACGGTGCTTTTTGGTTTGTGTTTCAGTAAAATGAATACGTATTACATTCTTATCAAGCACAGGCACATTCATAACATCTGCCATACCATCACAAATTATCTTGGCTTGGTTAAATCCTCGCTTATATTCTTTTTCGGCATATAACGGTAAGGGAATTAAATAATCTATATTGTTAAAACGGTTGCTTTGCATCATTTTTTCTGCTACTACCTTGCTCAGATAAATTCCTATTTCTTTGTTGCCTTTATATTTAAAGTCGTGTATCAAAGTCTGCATCAATTCTCCTTTTGAAAAATAAAATCCTGCATGTGCAGCCACAGTTTTTAATCTTCCAAAAAAAATTCTTTCTATAGGATTGTTTGGGTATTTTTCAAATTCGGTATGCGGAAGCTCATGTATGCAATGCAGGCAAAGTAAATCGTTTTCCTTTAAAATATCAGTTCCGCAGCCTGTGCAGATGTGTGGATAAAACAGATGGGCGGCAGACTGGAACAAGGTTTTAAGGGAGAGCATGTCTGATAATTTAAAGTTAATCAAGGAGAGAAAAATTGCTAAGAGTTCGAAGGAGAAAAGGCGGAAAAAATGAGTGGTTACATGTTTCAAGTTTTTTTTATTTGTTACTTTAAATTTCCATCACATTTGCTTTTGTCCATTATTATTGTAAACCCGGTGTAAACCTTCCCGCATCATATCCACCTTAAATTTTATTAGCATTCCATATTTTAAATCCATTAATGAAAGATGGGTTCTTATTTGCTTAAAAAATACTGATGGTAGCGGGTTTACAGATTTTAATTCTATAAACAATCTATCTTCCAACAGTAAATCTAATTTAAATGTACCTTCTACTCTCAATTCTTCCCATGCTATCGGCATTAAAATCTGCCTTTCTACTTTGAATCCCATTTTGGTGAGCCCATAATATAATATCTCTTCGTACACCTTCTCGTAACAGTCCGGACCAATTTTATTGTGTATTTTAATGCAGATACCTATAACTATTTTGGTTAGCTGGTCAATTTGTATTTTTAAGTTGTTTATGCTAAAAATTCAAAAGAGAAAAAGAGATAGCATTATTTTTTAGCAATTGTTTTAAGAACATGCGAATATACCAAACGACGATTTTAATATGTTTTAAAAATCAAATGTAATTTCGGGTAATGTTTTGGGCTTGGATGTGTCTGAACATTCTTTATCGTTTTTTTCCTTTGCCTATGTTTTTTATTGACCTCTTAGCCTTTCTCCTTTGATTTCTTTTTCTCCTTCCTCCTAGCCCCTTAACCCTAATCCCCTCAAAACAAATACTGATAAACCTCCTCCACCTTACCAAGCGTAACCACTTCTATCCCAAATTTTAATTTTCCCAAACTCTTTGTATTGTATTTTGAGATTATAATTTTCTCGAAGCCAAGTTTTTCAGCCTCAGCAATGCGCTGTTCAATCCTATTTACGGCTCTAATTTCACCACTCAAGCCAACCTCGCCGGCAAAACAAACTTTTTGTGGCAGCGGCACATCTTCATAACTGCTTAATAATGCACACACAATAGCAAGATCTATACTTGGGTCCTCCACTTTTATGCCACCTGCAATATTAATAAATACATCTTTTACCCCAAAATGAAAGCCGCCACGCTTTTCCAATACCGCCAAAAGAAGTTGTAACCGCCTGAGGTCGAAGCCACTAACTGTTCTTTGCGGCGTTCCGTATACACTTTGTGTTACCAAAGCCTGTGTTTCTATCAAAAGTGGGCGCATTCCTTCAATGGTTGCTGCAATGGCAATTCCGCTTAATTCGTCTTCTTTTTGTGTAATTAAAATTTCCGATGGGTTTAAGACTGGCCGCATTCCTTCACCAGTCATCTCATAAATCCCCAGTTCCGATGTGCTGCCAAACCTATTTTTTAGCGTTCTCAAAATGCGATATGCATAGTGCCGATCACCCTCAAATTGCAAAACCGTATCAACCATATGCTCCAAAATTTTTGGTCCCGCAATGGTTCCATCTTTTGTAATATGTCCAATTAAAAAAACCGGTGTGTTGGTTTCTTTTGCATAACGTTGAAGTTCTGCTGCGCATTCTCTAATTTGAGAAATACTTCCAGGCGATGATTCTACAAAGGGTGATTGTAAAGTTTGAATTGAATCTACAATTACTAATTCTGGTTGTAATTTTTTTATCTCTTTAAAAATAGTTTGTGTGTTTGTTTCGGTAAGCAAATAAAAATTATCGCTTTGTGTACCTACTCTGTCTGCACGCATTTTTATTTGCTGCTCACTTTCTTCACCACTAATATAAAGCGTGCGCACATTTGTTAGTTGCAAACCAATTTGTAAAAACAAGGTTGATTTACCAATGCCTGGTTCACCAGCAACAAGTACAATACTTCCTGCTACAATTCCACCTCCAAGTACTCTGTTTAATTCTCCATCGCCACTTATAATTCTTTTTTCTTCGCCACTTACAACATCGTTTATTGAAATTGTTTTTAATCCCTTCATCCCGCTAAAGTCACGCCAGTCCTCTTTTACAGCCTTGTCATTCCCTTTTACTACCACTTCTTCTACATAAGTATTCCATTCATTACAGCTCGGACATTTTCCTACCCACTTCGCACTTTCCTGTCCACAATTCTGACAAAAAAATGTTGATTTTGTTTTACTCATAAAATAAAATTACGGAGAAGCTATGTACAAATTCGTTTTTGTTTGAGGGTTATTTTTTTTGTCCAAACAAAGAACCAGCTATGGTCATCATCGTTGTGTTATCTTAATCCCGAACATCGGGACTCACTTCAGGGTCATACCTTTTTTCATCATTTATTATGCAATATGTTAAATGCATCAACACAAACAAATTTAAATTTTGTAAATAAAAAATTATGGATGCTTTAATCAGCATGTTGAAACTGGGATAAATTTTTTATGAAAATCAGAAAAATAATAACTGTCATTTTGTTCTAAAAAAAGTTAGTATAAAATTTTTAACTCAACAAGCCGAAAAGAAATTATCTCCCAAAAAAATGTAAGAAAAAAAAGAAAGTATTTTTTTATAATTGAAAAAGAATAAAAAAATATGTAAGAAAAAATTGAAATTAAAAAAGATTAAAATGTAAAATTTCATTCACAAAAAAAAATGATTTAGAAAGTATTAAAAAGCAAAAGAGCCATCATTTCTGACAGCTCTCGTACTTACTAACCCATTAAATTCTACTGCTAAAGTACATAAAGCATCGAAAACAAAAAATTTATTTTATTGCCCAAAACAATTTATTATAAAATCGAATTAATAAAAAATTACAGTATTTACTTGACGTTGAGTTGGTTATAATGCAAATAAGGGAAATAAATTCCTATATTAATTTAATTTGATCTAAACATATAAAAAAATAATTTGGTTTATAATATAAACTACTCTACGTTTGTAAAAATATTTAGTAATGAAATATTGTATTACGCTTTTTTTAATAGTTGCCACTTTAGCAGGAAATGCACAGGTAACTATAAAAGGCAGATTGGTAGATACAAAGGGTAGTGCAATTGCGGGTGCTAGTATAGCGATAGACGATTCTTACGATGGCAGTACGACGGATTCTGCTGGTAATTATTCGTTCACTACTACAGAAATTGGCGAAAAAAACTTAAGTGCCACAATGTCAGGGTACGCATTATTTTATATAAAAATTTCCATTGCAAAAAATAACATCGTACAAAACATAGTTATAAAAGAACTAATAACAGAGTTAAATGCAGTTACCATTACAGCAGGGGCATTTGAAGCGAGTGATAAGAAAAAAGGTACGGTTCTTAGTTCGTTAGATGTTGTAACAACCGCAGGTAGCCAGGGAGATATAACCGGAGCACTTAAAACACTTCCTGGTACTCAACAGGTTGGCGAAGCAGAAGGATTATTTGTAAGAGGGGGCTCCGCTACAGAAAGTAAAATTTTTATTGATGGTAGTTTAGTAAATAATTTCTTTTATAGCAGTTTGCCGGGTTTGGCTACCCGTGGAAGATTTAACCCATTCTTATTTAAAGGAACGGTTTTTTCTACCGGTGGGTATTCAGCATTATACGGGCAGGCACTTTCTGCGGCACTTATTTTAGAAAGCGCAGACCTGCCCGAAAGAACAGAAGCTAATTTGAGTGTTTCTGTAATAGGTTTAGGCGCCGGAATTCAAAAACTAACCAAAAATAAAAAAGCCGCTTGGGGTGTTTCGTACGGCTATACCAACTTGGCGCTGGCATTTGCTGTAGTAAAGCAAAAAGTAGATTTTTTTAAGACACCCCTTTTTCACCAGGGAGACGCTAATTTTCGCATAAAAACAAAACGTGGAGGCTTTCTAAAATACTATGGATATTTAAGTTGGAATGAAACCGCCATTAGAAGTGCAGACATAGATTCAAACAAGTTAAAAAACGCATTTGAAATTGAGAATATAAACACATTTCAAAATATAAGCTGGAGAGAAAATATTGGTAAGGGCTGGAAAATAAATACAGCGTTAAGTTATAGCACCAATAAAGATGATATTATAAATGAACTGCAAAATCCCGATAATGCAAAACAACAATTTTTTTCGCCTGTGGGTTATGCAGCTAAAAACTTTTCTCTTGTATCTACAGCAAATTATGCACAGGCAAGATTTGTATTGGATAAAAGACTAGGAGGTATAAATGTAGTGCGCTTTGGATCTGATTATTTTTATAGTAGAGAAAAAACTACCTACACTTTATTTAATGGGAATAAATTTGATGATATAGTTATAGATAATATTTATGCAGCTTTTGCAGAAACCGATTTATACATAACAAAAGACCTTGCGTTAAAAGCGGGGAGTAGATTGGAGCATTCTACCATAATGAATAAATGGAACATTGCACCACGAGCATCGCTGGCATATAAGTTTAAAAATAATAGCCAGATGAGTTTCGCCTATGGTATTTTTTACCAAAAACCCGAGCGAAAATACCTTCCATCTACTAATTCAAATTTAAATTATTCATCAGCGGCTCATTATATACTACAATACCAACGAACCTTAAAAGATAGAATATTTAGAACAGAAATTTTTTATAAACAATATAACGATCTTTTTAAAACAGCCGTTAATAACAATGGGAGAGAAGTAGCTGCAAATAATAACGGAAGTGGTTTTGCAAAAGGCCTGGAAATTTTTTGGAGAGATAAAAAGTCAATTAAGAATTTAGATTATTGGATTTCCTACTCTTATTTAGATACAAAGAGAAATTATTTAAACTTCCCAGGTTCTATTATGCCATCATTTGCGGCTACCCATACAGCATCGCTGGTAACAAAAAAGTTTGTAACAAAATGGAAAACCGGTTTTAATATGAGTTACAATTTTGCCACCGGCAGACCTTACTATAACCTTGGTTATGATAATTTGCAAGCTAAATATATTATAAAGGAACAAGGCAAAACTATAAACTACAATAGCTTAAGTTTTAGCATGAATTACTTACCCAATATTGGTAAAACAAATAAAAAATCATTTATTGTTTGGGTATTATCTGTAACAAATGTGCTTGGGCAGGAGCAGATCTTTAATTACAATTTTTCATCGCTCAACAATAATAAAGTTGCAGTAATTCCTCCAGCAAAAAGGTTTTTATACATAGGTTGCTTTTTAAGTTTCGGAATAGATAGAACGCAGGATGCTATTAATAATAATTTGTAAACAGAAATGACGACAGACAACAGATGACGGGCCACAGCAAAACATTAAAAATTTAAAATTTAAAAAAATGACAAACGAACAACTCCCTCAAAACGAAAAAGATGCTGCCCTTTGGGAAATAGCAAAGAAGCGGGCAAATTTTAAAAAATCATTTGTAACCTATGCTATCATAAATATTTTTTTATGGTGTATTTGGTTTTTTAACGGCAGTTTTATCAGATGGAGTAATGATAATTGGCCTTGGCCTTTATGGGTTACATTAGGTTGGGGCGTAGGAATTGCGTTTCAATATAGAGATGCTTATTTAGCACCAAAATTAAACGCTGTGCAAAAGGAATACGACAAACTAAAACAAAATAATTAAACATAAAAACAACCAACATGAAAAAAATAATTTTATTCTTCATCATCAGTATTTTTTCTTTAGCCACCATGGCCCAAAATGAAAAATATGTAAATGCTATGAAAAAAAATATTACCCAGCTAGATTCTGCATTTGCAAAAACAGAAACATTTCTTGGTCTTGCCAATACATTTGAAAGAATTGGCTTGGCAGAAAAAGCTGAATGGCTTCCTTATTATTATGCCGCCTATTGCAGGATTAATTATGCCCTTATGCAGGCAGATCCCTCCGGTAATGATCCTATTGCCGATAAAGCAACTGAATTAGTAAACAGAGCAGATTCACTTCAACCAAATAACTCAGAAATAAGTTGTATAAAGAGCATGATTGCAAGTGCACAAATGTTGGTGAATCCACAACAGCGTTTTATGCAATATGGTAAAATATCTCAAAAAGCAATGGCAATAGCTATGCAGCAAGATCCTTCAAATCCACGCCCATACATGCTTAAAGGCCAAAGTTTAAAGTACACGCCTGAGCAGTTTGGCGGTGGTTGTAACAAAGCTGTGGTAGAATTAACCACAGCACAGGAAAAATTTAATGCATTTAAACCTACATCAGATATTAGTCCAAACTGGGGAAAATCATATACTGAAACGCTAATGAAAGAATGCAGCGAAACTAAATAACTTTTAGATATGGAACAATCAATGAACAAACAACATAGTTTGGCTTTAATAGAAGAAATGATTAATAAAGCCAAGAATAATTTTAGTGAATCTGGTACGCTCTTTTTACTTTGGGGGTTTGTAATATTGGTATGTAGTGTTACACAATTTATTGGTAGTTTTTTTTTAAAATATGAAAATGCTTCTACTATTTGGATGCTCACTTGGCTTGCAAGTATTTTCCAAATATTTTATTTGCGGAGGCAACATAAGATAAAAAAGGTAAGGACTTATACAGATGATATTTTAAAATACATGTGGATCACTTTTATAGTATGTTTTGTATTGCTTGTCTTCATTTTAATTTTTCAAAGATCTTATGTCAGTATCATACCGGCAATATTAGTTGTTTACGGTATTCCTACATTTTTAAGCGGCATTATTTTGAAATTTAAATCACTCGTAATTGGTGGATTGTGTTGTTGGATATTAGCAGCATTATGTGTTTTTACTGGCTGGGATTATCAACAGTTATACATTGCGGCAGCCGGCATACTGGCTTGGATTATTCCTGGATTTAATTTGAGAAAAAAGTTTATAAAAGAAAACAAAATGGTAGGAGCACTTTAATTATTTAAAATAATATGAACATGACAGAAACGGATAATTTTTCCGAAAAAGAGAGCCTCAAGCTTATTGATGAAATGATAGGCAAAGCAAAAGAAAGCTATGTAACTAAAGGAATAGCATCAATTGTTTGGGGCTCTTTAATAACTTTTTGCGGCTTGGCAAATTGGGTAGAAGTACATTACCATAAAAACTTTGGTGATGTATGGCTCCTCACACTGATAGCTTTAATACCACAGATTTATTTTTCCATAAAAGAAAAGAAAAGGAAAAGTTTTATTTCGCACAACGAAATAACCATCAACTACGTTTGGATAGCGTTTACCTTTTCAATGTTTATCACTTCCTTTTACTTTTCACATTTCAGGTTGGGAAATGTATCGCCACTTATTATGATGCTGTTTGCCATTCCTACTTTTATCATTGGCGGAATGACAAGGTTTAGGCCAATGGTTTTTGGCGGTGTTTTTTGCTTTGCAGCAAGCGTTACTTCAATGTTTACTACAGTAGAAATAGATTTGCTATTAATGGCAACATGTGGCATGGTTGCTTGGCTAATACCAGGCTTAATTAAATGGGGTAAATATAAAAAAGGAAAGTCTGCCAATGTTTAAAGAACTCGATCCCATATTACATTCACAACTACGGCTGGCAGTAGTGAGCTTACTCATTAGCGTAAAAGAAGCAGAGTTTACTTTTTTAAAAGAAAAAACAAATGCTACTGCCGGCAATATTAGTGTACAGATAAATAAATTGAAAGATGCCGGTTATGTAGAGGTAACAAAACAGTTTAAAGATAATTATCCTCAAACACTTTGTAAAATAACACAAAAGGGAGTGTTGGCTTTTGAAGAGTACGTAAACGCCCTCCGCAGTTATATGCCTGATACTTAGCAGAAAAAAGTGCCGCTCTTTAGGGTAGCGGCACTTGGGTAAATTCATAGAAAAAACAAATACTATGAATCTTTATATAAAAATTATTCGAAAATCATCAGTTTGGTAGATAACGTTTTCTTATTTATTAAAATATTTACTGTATATAATCCTTCTCTTAAACTCAGAGCATCAGCCAATGGAATAATATTTTCTCCTTTATTTATGCTGGCTTTAAATGTTTTTACGACCAATCCTTTTTCATTTAGTACGTAAACAATAGCTTCTGCATTTTTCTTAGCACAAGTAGAGGTAAATCTCAACTCTATTGATGACGTTATTGCATTTGTACCAACTTTAATTTCATCAAATGGAAAAGCAAAAGCTGTTACAAAAATTAAAAAAGTAAAAATGGATGTAAATAAAACTTTCATTGTGTGCTATTAATAAAATTTAATAGGCTAATCACAGAGTTTTTTGGAGTTAATATCAAACTATAAGAATAAGTTCAGTACTTTTTCTATTCTTAAAGTGTAAAGATAATGTTATGTTTTTAATAACGAAGTATATTTATTGGTTTATTTTCTAATCTAGTTTTCTTTACTGCTTATTGTAAAGTAATTTTGCCGCCATGAATTTGATGCTGGATGTAAAAGACTTAAATAAAAACTTTGAAGATTTTGAAGCTGTTAAAAACCTCTCATTTACAGTAAACGAAGGCGATGTTTATGGTTTTCTTGGGCAAAATGGCGCAGGTAAATCTACAACGCTCCGCATGCTGCTAAAGTTGATAAAACCCACCTCTGGAAAAATATCTTTTTCTGGAAAAAATATTGCAAACGACAATAATGAAATGCTTAGGCAAACCGGTGCCATCATTGAGAGACCAGATATGTATAAGTTTCTTTCAGCTTATGATAATGTAAACATCTTTGCAAAATTGAGTGGCATAAAACCTACCCGCAAACTTATTATGGACCAGTTGGAAATGGTTGGCCTTGCAGATAGATTCGACAGCAAAGCCAAAACCTACAGCCAGGGAATGAAACAACGTCTTGGTATAGCAATAGCCCTCATTCATGCGCCTAAGCTTATTATTTTAGATGAACCAACAAATGGTTTAGACCCTCAGGGTATAGCCGATATGAGAAATCTGATTTTAAGACTTAGCAGGGAAATGGGCAAAACAGTAATAGTTTCATCACACTTGCTCAGCGAAATTGAAGTGATAGCAAACAGGATGATCATAATACATAAAGGACAAAAAATTGTAGAGGGAAATGTATCAGCTTTGTTAGACCCTGCGGACACAGTTGTGGAAATAAATACCACTGATAACAACGCAGCATTTTTACAATTGCAAAATACATCTTGGCAAAGCCATCTTCAAAAAACCAATAAAACACTTAGATTAAAAATGAATAAAGCTGATGTGCCTAAAATTTTACAAACTTTAATCGGTATGCAGGTAGAAATACTTTCTGTGCAGCCACGTCATTCACTAGAAGAATATTTTTTATCATTAACCAACAACGATACACATGTGGAGCCTTTTACAAATTGAGTTATACAAAATATCTAAAAGGCCAAGAACGTATATTGCATTTTTAGCCATCGCCGGCATTGTTCTTATTATCCAGGCTGCATTTAAGGCAGACCCGGGTTACCTTAATATTTTATTACAAAACGTGGGTGATACTTTTGAAGTAGATAAAGGAAAAGTAATTAATGGTTACTTTATGTGCTATATGATTTTGAACACGCTCTTAATACAGGTTCCAATATTAATAGCATTGGTAGCAGGAGATGCAATAAGTGGAGAAGCCAATATGGGAACACTAAGATTGCTGCTCACAAAGCCTATTAGCCGCATCAAAATCATAGGGGTTAAATTTTTGGCGTCTATCATTTACACCGTTGCTTTATTAATTTTTATGGCATTACTCGCTTTGTTTTTAAGCATGGCTATTTTTGGGGTAGATGATTTACTGGTTTTTAGAGCAAAAGGCGATGAGTCTCAAATTCTACAGATAACCAAGGATGATATAATGTGGCGTTACTTTGCAGCATTTGCCTATGCAGCTGTTGCACTCACGGTTATTGCGGCGCTGGCGTTGTTCCTTTCTGTATTTGCAGAAAATTCTATTGGCCCAATTGTAGCTACCGTGTGTATTGTAATTGTATGTACCATTATTTCCAACTTAAATATTCCAATAATTGATAAAAATATTAGGCCATGGCTTTTTACATCTTACCTGGTAGGCTGGAAAGGTTTTTTTTATATTGCTATAGATGAAGAGAATGTGCCCATAAAGGGAAGCATGGAAAACTGGCCTGCCATTAGAAACAGTTTGTTTATTTTATTAGCGCATATAGCTGTATTGTTTGGTGGAGCCGTATGGTTTTTTAAGCGCAAAGATATTCTTACTTAGGAAAAGATTTTGGCTTTAATAATTTAAAAAAATTCTAAATTATGAGTCACGGGGCTCCTCTCCTTTGGAGAAGCGGGGGTGAGGTTTTAGTCCGGCAAAGGAATAGCAATGTTCGGCTTCAGTGGCAAATGTATTTTGTTGTTGTTTTCTTTTTGGGGGAAAGAAAAAAGGAACCACATTTCAACTTCAGTTAAATGTTAAGCATTAGTTATGCAATATAAAACCTCACCTAAATCCTTTCCAAAGGAGAGGACTCTAGCCCCTGAAAATTTGAAGGGTTTTAAATTATTAGAGAGTGGCTCCTCTCCTTTGAAAGGGGGGTGAGGTTTTATCTGTGGAAAGGGAACAACATTCAACATAAAAATTTGTGTATTTATTGGCATAAAAATTTTAAATTAATTTTCGAATATTCTTTAACAATTCAAAACAATCATGAACAAACTAACCTTAATAATCCTGCTTTTTTGTAGCATAAGTGCATCTGCGCAGCAAGATATAAATTTACTTTTAGCCAAGGCGAAAGCAACCATTGAATCTGTTAACGATTACAAAGCCACCGGCCGCATGAAAACAAATGTGGCATTTTTAAAAGTACCCGTTGCCACCGTAAGTGTATATTTTAAAAAACCTAATAAGCTGAAAGTTAAAAGCGAGAAAGGTATTTCATTCATACCAAAAGGTGCCGTAAGTATAAACCTTACCAACCTTACCGGTACCAATAAGTTCACAGTTATAGATGCGGGTGCCGATAAAATAAACGGACAATCTGTAAGGGTAGCTAAGCTTTTACCGGAAGATGATAACAGCGATGTTGTTCTTAGTACTGTTTATATAGACGAGGCAACAAGCCTTATAAAAAAAGCAAAAACTACTACTAAAGATAATGGTACTTACGAGTTAGAAATGACGTATGGTAAGTATGCCGCTTTTGGACTGCCCGATAAAATTATTTTTTCTTTTAATGCAAAAGATTACAAATTACCAAAGGGTATAACGTTCGATTTTGACGATGGCGCCACACCAACACCTACCGATAAACTAAAAGGTAAAAAAGGCAGGGCTGAAATAACTTTTAGTAATTATATAGTTAATAAAGGGGTGGATGATGCATTGTTCAAATAAGATATTAAATGCTTGCTATAAAAACTTGTTTTTTCAAATCACTTTCTAAAATTCCCTTTAACTCACCAACATTTATCTCCCCAATTTTATAGAAATAATTAGTTGCGTCAACATTCTCCTGAACATTATTTAAAATAATTTTATTTAGTGCATCTCTATCACTACTGCTGATAAAAACTTTTATCTCAACATCGTTTGTAAATACAGGTTTATCCTGCTGGTGCATTTTTTTATTGTCGTAAGCATAACCATAAGAAAGTGCTGAAATATCTGATAAAACTGCTGCTCCCGTTGGATGGCTGCCTGCACCACGTCCCATAAAAAACTGCTCGCCTGAAATAAGGCCTTCTACCAACACGCCATTAAATTCGTTGTCAACTTTTGAAAGATGATTTTCTGTCGTTACAAATTTTGGAAGAATATAAGCAGCTAACTTTTCAGCGGGCAGCTTATTTATAGTTGGAACCAATTTAATACTGAACCCATTTTCTTTTGCAAACAAAATATCATTTGGCTGTAAAGTAGTAATGCCAAAACGAAACAAATCTTCATTTTTTAAAATAACACCAAACGCATGCAAAGCAACAATAATCGTTTTATACATTGCATCAAATCCTTCTACATCGTTTGTGGGGTCTGTTTCTGCAAAACCTTTTTCCTGCGCATTTTTTAAAGCCTCGCTGTAAGAAATACCTTCGTTTATAGTTTTGGTAAGAATGTAATTTGTAGTTCCATTAAAAATGCCCGAAACACGATCCAGCTCTTCGTTATCAAAATATTCCTCGAGTGTTCTAATGATTGGGATACTGCCACATGCACTCGCTTCATACAACAAAGAAACGTTGTGTTCATTTTTTAAGGAGATAAGTTCCTCCATATGTAGACCAAGCATTTTCTTATTGGCGGTTACAACATGTTTGCCTTTTTTTATGGCAGCGCTCACAATACTAAATGCTTCATCTGCATCATCTATCAATTCAACCACTACATTAATATCATCATCTTCTAAAATATCATTCTTATCGAAGGAAAAGTATTTTGCATCAAGGGATCGTTCTTTGTTTTTATTTTTTACTACAATTTTTTTAATGGTCGTTGTAAAGCCTGTGCTGTTCTCTATGGCAAAATATAATCCTTGTCCTACACATCCAAAACCAAAAATTCCAATATTTAATTGTTGCATCAGTTGCTGTTGATAAAGTTTAAAATCAATTTATTTATTTTTTCACCTTCTGTTAAAAAACCATCATGCCCATAAGGTGATTCAATCAATTCTATTTTGGCATTTGCAATATTTTCAAACAGAAAAATTTGCTCCTGCACAGGAAATAACACATCTGTTGTAATACCAATCACCAATGTTTTGGCTTTTATTTTTGAAAGAGCGGCAACGGTACTTTCTCTGCCCCTGCCCACATCATGGCTATCCATTGCACTACTTAATAAGTGGTAGCAATTAGCATCAAAACGTAGAGCAAGTTTTTCACCTTGGTGGCGCTGGTACGATGATGCACCATAATTTCCGGGAGCATCTGTAGCTCTTGCAGTGCGACTGTACATTTCATAGTTTCTATAACTCAGCATGGCAATTGCTCTTGCAACTTCCAGCCCATCTTTACCACATTCGATAGCCATGCGTTGAGCTTCGTTAAAGGCAATGCCCCATGCAGAATGTTTTGCATTGGTAGCCAGCAATACTAAATGCTTAAAACTGGCGGGTTCCTGTATAGCCCACTCCATAGCTATTTGCCCGCCCATAGAGCCACCCATCATTAAAAAAATCTCATCTATCTGCAGGTGGTTTTTTAGTTCGATCTGCGATGCGGTAATATCTCTAACCGTTATTACAGGGAAAGTTTTTTCATATTTTTTATTGGTTCCATTTTTTAAACTTACGGGCGATGTGCTGCCGTAGCATGAGCCTAAATTGTTGGCACAAACAATAAAATATTTACGGGGATCAAGTAAGTTATGCTGTCCAAAAATATTTGCCCACCAGTCTGCCACATCGCTGTTTGCTGTAAGTGCATGGCATACCCACATAACGGGTGTTATTCCTTTTTTATATTCGCCATATGTGTGGTAAGCGACAGTTAAACCTTCCAGTTGCTTTCCATTTTCCAACGTAAATACTTTTTCTTTATTAGTGAATGAATACATAACTACAGTATTGCTGGTTGCTTGTTTTTAAGGTTCACAGATATAGGTGTTGCATTACTTAAATTATCATTTACCGGACACCTCTCTTCCACTTCTTTTAATAAAATATTTAATTGCGCATCATCAGCCGGGGACTCCAGTTCAATATTTACGACAATATTTTTAAAACCTGCTCTTTCTATTTTATCAAATCCTAAAAACTTTGCAGGATTTAAATTGCCCGTTATATTTATTTTTAAGTTTGTTATTTCTATAGCCAATTGTTTTGCAACCAGGTTTACCACCACATTTAAACAACCGGCATACCCTGCAAGAATAAATTCTACGGGGTTTGCCGCCGCATCTTCACCGCCAAGGGTTTCGGGTTCATCTACCGTTAGCGTAAACTGGCGGGCAGCACCTTCATATTTAGTTGCCGTAATACTTTTCCCATTTATCGTGAATTGTAAATCACTCATTTTTTTTATTTTTATTTTTATGATTATTTTGCTTTAACTATTTTACCGTTTAAATCACCGTATGATTCATGCTTCTCACTATTTTTGATGTTTTCATGACAGAGCAGCTTATTTACTCGCTTGTAAAGCCTGTTCTATATCAGCAATAATATCGTCAATATGCTCTAACCCTGTTGATATGCGAACCATGCCCGGTGTAACACCACTGCGCTTTTGCTCTTCTTCACTTAACTGTTCGTGAGTAGTGGAAGCCGGATGTATAGCAAGGGTTTTTGAATCGCCCACATTTGCAACATGGCTAACCAACTGTAATGCATTTATAAATTTAGCTGCTGCATCTTTGCCACCTTTTATTTCGATGTTCAACATGCCACCTGCTCCATTTTTTAAATACTTTTTTGCTAACTCATAATATTTACTT
>Ga0136636_10000255_pt1 | contig 25274 bp, 18 predicted proteins | sample AntDrymUQ8522106_2_FD_104653 | JGI IMG/M metagenome (GOLD analysis project Ga0136636, IMG submission 104653) | Polar desert sand microbial communities from Dry Valleys, Antarctica - metaG UQ852 (21.06) | ecosystem: Environmental > Terrestrial > Soil > Desert | place: Antarctica: Dry Valley... | reverse complement strand
TTTTACAAGTGGATACTCTTTACCATCTTCCCATTTAACGGATTCCTTTGTATTTACAGTCGAACGTGTGATAAACGAAAAATCGTTCGATATATCTTTAAAAACTACAAGGCGGTATTCCTTTGGGTGAATGTCTTTTCTCATGATGCTTTCAGCTTTATTTTCAGGGCTGCAAAATTATACATTTTTTCCTCACAAACAAATAATCAGAACAATTTCTTCAACATTATTTTGTTAGTATGTTTTTCCTGATACATTATTCCAGATTAAGCAGGAACTTAATGGTGTCAATTCCATCGGCGTAATCACCCAAGCCCGGGCTCTGAGTACCTCCCATCGGAACTGTTTTTGCTCCTGTAAATATATCTGTAGCAATGCATTGGATAAGTTCATCATCCTGTGTCAATTTTTCTTTCAGCATTTCGACATTTTCGTAAAACTGGTAGAAAAGAACCGGGATAGGGGAGAAGTACTGCTCCGATTCTGTTAAAATAAAAACATCATTGTCAAGATGCGGAGTTTTATTAAGCAGGTAAATGGAGCGGTGATAGCTGTGATTGTTCATGTATTTAAAATGATCATTCAGGTTCATTTCATAAGGTTCTATAGCAGAATAGAGCCTTTTGGGGTCAAATCCAACAGGGATAAAAACTTTGGAAACATTGCGGCAACCGAGACCGAAATATGAGCAAATATCTGAACCCAGTTTCCTGAGCGATTCTTCACTTTCATTGCCTGACAATACTGCAACTCCATTCCGGTTTTTCCGAATGATATGAGGATATTTCGAAAAATAGTATTCGAAATATCGCGCTGTATTATTGCTCCCGGTCGCAATTATGGCATCGAAATCCTTAATAGTATTCACTGTGAACTCAATCATTGGCTTGAAAGATGGCTCAATCGTACAAAGCACATCGGCCAGAGCTGGCAGCAATAGCTTGTCGTCCGACGAAAGTTTTCCGATGAAATTATTGCCTGACATTAGAACGCACAAAAAATCATGAAAGCCAACCATTGGGATATTGCCGGCCATAATTACTGCAACCTTCTTTGGATCAGTATTTTGAATGCCGATTTTATATTCATTGATCCAGTTTGCGATCGAATCTTCTATTAAAGTTTCTTTCCATGCCTTCAGAGCAAAAGCTATTGTGACCGGCGTAAACCAGGCATTCTGCTGATTGGCAGTCTGCAACGATTCATACAATCCGGGATATTGATCTTTAAAATCTGTATCTGCCGAAGCATAGCTCTCTGCAGCATGGCCCATAATTCTTCCAAGTTCAGCGAATGCTGATATACGTAAATCGAGTGCCGGTGATTGGATCATACTTTTTAGGGATTTCAAACGTTTCAAAATGTATTACCGGCGAAATTACCTGTTAAAATCATACTTTTGTCATTTACTCATAATTTATTGAAGGATACCGAAATGAAAATCACCATTCTGTCTATTTCCCTTTTACTTTTTCTAATTACAAGCGGAGCTTTAGCTCAGCCAGTTGAAAATAATTCAGGAATCCAGGATTCATTAAGTAAATTAAGCTCGCTTATCTGGAAACAAAAATCGGATTCCGGCAGTCTGAAGGCCAATGAAGTTTTTTATATGAAATTTCAATCTGTTCTTAAGTCCAAATCGTCGTTCGACTTTCCTCTTGATTCAATCCTGGGAATTACCAGGGTGGCATCGGATGATGTAAAGGTGCGTGTTTATACCTGGAATGTACCTTTAAGCGGAGGAACAAACAAATATTTCGGTTTTATTCAATTCCTACAGGATAGTGTGGTATTGGTTCCCTTACGCTCGGTTGGAAATGATCCATCTGATTTCGAAACCGGGCAGTTAGCCTCTCAGAATTGGTACGGAGCCATTTATTACAAAATGATTGAGGTGAAGATCGGTTCGCAAAAAGCCTATACTTTATTAGGCTGGGACGGTTACACTCCGAATTCAAACCGGAAACTTATTGAAATTCTGACTATTGATAAAACCGGGAATATTGTATTTGGATTGCCTGTTTTTAAAACTGACCAAGGTATTAAAAGTCGTATCATAAAGGAATATGCCGAAAAAGCCAATATGCTTTTGCGATATGATTATCAGGCAATTTTGGTTAAAAAGGGAAAGAAGATTAAAAAAGAAAACGCCTGGCTTATTGTGATGGACCGGCTTATACCCATGGATAGTTCCATGAAAGGAATGCTGAAATATTATGTTGCATCGGGCGAAATTTATGATGGTTATATTTTCAGGGACGGGTATTGGGTTTTGGTTGAAGATATTGAAGTCCTAAACAGGGCAGCGCTGACAAAATAGGCTAATACCTATTGAAAGCCATGCAGGCTGAAAATCAGGTTCCGATAGATTCATTCAGCTTAATAATAATGGCTAATCCGGATAATCACTGCCGGAATCAGATAACTATATTTTTGCATATAAGACAATTTTCATATAGAAAAACCAAAATTATATTCTTATTTTTTATTTGCCCGACCGGTAATAATTTTATAGTTTTGCACTAATCTAACATCATTCGGAAAGTGATGTGTAAATTGAAAGCATTTCTTATAAATTGCAGTAAACCAATATATTAATATAACACCTAAACGAAATGAAAAAACACAACTTTAATGCCGGGCCATCAATTCTTCCACGAATTGCTATTGAAAATACCGCAAAGGCTATTCTTGATCTGAATGGCATAGGAATGTCGCTGCTCGAAATTTCACACCGTAGCAAAGAATTCCAGGCTGTAATGGACGAAGCTGTTGCTTTGTTCAAGGAAGTGCTCAACATTCCCGAAGGCTATCAGGTACTGTTTCTTGGCGGAGGAGCCAGTTTGCAGTTCTGTATGGTTCCTTTCAATTTAATGAAAAAGAAAGCTGCCTACCTCGAAACCGGCGTTTGGGCCAAGAAAGCAATTAAAGAAGCAAAATTATTCGGAGAAGTTGCTGTTATAGGTTCCTCATCTGATAAAAACTTCAATTATATCCCTTCAGGTTGGGAAATTCCTGTTGATGCCGATTATTTTCACATTACAACCAACAATACAATTTATGGTACCGAAATCAGGGAAGATTTCAACAGTCCCGTTCCTTTGGTTGCTGATATGTCGAGCGATATTCTGAGTCGTCCGATCGATGTTTCAAAATATGCCATGATTTATGGCGGTGCACAGAAAAATGCAGGTACTGCAGGTGTTACTTTTGTTATTATCCGCGAGGATATACTTGGAAAAGTGGAGCGTGCAATCCCATCTATGCTTGATTACCGTATCCATATTAAAGAAGGATCAATGTTTAACACACCTCCATGCGTAAGTATATTCACATTAAAGGAAACTTTGAAATGGGTGAAGGAAATGGGTGGTGTTGAAAAAATGGAAGAATTGGACATTGCAAAAGCCAACCTTTTATACGATGCTATCGATAACAGTACAATGTTTGAAGGTACAGCTGTTAAAAGCGCCCGTTCACTCATGAATATCTGTTTTGTAATGAAAGAGCAATACAAGGACAAGGAAGATGCCTTTATGGAATTTGCCAAAACACAGGGTATGATTGGAATTAAAGGGCATCGCTCAGTTGGTGGTTTCAGGGCTTCAACTTACAATGCGTTGCCGGTTGAAAGTGTTCAGGCACTTATCGATTGTATGAGAGAATTTGAAAAGGCCAACAGCTAATCCGTGCTTTAAGTATTCCTATTAATCAAATCTGGATAAAATGAAAAAAATACTTGTTGCCACGGAGAAGCCATTTGCAAAAGTAGCTGTAGATGGTATAAAAAAGATAGTTGAAGAAGCTGGTTTTAAAATGGCTCTGCTTGAGAATTATTCACAAAAAGCAGAACTCCTCAAAGCTGCAGCCGATGCTGATGCCATTATTATCAGGAGCGATATAATTGACAATGATGTTATTGACGCTGCAAAAAAGTTGAAAATTGTAGTCAGGGCAGGAGCAGGCTATGATAATATCGACATTGCATCAGCCAAAGCAAAAGACGTGGTTGCCATGAATACACCCGGCCAGAATGCAAATGCTGTAGCCGAATTGGCAGTTGGTATGATGGTGTTTGCAGCCCGCAATAACTTTAACGGATCATCAGGGACTGAATTAAAAGGGAAAAAGCTTGGTTTGCATGCTTTTGGTCATGTCGGAAAAGCAGTAGCATCGATTGCTCACGGATTCGGAATGGAGATTTATGCCTTCGACCCGTTTGTCGACAAGAAAATTTTTGAAGCTGAAGGAATTCATTATCTGGATAAGGTTGAAGAATTGTATAAAACCTGTCAGTATGTTTCTTTGCATATGCCGGCAAATGCACAGACAAAGAAATCAATAAACTTCAACCTGCTTTCACTTATGCCTAAAGGGGCGACCCTCATAAATACCGCCCGTAAAGAAGTAATAGATGAAGAAGGATTGCTTCAGATGTTTGCTGAAAGAGTTGATTTTAAATATGTATCGGATGTTGAACCTGACTGTAAAGGACTGATAGCTGAGAAATTTTCGGGTAGATTTTACTTTACACCCAAAAAAATAGGTGCTCAGACAGCCGAAGCGAACAACAATGCCGGGTTGGCAGCAGCCAGGCAAATCGTGAATTTTTTCACTAAAAATGATACAACATTTCAGGTTAATAAATAGGACATCTGATTAATAACGATATTTATTGTGTAAACTGGGAAAGTTGTTTAAAAGAGATTTCTTTTTTTATTGTCAATTAGCAAAAAAAAATATCTGCAAATTGAAAAAAGAGTAAGTCGCTTAAAACAACTTTCTTGTTTTTATGTTTCTATCGTTGTATATTAGCTGAAAATTTCAAAAATTGTGAAGATATTATATACACAATAGCATATTTTCAAAACCAAAAACCACATACTAATGGAAACTGAACTTGACAAAACTGCTACATTTTTTCGTTTCGAGGATTTACGTATTTACCTTAAAGCTCTTGATTATATAGATTGGGTGTATAAAAAAGTAAATAAATTTCCTGAAACCGGCTCAATCTCACTGGCTTCACATTTTTACAATTCTGCTCAGGCTATTGCTTTGCATATTGCTGAAGGATCGGCACGCAACAAAGCTCAGTTTATTCATTATCTGAAAATGGCTAAAAGTTCTGTGCGCGAATGTGTTGTTCATAGCGCTATGGCTTCGAAGCAAAAATTTTTCACTAATGAGGATCTTGATGACTCACGCAACCAGTTAATGGAAATGACTAAAATGCTCGGGGCGCTGATCGGATCGCTCCAGCGTTCAGCCGGCATCGTTGACAGCGATGATGATTGATATTTAACAAACTCTTTCCGGTTTTATTCTTCTACAATTACAATGGCTTTAATGTCCATTGTAGTTTTTTTTGTTTTTCTGTTGTATCATTCAAATCTATTACTGAATTTTGTACACTTATAGTATACATGAAATTCAATTGAATCTAATTCACAACCCATGGCAATTCTTAAAGCATTTAAGGGTTTACGCCCTCCTGTCGAAATTGTAAAACAATTAGCATCAAGACCTTATGATGTTTTAAACTCAGAGGAAGCCCGTATCGAGGCGAAAGATAATCCGTATTCGTTACTTCATGTCACAAAAGCTGAAATTGACCTTCCCAAAGGAATTGATGTGCATGGAAAAGAAGTGTATGATAAAGTAGTTGAAAATTTCACGGCTTTCAAAAATAATAAGTGGCTTGTGCAGGATCAGGATGAAAAATTGTACATATATGCCCAGACCATGAATGGCCGAACTCAATATGGAATTGTTGGTTGCACCAGTATTGAGGACTATTTCAACAATAAGATTAAAAAACATGAACTGACACGGAAAGATAAAGAGGAAGACCGGATGATACATGTTCGTATTACAGATGCCAATGTAGAGCCAGTCTTCTTTTCATATCCTGCCAATAAAGGAATTGATGAAATCGTGTTAAAAATAGTAACCAATAATAAGCCTGTTTATGATTTTGTGACCGACGAAGGATTCGGTCATCATTTCTGGATCATTGATGACAAGGCAACAATTGCCAGAATTATTGAGATATTCGCCAAAGAAATTCCCAGCCTTTATGTTGCCGACGGCCATCACAGGACTGCTGCAGCTGCGCTTGTTGGCGAAGAGAAACGTAAGAATAATACTAATCATAACGGTACCGAAGAGTATAATTTCTTTATGTCGGTTCTTTTCCCCGATAACCAGCTTAAAATTATTGATTATAACCGTGTTGTTAAAGATTTGAATAATCTGAGCAGCCAGGAATTATTGAATAAGCTTGGTGATGTTTTTATAGTTGAGAATAAGGGCAATGAGATTTATACTCCTTCAGCTTTACACAATTTTGCGATGTATCTTGATGGGGTATGGTATTCGCTAACTGCCAGAGAAGGAACATACAATGATCACGATCCTATTGGAGTACTTGATGTAACAATACTTTCGTCACTTGTTCTTGATCAAATTCTTGACATAAAGGACCTTCGTACTTCAACCCGTGTTGATTTTGTGGGCGGTATCCGTGGGCTTGGAGAACTTAAAAAACGCGTGGATAGCGGAGATATGAAAGCTGCTTTTGCACTTTTCCCTGTGTCGATGAAACAACTTATTGACATTGCTGATTCAGGTAATATTATGCCACCAAAAACAACCTGGTTCGAGCCTAAACTAAGAAGCGGCCTTGTAGTGCACCTCCTAGATTAGAATTTTGAAGCGCCCGAAATATATTTTAGCCCTGATTCTGAAGATACTTGTTTAGTATTGGAATCAGGGTTTCTGTTTTAATGGGTTTAGGAATAAAGTCAACAAATCCAGCTGTCAGACTTTTTTCGCGTTCATGAGGCAAAGCAAAAGCGGTATAACTCATCACAGGAATATCAGGTCTGATCTCCAGTATTTCTTTTAAGGCCTCATACCCGGTTTTTATTGGTAATTGAATATCCATCAGGATAAGGTTAATATCAGGCTCTGAACGCACAATATCTATTGCTATTTGACCGTTTGCCGCATGTAGTAATCTTACTTCGCTCCGTTTCAGCAAAGCCTCCATCAGCAGGTAATTCTGCATCATGTCTTCTGCAATAAGAATGGTTTTGCCTTTCCAGTTTATGTTTTGCCAGTCAGTTTTTACATCCTTTGGCGTTTGACGTTGACTAAACGGTTTGTATGGGATTGAAAAATAGAATAAGGAGCCTTTGCCCGGGTTCGACTCTATTCCAATTGTACCACCTAATAAGTCAACCAGGTTTTTCGAAATAGCCAATCCTAACCCGGTTCCCCCATATTTCCGGGTTGTGCTGGGATCAAGTTGGCTGAACCGTTGAAATAAAAGTTTCTGTTTGCTGCGGAGTATGCCTATACCGCTGTCTTTTACATAAAACGACACCGTATCATCCTGAAGCGTGTATCCAAAATCAATACTGCCAAATTCAGTAAATTTCAGAGCGTTACTAAGCAAATTGGTTAAAATTTGCTGTAACCTCATGGGATCGGTCATCGCAATCAATTTACTCTTATTTTCGGGCAAAATCAGGTTCAGGCTTATTCCATTCTTCCCCGAAACATTCTTCAATTCTTCGAAAGTACCCAGTAAATCAGTCAGTAAATGGTTTATATCACATCCTGATTCTGACACTTTCAGTTGTCCGGCCTCTATTTTTGCAATGTCAATAATATCATTGATTAATGCCATTAATGACTGACCGGAGTTCTTAATTTTTGAAATGAAGTCAATTTTATCTTCCGGTGTCAGGTCATCTTCACCAAGCAAGTCCGAAAAACCAATAATTGCATTCATCGGGGTCCTTATTTCGTGACTCATGTTTGCCAGGAAAGCCGTTTTTAACCGGTCTGATTCCTCTGCTTTTTCTTTCGCCAGTATTAGCCTCTGACGGGTTTCTTCCATTTCGGTAATATCGCGGCTTATACCTATTATACCCAATAAGTTATTATCCGAATCGAAATATGGCGTTTTTAGAGTATAAAAAAGGTATTTCTGACCTGCGGTGTATTCAATCCAGTTAGTGCTCCTTTCAGGCTCTAATGTCTGAATGATAGACTTGTCCGATTTAAGATATCCGGAGGCTTCTGTTTTTCTGAAAAGATCATATTCCGATAGCCCGATAATTTCTTCGGATGATTTATTGATGTATTTTTCAAATGCCTTGTTGCAGCCCATGAATTTACTGTCTGTATCTTTAAAGAATATAAGGTCAGGAATGGCATCAATCATATACCTGAGGCGTGATTTTTCAGCTGAAAGCACTGACTTCATCCGTTCTCTTTCATAAATCATCTGATTCGCAGCCTGTGCCAAAGTATCGAATTCGGCAAAAGCCAGTTTGTTCGAATCAATAATTTGCATTCCTTGGGCCGCTCTTTTGAAAAAGTGCAGAAACTGCAATATGCTTGATTTAGCTTTTAATGCGAAATAACGCATTGTTAAGTAAGCTAAAATGCAAAGTATGATAAGGAAAACAAAAAATCGAATTAAATTATTGAGGATATCATTCCAAAGCTCAGCATTCAATTCTTTAATGACGGGTTCAATATCACTTGCAAAAAAACCTGTCCCTATTATCCATTCCCAATCATTGATTCCCGAAAAGTATGATGTTTTTTCACTACGGTCCATGTCAGGGCGATTTCGCCAGAAATATGTACTATAGCCACCTTCTCTTTGTTTGGCATATTCAAGACCTTTTTCAAATACTTCCTTCCAGTTATTCTCCTGAGTGTTTTCAATTTTGATCGGTGGAGTCTGTCTTCTGCCTTTCGAGAGTAATGCAAAACCATTATATGTATTAATAAATATGTACTCTTTGTTTGTGAACTTTACTTTACGGAGGCTGTCAAGTGCAACTTCCTGTAAAATCTTTGTCTTTTGGTCCGGTTGAAAAGTTATTCCGATTTTTATGCCGTTGATCCTGCTGTTTTTAATAAATAAATAGGGTCTGTGTGGTTTTTTTTTCTCATAGGATTTTCGTATTAAAGAATCTGAAAATTTAAAATCTTCAAAATTATATGATTTTCGTAACATTTTTGATGCACTATTTCCTTCTTCATATTTAGAGAGGAATTCAGGATAAATTACCTCCTTCTTATCATTTATTATGAAAACTTTAGCAACTGATCCTGTATTCAATTCATCCAGTGAATATGTAAGTTCTTCGGGAATTGAGCCGGTATTTTTGAATTTTTCTTTTTCACAGCTGCCTAGTATGATTTCAGTTGCATTAATCCTGTTATTCAGAAGCTGAATTGTATATTCCTCAGGATGAGACTTAATCCAGCTTATATAATCTTTTACTAACAGCACTCTTGATTTTAATTCATTCCGCTGCTTTTCGGGAAATTCGGTCTTTAATTTTTCAACTTGCTGTAAGTATTTATAAACTTGTAACCAGGTATAATAAGCAATTATAGTACTGAGTCCGATTAAAAAGAAAACTATAGGATAAATATATAATATCCTGATAAGGCTTTGTTTTTTCTGCATCTGCCCCTTGCCTCTGAAAATAGCTTTAAATTTTATCATTCAGTTATTCCTGCTATGCACAATGAAGAATTGACTTTTAAATTAAGTAGTAAACAATCAATTATGATTGTGGTGATGGAAAGATTATCTTAAATCATTCGGTGATTGATCCTTCGTTTTTGTCCTTATATACGGTTCTGTTTCAAAAGTACCTCTTTCTATTCATAAAGTTATCCACATATTAATCCATATTTTATTAAAAGGTAATACGTGTTTTTATAAAAAAAATGAATTTATTTGAAATTATTTATTCAAAATATGTTAAAGTGCACACATTCAGAAACATACATTTAAAATTTAAATTGCAGCAGTAATATTTATTTTCATGATAAACAAAAATGACTTTACACAACTAAGTTTCTGATGCCAATCTGAATAATTAGATTTGTGGTTTTTTAAATATAAATGATATTCATTTTGCGAATTTTAATGAATTCATGTAGGTTTGCAGCTCATAAAAATTAAACAATGACATCCTTCGATCGCTTAAATGAAATCAGAGCTAAACTTGCTGCTGATATTAAAATAGTTGCTGTGTCAAAAACCAAACCAGCAGAAATGATTGAAGAACTTTATGAAAGGTCAGGACATAGAACTTTCGGAGAAAACAGGGTTCAGGAACTCGATGCAAAACACTCTTTATTGTCGGCTGATATTGACTGGCATCTTATTGGGCATTTGCAAACTAATAAGATAAGGTATATTGCAGCTTATGTCGGTTTAATTCAAAGTGTTGACAGTTTCAGATTATTGACAGAAATAAACAAAGAAGCTATTAAATATGACCGGATTATTCCATGCCTTCTTCAGTTTCATATCGCCCGTGAGGAAGCAAAATATGGTTTCTCAATTGATGAGGCATATCAGATGATGGATGATAATTCGTTTCAGGGGTTATCAAATATTTCGGTTAGCGGAGTAATGGGAATTGCAACATATACTACTGATATTCAGCAAATAAGAACAGAGTTTAAAACACTGTATGCTTATTTTGCTGATCTCAAATCAAAGTATTTTAATCAAAAGCCTGACTTTAAAGATGTATCGATGGGAATGACTGACGATTACCAGATCGCTGCCCAGGAAGGAAGTACTATTGTACGGATTGGATCGGGTATTTTTGGTGCCAGATGAATTTTGAAATTCAAGTTGATATGGATAATATTCTTCCCGTTTTTATGGTTTTGTTATTGCCAACCCAACAGATTAAATCCGAAATAAACCAATGCAGCTATCCCCATTGATACCGGGATAGTCAAAATCCAAGCATAAAGCAGATTTATAGTTACGCCCCAACGGACAGCTGTTACCCTTTTTGTTAATCCAGTTCCCATAATTGCCCCCGTAATTGTATGAGTAGTACTCACAGGTATACCAAATGCATCAGTACCGAATAAAAGTAGTGCTCCTGCAGTTTCAGCAGCTACTCCCTCAAAAGGGGTGAGTTTAGTTATTTTGGTGCCCATGGTTTTTACTATTCTCCAACCTCCTGACAAAGTTCCTATACCTATAGCAGTATAACAACCAAATACTACCCAATGCGGGATTGCATGAATTTTGCCATTTACCAAAGTTATCTGAGCCCATTCAGGAATTGCAGCAGGATCAACACCGTGAAAATATACCATTAAGGTTGCCGCAATGATACCCATTACTTTCTGAGCATCATTTCCACCATGCCCAAGGCTGAATAGCGCGGATGATAATAATTGAAGTTGTTTAAAGTACTTATCAAGGATATGAGGATTTCCTTTTCTCAAAAGATTCAACAAAAGAACGGAAATAAAATAGGATAATATCATTCCCAGTATAGGTGCAAGGAATATAAAAGCGGCTATCTTTATGATCTTTTCCGAATGAACAACTCCCCATCCGGCATGGGCAATTGCAGCACCTGCAAAGCCACCAACTAGCGTATGGGACGAGCTGGACGGTATGCCTAAATACCATGTTAATAAATTCCATAAAATAGCTGCAATAATGCCCGCAAGAATTACATGCAGGGTTATAGCATTGGTATCGACAACTTTAGCAATTGTATCTGCTATTTTCAGTTCAAAAATTGCATAAGCCAGGAAATTAAAAAAAGCGGCCCATAAAACAGCCTGAAAAGGGGTCAATACTTTGGTTGACACAATTGTAGCGATTGAATTTGCCGCATCGTGAAAACCATTGATAAAATCAAACAGAAAGGCAAGTGAGATTATGAGAATAAGTAATGTTAAGTTCATCTGCATTGGATTAATCGGTACGAATTTTCTGATTATATGAAAGCAGCCAAGGAAATAAGAAAATTTACCCTTTATAGCTATTCGCTAAAAGTTATTTTTTTATTCCATTAACTAAATTCCATTATCCCATTTTAACAGCTAATGTCGAAAATACATTAGCAACATCATCACATTTATCAATGGCTTTTTCAAGGGCTGTAAGAATATCGCGTTTTTTGATGAGGTCTATTGCATTGATTTCATACTCAAAAAGATTCGCCAGGTACGACTGGTAAATATCATCAACCTGGCTTTCCATATCACTGATTTTTTCACATGATGCTGCAAAATCCTTAAAGTCATTTACGTTTTTGACGCTTCTCAGAACGAACTGAATTTCCTTATTAGCAGAGTGTATAATGTCAGCAATCAGTACAAATTCTTCAGGAAATACAGATAATTTGTAAAAATGGATTCTCTTCGAAGCGGCATTAATATAATCAACAACACCATCCATTTTACTCACCAGTTCATGTATATCTTCACGGTCGAAAGGTGTAATGAAAGTTCCGTTTAATTCATCCATCAGTTTTCGGGTAAGATCGTCGCCAACATGCTCAGCATCTTTAATTGCTTTCATGTAATCTTGTCTTTTATTCAGATCAGATTCCCGTATCAGTTTGATTAATAACTCTGAAGCCAATACCAGGTTATCAGCAGCTTCGTTAAAGAGCGGGAAAAACTTGCGGTCCTTGGGAACCAGAAAACCAAAGATTTTGTCGAGTTTCATTATACTTGTGAAATTAGTGAATTGAAAAATTTTACCCGGCGAAATTAAATATTTATTATCATTATATTAATAAAGAATTAAATAATTAAATAATTATAGATAGGGTATAAAAACTAATAAAGATATTTTTTCAGAAATTTACTGTTTCAAACAAGTACAGCTTCATTGGTTTTCTGAAGTATTGCATTATAGTTGATTAATGTATAATTGAAATTATTTATTTCTTAAAATATATCTTTCAGATAAAAAATGTATCTTTATTGAAAATTTGATTGGTTTTGGAACGGCTTGTACTTTCTTGGGAAATATTAATAAATTGTTGCAAAAACAGGACAGTTGTACTAAAATGAGAAAATAGGGATAACCTTATAATTATGTCATACTACTGTTAAACATGGAATTATGACTTATGGTACATTTATTGCTTTTGCGCAGCAATAACTTGTTTCCAAAGGAAACTGGTATTTGGAGGTTAGTTAGATTTATTCTGTTTAATGACAGATTACATAAATCCAAGTTATGGGGAAATAACAATATATAAGCATATTACGCGATTGCGGAAGAAATAAAATAATGCATCATTTTTTGTCAGGATTGATCAATACACGCACACACATACTAATGCAATTAAATAAATAACTGTTTACAACAATCTATGAATGGAATAAACACTTCCTTCAGTATGGCGTTATAGAGTGTTATCTATTTATAATATATTAAATTTTAAGTGATGCAATCTTTTTGATTGTTTTTTTTGAAAAATCAAATTTATTGAAAGAATTTATATTATTTTCGATTACTATTTGTTTATGTGGGGATTAATTATTGAAAACACAAATCCGTATCAGTACATTTTTGATGTGACTGAAGGGGCGAAGCTATACAAATTATATCTATTCAGAATCTTATTAAATCATATTGCCTAAATAGCAGTATCATTAAATTGAATGAATAAACTTTAGTTTTTATCATTACAGAAGTTACCAAAAGGATTATTGTTTCTGAACCATAAATGATAATAACTGTTGAACTCAATAGCAAATGCTATTACACATTCATATCAAACTTGTTAAATAAGTCGGTTATTAAGAAATTACCCTTGAATTAATAATCATTATTCAAAAAAAACATAACATGATAAATATCAAAAAAAACCTTTCCATTGTCCTTACAGGAATCATATTAAGTTTTCTGTCAGGTTGTGTATCACAGAAGGAAGTGGAATACATGCAAAGAACCGATAGAACTCCCAAATCATTTGATGAAGCAGAAGTTCCGGATTATCGGTTAAAGCCTAATGACGAATTGTATATTAAAGTTAATAGCTTAGATGATCCTACGTCTAATATATTTTCAACAGCTACTGGTCAACAGTCCTCCAATACTGAAAACATTTCTCCTTTCGGGGCATCGCTAATTTCTTATACCATTAACAAAGAAGGCTATCTACAGCTTCCGATAGTTGGCAATATTTTTGTTAAAGATAGAACATTGTCAGAGGTAAGCATAATACTCACTGATTCTCTTAGTCACATATTAAGTCAGCCAATTGTAAAGGTAAAACTTGTAAATCGATATGTTTCAGTATTAGGTTATGTTAGAACCCCCGGACACTTCCCTTATTCCCAGGAGAAACTATCAATCTATGATGCATTAGGTCTGGCTGGAGATGTGACAATATTTGCCAATCGAAAGGATGTTACACTTACAAGGAATGAGAATGGAAAGAATCTCTTGATTAAATTAGATCTCACTAAGCCAGAAATACTTGCATCTAGTTATTATTATATTCGGCCGAATGATATGATTTATGTTAAACCGCTCAAAAAGAGAATCTGGGGCATAAGTGAGTTCCCTTTTGGAATTTTACTATCATCTCTATCATTTTCACTTTTGGTTTATTCTATAACAAAGAAGTAAATAACGTTAAACCATAATGGTATGACACAGACAAATAATTTTAATCTTCAGGAAGATAATGACCTGAAGAAAGCTACGGATCTCGTTTTAAGGAATTATAAGCTTTTTATAATTAGTTTAATAATTGCATTTGGATATGCACTTTATCTGAATTATACTACAATTCCGATATACAGTATTTCTTCTTCAGTCTTAATAAAAGAGAATTCTGACCAAAGTGCAAGTCGAGGAATGAATGATTATCTTAATAGTAGTTTATTTGGAGAAAATAAAAACTTTCAGAACGAATTATGGGTATTGCAATCAACTCCGGTAATCGAGAAAACGGTAAAGAGTATAAATTTATCTGTTTGCTATTACCGTAAGTCTGATTTCAGATATCTGGATGCATACAATAATGCACCTTTCCGGATTCTGTTTTCCCCTAATCATGTTCAACCTCTTAACGTAAAGTTTGAGATTGATTTCAATAGTGCAAATGGTTTTCAAATAAAAACCGAATCGAGTGATGAGGTGAATTTTTATGATTATAGTACTGAGGCGGTTAAATTTAAAAAGGGAAATTGGTCTTTTCAAAAAACCGGAACTTTCGGTAAATTAATTGAAACACCAGATCTTGCTTTTATTATTGAAAAAGATAGCACTAAAACAATAACAGATGAAGATGCTTCTGTATATAGCTTTGAATTTCAAGATCAAAAATCAATAGCGCGAAGCTTTAAAAACAGGTTGAAATTTGATGTTGTTGATCCGAAGTCTACAGTTGTTCAAATCACTTTTTTAAATGAATCTGTAAGCAAAGGAAAAGATTTTGTAAATAAATTAATGAAAATCTATTCGGATGAAAATCTTGAGAGAAAGAATTACAACGCAAGTATAACTATTGATTATATTGAAAAGCAGTTAAACGAAATTTCTGACTCCTTAAGTATGACAGAAAATAATTTGCAGCAATTTCGATCAGCTAACCAGATTTTAAACGTTGCCGAGCAATCTACAGGGATTTCAACTCAGTACATTGGGTTGCAGAATCAAAAAGCAGAGTTGGTTTCGAAAAAAAGGTATTATGATTATGTGGCAGATTATCTGAGTAAAAATGATGACTATACACATATGATCGTGCCAGCTTCCATTGGGATTCCTGATCCTATACTCTCCGGTCTGATTAGCGAACTTATTGCTGGTCAATCGCAAAGAGCAAATCTCATTGATAACAAGCAGGAAAAGAACCCTTTGGTAAATAAGTTAAATATTAAAATTGAAAATATCAAGAAAACGATTGCTGACAATATTTCTGCTGTCAGGCTAACAACTGATATCTCAATAGACGAGATGAATAAAAGAATTTCAAGAATTGAAGGACAAATCAGTCAGATGCCAAAAACTGAACAAAAGCTTGGTGGGATAGAAAGAAAATACAGGTTAAATGACGCCATATACAATTACCTTCTTGAAAAGCGGGCAGAGGCAAAGATAACGAAAGCTTCAAATTTACCTGATGACATAATTATTGAACCTGCAATGCTTTTTGGAAGTGGCCCAGTTTCTCCGAATGCAAGTAAGAATTTTATAATGGCGTTCTTAATGGGAATCGGGTTGCCTTTTGGTTTTCTGATAGCGCGCAAAGCGCTTAATAATAAAATTGAATCACAGGAAAGTATTGAACGAATTACAAATGTCCCTGTGCTGGGTAAAATTATTCATAACTATAAGAAGACCAATAATGTAGTGTTCGAATATCCTAAATCTCCTATAGCTGAATCATACAGGGTCCTTCGAACAAATCTCGATTTTACTATGAAAGGAGGAACACATAAGGTAATTATGCTGACCTCCTGCATAACAGGTGAAGGGAAGTCATTTAATGCACTTAATGTAGCTATGAGTTATGCTCAGCTGGGGCGTAAAACGATACTGATTAATTTTGATCTCCGCAAACATTCGTTCTACTTTAGTAAACAGGAAGAATCTACGATAGGTTTAAGTTCCTTTCTGATAAATAAGTCTAGCCTCAAAGATATTATTCTTCAATCCCCTGATGAAAAACTTCATTATATCAACTCGGGTCCAATTCCACCAAATCCTGCTGAATTGTTGGCTCTTGATGAGACTAAAAAACTAATTTTGGGGCTTAAAGACCAATACGATTATGTCATCATCGATACGCCCCCTTTGGCTCAGGTAACTGATGGCTTTTTATTAATGGAAACTGCCGATCTCAAAGTAATAGTGGTAAGGTATAATTATTCCAAAAAGAAAGTTCTTTCGATGGTACTGAAGGATTTAAAATATAAAAATATTGATGATGTATGCCTGGTACTGAATGATAATCGTATCAAAAGCGATCAGTATGGATACGGTTATGGATATAATAAAAAAAATAAATAGAAATTGTTTTTTTTTGATTAGCTTTTAATTAAAGGTTAATTATAAAAAGAACAACTTTAAATTAACTAATAAATACTTCTTAATATGTTAGACAACTCAACACTCTTAATCACTGGTGGCACTGGATCATTTGGAAATGCTGTACTTAATCGTTTTTTGAATACAAATATTAAGGAAATCAGAATTTTTAGTCGTGATGAGAAAAAACAAGACGATATGCGTCAATTTTATCGCAATGATAAAATTAAATACTATATCGGCGACACGAGGGATAAAAGAAGCGTTGATTCTGCAATGCAAGGAGTTGATTATGTTTTTCAGGCAGCCGCATTAAAACAGGTTCCATCCTGCGAGTTCTTTCCCATGGAAGCCGTGCGGACAAATGTTATGGGATGCGAAAATGTTTTGGATAGTGCTTTGGAACACAAGGTAAAAAATGTGATCGTTTTAAGTACTGATAAAGCAGTATATCCAATAAACGCAATGGGAATGTCGAAAGCCTTAAGCGAAAAGGTAATGATAGCCAAGAGCCGCAACCTGAATGGAAGCGGGACTGTATTTTGCGGTACGCGATACGGTAATGTGATGGCTTCCAGAGGTTCAGTTATTCCTCTTTTTATTGAGCAAATTAAAAAAGGGGCACCTTTAACTATTACTGATCCGAATATGACTCGCTTCATGATGACCCTTGATGATGCAGTTGAATTAGTAATGTTTGCTTTTATTAATGGGAAACAAGGAGATATTTTTGTTCAGAAAGCACCTGCAGCAACAATACTTACATTAACTCAGGCACTCAAGGAATTGTATAATTCCGATTCTCAGGTTAAAATTATTGGTACTCGACATGGTGAAAAGAAATATGAAGTACTTGTAAACAGAGAAGATATGGTGAAAGCAGAAGATATGGGTGACTTCTATCGTATCCCGGCTGATAACCGCAATCTGAATTATGAACTTTATTTTTCAGAAGGCGCTGATGTATCAGAGATTGAAGAATATCACTCTGATAATACACAACGACTTGATGTGGAAGGATTAAAAAAACTTTTGCTCAAATTGGATATTGTCCGAACGGATCTTGGTTTATAATTCTTTTTTTTTAACCGTGTTTTTACATAACTAATTTTTGCATTATTGATGATTAGAATAGGAATTACCGGACAGGCAGGATTTGTAGGCACCCATCTGTATAACTTCCTGGGTTTGAAAGAGAATGTTGAACGAATTGATTTTGAAGATTCATATTTCACGAATGAACTATCTCTCAGTAGATTCGTAAAAAAATGCGATGTTATAATTCATCTGGCAGCGATGAATCGTCACAATGATCCTGAAGTATTGTATCAAACTAATATTCTTTTAGTAGATAAACTTATTAATTCAATGGTGGGTGAGGGTGTTGCTCCTCACGTCATCTTCTCATCTTCAACTCAGGAAGAACGCGATAATAAATACGGAAGATCAAAAAAAGAAGGGAGAGAGCGTTTTTTAGACTGGGCGGAAAAACATAACGCTATTTTCACAGGTATGGTAATTCCAAATGTTTATGGCCCATTTGGTAATCCTTATTACAATTCGGTTATTGCTACGTTTTCCCATCAGCTTACACATAATGAGCAGCCTAAAATTGATAAAGATGGTGAACTGAAGTTAATTTACGTAGGTGAACTGGTGGCAGAAATATGGAGAATTATAATTGAGAAAAGATCCGCTCCGGTCTATTCCGTTTCACATACAGCAGAATCAAGAGTTTCATCAATACTTGAATCACTTGAAAGATATAAAAGCGAATATTTCGAGAATGCGGTATTCCCTTCCATCAATACTCGATTTGAATTAAACTTATTTAACACATTCCGTTCTTATATTGATCATTCTAATCTGTTTCCTGTACTTTTGAAAAAACATACAGATAACAGAGGCAGTTTTGTAGAAACTGTTAAAACATCAGTAGGCGGACAGTTTTCATTTTCTACTACTCATCCGGGTATTACACGCGGTGAACACTTTCACACACGCAAAATTGAAAGATTTGCAGTTATACAAGGAAAAGCCATCATCGAATTGCGCAAAATAGGAACCACTGAAGTTCTTCATTTTGAGCTTGATGGTGAAATCCCGACTTTTGTCGACATGCCTGTATGGTACACTCATAATATTACAAATGTCGGTTCTGATGATTTATTAACCCTGTTTTGGATAAATGAATTTTTCGATCCTGCTGATCCTGATACGTTTTTCGAAAAAGTGCGATTATAAAATGTGTGATTCTTGATCCATGAATTCAATTGATTTAGTATTAACTGTTCATTTAAACTCAGCGTGTATCCTGGACGTTTTTAAAAAAAATCCTATTAAAGTATTACCAGTAAGATATGAATCTAAATAAATTGAAAATTGTTACTGTTGTTGGAACACGCCCGGAAATTATCAGGTTATCACGCACAATGGCTTTGCTCGACAGATATACAAACCAAGTAATTGTGCATACAGGGCAAAATTATGATTATGAGTTAAATGAGATTTTCTGGAATGAATTGGAACTTAGGAAGCCAGATCATTTTCTTGGAATTGATACATCATCACTTGGTTCAGCTGTTGGCGATATTTTAAGAAAAACTGAAGAAATATTAAATGAAGAAAAACCAGATGGATTGCTGGTCCTGGGTGACACAAATTCCTGCCTATCAGCATATATGGCAAAACGGATGCATATTCCGGTCTTTCATATGGAAGCAGGAAACCGCAGCTTCGATTTCAATGTGCCAGAAGAAACCAATCGTAGAATTATTGATCATATAGCAGATTATAATCTTGTTTATACAGAGCACGCACGAAGGCATCTTTTAAGTGAAGGCATACAGCACCGCCGGATTTATCTGACTGGTTCTCCCATGCGGGAGGTGCTGAATTATTACCAAGGCAAAATCAATAATTCTGCAATTCTTTCAACCCTGAATCTTCAACCGGATAATTACTTTGTTATTTCATCACATAGGGAAGAGAATGTTGATAATCCTGAAAATCTTAAAAAGATATTAATTGTACTTAACGAATTAGCTCAGACATATAACCTGCCTGTAATTGTTAGTACACACCCTCGTACAAGGAAAAGAATAGAGCAATTGGGTGAAACAGGACTAAACGAAAAGATTCAGTTTTTAAAACCGTTTGGGTTTCTTGATTATGTTCATTTACAACAAAATGCATTATGCACATTGTCCGATAGTGGAACAATATCAGAAGAATCCTCGATTTTAGGATTCCCTGCAATTTCGTTACGTCAATCCATGGAAAGACCCGAAGCACAAGATACAGGTTCAATAATACTTACAGGGTTTAGTCCGGATATTATTATTAACTCAATTGCATTGGTAATTAATGAAAAAGCTGAACGTAAATCCTTTAGTCTTCCTATCGATTACCAGATAAAAGATACTTCCTGGAGAGTCGTAAAACTTATCCTGGGGAATTGCAAATTAAGTAATCTTTGGAGTGGAATAAGTGTAGTACGCTAGCTAAACTCATTCGTTAATTGAACGAATACTTAGACCGAAATTATTTATTTGGTAGAAATTTATTATGCTGTTTAATTCTTTACAGATTTTAATAGTACCTCAAATAAAGTTCAAAAAAAATAACTTTTTTAAAATGGCACCCAGAACTGAAGATTGGAATTTAATAATAGAACCTAAAGGAAGTTTGTTCCGGCTTAACCTACGAGAAGTATGGAAATACAAGGATCTTCTCGAAATGTATATTAAACGTGATATTGTAACATTTTATAAGCAGACAGTCCTTGGCCCTTTGTGGTTTTTCATTCAGCCTATATTTACGACAATCGTTTTTATGTTCGTGTTTGGAAGCATAGCTGGCATACCAACTGATGGCATTCCGCAACCACTTTTTTACCTTTCCGGTATCTGTCTCTGGAATTATTTTTCTGATTCTTTAACTAAAACATCCGATACATTCTATACAAATCAGGCAGTATTTGGCAAAGTATATTTTCCGCGATTAATTGTCCCACTATCAGTTACAATTTCGGGACTTCTTAAAATGCTGATTCAATTTTCTCTTTTTGCGGGAGTTTACATTTATTTTGCTGCTAAAGGAACTACTGTAGCTATTAATAGTTATGCCTTGCTTTTCCCATTACTCATTTTTATTTTGGCAGGATTAGGTTTGGGATTTGGAATTATCATATCTTCAATGACTACCAAATACAGGGATCTGAAATTTCTTTTGGCTTTTGCAATTCAATTATGGATGTATTTTACCCCTGTAATCTATCCTCTCTCGGTAATGGAAGGGAATTATAAAAAATACATGTGGCTGATACAAGCTAATCCTCTCACAGCAGTACTTGAAACATTCAAATATGGATTTCTTGGTAAAGGTTCATTCTCATGGCTGGCCTTGGGTTACAGCACCGTATTTACACTGGTTTTGCTCTTAGTTGGAACCTGGATTTTTAATAGGGTCGAACGTTCATTCATGGATGTAGTTTAGTTTCTTTCAAAAGATTATCCTTTGGAATTAAATTCTTATTACGCATTTTAATTTTGATCAGGTAGTATTATCACAGATGAAATAACAAGAGCAGTACAAAAAGAAAATATGAGTGATATAGCAATTAAATTTGAAAATGTTTCAAAACAATACAGGCTTGGATCTATAGGGACAGGTACTCTTAGTCATGACCTGAACAGGTGGTGGATAATGAATATTAAAGGGAAAGAAGACCCATATCTTAAAATCGGACAGGTTAATGACAGGGAAAATAAATCGACTAGTGATTATGTATGGGCACTTAATGATATTAATTTTGAAGTTAAAAAAGGCGAAGTATTAGGAATTATTGGTAAAAACGGAGCAGGAAAGTCTACGTTGCTTAAAATTCTGTCACGAGTTACAACTCCTACCACTGGAAGAATTGTTGCCCATGGACGAATTGCTTCCCTTTTGGAAGTCGGAACCGGCTTTCATCCAGAAATGACAGGTCGTGAAAATATTTATATGAATGGTTCAATTATGGGTATGAACAAAGCTGAGATTACCCGTAAACTGGATGAAATAGTTGACTTTTCCGGTGTGGAAAAATATCTTGACACTCCCGTAAAACGCTACTCAAGCGGGATGACGGTTCGTCTCGGATTCGCCATAGCAGCGCATCTTGAACCAGAGATTTTAGTAGTGGACGAAGTGCTTGCAGTAGGTGACGCTGAATTCCAGAAGAAAGCCATTGGCAGAATGCAGGATGTTAGCAATATGGAAGGACGAACAGTTCTGTTTGTTAGCCATAATATGCAGGCAATCACTAATTTATGCAACCGGGTTGTACTGCTCAGCCAGGGAACGGTTGCTCAGGATGGTAATGCATTGGATGTTGTAAGAAATTACTTGTTATATGACTCATTGAAAGAGGGTGCCATATATTGGGATGAACAAACGGCAATAGGAGACTCAACAATTAAGCTGAAATCAATAAAAATTATGGATCAGGATGATAATATCCGAAGTCATTTTTTTTCAAAGTATAAGATCAAAGTACAAATGGATTTTATAATAAATACGGTCGAAAATGATTTGGTTATTGGTTTTGATGTCACAAATGAAAATGGAGTTACAATTTTAAGAACCTATCATAATGATGGTCAGCCGGATAATTGGCCGAAATTAAAACTTGGACTTAATTCTATAGTATGCGAATTACCTGAAGATTTTTTTAATGCCGGAACTTTTTATATTAGCCCCAAAATCAGCCTTCACTTTAAAAAATGGATTATTAATTCTGATCCATTATTGTCATTTGAAGTTGAACTTAATCATGGAGTATCTCCTTTTTGGAACAGAGTCAGTAAAGCAAACAGGCAGGGTGCATTAGCAATAATATTACCATGGCATGACAATGAAAAGTCATTATAGCTATTCTCTGATCTGTGCTTTTTCTAAAGCGGATACTTTTTTGTCTTTAAAACCGTTTAAAAGAATTTGAATTTTCCAGTACTATTCGAATAAAATTGTTCGATTGCATGAAGTGTGGTCACTAAATTCATTTTTTTGACCACTCGAATAGGACTTATACATGTGAGAAATATTTCAAAATGGAATTAATTTTACAATGCAAATGAATTTCAAGATCTGATAAATTGGCCCAATGAAAAATGCGCTTATATTTTCACCAAACTTTATTGGTCATCGTCAGGTTTATGTTTTTGTACTAGTCCAGGAATTACTAAAATCAGGATATAAAATCATTATTGCCGGAAATTTTTCAATTAAACTAAACAGTACATTCTATTTTGACCAGCTAACAGACCCTGACAGAATAATAAGGATTGACACAAGTGGATTTATTGGTGATGGCCATGGTATTACAAACAATGAGTTTATTGAACTGCAAAAAAAATATAATATTGAATTAACCATTTTTACAGAAGCGGATAGTCACATACCCTTATTTGTTTCACAGTTATTATTTGGCAGTAAAAGAATAGCTGGCAGGACTATTGGAATATTTTTAAGACCTTTTTACTTTTATCAAGAGTTAAGCCTTGCAAATAAACTCAGGTATTTAAAACAGTTACATCTAAAATGGAAATCCGATGCACGTTTATTTCATGAAATACTCAATCCGAACTTTAAACTTTTGAGCATATCATTACACTTGGATGATTATTTTGTTTCAAGGCACAAGAAGACAATATGGCTTCCTGATGTTTTTCAGCAATATGCAGATAAAATGGTTGTTCAGGAGCAATCTGATGAAAGAATATGGTTAAAAAGATTGGATGAGTTTAAAAGGATTAATGATGGAAATATATTTTTGCTGTATTTTGGAGCTGCACAGCAGAGAAGGGGATATGAAAGACTTCTGAAATTAGCGGTTGATTATAAAGCTTGCTTTATTCATTGTGGATTAAGAAGTAAAAATAAAAAAGATAATTTTGAAGCAGATGGATATCGCGGTATACTTGAAAAAGAGAACAGACTTTTTGAAACTAACGAATATCTAACAGATCCAGTTAGTATTGAATATTTTTTCAAGTCAGTTACTCATATAATACTTCCATATATTGAATTTTATGGATCAAGTGGAGTAATGCTTCAGGCATTAAGTTATGGAATTCCTGTGCTTGTGCCTGACATCGGCATTATAGGTCACCGGGTGAAAAAATTTAATCTTGGTGAGATTTACGGTCCTGAATCTTTCGAACAACAGTTTCTATCATTTATTAAAATCCCACAGGACAAATATTCGAAATCAATCGAAGAATACATGAAATTACAGTCTTCTGAAAGATTGGCAGCAGTTCTGATGAATGCCTTTAATTTTTGATACAGCGATAAAACTGATTCAGTCTTAGTTTAAAATATGATTTCATTATTCATAAAATTCCTTCCATACGTTTTTGTTTTGTATTTTCTATTCCGGGCATTAAAAGAACCTGTTTTTCTCATTGGTATTCCGTTCTTAATGTTTCTGCGCTCTTCGATATTTTTTGATAGAGTTGAGTTGTTCAGAATGCCGATAAGATCTTTTAAATCAATAGAACAGAATCCGGATATTTTCCTGCTCGTCTATTTGATTATTTTTTGGTTGATTTTCAGGATAAGGTCTAATGATTCTTCGGAAATAGAAGATTATAATCCAAATTCAATTAAAAATACAAGTATACTTGACTATTACATATTCAGTTTGATGGCGATTACGGTTATAGGTTTTGGTATTGTTTTAAATGAGTATTATGCTAATGATCAGGTGTTTGATCAGTTTTATAAGCTTATTGGTTTGTTTTTAGGTTATTTTATAATTAAAGATGTAGTTCGTCGTACAAATATTAATGTATTGGAGGAATTTCTATTCAATATTGTCATAATCAACACGATAGCGTCTGGGTTGTATTTTGTTCATCAAGGTTTACATATTCAACTTTATGATAGCCAGAAAAATGAATATCTCGTTACTGTATTTGAAGGACAAGTAATTACCAGAACATTTTGGTTTATGCCAGTGCTTTGGTTTCTTTCAATTTCTTATCTTCTTATTTTCAAAAGAACAAAATCAATAATTAATATTCTTTTACTATCAATAAATATGTTAGGAATTTATATTTCATACACCCGTTCGTTCCTGATGCTTGCTGTCTTTATATTTATCTTGTATTTCCTATTGACAGGATTCAAGAACCGCAATTTTGGAAATTCAGTAAAGAGTATATTCGTTGTAGGTGTTGCAAGTTTTGCATTATTTATAGCAGTTTCGAATTTCCTTCCTGCCAGTACTAATTATTTTCTAAGTCGGTTTAAGGAATTGGATGAAAAACCTGTTGATGCTCACTCAAACAATCTTGTTTATCGTTTTTATAAGACTGAAAAAATAATGGATAGGATGGCATCTTCAAAAACATTATTTGGT
>Ga0136636_10000254_pt1 | contig 25276 bp, 16 predicted proteins | sample AntDrymUQ8522106_2_FD_104653 | JGI IMG/M metagenome (GOLD analysis project Ga0136636, IMG submission 104653) | Polar desert sand microbial communities from Dry Valleys, Antarctica - metaG UQ852 (21.06) | ecosystem: Environmental > Terrestrial > Soil > Desert | place: Antarctica: Dry Valley... | reverse complement strand
CTCAGTACTCCATGACAAGAAATTATCCACTGCCGTTGGCGATGAAGGCGGTTTTGCTCCTAACCTAGAGTCCAATGAAGCTGCTCTAGAACTTCTAATTGATGCGATTACTAAAGCAGGTTATAAACCTGGTGAGCAAGTTGCTTTGGCTCTAGATGTAGCATCCAATGAGCTTTTTAAAGATGGTAACTACAACATTGATGGCAAAACCCTCACTCCTCAAGAGTTCGTGAATTATTACGAAGGTCTAATTTCTAAATATCCAATCGTGTCAATTGAGGATGGACTAGAAGAAGATCAATGGGCTAGCTGGAAGGCTATGACTGATCAACTTACCAGCACTCAATTAGTCGGTGATGATCTATTTGTAACTAACAAAACTCGTTTAGAGAGAGGCATCCGCGAAGGTTGTGCTAGTGCAATTTTGATTAAACTTAATCAAATTGGTAGTTTGACTGAGACACTTGAGGCGATCGCTACTGCCGATAAGAGTGGTTATCGCTCTGTAATCAGTCATCGCTCTGGTGAAACGGAAGATACTACAATCGCCGATCTTGCTGTGGCGACTCGCGCAGGTCAAATCAAAACTGGTTCTCTCTGTCGCAGTGAGCGAGTTGCTAAGTACAACCGTTTACTGAGAATTGAAGCAGAGCTTGGCAGTCAAGCTGTATATGCTGGTGCTGTTGGGCTTGGACCGTCGCGTTAAATTATGCCAATTCATAAAAGTGCGCCAATACTCTTGTGAATTGGCAAGTAGACAAGCAAAAGAAACCTTGAAACCCAAAAGATGTAGCGCACGCTGTGCGTGCGCTACATCTTTTGGATTCTCTAATATAAGTTAGGTCAACCAATGCTCTATCAGCCCTACTGGAGGAGTTACTTCGATTCTTTTTTGATTGATATCGACAAAAGGTACGATCGCCTCGACAAAAGGAATTAACTGGGTTTCGTTATTTTTAGGGTTTTGTACTTCTAATAGGTCATTACCTGCGGCAACAATGCTAATTACTTCACCTAAAAGCTGTCCAGTTGGTTGATGATAGACATTGCAGCCAACTAGATCGGCAATCATATACTCGTTCGGTGCTAGGTAGGGGCGATCGCTAGGATCAATCATCATCACATAGTTACGCAGTGCTTCTGCGCGATCGCAGTTGTCAACACCTTCAAGGCGGATCACAAATAGGTTCTTTTTGCCAGCAATTTCTCTTCCTGATACAAGTATTACCTCTTGGGGCTCATGCTTTTCTGACGGAGCAATCCAGCGTTTGCCTGCATTTTCAAAGCGCTCAGGAAAGTCTGAATAGGATAAAATTCTCATCTCTCCTTTCAAGCCTTGCGGAGAAACAATTTTGCCAATAATTAACCAATCTTCGATCATCTATATTTTTTCTGGGGTAGGTAGGTGGCTGTTAGCACCGACTAAGGAGCTAGGGAAGTAAAACCCAGAACCCAAAAAGCTGTGGTACACGCTGCGCGTGCGCCACAGCTTTTTGGGTTTTAAGGTTTAGTATCTCATAACATTCTTTCTATTTGGGCTAGGGCATCGAGTGCGGCGGCTCGTTCAGCTTCTTTTTTGCTGGAGAAGCTTCGCATACTCTGACCATAGAGGCGAGTACCAACATATACTTTAGACGCAAACTCAGGCGTATGATCAGTTCCGCCCACTTTTTCAGTCTCATATATCGGCAAAATATGTCCGATATATGACTGCACCCATTCCTGTAAGCGATTTTTGGCATCTAGATCAGAGCGAATATCAACTAACTCTGGTGGTATAGAATTAAATAATGCCTCAACCGCAGGGCGCACCGCCTCTACGTTACAACCTCGATCTAAATAAAAAGCCCCAATCATTGCCTCAAATACGCAGCTTAACAGGTTATCACTCTTACTCCCGCCATCTCGTAAAGCTCCTCTACCTAGCAAGATTTGATCATCAAGTCCAAGGACGATCGCAAAGTTTGCTAGTTGCTTTTCATCAACGAGGGCAGCGCGGCGGCGGGTCAGCTCATCTTCTCCGATGTGACTATGCTGACGATAGAGATAAGAACCACTTAAAAAATTTAAGATTGCATCCCCTAAAAACTCCAAACGCTCATTGTCTTCCCCTGCGGTAGGATTTTCATGGAGATAGGATCGATGGGTTAACGCCATCTTTAATAGATTCTCATTCTCAAATACAAACAGATCTTTCATGCGTACTAATGCAACATCGTTAAAATAGCGTCTCATAGGCGGCAAGTTCTAGAAGAAAGAGTTCCATCAGGAAGAATTGTTTGACAAAGCCTAGCCTCATTTATCCAACCTATATCTAAAGCTGCATATTTGAGATCAGCCCGATCTAGATTGATGCCACGCAGATCTGCACCCGTTAAATCTGCACCAGTCAAGTCCGCACCCGTTAAGTCTGCATTCCAGAGATTAGCTCCATTAAAACAGGCTCCGCGCAATATGGTTTCGTGCAGAGTTGCTTTACTAAGATTACTATCGGTGAAGTTAATGCTGCTGAGGTTTAATCCACTTAAATTTGCTAAACGCAGGTTAACTCCACTAAAATCTACACGATCAAGATCTGCTTCACGTAGATCAACTTCACTTAAGTTAGCCCCCTTCAATGATGCCCCATGTAGACTAGACTCACTGAGATCAGCTTCACTAAGATCAGCATTTTGTAAATTGGAACGGCTCAAATTTGCACGAAATAAGAAAGCATGGTGTAAATTCGCATTGCTCAAATCTGTATTCGATAAATTTGTTTCGAGAAGATAGGCTTTTTGCAGGTTGGCATTTTTTAAGTCCATTCCGTGTAAGTTTGTACAATTTAGGATTGCCAATCGAAATATCGCATTATTAAATAGAACGTTAGTAAATTTCACCCCACTTAGCCCTGCGTAGCTAAAGTTAGTGCGGCTAATATTCGCATTGCTAAGATCAGCGTCAAGTAAGGATGCACCACATAAGTCAGCATCGGATAAATTTGCGCCTGAGAGATCAACATTGCACAGATTGGCTTCCCATAGATTTGTTAAAGCTAGATTTGCATTTCGCAAAATTGCATTACTAATATCTACTTTACTTAAATCCAATCCATGCAAATCCCATCCCTCAAAGTTTCGCACTCCTTGAGAATAGCTTTCTATCAAATTGCATTTTCTAGCAATGTGATCCAACATAAAGATAATTTGTGTCAAAAAAGAACGAATGCATCTCTATCTTTCATAAATTATTGTTTTAAGATGGATGGCGCATTGCGCCACCCATCTTAAAACAATAATTACAATTCTATTTATTGAGCGATCGCTATAGATAATTGCATATTACTTTGCTTTCGCCTTTTGTTGTTGCTTTTCTTGACGTTTTTCAGTTTGTTTTGCCTTTTCTTTTTCGCGTTTTACTGCTTCTTTCGCCTCTTTTGCTGCCATTTCTGCCTTGTATCTCGATTCTCTCGTCTCTTCTTCACGCTTGCCTTGGTAGTAAGCATAATCACCTGTATATACGCACAGATCACCATCGCGGATTTCGACAATTTTATTAGCTACTTGTGAGATGAAGTAACGATCGTGAGAGATGACAGCGACAGTTCCTTCATATTCGCGCAGGGCTGCTTCCAGCATTTCTTTAGCAGGGATATCGAGGTGATTTGTCGGCTCGTCGAGGATCAAGAAGTTCACAGGAGTTAGCAGCATCTTGGCAAGAGCCAACCTTGCCTTTTCACCACCACTAAGATCTCGCACCTGCTTGAATACACTGTCGCCACTGAACAGGAACTTCCCCAGTACACCACGAACTTCTTCATGGGTCATTTTAGGGAAATCATCATGGATCGTATGAAATACATCTTTATGCAAATCGAGGGCTTCGGCTTGATTCTGCTCGAAGTAGCCGACTAGGACATTATGCCCAAGATTAATTTCACCTTCGTTATATTCTTCTTTCCCAACTACCATCTTCAATAGGGTTGATTTTCCTGCACCATTGGGACCCAAAAAAGCAACGCGATCGCCTCTTTCAATTTCTAAATTTGTTCCTAGAAATAAAATTTGTTCACCATAGGCATGGGTCAAATCTTTAATCTCAACGGTGACACGTCCACTGCGAGACGCTGGGGGAAAGTGAAATTTTAAAGTCCGAATATCGCTATCGGGAGCTTCGACGCGATCAATTTTATCGAGTTGCTTTTCACGGCTCTTGGCTTGGGTGCTGCGAGTAGCGCTAGCTCGGAAGCGATCTACGAATACCTGTTGCTTTTCAATGTATTTTTGTTGACGCTCAAAGGCGGCTCCTTGGGCAGCTCTTGCTTCTGCCTTTTGGGCGAGATAGGAGGAGTAGTTACCCAAATAAGTCATGGATATACCGCGTTCAGTTTCGACTATGGACGTGCAGAGACGATCTAGAAATTCGCGGTCATGGGAAACAATCACCATTGGGGTACTAAGCGATCGCAAATATTTTTCTAACCATTCGATTGTTTCTAAATCTAAGTGGTTAGTCGGTTCATCCAATAGTAACAAGTCTGGTGACTGAAGCAAGATCTTGCCTAAGCCCATCCGCATCTGCCAGCCGCCACTATATTCGCTGACGAAGCGCTCGCCGTCGTCAGCTTTAAACCCTAACTCTGGCAGTAATTTGTCAATGCGACTCTCAAGTTCATAACCGTTGTGGTCTTCAAATTGGCGCTGGAAGCGATCCATTTTTTTGAGAATTGGTTCGTAATCTTCTCCTTCCTGCAAGTTTTCCAAATGATGATGGACTTTTACTAATTCTTTTTGAATTTCACGCACCTCTTGAAAGGCTTGCCACATCTCTTGTTTGACTGTGCGTGTTTCTTCAACATCAAACTCTTGACTTAAGTACGCAATTTTAAGGCTACTAGGACGCACGATCTGACCTGCGGTTGGTTCAATTTCCCCCGCAATGATCTTTAGCTGGGTTGATTTACCTGCGCCGTTCACGCCAACTAGTCCAATGCGATCGCCAGTTTTGACCTCCCAATTAACGTCTTTGAGGACTTCGCCAGTGGGATAAATTTTCTGAATGTGTTCAAGACGAAGCATAGATTTAAGGGAGAGACAAAACTTGAATTTTTATTAAGAATATCATTTTTTTGTAACAATAAGTAGGCAAGCCTCAATAAAACCAAAACCCCAAAAGCTGTAGCGCGCGCTGCGCGTGCGCTACAGCTTTTGGGGTTTTGCATACCTACTTATAAACCAATAGCCAATAGCCAAGAGATGACAGTGATGCGAAGCCCCGCAATCATTTGGGTTTTGAACTGACTAAGCCATGATCACGACATTTCTTTGAATGCTAGTATCCAAATCTTCTAGAGAAAAATTGCGATCGCAGTCCTTAATTTCGGCATAGCGCTTGTAGCCTAGATCCTGTAGTAACTGCTTGAGGCGATCGCCTGTCGCACCTGCGGCTTTGAGACTATTGGGATGCACCTCAATAATGATTTGAGGATGCAAAGCCCTAATCATCTCACTCGCACCCAGAAGAAAAGCACATTCACTTCCTTCCACATCAAGTTTAAGAACAACTTTGCCTGTAAAGCTTGACCAATCCACTAACTCATCAAATCGTCTAAGTGGAACCTTGATCACATTATATTGATGGGTCGCCGAATGTTCTGGAAACACACCTGCCGAGCCAGATGTACCCGTTGGCACAAGTAGTTCAATCTCTCCATTGCGATCGCCAACGGCAAGATTATGAATTTGAAACTTACATGAAGCGTTAGACTTGAGGGATAACTCTATTGCCTTAGCTAGTCGAGGTTGTGGCTCAACGGCTACGATCAATCCATCTGTCCCAACTAACTTACTCGCCACGATCGCAAAACTGCCGTGATTTGCCCCAACATCCAAGAAAGTATCACCTTCTGTAAGTAATTGAGCTAGTACCTGTGTATCGGCATCTCGATCAGACAGTTCGTTAACCACTTGAAAGAGTCGCATATCTGAGGGATTAAGAAATACTTGATAGTTTGCTAGCTGAAGATGTAAGTAGCGATCGGGATTGCTATCTAAAAATAGTTTTGATAAAAAGCTAAATAAATTTCTTCCGCCCCATAGATTTTTATTGCCAGTAATTTGGAAATAGAACTTGGAGTACAATCCAAAAACTTGATATAGAAATGGTAGCTGACCACTGAGTTTAGAATTAAATATCCATTCTAAAACTGAACGATTGTAGAGCCATGCATCAGGTTGTTCTATTTTTTGCAGCTTAGACATTTGAGTAGGCGGTTGAGGGGCGGCTTGAGAGTTTTGAGACATAAAAACTGAGATATTTGCAAAGCGAAGTCGTCTTTGAGTTTAACCTGCATTGAGTTCATAAGTAGATAGACACAATAAAAGCCAAAACCCAAAAAGCTGTAGCGCACGCTGCGCGTGAGCTACAGCTTTTTGGGTTTTATTATGTCTACTATTACTCCCTTCACAGTATAAGAATAAATATTAAAACCTAAGAATTAGCGGTGCGGCGCGAAGCGCCGCACCGCTAATCTTTCACTGGGAAGGGAGTAAGTTATTTGCTATATTTTGATTGTAGCTAAAGTCAGTAACAAGCCAAAGAGAGAGTTGTGGTATTTTGTGTCACAACTCTCTCTTGGTTTATGGCTTTAAGTAGCTCGGCGAAATAAAACCCAAAACCCAAAAAGCTGTAGCGCACGCTGCGCGTGCGCTACAGCTTTTTGGGTTTTAAGGTTTCTTTTGCCCACTTACTTATTGGCTATAGCCACAGATGAAAATCCTAGTTAGGGAATTAAGACAAGATTCATGGACGTAAAAGCCGCAGTTGCCTTTAGCGCAGGACAACCCCTCAAAATTGAGACAGTTCAGCTAGAATCACCCAAAGCAGGGGAAGTCCTAGTCGAAATTAAAGCCACTGGAGTTTGTCATACCGATGCATTTACCCTCTCAGGTAATGACCCCGAAGGACTATTTCCCACCATCCTTGGACATGAAGGTGCAGGAGTTGTAGTCGAAGTCGGTGCAGGTGTGAGTTCTCTCAAAGTAGGCGATCGCGTGATTCCTCTTTACACTCCTGAATGCCGCAATTGTTCCTATTGTCTCAGTGGCAAAACCAACCTCTGTCAAGCAATTCGCGTTACCCAAGGACAGGGATTAATGCCCGATGGCACTAGCCGATTTTCCATTGATGGTCAAAAAATCCATCACTATATGGGAACATCCACTTTTGCAAACTACACAGTTTTACCAGAAATTGCCCTTGCCAAGATTCGTGATGATGCTCCCTTTGAGAAGGTCTGCTACATCGGCTGCGGCGTAACCACTGGTATCGGTGCGGTGATTAATACAGCCAAAGTAGAGGTTGGTTCTAATGTGGTTGTGTTTGGACTAGGCGGCATTGGTTTGAATGTAATCCAAGGCTGTCGCATGGTTGGTGCAAATATGATTGTCGGTGTGGATATTAATCCTGCCAAACGTGTCCTTGCTGAAAAGATGGGAATGACGCACTTTGTAAACCCTTTAGAAGTGGAAAGTGACCTCGTTGCTTATCTTGTAGACCTCACTAAAGGTGGTGCAGACTATAGTTTTGAATGTATTGGCAGAACGCAAACCATGCGTCAAGCCCTCGAATGTTGCCACAAAGGTTGGGGTGTAAGTGTGATTGTGGGTGTCGCTGGCGCGGGGCAAGAAATCAGCACTAGACCCTTTCAGCTAGTCACAGGTAGGGTTTGGAAGGGTACTGCCTTCGGCGGTGCAAAGGGACGGACAGATGTTCCTAAGATTGTTGATTGGTATATGGATGGCAAGATTGATATTGACAGCCTGATCACCAATGTGATGCCGATTGAGAAGGTTAATGAAGCTTTTGAGATGATGCATAAGGGCGAAGCAATCAGAACTGTGCTGACATTTTCATAAAGACTTGCCGCCTCTCTCTTTCGGCTTTTCTCTTTTGGCTTTTTATTTGTGTCGCAAAATAAAAAACAAAACCCAAAAAGCTGAGGCGCACGCGCAGCGTGCGCCTCAGCTTTTTGGGTTTTGTTTACCTGTACAATTCACCCAAGAAAGTGAGAAACTAAGCGGTTGTTAATTGCAAATATTTGAGCTACGAGTTTGAAACACAAATCTTTAGAGCAATCTTCAAATCGCTCCTCCTACTGGCAAATGCGGGGTTATGTCTATCCACAGCGTTTTTTAATTGCTAAAGCATTTTTAGGCACTCTTGTCTTTATCGGCACAATGCCTCTCTTAGCAGAACTGCTGGGGCGAGTAGCACAGGCTTTAGGTAAAGGAGATGTTAATGCCATTTTGCAGATCGCCATATTTACAGTCGTGATGTTTGTGTTTCGTGGCTTGGGGCAGTATTTTCAAGACTCAATGATGTCTCAGGCGGGCTTAAATGCGGCACGGGACTTACGGGTTGATGTTTATGCTCACCTGCAAACTTTAGACTTAGATTATTTTGCGGAGTCACGCACGGGCGATTTGTCTTACCGATTGACTGAAGATGTCGATCGCGTTGGGGAAGTGGTCGGTAAATTTTTTCATCAGTTCATTCCGTCAGTACTGCAATTAATCTTTGTGCTGGCTTATATGTTCTATTTAAATTGGATTTTGACTTTGACGACCCTTGCGGTGGCTCCCTTGATCGCTCTGTTGATCGCGTGGTTTGGCGATCGCATGTTGACTCTCAGTCGCCGCAGCCAAGATCAGGTTTCTAACCTCGCGGCGCTGCTGTCAGAGATATTTAGTGGCATTCGCCTAGTCCGTGCCTTTGCTACGGAGTCATACGAAATTGAGCGATTTAAGCAGGAATCTGAACAAAACAGTCGCCGTAAATATGCCACTGATCGGATTCGGGCGATTCAATATCCTGTAGTCGGTTTTTTGGAAGCGGCGGGAATTTGTTTTTTGTTTTTGCTAGGCGGTTGGTTAATTTCTAACAATTGGCTCAAACCAGAGCAGTTTGTGGCTTTTGGCGCAGGTGTGGTGCTGCTAATTGATCCGATTTCTAATACTACCAATGGCTACAACGAGATCAAGCAAGCAGAAGCTTCGGTCGATCGCATTTTTGAGATTTTTAAAATTCAGCCCGTTGTCATCGAAAAGCCAGACGCGATTACTTTGCCAGAAGTGACGGGCAAGGTGGAATATATAAATGTGGGCTTCCATTATCAAAGCGATCGCTCTGTGCTAACTGATATTAATTTGGTTGCCAATCAAGGCGAAGCGATTGCCCTAGTCGGTGCATCGGGGGCAGGCAAATCGACTTTGATGAATTTACTGATGCGATTTCATGATGTTAAGTCTGGAAAAATTTTGATCGATGGCTATGACCTGCGTGATGTGAAGATCAATAGCCTCCGTCAACAACTGGCGCTGGTTCCCCAAGAAAACATTCTCTTTTCAGGTACGGTCGCCTCTAATATTGCCTTTGGTCAAAAAGATTACGACACCACAGCCGTCGAAAATGCCGCCAAGATTGCCAATGCCCATGACTTTATTACACAACTGCCCCAAGGTTATGACACTTGGGTGGGAGAGCGCGGTGTCAATCTTTCGGGTGGTCAGCGTCAACGCATCTCGATCGCTCGCGCTGTGCTGCATAATCCTAAAATATTGATTCTTGACGAAGCGACTTCAGCTCTAGATACTGAGTCTGAAAGCCTTGTGCAAGAAGCCTTACAACGTCTGATGCAGGGCAGAACCGTATTCATTATTGCCCACCGACTCGCGACTATCCGCAATAGCGATCGCATAATTGTTTTAGAGCAAGGACAAATTGTGGAATCAGGAACCCACGATGAACTGCTCCAAAAGTCTGGACGCTATGCTCAACTGCATTCGCGCCAATTTGACAATATCTAATCAAAAAAATGCCGCGCTCTGCGCGGCATCTTTTTACAGGGTTGGCGGGGATCGAACCCACGGCCTATCGCTTAGGAGGCGATCGCTCTATCCAACTGAGCTACAACCCCAAAATTCAACTTGTTTTTGTGAAGATTATGGTCATTATATAGCAAAGCTAGAGTTACTCCCTTCCCAGTGAAAGATTAGCGGTGCGGCGCGAAGCGCCGCAACTTGACTTCTTGGGTTTTGGTTCATTACTCGGCGGTAATTGACAGCCCATTGACGATCATCGCGGGAGTATACAAAGAACCTTGCCATTGCTGCTCACCACTGACTGCCAAAACTTGATTGAGAGCAGTGTAAGCGTTGCCCGATAGCATTGTGTCCTTAACGCGCCCGACAATTTCCCCATTTTTGACAAGGTAGCCCAAATCAATATTTACCGAAAAATTACCCGATAGATCGGGATCATCTCCCAAAACTTGATCGACGATCAAGCCATTTTTTAGGGTTGCGGCTAATTCTAAAATGTTGCCTTGAATGATTTTTTCCGATTGCTTAGTGGCGATCGCTAGATTAAATAAGCCAGGGCTAGGATAGTTACCCAAACTTCCCCGAAAGCCATTACCAGTAGCGTCAAGCCCTAACTCTTTGCAAGTACGAATGTCTCCATAAAATCCTTGCAAAACACCGCTATCAATCCAAGTAACTTCTTGAGTCGGTGTGCCTTCATCATCAAAGGGTGAGTCGTAAATGCCGAAACTAGGTTGCTGACTAACGGAAAAAATACTAGAGATTACAGGCTGACCGAGTTTGTCGAGCCAAGGCGTGGTTTTTTGCTGTACTTGTCGGCAACTCATCGCGATTGCCACCACTCCCCACAATAAATCTGCGGCTTTGGCTGTGAAAATTACGGGTGTTTTTTGACTGGAACGAATAGCGACATTTTTATTTGCCCATTTAAGGCTCTGTAAAACTTGTCTCGCGATCGCTTCAGGATCGACATTTCCTCGTTCCGACTGCCCGTACCAAACATTGAGAAAGTCATCGCCTCTAGTCAACTCAGCGCTTAGTGATCCGTCAACAGTAATGTCCGTATAGCCGCAGTCTAGCCCTCTACTATTAATAATTCTCAACGTTTCATGGCTACAATCCCATTCTGCACCACAGATTGCCTCAGGATATTGCGATCGCACTTGGGCGATCGCCAGATTACCAGCATCAATCATTGTCTCTAGACTGATTTCACTTCCTAATCTGGTGGGATAATTTGCCACTGTGGAGTCACGCAATAGGATTTCTTCGGGTTCATTTAGGGCGCTCAATGCGATCGCCTGATCGACCAAATCTACTAGCTCGACAGCGCCATAGGCAGACACTAAGCCCACCCTGCCACTTTTCCAGATGCGTAGCCCGATTCCCTCTGAGTCAATACTTTCAATTTGCTTGAGGCGGTTGGCTTCAAAAAATACAGGACGGGAAACTGCGTCTGATAGATATACTTCTGCTGCCTCTGCGCCAGACTTGCGGGCTAGTTCTAGCAATTGTTCGGGATTAGTAGACATGGAGATAAAAGTTAAGAAAGAGATTTGCTAGATAGTGCTAAAGAAGTAATGAAGTGCCTTGCGCGGGACATTTCATTACTTCTTTAGTTTAGTATTACAGCACTTTGCGCTGTTATAGAATCCAGAGAAACTTTTGAAAGTGGCGCTTCGCGCCACTTTCAAAAGTTTCTCTGGACATACTTACAGGAGTTTTCCACAGTTTGCACAGTCTTTTGTGGAAAACCGCTATACTAATTAGCCTATGAATAATGTAATCCGCTACCAAAATGCTGCACTTCAGTATTATCGAGATCTAACAGGTTCTTCTCATCTCCACTATGGTTATTGGGAACCAATTCCCTCACCAACAGAAGAATTAACTATCACTAAACTGCGGGCCGCCCAAGATGCCTATGCTAAGCATCTTATATCTTTTTTGCCAGACAATATTCAGACAGTATTAGATGTCGGTTGTGGCAATGGTGATAATGCGATCGCGATGATTGAGAAGGGCTTGAAAGTTGAAGGTTTAGCCCCTGATCCGCTCCAACAAGCTAACTTCTTAGAAAGAACAGAAGGAAAAGCTCTATTCCATGTCGATACTTTTCAAGAGTTCGTTCTCAATCCTCAGAAATATTCTGCACAGCTTAACTATGATCTAGTCTTATTTAGTGAGAGTACTCAATATATGTCGCCAGAAGCGATCGCGGAAGGTTCGGCAATATTGGCAACATCAGGAAGCTATGTACTATTAGCCGATATGTTACGGAAAGATGCTGGATATAAAGAAGGAATGTTTTCTAATTGCTTAGTTAATGAAGATCTGCATAAAGCAATGCTGAAATCAGGATTCAAGCTCATCAAGACCGATGACATTTCCGCGCATATCGCACCAACTTTAGATATCTGCGTGCAAAGTTTTCAAACTTTTGGAATTTCTACAGGAAAATATGTATCTAATCTCATCGCGATCGCTGTGCCACCAATCTATGCGATTCTCCGTTATTTTCTAGGCAAACTGCTAAGTAAGTTAATGGAAGAAGGCTTACAAGCTTCAAATATTTTCCATAAGCATCTTTGTTACGAAATTCAACTTTGGCAAAAAGTAAGTAGGTAGGCAAAAGAAACCTTAAAACCCAAAAAGCTGTAGCGTACGCTGCGCGTGCGCTACAGCTTTTTGGGTTTTGAGTTTAATTATGCCTGCCTATTTATTGCTCAATTACTGCACCCATTAAATTTGCATCCTTTAAGTCCGCACCCCGCAAATCAGATCCCTTTAAATCTGCCCCTTGTAAATTGGCATACTGAAAGTTAACACCTCTCAAATCTGCGCCTCTAAGATTAGAGAATTGCAAATTAGCATGGCTACAATCACTACCATTGAGAGATGCGCCGCTAAAATTTACCTGCTGTAAATCGGCTTCTGCAAAATCTGCTCCCCGCAAATCTAGTCCTGCAAAATTGCGTTGCCCAAACTTATATTGATGAAGCAAAGTCTGGGCATTGTTGATCCCGAAGCTAGCGATCGCCTCTAGATCAGATGATGTTTCGCGCTTAGCTAACGAACTTGGCGATGATGTCACCAAATCGCTGGAGCTAGATGAATTTACACGGGAAGAGCGATCGCCTAACTCATCAACAATTCTTAGTACGCCAATGATATTACTGAGAGAGTCATGCACTAGCACAGTCGATATGCTGACATTAATCCAACTGCGATCGGGTAGTTGCAAGGTCATCGCTAGCCCGTCTAAGGGCTTACCCGCCAGAGTCTCAAGGATCGAGACTTGTAACTCCATTGCTTGAGACTCTGGCAAACTTGGTAAAGAAGCTCCCACTGTCGAGTTATTCCAAGCAAATAGGCGTTCAGCCGCCGCATTCCATAATAAAACCTTACCTTCAGGGCTGATGATATCGATCGCCACAGGTACAGCTTTAATTACGGCTCTGAGCAGTTCGTTAGTGCGTTGGAGATCTGACTCTGCTTCACCTCTTTCACTGATATCAATGCAAACTCCATCAGCTAAAACGGTCTCCGTATCTAAACGGTAATAGCGTGTAATATTTTGCACCCACTTCACTTCACCTGAGATCGCAATTATGCGAAACTCATGACGAAAAGTGGCGAGTTTATCAAATCCTGCTTTGATCAGCGCCTTAAATTGATCAAGGTCCTCGGGATGGATCAAATCCAATAATTGATAGGGGTTGGAAGCCGCAAATCGAGGTGATACCCCAACTAAATCAATTAAGCCATCACTAATAAATGGCACTTGTATATGGCTATCTGATCCCATCGTTAGGCGATATAGGGTGGCGGGCATACTTGAGGCGATCGCGGCTAGTCGCTGCTCACTCTCTTGTAAAGCCGACTCAGTAATTTTGCGTTCAGTGATGTCGCGGGAGTTAATCACCAGTCCCTGCACGTTGCTATCTTGCAAGAGGTTGCAGCAGACTGATTCGATGTAAACCCAGTCACCATTGATATGTTGATGGCGCATCACTATCGGTGAAGATACTGAGATATTGTCTACAGAATTAGTGAGCAAGTCTTGGAAAACTGGTAAATCATCGGGATGAATGAAGCGAACGAATTTCTTCCCAATGACATCCTCAGGCATATAGCCCAAAGTCCGAAAGATGGCAGGACTGCAATAGTGAATAGTAGTATCAATATCCAAAATATTGACAATATCTGAGGAATGCTGCATCATCGCCCGCAGTTTTGATTCATTGCGAGTCAAACTCCTAGAAATGCGACGCTGTTCATCTCTTTCCACCCGAATTTGGCGATCCATTAAGTTCAGCTTGGCATTCATCTCTGCGACTCTAATTTCTAGTCGTTGATGCGATTGCTGTAACTTCTCTAGTTCTTGCTTGCGTTGGGTAATGTCTTGAACCCACCACCGCATTCCAATTACTTTGCCATCGGCTGCGTCACGAATACTAATAATTGTAAAACTAGCATCAAAGGGTTGTCCTGTCGGAAATTGCATCCTAAAGTCTAGACTCTTAATATTTTGCCCCCTTTGTAATTGCCCAATCAGCCTTAGAAATTGCTCTCGATAGGAGGGATAAACAAAATTTTCGAGATTTTGACTAATTGGATGATAGCCAAGCATCAACATTGCCGCACGATTAGCTTCGGTAATCACGCCACTCGCATTAGTGACAAAATATCCATCAGGCGCAAAGTCAAATAATTCTTGATAACGCTCTAGTTCTACTAGTTGCGATCGCTGATTGATTTGAAGTTCTGTTAGGCTGTCTCGTAAAACTTTAACCGCATCTTCGAGATTAAGATTCTTGGTTTCGATCCCCAGAGAAGATGATACAGATGTGGCAGCAATATGTTCTAGTTCATGCAGTTGCCGAATCGAGGCTGCGATTAGTTCGAGACCAAGGTGCATTCCCATAAACAATCCATGTTTTAATCAGTCCTTCAAGACTTAAATTATATAGTGCTTTTCAAGCAAGTAGAGGCTTGCTTCCCAGCAATTCTGATTATGCACTCGTAGTCAGTCTTGTCAGAATACAAAGCCAGAAGACGAGTTGCGGCGCGAAGCGCCGCAACTCGTCTTCTGGTTTTTGATTTGTCTTACTCCCTTCCTAGCGAAAGATTAGACGGTGCGGCGCGAAGCGCCGCACCGCTAATTATTGGGTTTTAATGTCTGTTTTTTCACTGGGAAGGGAGTAGTACACTTGGCGGCAGCTATAAAACCAACAATCAAATAAAAAGGGCGGCGCGAAGCGCCGCCCTTTTTTATTTGATTGTTGGTTTGGCAATAGTCTTGCGTGGCTGAGCTGTTTGTGGTTTTGCTGATGGCTTGCTAGATGACGACGACCTTGAAGGGTTGTAATCTCTCCTTGGTTGCTGTTTCTGTTGTCGCCCAACTTGAATTGGTTCAGGTTTAGCGCGAGGGTCTGGCTCAAAGCCTGCAATTATCTCTTGGGGTAGCGATCGCTTGATCAGTTTTTCGATATCAGCGAGAAACTTACGCTCATCCACACAGACTAGAGAGAGGGCTTCACCAGACGAGCCAGCCCGCCCTGTCCGTCCGATCCGATGTACATAGTCCTCTGGCACATTGGGCAGTTCGTAGTTCACCACATGGGGCAACTCGCTAATATCTAGACCTCGCGCCGCGATGTCTGTGGCGACTAACACCTGTAAGCTGCCGTCCTTAAATTTACCTAGCGCACGGGTACGCGCTGCTTGACTTTTGTTACCATGAATTGCCATCGACACAATGTCATCTTGATGCAATTGCTTGACGAGGCGATCTGCCCCATGTTTTGTTCGAGTAAATACAAGTACTTGATACCAATTGTGGGTCTTGATCAAGTGGGTAAGCAAATCTCGCTTGCGATCGCGATCAACGGGCAGAACTTTCTGAGTAACTAGATCGGAAGTGGCATTTTGGCTGGCAACTTGCACCATTACAGGTTGATCAAGCAAAGTATTGGCAAAAGATTTAATCTCGTCCGAGAAAGTTGCTGAAAATAACAGATTTTGACGATTTTTAGGCAATAGAGACAAAATGCGGCGAATATCACGAATAAAGCCCATATCTAACATCCGATCGGCTTCATCAAGCACTAAGATTTCAACCTGAGACAAATCTAAACGCCCTTGCTGCACATGGTCTAAAAGTCGCCCAGGGGTTGCCACCAAAATCTCTACGCCACCGCGAAGGCGATTAATTTGGGGATTAATATTCACACCGCCAAAAATCACCATTGAGGTCAGAGGCAAATGTCTGCCATACATCTGTACGCTCTCTTCGACTTGGGCAGCGAGCTCACGGGTGGGAGTGAGGATCAATGCACGGATGGGAATTTTGCCAGTTGGCGATCGCCTGACCACTTTGTCAGTCAGCTTTTGCAAGATTGGCAATGTAAAACCTGCGGTTTTGCCAGTACCAGTCTGGGCGGCAGCTAATAAATCACGACCCGATAGGACTATGGGGATCGCTTGAGCTTGAATTGGGGTGGGGCTAGTATAGCCGCGTGCAGTTAGGGCGCGAACAATTTGAGCGGATAAGCCAAGCGCCGCAAAATCAGATACAGAAGAAGACATAAAACTCCAAATTTTCCAAGGTTGTATTCAGTCTGTCGCTGTTAGATCTGCGATTTTTTAACCTTACCAATCCTTAGAGTTTTGCAACATTTCTAAGAATCTAAAACCTTACCCAGTGGGATTTTAAAGCTTCAAAAAATAATTTTCTTTAATAAGTTTGCTCACTTAAAAAAGATGTTTTTGAAATTGGTGCTAGACAGAACTAGAGACAGAATTTATCTAAAGTGTCAAGGGTATCAAGAACTGGGAGAAGACACTAAACTTATAGACACTTAGCGATTATACACTAGTACCATAGAAAGCAAATTTGCTCTGGCGATCGCCCAATGCAAAGTTTGACACAAATGCTAAAGCCGAAGAATTACATGGTGGCGCGAAGCGCCACCATGTAATTCTTCGGCTTTAATGGCTAACGCTGCCAAATAAAAGCCAATAAGTTGAGTTGTGGCGCGAAGCAGCACCGCAACTCAACTTATTGGCTTTATGTCCTAACAAGACTGGCGACAGCTATAATTTTTTTGTCGCAGTCAGCAAAAAAGCAAACCTGAAAAAAACGAGAGATACATGGTCAACATTGGTTATCATACCGCCAGAATCCAAGGTGGTTTTCTCAGGTCAGTTTATAAAGCAAGTATTTCAGTCATCGCTGGCTTACCAATCAAGCAATCTCGACAAGTCCCTATTAAAGTTTACGCTCTGTCCTGCGAGCGCGACTTACCCGAGCAAGTCGCCAGTCTTCGCTCTTTTTTAAAATATGTGGGTATCCCAGCCCAGTTCACAATTATGTCTGACGGAAGTTATACCCAAGATAGTATCAACTTACTTCAGAGCATTCATCCCTGCGTAGATGTTCAGCTTTTAACCAAATTCCAAAGAGAAGATTTACCAAAATCGGTGTATGCCTATGCCTCACAGCAAGCAATGGGGAAAAAGCTCGCTGCTTTGATGTCAATTCCCATTGATGGCGCGACCCTCTATACTGACTCTGATATTTTATTTTTTCAAGGAGGTTCTGATTTAGCCGATTTAGCCGAGGCTAAAGATTCTCATACTTATTACTTACCTGATTGCAAAAGATCTTTCGATCCGAGACTTATTTATGAAGATAAAGAACAACAAGAACCAATTAATGCAGGATTCATCTTATTTAAAAGTGCTTTAGATTGGCAAGAGTCTGTGCAGAGATTGGCAAAGCTAAGTGAACCGCCCAATTATTTTTCTGAGCAAACAATTGTCAACTTGACGATTAAACGCAATCAAGGGCTTGCCCTTGATCGCCACAAATACATTATGAATGTCGATGATCAGTTCATTTATCCCGATCAATTTGCTAATAAAAAAATTGCGATGCGCCATTATGTAAATGATGTCAGACATAAGTTTTGGCTGTCAGTGTTTTTTAAATCCTAGATAGAACGCAGTACCGCACTGCACTCTATCACTTAAAACCTAAAAAGCTGTGGCGATCGCGCAGCGTGCGCCACTGCTTTTTGGGACTTGGTTTCTATGATGGCTATCTACTAATGTGATTAATTAATATGACTCAAGTATTTAGTTTTGATATTTTTGACACTCTGCTAACAAGATTGGTAATTGAGCCAACTGAGATCTTTAAAATTTGTGGCGATCGCGCCATGCGATATGGTTGGATTAATTGCTCAGCCACTGCTTTTAAGGAAATTAGAATTAATGCGGAAAGGCGATCGCGTTTATTTTGTGAAGGTGGTGAAGCCAGCCTTGATGAAATTTATCAAGAAGTTGCGGATACTTTGGAAGCTGAGGAAGATGTCGTCAATAAGCTCCAGCGACTAGAACTAGAAGTTGAAACTGAATATCTAGTTGCCATACCCAAAGCTTATTCAATGATTGAGAAAGCTCGAAAATCTTCTTCTAATTCTTCTAATGTGATGTTTTTATCAGATATGTACTTGCCTGTGTCTTTTTTAGAGGAAAGATTAAAGCAGCATGGATTTTGGCAAGATGGCGATCGCATTTATGTATCTTGTCAATGGCGCAAGTCCAAAGGTCGAGGCGATCTCTTTTTGCAAGTCTTAGCGGACTTACGACTAAAGCCACAAGATCTAATTCACACGGGCAACAACAATCATGCAGATATCGAACAGCCGCGATCTTTAGGAATTCAATCTGTATACTTTGGCGATGCTAATCCGAATCGTTACGAACAGATTTATCAGAAGTACGCCCAATCGATAGATAGTATTACTTCTCTTTGGGCAGGAATTTCCCGTTACACAAGACTATCGCAGGAACATCAAAATCAAAAAACATCAGTTATTGCTGATCTTGCTGCTTCTGTCGCTGCACCAATTTTGACTGCCTATGTAATTTGGATTTTGCAACAAGCAAAGTCCCAGCAATTAGCAAGGATTTATTTTCTAGCAAGGGATGGCGAAATTTTATTGCAAATTGCCAAAGAACTTGCGCCAAAGATTTATCCAGAAGTGGAGCTTCGCTATATCTATGTCAGTCGGCAAGCTCTGAGAATGCCAGGTTTAACTAAGATTAGTAAAGCTTTTTGGGAATGGATGTTTGATGATACGGATATTTTTACGATTGAGAGTCTATTGGCGCGAATGTGTCTTGATTTTACTGATGCCCAGATATTCTTTGAACCATTGGGATATTCTCGCGATCGCTGGCAGCAAAATCTCTCTCCAAGACAAAGGAGAGAGTTAAGGGCAAAATTAGAAAAACATACTCTTTTACAAGAAAAAATTTTAGAGGTTGCAGCACAAAAGCGGGAAGTACTGAAGGCTTATTTACTTCAAGAAGAAATGCTGGACGGTCAAGCCTTTGGTCTAGTCGATGTAGGCTGGCGCGGCAGTTTACAGCTTTCTCTTGAAAGTGCTTTTGAAATTTTTGGCTCGCGCAATCCTGTCGGCTTTTATTTTGCTCTAGATAAGCCTTCGGGTGGACTGACACACAAGGGGGAAGTATTAGCTTTCTTCTTTAATTTGATTAATTCCACAGGACTCCGCAACGATATTGATTATCGATATGTGTCAGCGATGGAGGTGTTTTGTGCAGGATGCGAAGGCACTACCCTAAGTTATGCTTTGCAGCCTGATGGCTCTGTGAAGCCGATCCTCAAGCATATTCACAATCAACCTGCCCTAGATTGGGGACTGGAACATTTTCAAACAACGGTGGTTGCTTTTGTGCGTCATCTTGTCACTAGCTCTCCACAGGACTTCAGCATAAATTACTCTCCCAAAATATTACGTGAGGCCCTAGATCAAGTTTTTCTAGCATTTACGAGTTCCCCGACCCGCCAAGAGGCGGCAGCGTTCACTGATTGTCCATTTTTTGATGATCCTAATGAGCTTTATCATTTCTATTGGGCTATGCCTTTTCGATTGAGGGATATTTTGTTGTACTCGATCTCGCGCCGTGAGGGTTTTAGTGTGCATCGCAATTCATGGAATGAGGCGAGTTTACGAGTAAGTTCACCATTGGTGAAAGCACTATTTCCCATCGCGATCGCGCAGCGAAAATTGCTCAAACGCTTCAAAGGTTTAGTCAAGAAGTCTTTAAAGATTTCTTGATTAAACCTTTGAGACTATTGCCAAATCTTGGCTAGTCAACTATATTGATTTACAGGTTGAATAAACCTTTGATGCCAGTCATCAAAAAACCCTTGATATTAATCATTTAGAAAACAGGAGGTGATGCCCATGCAATCAGATAGTAGTAACGGTAAACGTGTGGGTCTTCAGGTTTCCGAGCTGTGTGCTGGGGCTGTCCTGTAAGGTAATTAGTTAATTCTCTAGTTCGCTAGTCTGATTTACTAGTAAGCCTGAGTTCCTTCCAGCAGTTGACTGTGACCTAAAGATCCTAAAGTATTCCGAAACAAAAGCACCTAGCCAATGGCTAGGTGTTTTTGTTTTACCCAAGAATTACAGCGCTAAGCGCTCAATCCATAACCGATAAAGATTTTAAAAGGGTTGCGAAGCAACCCTTTTAAAATCTTTATTGTGGTTCGTTTGAGCAGATCAGGACATAAAACCCAAAAGAGGGTGGTGGCGCTCCGCGCCGCCACCCTCTTTTGGGTTTAGTTATAATTTTTGGAAAATGACTATGCGCTGGTCAGGAATAAAATTACATCTCCTTCTTGCACCACATATTCCTTACCTTCACTGCGTAGCAGCCCCTTAGCGCGAGCTGCAACCATAGAGCCAGATTCTATAAGATCTTTGAAGGCAACAGTTTCGGCACGAATAAAAGATTTTTCAAAGGCAGAATGGATCACCCCCGCAGCCTGGGGCGCTTTCATGCCTGCATGAATCGTCCATGCACGAGCTTCCTTTGGTCCAACGGTGAAATAAGTGCGGAGTCCTAGTAGATGGTATGTAGCTCGAATCAAAGATTTGAGTCCACCCTCTTTAACACCCAAAGATTCTAAAAAATCCTGCCGTTCATCATCGGGTAATTCCAATAATTCTGCTTCGACCTGAGCTGAGACGATCGTTACTTCGGCATTTTCTGCTTCAGCGATCGCCTTAACTTTATCCACAAATGCATTTCCCGTAGCTAGATCGTCTTCAGATACGTTAGCTGCATAAATAGTTGGCTTCAGAGTGAGCAATTGCAACACAGAGATGGCTGCTTTTTCTTCATCGGTCAGATTGGCTAGACGGGCGGGTTTGCCAGCATCGAGAGTTTCGCGGACTTTTTCGAGAGCTGCTAGCTCAACTCTGGCATCCGCATCTGCACGGGCTGCTTTGCGGGTACGGTCAATGCGGCGATCAACTTGGGATAAGTCTGATAAAGCTAGCTCTAGAGTAATGATCTCAATATCACGGACGGGATCAATCGAAGCTTCAACGTGAATGATGTCTTCATTTTCAAAACAGCGCACAACATGAACGATCGCATCACAGACGCGGATATTTCCCAAAAACTGATTTCCTAAACCCTCTCCCTTACTGGCTCCTCTAACTAGTCCTGCAATATCGACAAATTCGACTTTGGTGGAAATAATTTGTGCAGATTTGCCGACTTCTGCAAGGGTGGCTAGGCGATCGTCAGGGACGGACACCGAGCCAACATTGGGTTCGATCGTACAAAAGGGAAAGTTAGCTGCTTCGGCTTTGGCGTTGGCAACTAGGGCATTAAATAACGTAGACTTGCCCACATTGGGCAGTCCGACAATTCCAGCTTTGAGCATGGCTATCTAAACGAGAATTTTTTTGTGCTTATAAATTTTGTCATAAAAGTCTCATGTTGTGGGACTTTTCGCTAACAAACCCCAATAATGAGTGGCGGCGCAATGCGTCGTCACTCAATTATTGGGGAACAAACCAAGAAAAATTTTGAAATGCTGGCTTTGCCAGCATTTCAAAATTTTTCTTGGTTTGGGCTTTCAAGTAGATAGGGGTAAGAAAAACCTAAACCCAAAAAGCATTGGCGCACGCGCAGCGTGCGCCAATGCTTTTTGGGTTTAGGAGATCCAGCGTTCGAGGGTCTCTCTAAGGTGTTGGCGGAGAATGGGTTTACTCAAAAAGTCATCCATTCCTACTTCTATGCAATGGTCGCGATCTTCGGTAAAGGCATTAGCGGTCATAGCGATAATGATGATGTGCTGAGATGATGCAGAACTCCCTTCAAGTTGTCGAATTGCTTGCGTAGTTGCATATCCATCGAGTAAAGGCATTTGACAGTCCATGAGAATCACCTTGTAGTCCTTGGTCTGTATCAACCGTAGTACCTCTTCTCCATTTTCGGCTAGGTCAGCTTGACAGCCTAGTTGGGATAAATATGCCATTGTCACTTTCTGATTCACTATATTATCTTCTGCTAGAAGAATTTTGAGGTTGTTTAATTTGCCCTTGTCTATGTTCTGATCATTTATCTTTGGTGGATGTAATAGAATCTTTGGAGTAATAGGAAGATTGTTTTTGACGATCGCAAGGGAAATAGATTTTAATAGACGACTTGATCTAAATGGTTTGGTGAGATGCCCGTCAAATCCTTGCTGAATTACTTTTTGAATTTCATTTTGCTGATTAGCCCGTAACATAGCTAATATTGGTAAGTTAGCTAGCTTATCTTGGGAATGAATCTGTTTAATTATTTCTGTGGCTTCATAATTGCTTAGTCGCCAGTCTATGAGAGCGATATCAAATTTTTCTGTGGAGTCTAAATAGGCGATCGCATCTGGAATGTTGTCGGCGCTAGTAACGATCGCGCCAAATTTTTGTAAGTAGTAGCAGATTGCATTTCGAGAGTTTTGGTGATCTTCAACGACTAGGATCTTGCAAGCATTCAGAACTGAGTTGGATTGGCTCTGTAAATCGGAAGAAGGCTGAAGGGCAAACGGGATATTAAACCAAAAACAAGTGCCACAGTCATCTTTGACAGGACTAGTTATGCCAATTTCTCCGCCCATCAACGTGACTAGTTGATGGCTGATCGCCAGTCCTAGCCCCGTGCCACCAAAGCGGCGATTAGTGGATGTGTCAATTTGCGAGAATGGTTTAAATAGTTTATTTTGATTTTGAGGTTCGATGCCAATACCTGTATCGATAATTGAAAATCGCAAATAAATTTTTGACTGATTTTCTACTTGATTAGATGCTTTCTCAGCTTCGCGATCGCGATCAATTTGCAGGATAATCTCTCCACTATGAGTAAACTTAATCGCGTTACCAATGAGATTGATTAGCACCTGTCTCATCCTAACAGGATCAGCCATCAACTGAGTCGGTAAATCTTCCTCAAAAAGCGCATTAATCTCTAAACCTTTTTCATGTACTTGGGATGCAAAAAGCTCTAAAATCTCTTCAACACATTCCTCCAAATGGCAAGGTAAACTTTCTAGTTCTAGATCGCCAGACTCTAGCTTTGAGAGATCAAGAATCCGATTAATCAAACTCAATAAAAGATTGCCGCTAAGACGAATATTTTCTATAAAATCTTGCTGAAGATCGTCTAACTTAGTTCCCATTAATAGCTCAGTCATGCCCAACACTCCATTCATGGGAGTACGAATTTCGTGACTCATATTCGCTAAGAACGTACTTTTAGCTTGTGCCGATTTTTCGGCAATTAGTCGAGCATCTAGTAGTTCTTGTTCTTTTTGCTTGATTTCAGTAACATCTCTTCCAACAAATACAAGGTTGTAAGATGACTCAATTTCATATTTAAATTCATGGTTGGCTATTTTTGAGCAAGAGAAGGAAACTATGATTTCTGAATTTGACTTAGCTCGACAAGGTATTTCGATATTTGTAAGATTCTGTTCATTAGGGTTATCTTTATGTTGCTTATGTTCTTCTAGATTTTCTGATTCTAGGAAAACATAATCAAATGATTGAACAAGTTCAGTTTTTTGAAAAAGAATGGTTATAGGTTGGTTAATTAGTTCTTCGTAGGAATATTTAAACAGATGAATAGTGGCTGGATTGACTTTTTTAATAAGGTATTGGCTGTCTGTAACGATAAGCGCCTCAGCCATCGCTGAGATGATTTTATCTATGTAATGATTTGTCTTTACTAAAGTATTGGCAAGTAGCTCTGATTCATTAGCTCTTTGCAATAGAGTCTGAGACATATTCATCAGCTCTGTAACATCTTCAATATAGATAACAATACTTTTGTCTGACTCTTCGGTTTCGTTGGTGACAATGATGTATAGATTGTAGTAAATTGGCTCTCTGAAAGAGTGAGTGCGGCAAATTCCTTTAAGCTCAAAGCTGGTAATTTGATTGAGCCAAATATGATCAAATGTCTCTTCTAATCCAATAATCTCTGGAAATACATGACGAATATCTTTACTAATGAGTGGCTCTTGAGGAGCTTCAGAAAATCTCTCAGCTCCGTAGGAAGAGTCGATAATAATGAACTTTTGGTCAACGGCAACAAAGGAGCGTTCTGATGCAGTAATAAGTTTTTTAAGAATTTTTAATTGTTTCATAATATCTATCGTTAAGCCTCTTAAATTAGACTAAAGCACCCTTAACTTCCGTATCTATCCTGATTTTTAACTTGATTCTTACTCCCTTTCCAGTATTAAGAATAAATATTAAAAACCAAGAATTAGCGGTGCGGCGCGAAGCGCCGCACCGCTAATCTTTCACTGGGAAGGGAGTAAGAATCAAGTTATGGTCATCTTAGCATTAGAATTTCCTGCGCCAAAGTTTGAAATATAGGATCAACGCCCACACCAGTTTTCGCTGATGTCACGTATATAGAAATCTTGATATCATTAAGCTCTGTGATCATTGACTGGAGTAGACGATCTTGTTCATGGCTATCGATCAAATCAATTTTGTTAAGAGCAATGATTGCACATGATTTGGGGTTAACCGATTGGAAAAGCTGAATATGACTTTTAATGTTTTCGAGGCTTGATGCTCTTGTAACGTCACCGACTATGAGCGCTCCTTTTGCGCCTTGTAAATAATTGGGCGCAATCGCTTTAAAACGGGTACTTCCTTCGATATCCCATACGAGTAGTTTGAGTTGTTGAATATTTTGATTAATATCATTGGCATTGGCTTTTTTATAGATATTTTCGTCTATATGCACAATTTTACTTGAGATTTTTACTCCCACTGTAGATAGATATTGATCGCTAAATTGACGGTCAACAAATTGACGGATGAGGCTAGTTTTACCAACTCCAAAGTCACCAATAAGACACATTTTCTGAGAAGTTATTCTAGGGATGGGAGTCATTTATTTTAGGGTGGGTTGAAATTCTACCCATCTTTGTGTTTGCTCAGAACTTTGTTGAATTGATGGCTCTATTATTCCAGAAAGCTGTAATCGTTGAGTATTTACTCCTCGCTGCACTAGGGCTT
>Ga0136636_10000253_pt1 | contig 25288 bp, 22 predicted proteins | sample AntDrymUQ8522106_2_FD_104653 | JGI IMG/M metagenome (GOLD analysis project Ga0136636, IMG submission 104653) | Polar desert sand microbial communities from Dry Valleys, Antarctica - metaG UQ852 (21.06) | ecosystem: Environmental > Terrestrial > Soil > Desert | place: Antarctica: Dry Valley... | reverse complement strand
GAGGCATCAGACTTTATGACATTACTCAATTCAAGCAAGTTCCTGTGAATGGGTTCAGGAGCTTGTCCGTGAAATCCTGGATTGTCGTCACAATGGAGCAAATAAGCGTCCGGAAAAAGAGATCGAACAGCATTTTGTCCAGCTCCATACATTGCGTCGTAAGCGAGATGGGTAGAAAGTTTCTTCATTGCGTCCAAGTCGAATGAAGCAATGGCGTGATCCAAATACATTTTTTCTAGATCAATATTTTCGATAAGACCTATTGACATGAAATGTTCAAAAGACTCATCAGGAAGCCTATGCGCTTGAGGGATCAAAGCCTCCACTTCGTTGATTTGATTTTGAACCATTGGCCCTCCCAAGTAAGACTTCAACTTAAATCCATTGTATTCAGGTGGATTGTGACTGGCAGTAATAACGATTCCTAATCCTGCATTGCATTTTACGACACCCAAAGAAACCATTGGTGTTGATACAAACTTTTCGGCAATGAATACTTTTATACCATTGGACGCAACGATTCTGGCAGTAGTTTCTGCAAATAGCTTTCCACCAAACCTGGTATCATGGCCTATTACAATGCTCTGAGGCAGGCCATTTTGGGCCTTCAGCCACAAGACAGAGGCTTGTGCAACACGAGCAAGATTTTCAAGGGTATATTCTTGAGCAATGATGGCGCGCCATCCATCGGTTCCAAATTTAATAGTAGTTGACATTCTCGTTATTTGATAATCCACAAAGTTTGGGCTTTTATGTACAACCACCAACTATTGTATATGAATTCGAAGCAAAGAAATTTTTGGTCGGTTAAGCGAACAGTGATTCGGCCAGCTCAGTAATGCGGCTGATAGGATGGATAACAATGGAATACCGGTCAAGCTTTATGCCCTTTAAGTTGTTTTTACTCAAAAAGATATGTTGAAACCCCAATCGATCGGCTTCCTGTATTCTTTGTTCGATTCTGCTGACAGTTCGGACTTCCCCATTGAGTCCTACTTCCCCAGCAAAACAAACATCATGCGACACAGGAACGTCATGAAGTGATGATATCAAAGCGCTTACAATGCTCAAATCGACCGCCGGATCCGTAACTTTAATTCCCCCTGCCATATTCAAAAACACATCTTTCTGCCCGAAGAATATCCCACAACGCTTTTCTAAAACGGCAAGCAGCATATGCAATCGTTTGGTATCAAAACCTGTGCTACTTCGTTGTGGAGTGCCAAAAATTGCGGAACTTACCAATGCTTGTGTTTCAATTAGGATGGGTCGCATACCTTCCAAAGTAGCACTCACACAACTCCCGCTCAATAAATCTTCACGATGAGAAAGCAATAATTCAGATGGATTGGAAACCTCTCGTAATCCACCACCTTGCATTTCATAAATACCCAACTCGTCAGTTGAACCAAATCGGTTTTTAAGGGTGCGTAATATCCTGTATGCATGTTGACGATCTCCTTCAAACTGCAATACAGTATCCACTATATGTTCCAGTAGCTTAGGTCCTGCGATGGAACCATCCTTGGTAATATGGCCAATGATTACAACGGGTGTGTTTGTCTCCTTTGCAAAGCGTTGAAGTTCAGCTGTACATTCTCTTACCTGTGAAATGCTACCAGGCATAGCATCCAAATGAGGAGAAGCAATGGTTTGAATAGAATCTATAATGAGCAATTGAGGTTGTATGTTTTGGACATGTTGGAACAAGCGTTGTGTGTTTGTCTCTGTAAGCAAATAGCAATCGGAGTTAATTGGTCCCAAACGATCCGCACGATGTCGTATTTGCTCTTCGTTTTCTTCACCGGATACATAAACGATCTTGCCTCTCAACTTCATAGCCACTTGTAACAAAAGTGTTGATTTTCCGATGCCAGGCTGACCACCTATCAAAATGAGCGATCCTGGAACAATACCTCCGCCCAAAACTCGGTCGAACTCCATGTCGCCTGATGGTAATCGTACCATTTTTCCTGTTTGTACATCCCCCAAAAGCACAGGCACTATTGCGTTGGATGGAGAATCTGTCTTCCAGTTTTGCCTGCTTTCTATTGAGGTGGAGGGCATGCTAATTTCTTCCTGATACGTATTCCATTCTCCACATGACGGGCAATTTCCAATCCATTTAGGGGATGTCACACCACATGAAGAACAAGAGAAAAGTGTTTTTACTTTAGCCATAGAACAAAAATAAGCATTATCTGGGCTTGTAGCAGAAGCGATTGTAGAAAAAAAAATGTTCCAACAATACAATTTTAATGGTTTTTGTATGTTTGTGTTATTAATATTATGGTGCAGTGTTACTTTTCCATAGAGTGCACGTCAAAACGATTGAAAGCCAGTTATGGTTTTTAATATACATTGTGAATTTAATTCACTTTGTTTTTTGGGGTTATTCAGGGTGCCATTTCTTTATGAAGTGAGCACCCTGATTTGTTTGAATAAGCTACAATAAACTCAGCATTTACTTACCTTTGCTTGTGATGAAAGATTTATTGCCATATATTGAGAGCCTCATATTTAGTTCAGAGCACAGCATTACAGTTGATGAACTCAAAGAGGTACTTGAACAGACTCTTGGCATTAATATCGCCATGAAATCGATCAAACAAACACTTGAGGTCCTACAAGAGAGATACCAAACACCAGAATTTGGAATTGAGTTGATAGAGGTGTCAGGAGGATACCATTTTATGACAAAAGCAGCATATCATCATGGTATTTCAACCTTGTTGAAGCAAGCATCTAAGAAAAAGCTTTCTACAGCGGCGATGGAAACACTATCAATAATTGCCTACCAGCAGCCGGTAAGTAAAATGGATATGGAGCGCGTAAGAGGCGTCAATTGTGACTATAGTGTTCAAAAGCTTTTGGATAAAGAACTCATAGCTATTATAGGAAGAAGTGAAGGACCAGGACGACCTGTATTGTACGGTGTCAGTGAAAAGTTTATGGATTATTTTGGCTTAAAAGGCATGAACGAACTTCCAACTTTAAAAGAGTTCATACAAACAGATAATGAAATTGGTTTTTATACCGACGAAGTACAAACTGAAACAATTGACACAAATACTTCAGCATCATAAACCAAAACCGAATATTCAACGTTCAAAATACTATGGAATCAATCAATACGCCATTAATTAATAAAGTTGCCCAAAGTGGCTTAATTACTATTAACCTAGAAGATTATTTTCCAAGTCAGGAAATGGCACATTTCGATTTGAAAGACCAGCTTTTTATGGGTATGATCTTGAAGGAAAAAGATTTCAGAGAAGCCCTGTCGACTTGGGATTGGGAACAATATCAAGATAAAAACCTTTTGGTGTATTGTTCAGCTGATGCCATTATTCCTACTTGGGCATATATGCTTGTTGCTATTAAAGCATCCAAATATGCGCTACGAGTATTTCAAGGGACAGAACAAGAGTATATTAAAGAATACATGTACCAAAGAATCGATGAAATCCAACTCAGCGATTATCGAGACGCACGAGTAGTTATCAAAGGTTGTGGAGATCTCCCGGTTCCTGAATCCGCGTACATCGATATTACGACCAAATTACAGCCGGTAGTTCAAAGTCTGATGTATGGTGAACCGTGTTCGACTGTTCCAATATTCAAAAGGCCTAGAGTACAAGAATCCAAAATAGAATCATGAAAGAATCAAAAATATATTTGCTTTCAGGGCTGATGTTTGTTCTGGTGTCAGCCGGAATATGGCTTAAAACTGAGACAAAAGGAACCCTAGACAAAGGACAATACAGCTATGCTGATGTCAAAACACTGGATTTGAGCAAAAGCTATACTTTCGCTGAGGAGAAAGTCCCTATGGACAATTGGGATGCATTGGAGCGTTTAGAGAGAGAGCTATTGGTAAATGCATATTGGCACTCAAACACCTTGCTTATGATCAAAAAATCCAAGCGATATTTTCCCTTTATAGAGCAAATATTAAAAGAACAAGGACTCCCCGATGACTTGAAATATATAGTGGCTGCAGAAAGTTCCTTCGCATTCGCCACCTCTCCTTCAGGAGCTAAAGGTTTATGGCAAATGATGAATGCTACTGCAAAGGATTACAGTCTGGAAGTAAACGAAGATGTTGATGAACGCAATCATTTAGAAAAATCCACTTTTGCTGCTTGTAAAATGCTGGGTAGATTAAAAGAAAAGTTTGGCACTTGGTCATTGGCAGCAGCAGCGTACAATATGGGCCCGGCCGGCTTACAAAAGGAAATGAACAATCAAAGAGCTGTTGATTATTATGAACTCAACTTAAATACAGAAACACTGAGATATGTATTGAGATTGATTGCTATAAAGGAAGTCATGCAGCATCCAGATCAATATGGCTTTGCTACCGATGATGGACCATTGTACAAACCATTGGACAAGTACACTGAAGTAAGCGTAGACAGTTCCGTTTCCAATTGGGGTGATTTTGCCAAATCATTTGGAGTGAATTACCGAATGTTAAAAATATACAACCCCTGGTTAATTTCTAATGGATTGCAAAATTCTAGCAAGAAGAAATATTTGATAAAACTTCCAAAAGAATAGTTTTTTTACTTCAAGTTGGGCTTTTCCTTGACTTATGCTGTCTTCTCACTTTTGGCATTGCCCAAATACAATATAGATTCCTTATTACTATTCGGCTTCAATCTTAGACAATATGCGATCAATGGACTCATTCAAGGATCGGAAGAAGTATTTGATGTCTTTTTCGGATCCATTGGTGAGTGGTGTTGCCTTGTACAAGAGGACATCGAGCCATTCGTAGGTATATTGAACAAAAGCTGGATCAACAATCTTAAAATAATTTGGATTGTTGAAAGTTACATAAACCACAGGTTGATATGGATTCTTAACGGTGATTGCATTGTTGGTGTGAATAATCTCATTGTGATACAGATTCATGGTGGCATTACTTGAATGGTCAGTAGCCATGTCATGAATGTCAGCAATCATCTGTTTGAATTCGGACAATATAAGCATTACACTTGCTTTGTCACCGAGTTGGCCTGACAGAAAATAGTATTTGAGTTGATTGAGGGTATTGGTCAATACGTTGAGATTCCATATTTCGTACCTTTTGGTATTGAGATAATATTGGTTGATGAGTGGAATCATCTTCAAAGCCTCATTAGAGAAAGAGCGTTGAAAATTAGCAAGTGATTTCAAGTCATCAGGAGTGTCACGTCTGTTGCCCAACAAAAGGCTATACAGCTTGAAATAGCTCAGATTGGGATATTTGAGGTAATAAAAGAAAGGCAATTCTTGACTTGCATACCATATCTCGACGTTGGGTACAGCTCTAAGCATACTTAAGTCGGCATAAATTGGATTCAGAAAATTGAGCAGGGTAAGATTATGATTGCCAAGGGCTGCAAACTCAAATGTGTATTGGTTTTTGATGAATCCAAAATGTTCATCCAATGAAATATGAAAGAAAGCGGCGAGTTTGTGAAGTTCAACCATAGTGAGTTCAGTAGTTCCAGCTATTTTTCTACCTGCAGTTTTAAGGCTGGTAGGCAAGATTTCAGAAATTTGCTTTGCAAGCAGAATTTTAGACCCTACAAGTGCCGAAAGCTTGTTGAAAAAATCCAATTGTAAACCTGACATATTTGCGAAATTTTATGCAAAATGGACAAACTTGTCTATTTCATGACAAAAAAGTAGAAAAATGTTTAAAAAAGGCCAAATCTGGACAAATATTGTCTATCAGAAAACCCCAAAAGGACAAACTTGTCCATTTTTTTAATTTTATAAGTTTGAACTTTGTGAAATCAATATCCGGCCGGGCTTGATGTAAATAATTTTGTTTACTCAAAACGAGAGATATACAATAAAACGAAAAGCGATGAAGAAGATTATGATGGTATTTTTAATGGCTATGATAGTATCTTTTGAAAAAGAAGAAGGCATAGCTACTGGAGTCATTGTAAGGGTATTGGAGTACGGAACCAATAAGCCATTGGAAGGAATAGCAGTGATATTGCGGGTCAGGAGCTTAAAGGATGGCATCAACACTACGGATACTGCCTATACCGATAAAGAAGGAAGATACCGTGTATGAGTAGAGGAACTAGGCTATATTGGAGACCTAATAACAGAATATGATGGTTATTATCCATTCCCTGATTCTTATCTAATTAGTACATGCCAGGTTTTAAGCTAGCCTGACATCATCCTCGACCCCAAGGCTTATATTAATTTTCCATTTATCAATGATACTGGGATTTTTTATAATTTTTCATTCTACACATCCGATGATGTTGGAATAATTTATCCCAACTCATATTTTGGTGAATACTTTGATGTTGAACAATTTATTAATGTATTAGGAAATAGAGATATCGTAATTGGTTGGAAAAAGGAAATTAACAACATCCCTACTTTTTATAAAGATACAGTTTATATTTCAAAATTCGATACTTTGAACTACACGATTAAAATGTAGAGAAGTGGGTGGTGTATGATTAGTTTTTGTTTTTGTATCAAGTTGAAAGCTGATTGGATAGCTCTTGCTTACGCTAAGTTGTCACTTTTACATTGCCCTTAAAGTAATTCTACTGTGAAATAGTAGATAGACCATTTCTTACAGTGGTTTATGCGGATAGAATTTTAGTTATGATTAGATATACTTGGCTAAATTAATTTCTCGTCGGTATAACCAAAAGGTCTAGCTGGAAAAACTCGCGCGGTACTGATTTGTTTTTCTTAGGGTTTCGGGTGCAAAGCTGATTGGTGTTTCAATCTGACGGACTTTCTCAGTCCAAGGATTCCCTCGAAAATCCTCCGTTGCTGCGCTTGAACAGTGTCCAGCGGGTGTTCCGCTTTGGAGCGGAATTGGGTTTTTTTATCTTTTGTTTTTGATGATTTCTGGACTTAAGTTGTGCTGTCTTCTCACTTTTGGAAAAGGTTCAATATCTTGTGTACACTTATTTATGGAACAGCTCAACTGACACTAACAATTTCAATCCTTATCAAAATGTTCAAGGATTTGCTCTTCCCAACTGTAATCCTTCAGCCCAGTAGCTTGTTCCCTCGTTCCTTGTAATACAAAACCATAAGCGGGTAAATCCAGAATTGATAGCGAATCGGCTCGATCTGGATCAATGCTCAACCATATCTTAGTTGAACAATTAAGTATGGTGTTCAATATGTCTTCATAAGGTATGCTCAGTCCTGGATTCCACAACACTTCTTGGGAATCTTGTAATTGTAATCCTTCAGCAGATATTTCAACAATCACTCTCAGAGTGTTATTCGACCATGCCAGTATTTCATGTATTGGAACAACAACTCCAGTAACATTTAGAGATACTGCGTCGGTTTCATTCAACAACCCGTTGGGCCGTAGCCAAATTTCTGTGCCTTCAACCCATTCAACCAAAGCCGAAATGTACATGATCGCTTGCTCACGTGTCTGTCCGCCCAGTGGTTCAAAAACCATTTTCTCAACACCAGCGGCGGCGTAATATCGAGCATCTGTCAAGTGAATAATGTGATCTGCTAATAATTTGGGATGATGATGGGTCATAATGCAAAGGTAATCATACCCTAAAGCAAATTAGAAGTAAAGTAGTTTTATGAAAATGAGAAAAAGCGAAAAAAAAAGTATTATTTTGACATGAAATCTGAAACGGTGGAGACAAAATACTCATATTTTGATTTGGTATATGAAATAACCCGTCAAATTCCAGTTGGTCGGGTGAGCAGTTATGGAGCAATAGCTGACTACTTGGCATTGGGATCCAGTAGAATGGTAGGCTGGGCCCTGAATCATTCTTTTGCCCAAATGATCGAGCTGCCAGCCCATAGAGTGGTGAACAGAAAAGGAGAATTGACAGGAAGACACCATTGGAATCCACCACAATTAATGGGACAGCTGCTTCAAAAAGAAGGCGTCCAAATTGAGAATGATAAGGTGATCAACTTCCAGGAGGTTTTTTGGCATCCCAAAGAATTGGATGAAGGATAAAAACCTCAAGTGATATTCTACGTACATTGCAGTTCATAAAATTCTGCGGGATTCAAATGTTATGGTTGATCACATTTTACTTAAAGTACTTCTTGCACCTTTTGCATTATTGTTTGGAAGTATCGTAGCTATCAAGGAAGCAATGTACCGCACAGGATTAATAAAAGGCGTCAAGTTTGATCTGCCGTTGATATCTGTGGGTAACTTAACCGTTGGAGGAACGGGAAAGACACCACATATCGAGCTGTTGATTAGATTGTTAGAGCCGTACCTTGAAGTGGCAACTTTGAGCAGAGGTTACAAACGAAAGACCAGTGGTTTCAGATTGGTGAAGGGCAGTGATTCTGCAATGGAAGCAGGCGACGAACCGCTTCAGTTTAAAAGGAAATTTCCCAATGTTACAGTTGCTGTTGGCGAGAATCGGGTATTTGCAGTCCCGAGTATGCTTGGAGAGAACCCAAGAATTCAAACAATACTACTCGATGATGCCTTCCAACATCGGGCCATTATTCCAGGATATAATATTTTATTGACTGAGTATGAGAGACCATTTTACACGGATCAATTATTGCCTGTAGGAAAATTGAGAGAGTTCCCTGAAGGCTACAAAAGAGCTGATATGATCATTGTTTCAAAATGCCCAACTACGCTTGAAAGATCAGATGCTGAGGAAATGATAAAGAAGTTAAAGCCATTGGCCAAGCAGAGCGTTTTTTTTACCAAATACAATTATGGAGCACCATATTTTTGGTTAGATCCAAGTTATAGATTTCGACTTTCCAGCGAAACACAAGTCATACTCATCTCCGGTATTGCCAATGAGAGCTATTTATTGGACTATTTGCGACCTTTGGTAGGGCACATTGAAATGCTTTCATTTCCAGATCATCATCTATATACTGAGGAAGATTTGTTGGCTATTACCAATCTGGCATCTACCATTTCAGGTAACAATAAGGTAATTCTGACTACCGAAAAAGATGCCGTACGACTAGCAACTTATTTGGAATATTTCAAAGCCAATAAACTGGATATCTACATTTTGCCCATTGAAGTAGGGTTTCATTTTGATGAAAAAAATAAATTTGAAAGTATCATTAAAGAATATTTGCTCAACTTCAAGTCGTGATTAAACGTTTTTTCCTTTCCATATTTTATCTTGGCTGGAAGTCACTCGTGTGGGTGGCATTGAAGATATTTTTTAAAAGGACGATAGTCAGAGGTAAAGAATATCTGCATACTAAAGGCCCAAGTATATTGCTTTCCAATCACCCCAATACCATGGTTGATCCGATTGATGTAGCAGTACGATCGCCCAGAATGGTTCACTTTTTAGCCAAGGCAGAGTTGTTTCGAAATCCATTAATGCGTTGGTTTTTTACCACCTTCTATTGTATTCCAGTAGAAAGGCCCAACTTCTCAAATGGCCAAAAGGTAGATAATTCGACCAGTTTTGCCAAATGCGACGCGTTTCTGCATTCAGGAGGATGTCTTTATGTAAGTCCGGAAGGAACAAGCATCTTGCAAAGACATTTGCTGCCATTGAAATCAGGCGCTGCACGTATTGCCATCAGTGCGGCTGTGACAAGTGATTATACAATTGAAGTGAAATTTGTGTCTGCCACAATAAGCTATGTTACACAAGGAGAATTCAGGTCAACGCAACTGATTACGGTGCATGAACCCATTTCGAACGCCAAATGGAGGGCTGATTATGTAGCAGATCCAATCAAGGCAATTGATACCATCCGAAATGGCCTGGCAGAATTGATGCAATCTTCGATGTGGGAAGATTCCGGGAAGTATTCGGCGGAAGTTGACGCAGCGGTATTTATGTCTGCGCCTTACATCGCCAATCGTCCTGATGAATTTCACGATAAGGGCATGGCGTATAGCAGGAAAATGAAAGATTGGCTCAATACAGATCCTGCCAAAGCAGAGGCTTGGGCAAATGAAATCGGAAAAATCAAAGAATTCCTAAAAGGCAAAGCTTTGAGTAAATCCGAATGGGGGTGGATTGGCAAAGAATATTCATTTGTGAATAAGATATGGAGAATCATAGCATTACTACCGTCATTAATGTTCTTGGGTATCGGGCTGATTTTCCATTTGATTCCCAATGCTTTAATTGGAGGACTTTGGCGTTGGGTATCAATTGAGCCAGAATATGAAGCAACGGTTAAGATACTAGCTGGGATCATTTTATACCCAATTTGGTACGGAGGATTATTGATTATAGCTTTTTACCAATTTGTACCTATTGCAATTATATTGTTGATGCTGTTTCTTGTATTTGTGACAGGGCATTTCTATTATGATGTGCTCGCATATTGCAGAGAAACCAAGTGGGTATTTAGCCAATCGAAATCAAACAAAGAGGCATTGCTTGAAAAAAATATTGCATTTAATTCACTTATTTCCTTGATTATTAATTAAATAATTCGCTTCTTTGTACTGCATATCAACAAACGTACTATCCCATGTACCCAAAAATCGTATTGGGCATTTTTGTGACTTCTACTGTCGTCCAGTTGTCTTACTGGCTGGTACTGTTTGTTAGACTATTACGACCACCATTTCAAGAAAAAAACAAAGATTCAGAGCTTCCAGATATTAGCATTTTGATTGCTGCCCGCAATGAGCTTCATAATCTAAAAAATAACATCTCCCGTATTCTAAATCAAAACTACCACTCACATCAAGTAATAGTGGTAAACGATAATTCAACTGACGCAAGTGCGGAGTTGCTATTGCACACGCAAGAAACTAATGCCAACTTTACATTCGTTAACGCACATTACCACCATGGGGGCGGAAACAAGAAAGCAGCTTTAACCCAAGGGATACATACTTCGAAAACTGATGTTCTTTTACTGACAGACGCTGATTGTTGCCCGGCTAGTGTGAACTGGGCCAAAAAGATGATATCAGCACTCACTCCTGACAAAGATTTCGTATTGGGATATGGGCCTTATAACAAGAGACCCGGCCTCCTCAATAAGTTGATACGGTTTGATACCTTAATGATTGCTATCCAATATGGATCTATGGCAATCACAGGTCAAGCTTACATGGGAGTAGGAAGGAACTTAGTTTATCGCAAAAGTTTGTTTGAAATGACAAATGGCTTCGATAATCACAAATCCCTCCTGAGTGGTGATGATGATCTCTTTGTGCAATCAGCTGCAACAAATCTTAACGTTGCGTTAATGTTTGAACCGGAAGCATTTGTCTATTCTGAACCCAAGGACAGTTATTCGGCTTTTCTGAAGCAGAAAATAAGACATATTTCCACCGCAACCAGCTATAAATTAAGGCATAAAATCCTCTTGGGATTATTTGCCCTCACACTTCTTCTACACTATGTAGGAGGAATAACACTCTTATTGTTGAAAGTTTGGATGCCAATTGTGGTATCACTTTTGATAGTAAGAATGACAGTTAGTTGGATCATAGGCAGCAGACTTGCTGGTAAATTTCATGAAAAAGATTTACAACTATGGTTTCCACTACTTGAAGCAAGCTACTTGATTAACCAAATGATATTAACCACTACATTGACCACTAAACCTACATCATGGAAGTAATGACCAAAACCGCAACACTATCCGTCCGTGCCACTGAAGATTACGATCTGGTACTACAAGCTATCGAAGGCAACCAAAAAGCCTACGGGGAATTAATGGAACGCTACAGAATTAGCGTTTACAATACCATGTACAAAATGGTAAGCAATAAGGAGGATGCTGAAGATCTTACCATTGAAGCCTTTGGTAAAGCATTCAACAAATTGGCAAGCTATGCACCACATTATGCATTCAGCACTTGGTTGTTCAAAATTGCAATCAACAACTGCATTGATCATATCCGCAAGCGCAAATTGCAACTGTTATCAATTGACAACTTGATCCAACCCAACAGTTCACTGGAGTTTAGACATACCCTAAAAGCCAATGTTCCAGACCCGGAGGAGAAAGTAATACGTCAACAAAGAGTAAACCTGATGCGAACAGTCATGGGCAAACTCACTACCAAATATAGACTAATGATAGAATTGAGATTCTATGAAGAACTCAGTTATGAAGAAATAGCGAAGGAATTGGATATACCACTGGGCACAGTTAAAGCGCAGCTTTTCCGTGCCAAAGAATTGATGTACAATTACCTTCAAATGCCGGGCGCACAAGACTATCTGGACACACCAGTTCGCACCCGCGCATAAAAGAATTCGAACATATCAATTTGAAAAGGCACTGATTACGATTGGTGCCTTTTTTTGTAGGATAAGTTGATGAAGAATATGTATTTTGTGATGAGGTAATTATAATTGGGCTGGTAAAAATTGAGATCATGTACGTAGAATCTTCACCTATTGATTGCGCAGTGTCATTGCCTGTGCATGTGGCATATGCTTTTGAATTGGCATTTATAAGCACACAAATAAGAATAAATAACAATAATTATTCACCATGTAATGGAGTAAACTCAAACAGCATTGCGTGTACTTTCCAAGCAGAATTTAATAGACATTTGAGGGAAACCTTAAATACCAATGATTGTATGACGAAGACGGCCTTGGCCCTACCTTGGGCATATTTGTTGGGTTCTGGCATTTTAGAAAAGCAAAGCCAACACAATACCCAAAGTATTTATTTTTCAGAATTCCCTATAAAATGCCCATGAAGAAGGGTTGTCCGATATTACCAGTAGTTTTTTTCCTTTCTATAATTGCACTTAGTTCATGTAGGGTCTACAAACCTACAGTTGCCCAAGTCTTTGCTTTTAGGGACAGTTTAATTACTGAAACCATAAGAAGCAAGATAAAATATAAGGCGATTGGAATGGCTGATTCTGTTTTTGTTGATTCACTACTTGTAATGAGAAAAGAGTTTACAATCAATTGTAGGACTGTTCCAATGAATAATTCAATAAGGCTCAAGAGCTTTTATATGGAAAAATATAATATGTCATTTGGTCTGGAACAAAAATATTCTATCCCCGAAGATTTAAAAGGAGTATATTATTTTAACAAAAATGATACTTTTAATTATTGCGAGGGAGATACTTTTTTTTACATATTTTTTGGGCCAATGGTATTAGAAAAAAAGAACAAAAAATACGTAATTAGTTACAGTACCTTTATTTCGAATAGACAAAAAGATGGATCTTATGCGAGATTTATTTGCATTAAAGAAATACAATTCATTCGCAGGCGTAGACACTTGCAAGCTTTAAAAGAAGAGGATTGCAGTGATTCTACATTTGCCCCAGAAATCGTTCCACCATTTGTACGAGGGAGTAGACCTTTCTTCGATGAGAATAGCGGAACGTATAAGTATTTCAATAGAGATGGGAATAAGGACAAGAATTAAAACCTGTGGCATACTTTTGGGTTTAGCCTGGCAATCAAACTTAAAGCTTTGCAGGATTCAAGTTATAATTGAAAATTTTTGGAAACCCCAAAAACTTCGTCGATTCAGCTTCTACAGCTGGCTTTGGGTTAAGGCGTCGTCAAATATGGCCTTGAGCAAAAATTTCAGCTATACCTTATCCGTAAAAAACCCATCCTTTTTATCTTCTTGAAATTTTTGATTGTTGTAATCTACAGATTTGTTTCTTGGGATTGACAAACTCTGCCAGTCGTCACTGGAATACATTTTGGCAATGAAGACAATCTGTCCAACATGATAGGCATAATGTGCTATTTGACGGGTAATGGCTTCTGCAACAGAGTGCCCTTCATTTCTGATATAAACTATTTGAGTCATGTCGGATTCAGTCAAACCCTCCAAAGTGTCCAATAATACCTTCCATCCGGCCTCCCAACTAATAAGGAGCTCTTCCGGTGTTTTGAGTAAATGTTCAAATTCTGAGTCTCTATTTCTATTTGGCTTTTCACCATCAGTTGTCAAAAAATCAGTCCACCTTGATAACATATTACCATGAAGGTGCTGAACAATGATGGCAATGCTGTTGCTTTCAATATTGGGGCTAATGAAAAGCTTTTCTGCCGCAATTTGTTTCATGGCTTTTTCGCCTAATTCTTTGTAATAGTTGAAGAGTTTTATTGACAGCGAAAGAAATTGATTGTCCATGTTTGTTGAGGTTTTAGCTTTAAAAATAATCAATTTATGGTTTGATTTTTGCATCATTTACAATTGTATTGTTTTGTTGAATTATGACTTTCTTTAAAGCGCTGTAATTCAATAGATTATACTATGAAAAACCAAAACTTATGACTAAGAAATTACTCTTTGTAATTGTTTTGTTGTCTTCATTGAAGTCAATGGCGCAAGAAAACCCCCAATTCACACATTTTCTTTTTAATAGATTGTCATACAATCCTGCCTATGCAGGCAGCAAGGATGTCATGTCAATTCAGGCATTGTACAGACATCAATGGCAAGGCATCAATGGGGCACCAAGAACAGCTCTCCTTGGCGCGCACCTGCCATTTGCAAATGGCAGATGTGGTGCAGGATTGCAAATCACACAAGATCAATTGGGTTTACTGAGCAATACCATTGTGGATGGAATGTACGCTTACCGAATGAAAACAGGAGCAAACTCTACCCTCAGCTTAGGAGTACAAGCCAGAATGGAATACAGTAGAATAGCCTGGTCGCAAGCAAAAACGACCAGCGGTATTGACAACCAAATCCCGACTGATGACAATGCCGAAGCAAGTCCAAATTTTGGAATGGGCGTATATTTTCAAGCCAAACAATTTTTTATTGGATTCTCTATTCCTATGTTTTTAGAGTCCAGCTTATATCGCGGCAACTCCAGCGAAATACCTGATTATAAAAGGCTGCGCACCAATTATTTGATGGCAGGTGGCGAGTTTCCGATTGGTCAAAATGTTGATATCTTGCCAGGTATGTTGGTCAGTTATAATCCAAATGCTCCCCTCGAAATGGAGTGGAATGTAAACGTTTTGTTCTCAAAGTTTCTGTTGTTGGGATTGAGTTATAGAATGGGTGACTCGATGGACGGGTTGATTGGATTGCAATTGAACAAACAAATGCGAATGGGCTTGAGTTATGATTTGAGTTTAACGGAACTGCGACAATACCACATCGGGTCTTTTGAAGCCATGGTGGAATACAATTTTATTTACACCACCACAGGAGTTAGTCACTTAAGGTATTTTTAATAGCTCCATCAACCAAAATTTTATGAAATACTTTATCCATTTGATATTATTGATTTTGTTGGCGGGGCAAATAAACGCTCAAACATCAGTCAAGACCAAAATGAAGAAAGCTGATGAGCTTTATCAGAAAGATGGCTACATGGCGGCAGCAAAATTATATGCTCAAATGCAAGAGCAGGACAAAAGCAATCCTGAGCTATTGAGCAAGCTTGCCAACAGCTACAGATTGAATGGCAATTCCTCTGAGGCAGAATTCTATTACAGCAAATACCTCAACACAGCAAGCAAAAAAGAGGATCAGTTGAACTATGCGCATACCTTGCTTTCAAATGGTAAATGTAAAGATGCCGTGAAATGGTACCAAAACTATATCAATGCTGGTGGAGAAAAAGAAAATGTTCATTTTATTACATCTTGCGACGACCTTAATGGCTTTCCGATAGATGGAAATGTAAAAGTGTTCAATGCAGAAGGTTTAAACTCTCCATATCTTGATTTTAGCCCAAGTTTTTATCAAAACGGATTGTTATTTTCTTCAGGGAGGCCCATTTCAAAAACATTGAAAAGAAAAGACCTTTGGAGCCAAAAGGATTTTGCAGGTATGTATTATTCTGAGTCACAAGGAAATGGAAAATTCAAACACACCCGAAATATGAAATGGGATTTGAATAAGAAATACCATGTAGGAGTAGTAAGCTTTACGCCTGACAAAAAACACATGTACTATTCGGCCAACAATCAAAATGGAAAAAGCCAAAAGAAAATTCGGGATCTGAAAATTTATATTGCCAAATTAGAATACAACAAATGGGTGAATGATGGCGCTTTTACTCATAACAGCGATCAACATAAAACATGTCACCCAGCATTATCTCCTGACGGAAAGTCGATTGTATTCTCATCCAATATGCCAAATGGGTTTGGTGGAATGGACTTGTATGTATCAAAAAAAGAAGGCGGAGCTTGGGGCAAACCAATAAACCTTGGTTCAGAAATTAACACCAGTGGAAATGAGATCTTTCCTTTCATAGATGCTTCAAATAAATTGTATTTTTCTTCTGATGGACTGAAGGGAATAGGAGGTTTGGACATATTTTATGCCCTTCAAAACCTGGATCTCAACAATTGGATTAATCCAGTTAACATTGGAATTCCTTTTAATTCGAACAAGGATGACTTGGGCTTCATTGTGACAAGTGCTGGAGTTGATGGATATTTCTCATCCAATAGACCTGGAGGAATGGGAGAAGATGACATTTATTATTGGACCAACTTGCCCGATCAAAATGGTTATGCAAAAGAAGGCTTGGTCACCTTGATCATAAAAGACAAAATAACCCTTACGCCACTACCTGATGCTGTAGTTAAGCTCATTGATTCAGAAGACAAATCATCTGGATACCTGACAGATGAAACAGGTCGAATCGGAAAAACCTTCAAACCTGAAGTAATAAGAATGGTGCAAGCTGAGAAAAAAGGCTACCAACCCAATCAGTTATATATTACCAATAATATGGCCGGTGACCCTGAGAAATCAATCCTATATCTAGAGCCACTTACAACACAATCCTTAACGGGTCGTATTATGGATGCAACAGATAATAAGCCTATAGCTGGTGCAGATATCTATTTTACTAATGGTACCAATGGTCAGATTGTAAAAGCAACTTCCGATTCAGATGGAATTTATGAATTCCCCCTAGAATGCAACAACGAATACAATGTAGTTGCCGGAAAGACTGACTATATTCAGACATCATTGATTATTCCATCGAGTGAAATACCTTGTACCAATAGCAAATCCATCGTCAAGGATTTCTATTTGAACACCGCAGTAAAAGCGAACATCAGAAAGGATATGCGCAAAAAATATCTGGGTGATGAAAATGAAAACTTTAATATTGGTCGGAGCTTTGAAGTGAAGGATGTTCTATATGATTACAACAAATTCAATATCCGCAAAGATGCCGATAAGTCTTTGGCGGATTTGGTAAAATTGCTTCAAGAATATCCAAATATGGAAATTGAACTTTCATCGCATACGGACAGCAGGGGAAAGGCGAGTTACAACCAATGGCTGTCCCAGAAACGGGCTGAATCAGCGGTTCAATACATTATTTCAAATGGCATTTCTGCCAATAGACTCAGAGCAGCAGGCTATGGCGAAGCAGCACTTCGCAACTTTTGTTCAGATGGCATGAAATGTACGGAAGAGCAACATCAGGAAAACAGAAGAACGGAAATTAAAATTCTCAAACTCTAAGCAGCGATTATGACATAGAAGATATCTTATTATTGTAAGGTGAAAGCACTGATATAACAGCGTCCTATCCTTGACGATAATTTTCCAAATGAGCAGACCCCTATGGCCAAATGTTGTAGGGGTTTATTTTTGGAATTCTTTTATTTCACCACCAAGAATTTACTCACAAATACCTGGTTTTTAGAAACCATTCTTAGTACGTAGCTTCCTCCGGGAAGTTGGCTGATATCGATTGACTCTGTGGTGTCATTCCTGATAGCCCGTTTTGCAATCTGAAGCAATCCATCCATACTGTAAATTTCGAAACTTACATTTCCACTTGAAGATACTGGATATTTAACATGCAGGGTTGAATTGGCAGGATTTGGAAAAAGCAGTAAATCACCAATAACTTGATTTTGAATACTCAGGGGTTTTGAATCGATAACTGATCCTTCTTCCATAGCGCTTGCACAATATTGCTCCCCTGTACTAGCAGTAGCACAAGCTTCACTATTGTATGACTTAAGATCCAGATATTCATAATTGTCGATGTACCATCCTAGTCCGCCTGTAAAATTATCTGATCCATAGCGGAATCGCATTTTTATGTCCTTTCCTACATATTCACTTAAATCCAAGTAGCAATCCTTCCAGCCATTGGAGTTTCCTGAAAATCCATCTGTATTGGGCAAAACAAAAGTTGCATACTGAATGCGGCCAGGATAATCACCGCGAAGGAATTTTCCGTTTACATTTTGCCATGATTTGCCATCATTTTCTGATATTTCAAGAAAGCCGCCATCTCCACCTTTTTCGGTATTGTAATTGTGGTAAAATCTCAAAGCCGGTCTAGTGCCAGTAACTTTCCATTTTTTATTGTAAACCAAATTGTGTCTGTTTTCTGATGGCACATCCAGTATCCCAAGGCTCTTGGTTCCACCAAAGGCAACACCATTCACAGCAGTCCAGGAAACCCCACCAATCAGACTTTCCACGTTCCAATTGGGAGCCAAACCACCTTCAACATCTTCAAACAGCAAAGTTTCAGAGGAGATGTTGGCGGGCGTATTGATTTTGTAAGCGATTACAATTTTCTGACCCACAGTCAAATTTCCTAAACTGAACGTCAAAACATCTCCGTTTACTGTTACGGGAAGAGATGCAGAGCCGACGATGAAGGAAGTACCTGATGGTATGATGTCCGTAACGGAAATATTTTGAGCAAGGCTTGTCTTAAAATTGCTAACTGTTAATTTCACATCAATATTATTCCCAGCCTTGACTAGGGGCGTCATTTCTTTTGTAATGTCAATGCGATTTAAGCAAGCAGGCTTTGTTGTGAAATCCTCAGTAGCATCAATCGTTATCAGTGACGAACCTTGATCGGCAAGAAAGCCCAAACCTCTTCTTGCAAATACTTCCCAGATCAAACATTCATTGTCGCCATTGTTATTGGCTTTATCCGCAGCAATGATTGCATCTCTACCGTCTTCAAAGCCAGGACTGCAAGGTTGAATTTTTAAAGCGTCAATGATCATTTTTACAGCCTTGTATCCCCCTGAATTAGGATCTTTGAGGCTTGCATCGAAACCATATTTGTCAGTCATTGCCCAAAACAGGTCCCACAACATGGCATTCCATACTTCACCTACATAATGCACTTGGCTATTGTTGATGATATTGCCATAAGTATGTGGATTCACAGCCATTGAAGTAGAGTAAGGGTATGTACGTATTCCTCGTTCGGATGAATCCTGACGTGAAACATAAGTGCCAAAACCCCGGGATTCATTTTTATTGTCGTAGGACTTGACAGTTGTAACCAGTCCAAAAAAGTCTGACCAACCTTCTCCCATTTGTTCTCTGTTTTGCAGACAAGATGAATTTCCGGGACCACCAGTAAGTCTTGTGGTAATGCCATGTCCAAATTCATGCGCAATGATCCCATTATCCAGATCACCATCCAATAAGTTTGGTCCAGAATTGGCTGATTGTGGAGCTTGAAGTGTAATATTTAGACCGCCTGTACCAGCATATTGACGTATTTTGGTGCAATCCGATTTTTTGATTCGGACCACGGGAATATTGATTGAATCACCATAGAGCACCGCATCCATAGCACTTGCAACATCCGTGGTGTTGCAAATAATGCAAGCTATTGCGCCAGCTTTTTGAGCATTTAGGGCTTTCAAGTCAAAATCACAAATTCCTCGGTCAACCATAGCAATTTTGCCTTTGACTTCATCTACGTTCATCAAATCCAAGCAGCCAAAAGTTGGAAAGTCGGGATCAATATCCTCTACAAAAGCTACATCGCCAGTAGTAGGATCGTTGAAAGTAATGACCTTGCCAAAGGTAGCTTTACCAGTGGCATAAGTTCCCGATACAATAAAAGGTGCATTGACTTTGAGCAAAGCATCATCGGAAAGGTCATTGTTCCACAAGAACATTTGAACGGTTCCAGCTTGACCGTCGCTGGGTGATGTGAACGTTGCGTTGTTGATGTTGTTCAATGTATTTGCATCAAATTGAGCCAAGGCGGTAATGCGGTCATTGCCAATACCAATATTCTTGTAATTCTTGGTTTGGAAATTTGCAGTTTCATCAAATCCAAAACGGTATGCCCAATCGTGCATGTAATTGATGCCGTAAAATAATTGTGTGGTTGCAGCAGCGGTGTAATTTTCTGGTTCTAAATTGAGGTCTAGTGAAGACGTAAATACTAAGTTTGAACCGCCATTTGGTTCATCATTCAAAGATCCAAAGTTTCCAGCCTTTGCTTGAAATGCGTGAACATTGTTGCCCATTGTTTTGGTAGATTCAGCACCGGCAACACCGTTGGTGTCATGCCATCCAAATGGCGAGGCCAGCAAATCTGCAGGATCGCTTACTAGAATTCTATTCGTTTGCAAAGGATTTTCATAAGGAAAAGGGAAAACCGTGTATTGTGCATCTGCCAATGGGCCCATGAATTCTTCTTTTTCTCTAACCTTGTCTATTGTTGCTTTTTGAAGGCATGATTCGGTTTTTCCAAAGTGGTCTTTATGAAAGCTACAATGCGTTGAATAGCTGGATTTGTCCAATATTTCACCAGAAAGGGCATCTACTTGAAATGACCAAAAATCATTAAAATGTAAAGCCTCTATATCAAGCTGCCAACACAAATGAATGCTAAGATCATTGGAGGTCCAATAATTCAATTGAAGAATGATATCTTGTCTTGCAATATCAGATTTGTCAAAGAGCACACGATTTGCTTTTTCTTGAGGGATAATTCGTGGTATTGCGGGCAATTTCATACCCAAATGTTCACTTACCAAAAGCAGTGCTTCAGCCGCCGAAATTGTTGGTTTATACGCTTTAATTCTGTCCTTGATATTTGCTTGAAGTCGGTTACCAACATAAAGGATATTGCCATTGGAGTCGAAGCTGATATTGACAATGCTATTTTTTATGCCAATTCCGTTGAAGGATTGATTAAAATATAAGGTTTGCATGCCGTTGCTCTGTGTAAGCAATTGATCATAAAGAGCAAGTTCTTCAATATCGCGATTGGTTAAGTTCCATTCAGCAACTTGGCTTTTGATGTGTTTTTTAGCAACATCTTCAAGCGACACATTTTGAGCAAATGCGAACGAAGACATCAAACAGAGAAGAATAACTGGAAAAAGTTTATTCATGGGTGAGGGATTGAGGGATATTTTCTGCTATCTAACGGAAATTTTGGATTTCTGATCCAAAAATACACAAAAAATACCATGAAGTAAATACCTTTAGATTTATGGAAATGCCTGAAAAATTCGAAAACACCTTAATAGTTGGAAGAAATGCAGTTTTGGAAGCGCTTTATGAAGGTGTACAAATAGAAAAAATTTATTTGCAAACCGGAATTACCGGTGACTTTGAGAAAGCAATACGTCATCAATGTAAGGACAAAGAAGTACCCTTACAATCAGTCCCCAAGGAGAAATTGAATCGTATGACCAAGGTCAATCACCAAGGCGTGGTAGGATTGAAGGCATTGGTTACATTTCATGACATCAACAATGTAATTGCGCATGTGTATGAAAAAGGAAAAGTTCCATTGATAGCTATGTTGGAAGAAATCACCGATGTCAGAAATTTGGGTGCAATTGCCAGAAGCGCACTTGCATTTGGGGTCGATGGCATTGTGATTCCCTTAACAGGCGCGGCACCCATACAAGCGGATAGCATCAAATCTTCGTCGGGAGCCTTATTGAAAATACCGGTATGTCGGGTCAAAAACTTCTCTGAAGCCATTAATATACTGAGAGACAACGGATTGATGATTTATGCTACTGGCCTAGATAAAGCAAAGTCATTGAGTCAGATAGACTTTAAGGAGCCAACCGCAATTTTGTTTGGTTCCGAAGAGCGAGGAGTTTCTCCACATTTGCTGCGCATGTGCGATGAGGTGATCAAGATTTCGCAATCAGATGAAATAGAGTCCTTAAATGTATCGGTGGCAGCGGGCATCGTGCTATCGAGGGTATTTGAACAGCGAATGGATTAGGTTTCTTTAATCTGAGCCAAGAAATATTTACGATCCATTTTGCGAACACAGAACTGAAGCTCGTCAGAGAGTAACTTTTCTGTTAGTAATATTTTCGATTCTACCAAGATTCTAAAATTTGTCCGAGCCGATATGACATCCAATTTTATCAATATTTTCGCAGATCCAAAGCAAAGCTGTATTAGGGGCGTAGACAATTTCTTTTCTAAAATTAAGACAAACAAAAATGGCGAAGTCATTTGACTCCGCCATTTTTGCTTTATAGTTGTTGTTTATCAGATGTTGGAAATGTGCAAATTTGATTCCCAAATGTTAATACTTCGAGTCCAACTGAAATCCTTTTCTAAATCTTCACTGAAGGTATATGGACATGCACCTGTGTTTTGCCAATTCTGATACAATTGTAAGATGAAGGCTTTGGCTAGCTCTGATCTGGTAGCATTAGAAAAGCTGATCATTCCAAGATTATATTTGTCAAAAGCCGATTGGAGCTCATCATCTTTGTCACCACTGATAAAGGAAAGAATGGGTCGGCTTGCTGACAAATACTCAAAAAACTTTCCCGTAAAAACGCCTTTGAACTCAGGATGTGAACTGCTAAGCATCAAGTTGATATGACTGCTTTGTTGTATCATCCGTGATTCGAGGTGGCTTAGAAATCCTTCATTGATGCAAACTGTTTCCAATCCATATTGTCGGGCAATGTTCATCCATTGGCTTCCATCTTTTCCCGCATAAACGATTTGAAAGTCCCTGACATCTATTTCTTTATTTTCAATCATTTCATTGATCAAGGAAAAGAAATTTGCAGGGGACCTTTCTTCCTGAAATAGAGATCCGGTATAACTGATTGTAAAATGTTTACAAAGAGCTATCGTTTGAGCATCCGGATTGTAAAATATCCCATTTGGGATGTGGATCATCTTTTGACGGATTTCTTTGCTCAATGTAAATGCAATTCCTTCAGAAAAGGAAGTCACCAAATCTGCCTTTTCAAGCAGTTTACGAAGCACCCATGTCTGAAAACGGTAGCCATAATATAAGCGATAGACCCGATCAAAGGGCAAATCTCTAAAGTCGGCGGTCCAGTGCAATTGTGGATATTTCCGCTTTAATAGCCAAGCAAGGTAGTGATCAGCCATTGGACGGTAAGAAGAATAAATATGGCTAATTTTTCCATTTTCAACTTGTTGTTTTCCGTATTGATAGGCATTGTAGATGTATTTCAAGCCACCTTCCCCGAGGATTATATTGAAAGGAAAGGAGTTGATTATTCTGATTGCAGATTTTCTGAACCAGGATTTCTTTTCGTCTTCAGTATAATGAAACCCTGATTTTGACAAATATTTTTGCCTGAAACTCCTATAGTCAAAAGCGGGAATTTCAATGATGCTCAAACCACCAAGAGGTTTTTGAACTTTCTTTTGGATGCTGCTGGTTACAACAGCAACGGAATTCCCTGAAGCATGCATAGCTTCAGCAAGAAAATAATTGCGCCAAACGGCGATTGAATGGATAGGTGGGTAATAATAAGCGAGAAACAGAATGCCTCGCTTTTTAGGCTCAGGAAGCATCCTTTAAAACCTCAATAACAGTTGCAACGATTTCTTCTGCTATTTTACGATCATCAAACGTTCTCTCAACTTTGGATCGACCTGCTTGCCCCATAATGTGACGTTCAGTATAGCTGGTATGATGAGCTTCTAACATGCATCTGGCAAGATCATCGGCATCTTTAGGCTTGCACAACCAACCATTTACGCCATTATCAACGGTAGCGCGACAACCTGGCACATCAGTTACAATAACAGGCCGACCCATTGACATGGCTTCCATAACCGACTTAGGAAGTCCTTCGCGGTAGGATGGTAAAACGATAAAGTCGGCATTTTTGATAAAAGGGTAAACATTTTCAGTATGACCCAAATACTTGATGTTCCCCTCGGAAGTCCAGGAGGCAAGTTCTAAGTCCGTAATATGAGAAGGATTTTCTTTATCCAATGGACCAAGCAAGCAAAAATCTGCATTTATGCCCTTTCGTTTGAGGGTTTTTGCTGCGGCAACATATTCCCGAATACCTTTGTCATAGAGCAATCTACCAATGAATAGGAATATGGTTTTGTCACGATTTTTTTGAATGGGTTGAACATCAAACTCTGACAAGTTGATACCCGGTCCGGCAATCAATTTGGTTTTGCTTATATCAAGTACTTTAGAATTGGTTAGTGCATTGAGGTCATCAATATTTTCAAAGAGGACCTTTTTGGTTAAGCGGAAAGACAATTTATAAAACCAACTAACCAAAGGTTTGATCCAAGTATCATTGATATAACTGTATCCAAGCCCAGTAACAACACACAAGGTGGGAACACCGGCAAGGTATCCAGCCATAGAGCCGTAAATATTGGGTTTTATGGTGTATTGAAGGACACAATTTAATTTGCAATCTTTGAAATGGCCATTCAATTCCATCAACAAGGCCAGATCTCTGAATGGATTAATTCCTCTTCTTTTCAAGCGAAACAAGGGGATAAAGTGAACTCCTTGAAGGCTATTAAATCTGCCAACATGCTCATCTACAGGTGCAAAAACATACAATTCGGCGCCCTGATTGATCAACTCTCGAACTACATTCATTCTAAAATTAGAAATATTCCAAGCCATGTTGGATACGATGCCTATTCGCATTCCCTCCATTGTGCTAGGTCTATTGGCTTTTGGTTCTTTATGTTGATCGCGGGTTATCACAAATATTTGTTGCCGTGTTGTTCTTCCAAATAATTGGTGAGTTGTTTGATTTCTTGTTCTTTATCTTTTGGCCATATCAATAGTGCATCATTGGTATCAACTATTACAAAATCATGAAGGCCATTGATTACAACTATTTTATGTTCATCCTCAACATGCACCACATTGCCTGAGGCGTCTTGGATTTTTACCAAACCACTCAGGATTGCGTTTCTTGCAGGGTCATGTGCAGCTTGTGAGTGAACAGAGCTCCATGTGCCGAGATCAGACCATCCAATATCTGCAGGACAGGTAAATACATCGGGAGATTTTTCAAGAATGGCAAAGTCGATTGAAATACTTTCGGCTTCATGGTAATGATTAAGCATAAATTGATTCTCAGAGTCAGTCCCATAATGAGGGATTCCTCGTTCGAATATTTGATACATTGCTGGCATCAAATGCATGAAAGCACGCAATATGGAGGAAGTTTTCCAGACAAAAATTCCGGCATTCCAGACATGATCACCGCTCTGGAGCAACAATTCTGCCGTTGGCAAATCTGGTTTTTCTGTGAAACGTTTTACTTTGGCAATGCTGCCATTGTTGGTGGTATCGTATTGGATGTAGCCATATCCT